>Ga0180431_10009255_pt1 | contig 11159 bp, 8 predicted proteins | sample SS_ome_11_FD_132459 | JGI IMG/M metagenome (GOLD analysis project Ga0180431, IMG submission 132459) | Hypersaline lake sediment archaeal communities from the Salton Sea, California, USA - SS_1_MS_1 metaG | ecosystem: Environmental > Aquatic > Non-marine Saline and Alkaline > Hypersaline >...
ATTTAGAATTTAGACATTAGGCTTTCTTCGAGATGAAAGCCTATGGTCAAACTAGGTTTAGAGTTAATGTCCCAAATACCAAAAGCCTATGAGCCAGGCAGTATAGAGAAGAAATGGTACGATTTCTGGCTAAAGCAGGGCTATTTTACTCCCAAAATAGATCCCAGTAAGAAGCCCTTCGTCATTATCATGCCCCCTCCTAACGTTACTGGTGAGCTCCATCTGGGGCATGCCTTGACCACTACGCTGGAGGATATTATGGTCAGGTGGCACAGGATGAGGGGGAATCCCACCTTATGGTTACCAGGAACCGACCATGCTGGCATCGCCACGCAAGTGGTTGTGGAGCAGCAACTGGCTAAGCAGGGGCAAACTAAGGATGAGATTGGCAGAGAAAAATTCACAAAGTTGACTTGGCAATGGGCTGATAAGAGCCGGGAGGATATCAGGCATCAACACCAGCTACTGGGAGCTTCCTGTGATTGGACAAGAGAGCGCTTCACCCTGGATGAAGGTCCAAGTAAAGCAGTCCGCACCGCTTTTGTCCGTTTGTACAACAAAGGGTTAATTTATCGGGGAGAGCGAATGATAAACTGGTGTCCCCGCTGCCAGACTGCCCTCTCCGACCTCGAGGTAGAACATAAAGATATTGTCGGACACCTTTATTATGTTCGCTATCCTTTAACCGAAAACGATGGCTTCGTCACAGTAGCTACTACCCGTCCTGAGACTTTCCTTGGCGACACGGCTGTTGCCGTTAATCCTGAAGATGAGCGCTACAAGAATATCATAGGTAGGAACGTAACCCTCCCCATTATAGATAAGGAAATCCCCGTGATCGCTGACGATGCAGTTGATACTTCCTTCGGCACGGGAGCATTGAAGATAACTCCAGCCCATGACCCCACTGACTTTGAGGTAGCCCAGAGACATAATTTGCCACTGGTAAATATCATGAACTCCGACGCCAGCATGAACGAGAACGCCGGGCCGTATCAAGGACTGGAAAGGTTTGCCTGTCGAGATAGGATAGTAGCTGACCTGGAAGACAGGAAGCTCTTAGAGAAAATCGAGCCATACTTTCATTCGGTCGGACATTGTGGCCGCTGCCAAACGATGATTGAGCCTGAAGTCAGCCTGCAGTGGTTTGTCCAAACAAAGCCCCTGGCTGAGGCAGCTATCGAGGCGGTTAAAGCTGGCAAAATCACTATAATTCCTGAACGCTTCACCAAGATATATTTTGACTGGATGGAAAATATCAGGGATTGGTGCATCAGCCGACAACTATGGTGGGGACATCGTATACCAGTATGGTACTGTCAGGACTGTGGCAAGTTGACTGTGTCGGTAGATGAACCTTCAGCTTGTGCTCACTGTAGTTCAAGACAAATCATCCAAGACCCCGATGTCCTTGACACTTGGTTTAGCTCGGCGTTATGGACACATTCTACGCTAGGCTGGCCGGAGGACACTGATGACTTCCATTATTTCTATCCGGGATCGGTAATGGAAACTGGCTATGACATCCTTTTCTTTTGGGTCGCCAGGATGATTATGATGGGGCTGGAGGATACTGGCGAGATACCTTTCCACACTGTTTATCTCCATGGTTTAATTCGCGATGAAAGCGGAGAGAAGATGAGCAAATTACGAGGGAATGTTATAAACCCTGCCGAAGCCATAAGCAAGTATGGTGTTGATGCTCTCCGATTTGCTGTGACTACAGGGACTTCACCAGGGAATGATATAAATCTGGGCAAAAGTAAATTGGAATCCAGTCGCAATTTTGTCAATAAATTGTGGAATGCCACTAGATTCATACTTCGGAGCCTGGATGCTGAGGGGCTAGGAGGGCAGGCACTAGATGTACGACCGCAGCAAATAGAAGACCAATGGATCCATAGCCAGCTAAACCAGCTTATCAAAAATGTCACCGAGCTGGTGGAAGAGTTCCAATTTGGTGAAGCGGAGCAGCAGATTTACGATTTTGTCTGGTCTAAGTTATGTGACTGGTATATTGAAATTGCCAAAATACGTCTTCGCAGTCAGTTAACCCCCTCACCTTTGCCCTTCCTGGTCAATACACTGGAAAAATCACTCCGTCTTTTGCATCCTTTCATGCCTTTCATCACCGAGGAGCTCTGGCAAAGTTTGAAGCAGCGTCTACCTGACGAGGACCAAATGCCAGCTTCCATAGTGATAGCTCCTTATCCCATCGCTGATGATAAAGCCATTGCTCCAGAAGCAGAGCGAGTGATGGATTCCGTGATAGAGATTATACGCTCTATCCGTAACGTTCGGGCGCAATATAATGTAAAGCCAGACAAGTGTATTGAAACTCGAGTTTACACTGATGAGCTTCTTTTCAGTCTCAGCACGCAAGCGAACATAATAGAGATACTGGCTAAAGTTCGGCCCTTGAAAATGCTCGGGCGTCAAGAAAGGAAATCCGATAAAGACAAAGCTCTCGTTTTGGTGTTGAAGGAAGCTGAGGTAGTTTTGCCTTTGGCGGGGATGATGGACCGGCTGGCTGAAGAGCAACGGCTCCTAAAGGAAAGCGAGGAAACCAAGGCGAGAATTGCTCAGCTTGATGCCAGACTGAGAGATAACGCCTTTTTAAGCAAAGCGCCGTCCCAGGTTATTGATAAAGAGAAACAGAAGCTGGCTATTCTCGAAGACAGGTTGAAAAGGTTACACCAAGAATTATCTCAACTCAGTTCTTTATCAGCTGATAGCTGACAGCTATTGACTTTCTGAATGTGAAGATCGAAGCGATCCATCTTTTAGCTTTAATAGCCCGTGCAACTTTAGTAAGGCTTTCTTAGTATCACTGGCAACACGAGATTTATCACAATTTTTTGTACGGTATTTAAATAGCCAATAGGTAAATTCATTAAACTCGCCTAAGCCTATGGACTTGAGCTGAGGATAATGTCTCTCTTTTCTGAACTGCTTTAATAATTCCCTCTGAGTGAGGCCGTAAATAGTCTGGTGAGCTTCGTCAACCATTCCGTTATCGCTGTTCAAGCCTAAGACGCTCTTTCTCTTTCGTATCTCGTCAGTTACAGCCAAAATGAGAAATTTTTCCACAAGAATACCATAGAGATAGTTGAGGTGAGCCTGGTATTTAGAATCACCAATTAGGTTCTTGAATTCGTCTTTAGATAACTCTATTGGTGGTATATCGAAGAAGAGAAGGTCAGTTCGCTCTCTTTCGGGAATAAGTCCATCAAGCTCTTCGCATAACCTCTCCGCCAGAACCAGCCAATCGAAAGCTTCGTTGTCAATAAGATAGTGATAATGCCGCCCGTCATGGTCCTCTTCAGGACTAGTCCACAGCCGGATGGCTTCCAGCAGGGCCACATACCAATTCTTGCCTTCAGCAATAGCACTTCTCAGCCGTTGAATCGCCTGAGTATCTCGGGCAGACACTCCAGCCACCTCCACAATTATTCCAGAAAATCATCTTCATATTATAGCCCCGCTAACCCAAAGACTCAAGGCTGAGCGTTCATCCTATATGATTAACAATGTGGTAACACTTATCATTATGAGCTATGAGCCGAAGGCGTGACAGTCCGCAAAGGGGAAAAGGAAGCAGTAGCTAGAACCTCATGAAAAATTGCCTCGCTGCTTTTGATGAAGATCCCAGAATGCCACTGGATGAACCTGGGGCCCCCTGAAAAACAAAGTTTTTCAGGGGTAATTATCTAGAGATGAGCATCCCAAGCATATCGCCTAAACAAGGTTAGACAATTGCTCATTACTCAGGACACATAAATTTAGGTATTCTTCGAACATTGCCCTCGGCGTTAACGCAGGCCAGGATGCTCGAGCCCTCAGCCAGGATTGCTCCGTCGAAGCAACGAACGAGTCGGTAGGCATGCTGAAGTTTGCTGGCGTCTATGCCTGAGCAACTTGTTTCCAGTTCCAGGTCCTCATCGTACCTGGCAGGCATGTGATACTTTATGTGCAACTCGGTAACAACAAAGAATATCCCCGCCTTTTCAAGGTCCTTATAAACCACGCCCTTAGCTCGCAACAACTCTATCCGGCCCATTTCAAACCACACTGGATAGACGCTGTGGTGGATAACTCCACCCTGGTCGGTCTCAGCATAGCGAGGCGTAATATTGATCGTATGGCTTTGTATGGCCTTTGCTTTGCGGGGATTCATTTCGCGCTTCTATAATAGCACAATGTGCGTACTTATTGGGAATAGTCATCACTGCTGTTTGATATGTTTTTTGCTCCGTAGCGGAAAGTGAGGGTGCCATGCCCTAGGTGGGCCAATCTTGAGATAGTAAGCTACCTATCTCTCTCAATAGAATCAGGCAACATGCGCCAGTGATTATGCTCAGCCAGGCGACGCAAATCTTCGTCAGGATAAGTTGCCACAGGATTATCTACCTGCTTCAATAGAGAGGCATCAAAGATGCTGTCAGCATAAGCGAAGCTTGATGACCTATCGATTTCCAGTCCATGGCGATTAAGGAACTCTTTGAGCAACTCAACTTTATTTTCACCAAAGCACATAGGTTCAATAATTCTGCCCGTGTGTTTGCCATCAATTACTTTAAGCTTTGTGCCAATTACATTAGACACGCCCAATCTCTGTCCCACAATCTCCACGAGGCCGCTGAAGGCCCCGGATACAATCACCACTGTATCCCCCCGTTGCTTGTGTCCGTCTAAAATCTCGATTACATCATTGCGCAACGATGCAAATATATAATTTTCGGCGACCCAATGGAAAACTTCCAGCACCTCTTCCTCGCCTGCCCCCTTGAAGATGCCGCTTAAATCTTCCATCCACTTCATCCTGCATTTCTCTTTACTATACAGTTTGCACTTCGCTAATAACCATAGAGGTAAGTGCATGACCCAGAATGCCAATATCCAGGCTCTCCTCTTTTTGTGCCTGAAATGATACTGGAAAAACCCGCTCCAGATGCTTCCAGAAGATAGGGTCCCATCCAAGTCAAAAAGGGCCGCAGTATTATTCACGAGGAATCGTTTAAGAACCTCCTATTTCCAGAGTCATCAAAGTCGAGTCGTTTTTATACAGCAAACTTGGCTCCTCAGAAATTTAGTAGCCATTGAAAGTTGCAGATTCTGAGTGGCCTGAGTTATCTATTCTTATTTAAAGCGGCAGGCAATTCTGCTAGAGGCAAGGTATTTAGTATATGTTGTGGCTCACACCACGCCCGCCGAGCAACGCCAACCCCGAAGCGCATAAAGCCCAGATGAGCGACGCCATGAGCATCGGTCCCGATGGCAAGCTTCACCCCCAAATCCCTGGCACGGAAAGCATGAATATCTTTCAAATCGAGGCGGTTGGGCATGGCGTTAATTTCCATGACCTTATTATTCCTAGCTGCCGCCTGGAAGACGGCTTCTAAATCTATGGCCACGGGCTCGCGCTCTCCCATAAGGCGGCAGGTAGGATGGGCAATAATATCGACATCGGGATTTTCTATGGCGCTCAATACCCTCTGTGTCATTTTTTCCTCGCTTTGGTTCATGGCCGAATGCACTGCAGCAATCACTATATCCAGTTCAGACAGAATTTCGTGTGGCAAATCCAAGCTGCCATCCGCCCGAATATCTACCTCTGTGCCAGTAAGCACGTGAATTCCGGTCAAGCGCTCATTAAGAGCTTTGATCTCAGCAACTTGCTTCCTCAGCCTCTCCACATCGAGTCCACGTGCAATACCCCTCCCGGCAGAATGCTCGGTGATTGCTATATACTGATAGCCCCCCTCTTTGGCAGCCAGAGCCATCTCCTCGATGGAATTATGCCCATCGCTCCATTCAGTATGCATATGAAGGTCCCCTTTTATGTCGGACAACTCCACGAGCTTCGGCACAGCTCCCTGCTCAGCCTTTTCTATTTCACCTTGGGCTTCTCTGAGTTCGGGCGGAATATACTGAAGTCCCAGTCTATGGTAGAACTCATCCTCAACAGCAAATTTCTCCAGCTTATCTGTGGCTACCACAGTTATCCCATACTCGCTCAGCTTTAACCCCTGTTTACGCCCTCTTTCTCTCAAGGAAATGTTATGCTGTTTGCTGCCGGTGAAATACTGGAGCAGGGAGCCAAAACAATCGTGTTCTACCATCCTCAGGTCAACCTGCAGGCCCCCGCTCAAAATGGCGCTTGCCTTGGTCGGTCCTTGAGCCAGCACCTGTGCTATCTGGGGCAGGGCAACAAAAGCATCTATAACTCCCTTGGGGTCATCGGCAGTGCCCATAAGGTCGATATCGCCCAATGTTTCCCGAAAGCGGCGCAAACTACCAGCAGCAGTTAGATTTTTCACGCTGGGGATAGGGTGGAGGGCGTCCAGAATTTCCTCGACAATGGGCAAAGCTTCGCCAACGGGGGTGCGCTGGTCTTTGCGGCGCAATGCTTGAATTTGTTGAAGGATATTATCGGCCGTCTTATCGCCAAGGCGGAAAAGTTTGGCCACCCGGCCGCTATTGATTGCCTGTTCCAAATCATCCACCGAGACTATCCCCAGTTCGCTGGAAAGCCTGTTAGCTGTCTTAGGGCCAATGCCTGGTATGGCCAGGAGATTGGTTATCCCTTGGGGAAACTCAGCCTTCAGATTCTCATAATAACCCAGCTTCCCGGTGGTCACCAGCTCGGTAGTCTTATTAGCTATTGCCTCACCCACGCCGGGAATACTCTGTAAGTCCTCCCCTTCATCAATCATAATCTTTAATTCTCTGGGATGATGCTCGATAGCTCTAGCTACCTTCTGATAGGCGCGAATCTTAAAGACGTTCTCTCCCTTAAGCTCTAGAAGGTCAGCAATATCCTGAAATACCTTAGCGATAGCTGTGTTTTTCATAGCTAGATAGACCAGCGTTTCCTTATGGCTTCAGCCCCTGTGATAATGCTTTCGATGAGCTCTTTTGCGGTCATTACTCTATCAATTACCCCTACAGCTAGCGAGCCTGGGACAAATTCCAGCACTGCCTCTATTTCGTCCCCTTGGAACATCGCCTTTAACTTCTCTTTGTCTATTGACCCGTGAGTTAACGTCGCCTCCAACTCCACCAACCACTCGTCATCGGGAATAGTTCCTCTCTTTTCCAGCACTTTAGCATAAGCTTCGGTTTTTGTGGGTGCCAAATTACGGTCGCGAAACCTGGGGTCAGAAGGACTTCCTTCTACCAGAATCTGCTTGTAGCGGTCAGGTATGGGACATTCCTTGGTTGTTAAAAAAGCTGTGCCCATGTACACTGCCTCGGCTCCCATCGCCAGGGCTGCCATAAAGCCGTGGCTATCGCCAATACCTCCCCCAACTATGATGGGGATTTTTATCTGACTTACCGCCCAGGGTATGCCTATTAAACTTGGAAGCTGCATTGGGCTTTTGAACCCTGTGCCCTCCAACCCGATGATTACCACGGCATCTGCCCCGTGCACTTCAGCAGCTAGTGCGTGCTTTATTGTAGCTACCTTGTGAATCCATTTTATGCCGGCTTTCTGCAGTCTTTTGCCATAAACATCACCTCGGTAGGCCGAGGTCTCCACGACAGGGACTCCTTCATTGATAATCACGTCCACCATTTCATCCAGGCCGGCGGTCAGGGTCATGGTCAAATTTACGGCAAATGGTTTATCCGTTCTTGATTTCAGGCGACGTATGTCCTCACGCAACCTCTCTGGGGTCTTGAGGGCATATGCTGTAATCATCCCTAAGCCTCCGGCTTCGGACACTGCCGTGCCCAATGCCGACGTTCCGAAGCCGCCGAAGGACCCCTGAATGATTGGGTACTTCATGCCCAGCATCTCGGTTACCCTGGTTTTCCAAATGTCCATTAATCCCCCTTGGTGATTAGCTTAATTTCCCCCTTATCCACTCCCAATCAGGCTCGCCATGCTCAAAGAAAGACTTGAAGTTGTCCTTCAGCCACTCGTAATAATCATCTTCAACATACTGACAAAAAGCTTCCACGAGTTGTTCCTTTGAAATATCCTCGGGGATTTCTATATCCAGCCCTCCTCAATCCCAGATCTCATCCTCGGCGAAGCCTTCCTCCAGGCCTAATTCGTCAGCTTCTTCCTCGGTATATCTATCGAAGGTTTCCTCCTGGCTGAGAGATTCTTTCAGGCACAAGAAGGGGCGGGAAACGAGCCTCCTTACCTCAGCACCGCATTCGGGGCATCTGCTGAGCGGTCTGTCATTTAGCCCCTGTCTCACCTCAAACCTGGCTTTACATAACTTGCAATGAGCATCGCCTACAGCTTCGTACTCATAAATCGGCATCCCACCCTCACCTTAGTCCTCTCCCTTCAAGGAAGGGGAGGCTGATTATTTTCCGCAGCAATGCTTATATTTCTTGCCTGAACCGCATGGGCAGGGGTCATTGCGACCCACTTTGCTGCCCACCACAACCGCTTCCTTCTTTCGTGGAGCTTCCTTGGCAATGCCAACATGATAAATCCTGCGAGCGACATCGTGTTGAATGCTGGCTAAAAGGGCATCGAAAAGAACATGCCCTTCCTTCTTATAGACTACCAGTGGGTCCTGCTGCCCAACACGCCGCAAACCAACTCCCAGGCGCATATGCTCCATGGCAGTCAGGTGCTCCATCCATAAACTGTCGATAACTCGCAGCATTACCAGCCTCTCCGCCATTCGCATATTATCAGGACCTATCTCCTGCTCACGCTGGTTGTAAAGTTCTATGGCATAGTCACTCAGCTTTTCTGCGATTTGCTGGGCGCTGAGTTCCGAAAGCCCGTCGCTTCCCATTTGTGGTGGCAAGGGGAAGATTGTGGATACATCCTCAAGCAAGACGGACAGGTCAGATTGCCCCTCTTCCAGCTCATAGCTAGCATTGCTGAAATGATTGGCTACCAGGCCTTGAATTTCATCCTGAACCATAGATATTATGTTGGACTTAAGGTCAGCGCCGCTGAGGATTTTTCTCCTCTCGGCGTAAATCACCTCGCGGTGCTTGTTGACCACATCGTCATACTCCACAAGATGTTTGCGAATATCGAAGTGATAGCCTTCCGTCTGGACCTGGGCATTGCTTATAGCTTTGCTGACTATGGGATGCTCAATGGGGCTGTTCTCATCTAGTCCTGCCCACTGCATCACTCCCTTAACACGGTCACCGCCAAAGCGGCGAACAACGTCATCCTCCAGGGAAGCATAGAAACGAGAGCTACCGGAGTCTCCCTGCCTTCCTGCCCTTCCGCGGAGCTGATTGTCAATGCGCCTGGCTTCGTGGTGCTCAGTACCGACAATGTGCAGCCCGCCAAGCTCAACCACCTTGTTATGCTCTTCCCTCCATTCCCCTTCAGCGCGACCCTCGGGATTGCCTCCCAGGATAATATCCACACCACGCCCGGCCATATTCGTGGCCACAGTCACCCCTTCCAGACGCCCGGCCTGGGCGATTATGGCTGCCTCCTTTTCATGCTGCTTGGCATTTAAGACCTGATGGGGAACGCCGTTCTTTTTAAGGAGGTCGCTTATATACTCGGATTTCTCGATAGAGGTTGTGCCTATAAGAACAGGCCTTTTTTGGTCGTGTAACTGCTTGATTTCTCTGGCAGCGGCCTTGAATTTGGCTTCCTCATCTTTGTAAATCTGGTCAGGATGCTCGGTGCGAATCAAGGGCTTGTTTGTGGGTATGACCACCACCTCCAACTCATAAATCTTGTGAAACTCCTCAGCTTCAGTGAGAGCGGTACCGGTCATGCCCGCCAGCTTTTGATACAGGCGGAAATAGTTCTGGAAGGTGATGGTGGCTAAGGTAACGCTTTCTCGCTGAATCTTCACCTTCTCCTTGGCTTCGATAGCCTGATGCAATCCCTCGGAATATCTCCTGCCGAACATCAATCTGCCAGTGAATTCATCCACGATAATGACTTGCCCATCCTTAACCACATAGTCACGGTCTCTCTTAAACAGGACATGAGCCTTGAGGGCACTGTCCAGATATTGCGTTAGAAAGTAATTGGAGGGGTCATAAAGGTCGGGCGCTTTGAGTAAACCTTCCCTTTTCAGCATCCTCTCCATCCTGGTGATGCCAATGTCATCTGTAAGGTGGACTGAGCGCGTTCGCTCATCAACAGAGTAATCCTCGTCCTTCTTAAGCTGGGAGACCAAACGGGCGAAGGTATAATACCTTTGAGTTGCTTCCTCGGCGGCACCGCTGATAATCAGTGGAGTGCGGGCTTCGTCGATAAGGATGTTATCAACTTCATCGACAATGGCATAGTTCAAGGGACGGTGGACGCATTGAGACAAATCCAGAACCATATTATCTCTGAGGTAATCAAAGCCAAACTCGTTATTGGTGCCATAAGTTATATCCGCCTCATAAGCCTGGCGGCGGGTGATAGGGTGGAGAAAACTCCACTTCTGGTCTTCCGACTCATAGCTGGGGTCATAAATATAGGAAGGGGCGAGTTGTCCGGCTGTTTGTTGAGCATTAATACATGCTACGCTCACACCCAGGGCGTGGTAAATAGTGCCCATCCAATGGCAGTCCCGCTTGGCAAGGTAATCATTCACGGTGACCAGATGGCAGCCTTGCCCGGTGAGGGCATTGAGGTAAAGGGGCAAGGTAGCGACCAGGGTTTTCCCCTCGCCCGTTTTCATCTCGGCTATCTTACCCTTGTGAAGGACTATTCCCCCTATTAACTGAACATCAAAATGCCTTTGCTTTATGGTTCGCTTAGCTGCTTCTCTCACAGCAGCATAAGCCTCGGGTAAAATCTCGTCTAAGCTTGTGCTCTCTCTTAGCCGAGCCTTGAACTCATCGGTTTTAGCTCGAAGTTCGGCGTCGGTGAGTCTTTCAAAATCAGGCTCCAATGAGTTTACTTCAGACACCAAAGGCTGAAGGCGTTTTAGCTCCTTCTCATTGGAATCAATCAGACCGCTAAATAACTTGAACATTCTCTCTAAATCCTAATTTATAAGCTATAAACAAATCTCTTTGAAATGTAAAAGGCAAAAACGCAAAATGACGGGGCAAAATTTAAAAGGTTTGTACTTTGACTTGACATTTTGACTGCTGACATTTGATTTTCAATTTTCTACATGCTTAGGATTTCGTATTTCCTCACTCTGTCTTTGCTTTCGCCAATTTCGTTACTCAAACATTGCTCCCACAGATAAGCCAGTATG
>Ga0180431_10009256_pt1 | contig 11158 bp, 12 predicted proteins | sample SS_ome_11_FD_132459 | JGI IMG/M metagenome (GOLD analysis project Ga0180431, IMG submission 132459) | Hypersaline lake sediment archaeal communities from the Salton Sea, California, USA - SS_1_MS_1 metaG | ecosystem: Environmental > Aquatic > Non-marine Saline and Alkaline > Hypersaline >...
TATTCTTTATAATAATATAATAGAATTTTTAAAATAATCTCTATGAATATAATATAATAAAAAAAGACATATAGTTATATCAAAAGATCTTTTACTAAATGGAATATTCAATAGATTTGCTTGGATAAATGATAATTTACTATTTTTTAAGCTTATTAGTGAAAAAAATTTACTCGGTTTTAAAAAATCAATTGCTACAATGCGTTTTAATTGGGGGAAAAAATTAGATAACTTAGCAGTAATTATACCTGTCCCACATCCTACATCTACAATTCTGATATATTCAGGACGATTTTTTAAAATATCATTTAAAATCGAAAATGTTAAATTATATATTTTTTGTTGCTTATGACTAATTTTGTTACCTTGAAATTTTTCTTTTTTTAAGTCTTTTTCATTTTCAAAGTATTCCTTTATTAAATTATAATGCTTTTTTTTATCATCTGAGGATTTTTTCTTAAAATCTTTCACATATCTACATACAGTTATCTTCCTTTATATCTTTGTTTTACATCCTTTTTAAAATATACAAAAATCAGAATGAACACTCCTATAGAAACACTTAAGAATAAATATCAGTTGTTTTTACGTGGAGGTAAAAATAGATGATAGATACTAACATTATAAGCATAGCTATTATTATTGTAATATTTCTGCTTTTACTGCTGTCATCAGCAATAAAAATAATGGCAGAATATCAAAGAATAGTCATATTTCGATTAGGGAGACTTCTTGGCATTAAGGGCCCCGGTCTTGTATTTATTGTACCGATTATTGACAAAATAATAAAACTTGATTTAAGAACTAGAGTTATAGATGTTCCAAAACAAAGGGTAATTACTGAAGATAATGTAACAGTAGATGTTGATGCAGTTGTTTATTTTAGAATAACAGATCCAGAAAAAGCAGTTGTTGAAGTACAAAGATATGATGTAGCAACAAGTCTTCTAGCACAAACAACGCTTAGAGATGTATTGGGACAAAGAAGCTTAGATGAACTACTATCTAAAAGAGAGGAGCTTAATAAAAGTCTTCAAGAAATTATAGATCAAGGAACAGATCCTTGGGGTATTAAAGTCTCTGCAGTTACAATTAGAGATGTAGCTATTCCTGAGGAAATGCTTCGAGCTATTGCAAAACAAGCAGAAGCTGAAAGAGAGAAAAGATCAAGAATAATAATTGCAGAAGGGGAATTTCAAGCTTCTCAAAAAATGCTAGATGCTGCAAAACTATACGAACAAGCACCAATGGCACTTCGACTTAGAGAACTTCAAACGCTTTCTGAAATCGCTAGAGAGAAAAATCTTATTATTGTTCCAGGTGGAGAAATGGGAACTGTAGCAGGTATAGCAAAAGCTGTAAATAAAAAAGTTGTAAAATGAAGTTAAAAATTTCTCTTGTTTTTTTATTTTTTATTCTATTATTATCAGTTAATGTATTTGCTCAAGATTCTTCAGTTCTTGTTGTTGAAATAAAAGACACTATCGATCAATCTACTGTTGAGATATTTAAAGAAAGTTTAAGTGAAGGAAAAAGAAATAATGTAGAAGCAATTATACTCCTTCTGGATACACCAGGTGGCGGTTTATCACAAACTTTTGAAATTGCAGATATGATTTATGATAGTAAAATTCCAATAATTGGTTATGTTTATCCTAAAGGATCACCTGCTTGGTCAGCAGGGACTTTTATTCTGATAAGTACACATTCTGCAGCAATGGCGGATCATACAATTATTGGTTCATGTCAACCTGTTCAAGTAGGCATAGATGGTACATCTTTGATTAATGACTCAAAAACAATAAATGCTTTGGTTGAATGGATAACCGAACGAGCAAAAATATATAATCGTAATGAAACACTTGCAAAAGAGTTCATTACAAAAAATCGTAATGTCAACGCAACAGAGGCAAAAAATCTTGGAGTCATTGAATTTATTTCCTCATCCATTGACCAACTTTTAATTGACCTAGATGGCGCAAACATAACTTTAGCATCAGGAAATATTACAATGAGGACAAAAAATGCTGAACAAATAAAATACTCTCCCTCATTTAAAATTCAGATTCTTAAACTTATTTCAAACCCAATACTTACATCACTTTTATTAATGCTAGGAATTTTTGCACTTATTTTTGGAATATCCGCTCCAGGATACGGGGCAGAAGTTTTTGGAGTAATTGCAATACTTCTATCGTTAATTGGTTCTGGATTTGGGCTTTCGACATTAAGCATAATATTTATAATTATAGGATGCCTACTACTTATTATAGAAATATTTGTCACACCGGGCTTTGGATTCATTGGCATAGGTGGAATAATATGTCTAATAATTGGATCGATATTTCTAATACCAAGCTACCCATCTAGGGAATGGCTTATCTCAAGTGATTATATGATAGATGCATTAGTGATTTCATTAGTAGTAATTGCATTATTTGCAGTGTTTTTTGTATTTCTCCTTTATAAAATAATTCAAATCAGACAAAAAAAGACAGTAGTTGGAACGTTTATTGGAGAAAAAGCAAAGACAATTGATCGGATAACCCCTGACAAGATGGGTTATGTTAGATTTAAGGGTGAATATTGGAAGGCCCGTTCAGAAAATATAATCGAACCAAATACAAAAGTAATTATTGTTGGCAAAGATGAGACAACTCTTATTGTAAAACCAAAAGATATATTAAGCAAACATTAATCAACCACTTCTTACTTTTCGGTCTGATTTTGATGAATAACGGTATTAAATGTCAGTTTCTCGGCGGATGCAGTGAAGTAGGTAGCCTAGCAATGGTTCTAGATATTAATAGTCATTGTCTTCTTTTTGAATATGGAATGACTCCTAGTAAACCACCAGCTTATCCCCTCCCACCGCCTCCTGTTGATTTAACTCTTCTTACTCATTCTCATCTTGATCATTCGGGAATGATTCCTTGGCTTTGTGCTCATTCTGACCATAGAATAATGACTACAAAGTTAACAAGTGAAGTAAGTAGCTTGTTACATAAAGATACTATAAAAATTGCGAAAACAGAAGGCTATGCCGCTCCCTATAGTAATTCAGATATAAGAGAAACAGAACATAGTTATATCCCAGTTGAGGTATCAGAGAAAAGAAATGTTGGAGATGATTGTAAAATAAAATTTCACTCAGCTGGTCACATCCCCGGCTCACTTATGTTTGAGATTAACCATGATAAAAATATATTATTTACAGGCGATCTAAATGTTATTGATACAAAACTTGTAAAAGCAGCTAAACCTGTTAAATGTGATATATTATTTTTAGAAACTACGTACGCTGGAAGAGAGCATCCTAAAAGAGATGAACTCGAGAAACAATTTTTAGATAAAATCGATGATGTTGTTAGAAGAGGTGGTGTTGCAGTAATCCCTGCTTTTGCAGTCTCAAGATCCCAAGAACTTGCAATTGTTCTAAAAAACGCAGGATTTGATGTTTGGTTTGACGGTATGGGAAGAAAGGTTTCAAAAATATTTTTAAAACATCCTAAACATTTAAGATCCGCTGATGATCTTAAAAAAGCAATCAACAAAATAAATTTTGTTCATTCAGATCAGGGTAGAAAACTTGCTTTAAAATCAGAAGTCATAATAACCTCAAGTGGTATGATGGATGGGGGTCCAGTCTTGGGATATATGAACTCTTTAAAAAATGATCCAAAAAGCGCTGTTCTACTAACAGGCTATCAAGTTGAGGGGACAAATAGCAGATTGTTAGTTGACAAGGGCAAGCTTGATTTTTATGGCGTCACAGAAAATGTGGAATGTGAAGTTGAATACTTTGATTTTTCAGCTCATGCAGGACATAGTGAACTAATTCAATTTGCAAAAGATTGTAAGCCTGAAAAAATAGTGCTTTTCCATGGTGATAATAGAGAAGTGCTTGTAGATCCTTTAAAGGATATTGCAGAGGTTTACACTCCTCAAACAAAAGAAATATTGAATTTATAACATATTATTTGTGATATTATTTATTTATAATTTGATTAGAATGTAATATTTATAATTAGAAAAAAAGGTGAAAAATCAATGGATGAAATGACTCAACGACAAAAATATGATTTAAAGCGAAAAATTGAAGAGCTTAAATCATGTAAAGGAAAACATACTGAGCTTATTTCACTTTATGTTCCTTCATCTAAAAAGATATTTGATGTCACTTCTTATCTTAAAAATGAGTTATCTCAGTCTCAAAATATTAAATCAAAGACAACTAGAAAAAATGTCCTTTCTGCAATAGAATCTATTATGAGTAGATTAAAGCAATTTAAGAATCCTCCTGAAAATGGTGTTGTATTTTTTGTCGGACATAAAAGTGTAGGTGCGGATCAGACAGAGATGGTTGCATATATTATTGAACCTCCACTACCTATTACCACATTTTTATATCGATGCGACTCCTTATTTTATGTTGAACCTTTAGAGCAAATGTTTACTGAAAAAGAGATATATGGACTTTTTCTAATAGATAGAAGGGAATGTACTATAGGCATACTTCGTGGAAACAGAATTGAGACTTTAAAATATATGACATCTCAAGTACCTGGTAAACATGGTCGTGGTGGACAATCCCAAAGAAGATTCGAGCGTCTCACAGAAATTGCAGCTCACGAATGGTTTGTAAAATGCGGTGAAAAAGCAAGTGAAATTTTTTTAGGAGAAGAAGATATAAAAGGAGTCCTTGTAGGTGGATCGGGGCCTACTAAACAGTATTTTGTTGAAGAAAATTATCTACATTATGAAATACAAAATAAGATAATTGATACATTTGACACTGGATATACCGATGAATATGGTTTAAAAGAGCTTGTTGCAGCTGCATCAGAAACAATGACTGATCTAAAGATTTCAAAGGATAAAAAAATTATGAAAAGATTTTTAAAAGAAGTTACAAAAACAGAAAAAAGTCTTGCAGTTTATGGAGAAAAACAGGTAAGAAAGGCTCTTGAAATGGGAATTGTTGAAACCTTACTTTTATCTGAGGAGCTAAGAAAATATCGAATAACTCTATCTTGTCATTCGTGTGATTATTCCGAGGGAAAAACTATCAACGAAGAGGCTTTTAACGATTTTTCACCACCTAGTTGTCCAAAATGTGATACTTCCAATTTTATGGAAATTACAGATAAAGTTGATATTATTGATGAGCTATCAGATCTTGCAGAAAAAACTGGTGCAAATGTTGAACTTATATCAAAAAATAGTGAAGAAGGGGATTCTTTATTAAGTGCTTTTAACGGTCTTGCCGGTATACTTCGATATGCTGTTGATTTATAGTAATAACTATAATTAATTAATTCAATTATATAAATTCATTAAACCTAGTTTTGTATTTTATATTAATCTTATGATAACCGATGATTATATATATTATATAATATATTATTCATATTGGTAAGACTCCATGGCATCTCGAGACGATTTCAAATCATATATTCCAGCTTCAAAAACGATTCCGGAATTAACATTAAAAGCAGTTTTAGTTGGATTACTTTTAGCTGTTATTTTAGGAGCAGCTAATGCATATCTTGGTTTATACGCAGGAATGACGGTTTCTGCTGTTATACCTGGTGCTGTAATGGCTTTTGCATTACTTAAACCATTTAAGGGAACAATTTTAGAAGTTAATATTGGAATGATGGGAGCAGCTGCAGGTGAAGCACTTGCTGCAGGAGTTATTTTTACAATCCCCGCTCTTGTAATACTTGGAACCTGGAATGAAATACAATATCTTGAAACAACAATAATTGCTCTTTTAGGTGGTATCCTTGGTGTATTATGGATGGTGCCACTTCGTCGTGCCCTAGTTATTAAAACAGATTTACCATTTCCAGAAGGAGTAGCTGTCGCTGCGGTTTTAACTACCACCGTTGGAGATGAAGGTACTAAGGGAAAAAGTTCATCTAGTGGAGGCGGCGGTGTTTGGCTTGTTGTTGGTGTACTTATAGCATCCCTTTTAAAGTTTGGACAGACATCACTTAGAATTTTTAGTAGTAAAATTCATTCAGTAATGAGTATTGGAAAATATGACGTTGGTGGAGGTGCAAACGAAGGACTTATTTATGGTGGATTTGCCACATCACCAGCATTACTTGGTGTCGGCTGGATTATTGGTCCAAAAATATCATCGTTTATATTTGTAGGAGGACTACTCGGATGGGTTATTATTACTCCACTTATTGTCCTTGCAACAGGAATTCCTGCAGGCATGTCTCAGATAGATGGATTTTTCCATGTATGGGGCGAGTATGTTAGATACGTCGGTGTCGGTGCCATGGTTGTTGGAGGACTTTATACAATTTTTAAATTAAGATCAAACCTTGCTGAAGGATTAAAAGAGGCAATAGTTGGTATTAAAGGCGGAGATGTAGCAGCTAAAGAAAGAACAGATCAAGATTTAAACTTTAAAAGAGTATTTCTTATGATTGCAATTCTTATAATACCTGTATTTGCTGTTTATGGATTTATATCAGATTTATGGGCTGTATCTGCATTTATGGCTGTTTTTGCTATACTATTTGCATTTGTTGCATCAGCTATTGCAGGTTATATGGCAGCTCTTCTTGGATCATCAAATAATCCAATATCTGGTGTGACAGTTTCAGTTCTTCTAATAACTGCTTTAATTTTACTTACTTTTGGTGTTAGTGGTACAGGAGCATTTGGTGTAGCAATATTAATTGCTGCTGTTATTTGTTGTGCAGCTGCAATATCTGGAGATGTCCTACAGTCAATGGCCTGTGGTCGAATGATTGGTGCAACTCCAAGAAAGCAACAAATTGCAGAAATGTTAGGAGTTATTGCTGCAGCTCCATTTTTAGCAATCGTAGTTCAGGCTCTTGATAAAGCATATAAAATAGGAAGTATGGAGCTTCCAGCCCCTCAATCATTTTTAATGGCTGGAATTGTAAAAGGAGTTCTTACAGGTGAAATGGTCTGGCCCTTTGTAGTTGCAGGAATGGTACTTGCAATTGTATTAATACTTATTGATCTACCAGTTTTACCTGTTGCAATTGGAATTTATCTTCCATTCACACTTGCTATACCAATATTTGGTGGAGGACTTATCCGAGCATTTACAAACAGACATCTAAAAAAGAAATATGGAAGCGCGGAAGAAGAAGAGGTTAGTGATTGGGAGCTAGCAATAAAGCAAACTGATGTGAAACCAAAAGAAAAGGTTATAAGAACAGGGCTTTTATTCACCGCAGGATTAATTGCTGGAGAAGCATTAACTGGTGTTGCAGTTGCTTTTCTGATAATTGCAGGAATTGATCTTGCAATATTTGGAAATGCTCCTATTCTACCTGGAGTGCTCATCTGGTTATTTATTGCAATTCTCTTGGCATATATCCCATTGAGGAATATATTTGCTGAAAGGTAAAAAACAAGAACATCGTCCCCCAACCATTGATGAAATACTTCAATTTAGGCCAAAAAGGGCAGATTTTAAATGGGATACAAATACAGAAGGTCTTGTTAAGATTATTGTACCAAAATTTACTAGCAATTTAGGAGTTTCTTTTTGCAAGCTAATCAGAAAAGAAAACACATTTACTGCAAACATGGACAAGGTTGGATCAATTGTTTGGAAAAACTGTGATGGAATAAAAACAGTAAAAGATATATTAAAAATTTTAACAAAAGAATTTCCACAAGAAAAAAACATAGATCAACGATTGTTTTTATTTCTTCAACAAATGAAAAGTCTCAATTATATAGAATATTAATTACAAAAATTTAATACGTTAGATAAAGTATTTTCATTGTTTTGTTTTTTCTTTTTTTGAAAGGTAACTCATACCTGTTTCAGTTAATTCTACAGTATCATAAGAAATATATTGCAACATCTGAATTTTAGCTAGTTTTTGAATCATTTCATTTAATTCATCCTGTGTAATATTTAGTGCTGCTGCAGCTGATTCAGCATCCATGTCTCTATTATACATTAATTCTAAGAGTTGATATTCTTTTTCATAAACTTCAATTTTATCTTCATATTCACTAGGAGTTGCTCCAGCATATCCAGATAGTTGTTCAACATAGTTTTGTATAATTGTATCTAAATTAAGAGTATCAAGTACCTTTCCTTGCTTATCATATAGAGTGCAATAATTTGAACCAGATTCATGTTTCCATGAAGAAACATTTCCCCATGTATAGCCTAACTTGTTAATAGCTTGTTTTTTCTTCACAGATACATCATCATCTTCGTCAGATTCAGATATAGATTTTTTACGTTCAATTCTTCTATAAAAATGATGCTGCTCAAGTTGTAATTGTGCTAGATCAACATTGTAATTACCGATCTCTGAGGTGATTTCATCTCCTGCAAATTTTTTTAACTCTGCAATAAAATATAGACCAGCATCTTCATCAAGGTCAGTATATACTACTCTTATTATTGATTCAATTGCCTTACCTAATATATTTGGTTCAACATAATCAATTGCAGAGGAAACATCGATATCAACATTATTTCCAATACTTACTTGTTCATTTAATCTAACATATTTTAAAAAATCATATGTCTCTTCAAGTGTTTTTATGGTAGACCCAATTGTTTTATCAGCAAATCTACTAGACGTTCTCCTTCCAGCAACATTATACAAAGCCTTAAGAACAGCTTCAAGTAGAAATGAATTTGTAACCTTTCCCATATTAATATCCTACCTCACCAAGATGCAATTTATAATTTATTGGGTTCTTGATATACTTTTTTTATTAAAATAATTTTCATTTATGGTAAATTAAACTAGGATATAATAAAAAAATATAAAAGAGTTCAATGAGGAAAAAACCTTATTTATCAATTAAATCAATCTTAATAATATCATAAATTCCACTATTTTTTGAATAATTAATTTTGGATTTTATTATATCTAATTTTTTTATAAATAATGGACAATCAACAACAAACGTTTCTGCTTCTCCACCCTCAAAACAAAGATGAATCCTATATTTTCTTTTTATTTCTATTAATTTTTTTAAAGCGCTTCTATCAATTTTTTTTCCTAGCCATTCCTTATTCATACCATCGGCTGCAACTGCTGTTATAATAATTTCAAAACCATTTTTTAAAAGATCATCCCAATATTCTTCAGAATTTTTTTTCCATAATGGATTAAAACAATCAAGATTTAGTTTATCACATATTTTCTGTATTCTTGATGCTTGATATGCAGATTCAACTGCTCCTGTTACAACTCCTTTTATTTTATATTCATCTTTTGCTTTATTAATAGCATATTCAAGATCTTTTAGTTCTTCTTCTTTAACGCCTTTTGTTTTTTTTATAAGAATTGGAATATTCATTGCCTCTGCTTGTTTTGCAACTTTTACTATAGAGGGTGTGTGAAACATGTAACTTTCTTTATTTTCTGAATCAATAGTTATCAGAACTGAAATTGTATGTCCGTGTTTTTTTGCTAGATATGCCGCATAGGCTGAGTCTTTTCCTCCAGAAAATAAAACACCGACTTTCATTATAATAGGTATATCTTTAAAGACATAAACATTTATCGTAGTAATGTGGGTATTATGAAGAAATATGATTTTATTGAACACACTGCAGATGTTGGTATTAAGGCTTATGGAAATTCTCTTTCAGAAGCTTTTGAAAACGCTGCAGTTGGTATGTTTGATATAATTACTGATAATTCAAAAATTAAAAAAATTGGTCAGTATAACATTAATTTAGAATCATCTGATCTTGAGCAGTTGCTTGTTGATTGGTTGTCTGAATTACTTTTTTTAAACACAGCAAAAAACCTAGTTTTTTGTAAATTTAAAGTAAAAATTCAGAATAATACTCTTTCTGCACAAATATTTGGTGAAGAATATGACACTTCTAAACATAAAATTGGTGTAGAAATAAAGGCTGTTACATATCATATGGTTGAAGTCAATAATAAACAACCATATTATGTTCAGGTTCTTTTTGACATATAGTTATATATATTTTTTTGTATATTTTCATATATTCTATAGATGATAAATAAATACTTTCACCACACTAATGTTTCTATTTATATATTGAGAAATATGTACTGATTTTAAAAGCATCTACCGGACGGAGCTCACATCACCATCCTTTTTTCTCCTCTTCCGGAACCACCGTCCGGTTCTCCTCACTCAAGGGGGACAAAGGTTATATGATAGATTTTAATAACGATTGTTAATATTTGGTGAAAATCATGACAGAAAATCCTATCACAGAAAATATGAATATAAAAGAAGTTATTGAAAAATATCCTCAAGTAGTACCAATTTTTGCAAAATACAATATGGGATGCATCGGTTGTGTTGCTGCAAATTTTGAAAAATTATCAGATATTGCCGCGGTTCATGGTGTTGATGTAAAAGTTTTTGTAAAAGAGCTTAATGAAGCTTTGCAAAAATAAGACCTATATTTTACTTTCAGTAATTACAAGTTCACCATGTTTTATTCCTTTTAATGATTTTATATTGTCAGATAGTTTTTCGATATTACCAACTTTTCCTTTTAGAACAAGTACTTCAAGACAGTTTTCATGATCAACATGGATATGTGTCGTGGTAAGGATTTCTTTATGATGATGGTGTTGAAGATCAAGTAGTTTATTTGTTAAATTTCCTGTGTGATGATCATATATCATAGTTAGAGTGCCAATTGCTTCTGCATTATGATTTTGTATTTTTTCATTGACAAGATTTTTTCTTATTAAATCTCTTATTGCTTCTGATCGATTTGTATATCCTTCTTTTCTTATCATTTTATCAAATTTTTTTAGAAGATCAGGCTCAATTGATACTCCAAATCGGGTAATATTTTCCATAGTAACACGTTTTCCTGATATGAGTAGCACGAATTTAAATTTTTTGTTACCAAAATCTATATAAATATTAAAAAGATAGAAATGTTACAAAATAAAAAAAATTATTACTATAGGAAGGAATAATCATGAAATTAATAAACAAGACGATATTGATTTTGGTTATATTGATACTTTCAGTCCTTGCTGGTTGTACAACCACAGAAAAAAATAAAGAATATAACCCTGAGGATTTCAGAACAATAGTTGATATGAGAGGAACTGAGGTTTTAGTGCCAAAAAATATCTCGCGAGTAGTTGATATCAGCGACGGTTTTGTTACA
>Ga0180431_10009257_pt1 | contig 11157 bp, 11 predicted proteins | sample SS_ome_11_FD_132459 | JGI IMG/M metagenome (GOLD analysis project Ga0180431, IMG submission 132459) | Hypersaline lake sediment archaeal communities from the Salton Sea, California, USA - SS_1_MS_1 metaG | ecosystem: Environmental > Aquatic > Non-marine Saline and Alkaline > Hypersaline >...
TCCGAGGGAGCCGTCAAGGCCGGGACGTACTTGGTCCGGCACGCGGTGAACCAGTGGTCCGGGGTCAAGACCACGGACGCGGCCAGTGTCTACGGTGCAGGCATCCCCGTCACCGAGGCCCGTCAAGGGCCTTCATCTACGGCTCCCTTCCCCGTGGCCGAGGCCCCGTTGCAGTCCGGCTCCGCGACCCCCTTGTCGCCCGGTGGAACGGGGACGGGGGCTTTGGACCTGACCTTCCCGATCATCACGGGTCTGGACACGGGGACGGGCGAGGTCACCTTGTCCGGTGTCCGGCCCGTGCCCGGATCTCCGACCGGCCACGGCTGGGCCACCACGGGTCGGGTGTACCTTGTGCGACGGGACGCCTACTGCCGATACGATGCCGATGCTGGGGGCGTCGGCATCGGCGGCTGGGTCATTGATCCCGAGGCCGTGATCTCGATGGCCTACACGGGGATCGTCTCCTACACGCCTGAGTACGCCGCTGCTCCTTCCGAGGAGGGGGCCACGGGCGGGACGTTGATCTTGACCCTTCAGACGGGGACGGCCACGCTTGCCGACGGCACGGCGATCACGGACAACGACTTCTACGGGTTCGCCCGGATCGGAACCCGTGTGTCCGGCATGACCTATGTGGCCATCGAGCAGTTGGGGTCCCACCTTCCGAAGAACAACGTGGTCGGCCCCGATGACTTGGCGACGGGCGAGGAGTTGATCGCAGGGTTCCAGCGGATCACCGTGCGGAACCAGAACGGGGCGATCCTTGCCCCGGCCATCGCGGACGGAGTGACCCCGACAACGGTAGCCCGGAACACCATCGCGAACACGCTCGTGAACAGCATCCTCGGGGCCGCTGACCCGGATGACCTGATCGTCGGCATCCCGACCCCGAAGGACAACACCGACTGGTACCCGGATCGTCGGGAGCCCGTGTACGGGACCATGTACGTCTCCACGGGCGACGAGGACAGTGTTGTCGCGGGCGTGGCGACGTACTTGGACCTGTCCGTGTGGACGGACTCGGGTGCGTGGTTCGTGACCCACTACGGGGGTGCGACGGCCTACGACGATCTGGGAGCCCCGATCGGTGCCCCGGCGACCGGGTGCCTGTTGCCGGGGGACCGCTTCACCTTCGGGTCGGACATTGATCCCCGTTCCGGCGTGGCAGGCTTCTACGCCTTGACCGGGGTCTTTCTGGAGCCGTCGTTCCCCCGGCCTACGCTGGACCTTGGGGCCGCTGATCCCCGTGTGGTCACGGACACGTATAGCGGGACGTTGACCGTGGACGACATCGGCGTCCGGGACCGGGATCCTTACGACGCGGGGTCTCCCGGAACGGAGGCCGTCCGGTTCTTCGTGCGGCGGATCCGCCGCTTCCACGAGGTCCCGAACGGGATCATCGGGATCCTGCAACGGCTTCGGTACGCCTACGAGATCCGTCGGGGCCTCGTGGGCACGGTCTTTGGCCGGACCTTCGTGGCGGACACGTCCCTGTACGGGGCGGCGACGAACCTCGGGGGCTTCGACGTGCCCGAGGTGAACATCAACGCGGGGGACGTGCTTCGGATCATCGACCCTGTGACCGGGGCTGTTGTGGACACCGCCGAGATCGACCGCGTTCTCGGCCCGACCCTGTTGCGCCTCCGTCGGCCCGGAATCACCGCGACGATCCCTGCGGGGGCCACCTTCAATATCTACTTGCGGACCCCCATCGTTCCCCACGAGCAGTCCAACGAGCAGTTGCTCGACCTGTTGACCGAGGAGGTCCTCTACACCCGGAAGGTGGACTACGGTGCGGGCGACACCGTGGGAGGCCGGGCTCCGAACGCCAACGAGTTGGAGGACCCGGCCATCACGGACTGGCTCAACGATGCCGATGTCCAAGCCGGGGACTACGTCGTCATCGATCCGGCGGGTCCGTTGTACGTCGGGGGTCAGAATGGATCCCGACCCCTCGGGGATCGAGCCGTCAGTGGGCGTGCCCCATACCTTGTGGGGGCACCGTCCCCGCTGGACGACAACCGAGGCTTCTACAAGGTCACGGGCAGCACGTCCGGGGCCACGTTGACCGTGGACGGGGTGTCCCGGTTCTCCGACGGGACCTTCGGGGGTCCGGGGGCCGAGTACGTCGTGCTCCCGACCGTCGGTGCGGGTGCCGAGGGCCAACAGGACCTTCGGGCCACCGCCCCTCCGATCCCGGCTGCGGGTTCGTACTTGGACCCCGGACGGGACGCGACCAAGAGCATCGAGCCCTTCGCCTACCGGGTCATTCGTCCCAGCCCGTTGTTCTCCGAGGACGCCACGGAACTGGTGCTGTTCCTGCGGGAGCGCATGTTGTCGTGGATCGAAAGGCTCCGGGGGATCTCGGGCAACCAGTCCGGGGACTACTTCGTGTTCCAGCGGGACGACCATATCGCACTCCTTAGCCTGATCTCCGGGCTGGGGGTCCTGTCGAACGCGGACGTGGAAACCCTGATCGGGCTCACCGCCGAGACACCGTTCGCCAACGTCGAGGACTGCCTGTCCATCCTTGACCGGCGGTTCTGGATCCTCGACCTCCGGTTGGACGCCCTCGGGTACTCGACGTTCGCCACGGACGCCGACGGCCAACGCCCCGTGCTGCCCGACTTGGTGGAGGCCGTGTTGGACCTCGACGACCGCTTCCGGGAGCAACGGTACTCGTGGATCTCGTTCCGGGCCGACCGTGTGGACGGGACCTTGCCCTTGGCCCAGCGGGCCGAGGACGGTCTGCCTGAGCAGTTGGAGAAGGCCCGCGAGGCGTTGTCCCGGAAGAAGAACGTGGAAGGCTGATAATGAGCGAACGGGATCGGTCTTACATTAGTTCTTGGATAACTCCGGCTAATCCTGGTGCCGTGGGATCACGGTTGCAGCCGTGATCCCACGCATGTCATCTCCTCATCTCCCCCACCCCAAGTCAAGGATAACCCGCATTGGACGCCGATGATCTGCGAAACCTGCTTCGGTCCAAGGGCATCCCAGTCAACGGGTCTTGGGGTCAGACCAAGCCTGTGTCCGAAAGCCTCGGTGATCCCGATGATCCCACGGCCGGTTCTACGGCGGACCCGGACCCTGACCCGGACCCTGGGCCTGAGATCCTCCGTGTGGTCCTTCGGCAGAAGGAGGCCCTGCGGGCGATCGAGGGGATCCTTGAAGGCCAGTTGGAGTCGGACCAGAAGACCTTGTCGGAACTTCATGCGACGCTGGCCCGCATCAAGCACGGCGGCGGGGGGTGACGCATGGCTGACAAGCAGTGGGTGACGATCCAGCCGAGCCTCGACCCGATCCTGGCCCCGATCAACACGGTCATCCAGACCATCGACTCGGTGCTGTCGTTCCTGATCACCCTGTTGAACATCGCGCAGACCATCCTGAACGTGGTCAAGACGTTCTTGGTCGGGCTCCTTGACCCGATCCGGGCCTTGGTCGAGATCATCATCCAAGAAGTCCGGGACATCATCGCGGACCTTCGCCAGTTGGGCGTCTACATCGCGGACGACGCGGACCTCTTGGAGGTGTCCCCGGTGAACCGGACCCGCGAGTTGCGGGGCGGGTACGACGCCTACGAGCGACGCATGTTGAACCGTCTGCTGAACCGACAGGACCCGACCCGGCCGGACTTCACGTCGGCCACAGCGGTCGTGGCCCTGTTCGCCTACGTGTCGACCGGGGACGTGTTCGCCCTGATCGAGTTGATCAAGCGCATCAAGGCGTTCTTCGGATCTCCGAAGGCCCCGTGGGCACCGGCCCCGCTCATGCCCCCCACGCCGCCGTCCGCGCGCCTTGGCCGGTACGGGGTCAACGTCTCGGCATACAAGAAGGCCGGCTCCTTGGACACGGCCCCGGATGCGGTCGCCTTGGAGTGGGCGATGCCGAGCACGGGCGAGGTGTTCTCGGCCCCGCCCAAGGGCTTCCTGATCCACGTCTCGACGGTCCCCGATGGCTTCGGCCTCCAGTTGGTCAGCCCCAAGGCGGACACGGCCAAGGAGATCGTGGAACTCCCGGTGACGACCTCCGTGGGCATCGACCCGGCCACGGGTGGAGAACTCCGTCTGTACGGTGGCGTCTGCGACCTCTCGGCTGACTCCGGGGCCGACGAATCCAGGGTCGACGAATCCGGGGCCGATAAATCCGGGGCCGACGACCCGTTGGTCAGCGAGGACACGACGGACCCCCACGCGGATCGGTTGCTCTTGACGTTGGACCAGAACACACCGCTGATCGCCCCGGGCTTGCTGGACCAATCCGGGGACACCCCTGTAGGAGGGGCGACGTACTACATCAGCGTCCCGGCGCTGTCCCGGATCACGCCGGGACAGACGTACCGGGCGACCCTCAAGTACGAGGACTTGCCGCAGCCCTTGGCGTTGGACTTCGACCGCAACGCCTCTGGCCGACCCGCCAAGGTCGGGGGGGACCCTGCCGAGACGTTCTACGTCCGCGTCCGGGCGACGACCAAGGAGTTCGAAACCCGGACGGGGCTCAGCGGCAGGCCGAACGAGCCGACCTTGGTTCCGCCCTTCGGTTTGACCGAGGCGCTCTACGTCTATTCGTCCGAGGACATCGCCAAGTCGAAGAAGTCGCTCACCCTGCTTCCCAACGACGCCTTCAGTTCGTACTACTTGGCAGGCCCGGTGTCCCAAGCGACCGTGGTGTCCTTCCCCCCACAGGAGACCGTGGACCTCGCAGAAGCCACGAACATCGCGCTGGCCCTGCTGATCCTCGTCCGGGCCGACCTCGCAGAAGAAATCTCGGACGAGGACGGTGCGAAGCCCGCACGGGGGACGTACATCAAGGGGGCTGGGACGGGCCTTGAGGGCTTCCGGGACCTCTTGGCCGCTGCTGGGATCGACGACCGGTTCTACGACGAGGACAACCCGGTCGCGTTCGCCCGCCGCGTCCGCCAGAAGGTCTTGGAGTTGTCCGACACCCTGTTCCAAGAGCAGCCCCCGGCCTCGTTGGCCGCTGCGTTGTCCAGTGCGTCGGCCCGGCTCCGACGGTTCAAGTGGTCCATGATCAACCCGAGTTGGCCCGACCTGACCGTGTGGGAGTCCTTGGAACAGACCGGGGGGTTTGCCGGGATCGCGGGACACCCGACGGGCTACGCCGAGGAGGGGAAGACCCGGCTCCGCAAGGGGTCCTTCCTCGCAGGGCCGGGCCTCTGGATCAGCCGGGACGGTGTGTTTCGATCCCTCGGCGGGGCTCCAGTATCGGTCGAGGACAGGTTCTTTGAGGGGTTCGGGTACTCGGACACCTGCCCCGTCCTGTACCGGACCCCGAACGGCCGGGACAGCGGGGTCTACGTCCTCTACATCCAGTTCATTCGCAAGTTGCTGTTGGACTACGACGACGGGGCAATCCTGCGTGCCGCCGCATCGGTCCTCCAAGTCGTGTCGGCCCCACGAAGCCTGTCCCCGTCCGCCGGGGAGTGGACCTCGATCCGCCCCCTGTACGAGTCCTTGGCCCCCTTGGACGCCCTGCTCACCGAGTTGGATCAATACATGGGGGCCATCTTGGACGGCCTTCAGGGGTCCGTGGACAAGATCGTCTCGTACATCGACGCAATCCAAGCCCGGATCTACCAGATCCAAGCCCTCTTGGACGCCATCCGGTCCCTGTTGCGGTCCCTGACCTCGTTCGACCTGCCCTCCTTCTCAGGCTTGGTCCTTGTCGAGAACGGGACGGACGGCATCGCCGCCGGGCTCGTGACCTCGGACAACAAGCCGACGGACGGCCCGTTGGCTTACGGGGGCGGGGCCGTGATCTTGGCCGGGGGCTTGCCGACGATCTTGCTTGAACTTCTTGCCCTGATCTTCGCAGGGGGGTCCACGGCTGGCCCCAATGAAGGCGGCGGGCAGACAACCGGCGGACTGGTGCCCTGATGCCTTCTTTCTCCTACATGGACACGTTTCGCGAGGGCCAGTGGAGGGCCTTCCGCCAGTTCGTTCTCGACGAACGCCGCGATGCCGGTTCACGGGAGTCCGTGATCTTGGCCGAGCAGCGACGCATCGGCAAGGTCCGGGTCCTGTACGACGTGGACCCGAACACGGGCGGGGTGACGCAGAACCGGGTCGGGGTCGTGATCGACGGCAGCCCGACGTGCGCGGTCGCAAAGCTCATGCAGGTGTATGTGGCCCTCGGCGGCAACCCCTTGGACATCAGCATGTTCTTGTACGCCAACGACCCCGAGTGTCCGGGTGACGGGTTCGCCTACCCCAAGGGGTTCTCGTACTCGTTGCAGGACCAGACCCGTGACGCGGACTCCAACATCGAGAAGTACAAGCCGTCCCGTGTCGGGGGGCTCCGGGAGACGCAGAGCGAGATCGTCGCGGTGAACATGAACCTGCTTCGGCGTTGGACCCGGCAGGAGATGTACCAGAAGCGGATCTTGATCGAGGAGCGGATCATCAAACTGTCCGACCTGTACGAACAACTGGATCGGGAGCGGGAACTGCTGACGCAGGCGACCCGTGGCGAAGGCATGAAGGCGATCTACAACACCGACCGATACCAAGACTCGCACACGGTGCCCGTGCTGGTGTACCTGTTGGACTCGACCTTCCGTGTCCCCGACGAGGACGGCCGCGTGCCCGAGGACGCCCCCGTGAACGAGGATGCTCTCGGGACGTTCCCCATGCTCATGTCCGACGGTCCCGGCGACGACAACAACGCCCTGTGATCCGGCGTCTCGGGCGGGGACGGTGGATCGTCTATGCGACCCCTACGGCAACAACAACGGTGTGAGGTATCCATGTCGAAGGCATCCCCGACCCGCGTGGCGAAGCGTTGGAAGAAGCTCCCGAAGGGCTGGACCGACGAGTCCGTCCGCAAGTTCTGGGACAGCCTGACCAGCGCCGCTCCGAAGCACAAGGTCACCGAGTGCATCAAGCAGATGGAAGGCAAGTTCGACAACCCTGGGGCGTTCTGCGGCGGGCTTGCGGACTGGATGATCCCCGGCTGGCGTCAGGAGGCCGCCAAGGAGCGCCGTGAGAAGAAGGCGGGCATGGACCGGTGGGCCGAGGAGATCGACCGTGGCTTCGGTGCCATGCCCTTGTCCTTGCAGCCCGACTACGGCACGTCGGACGCGGCGTTGCCTCGTGGTGAGGACGACTAGCCGCCGTAGCCGTCCTTGGCCCAGCCACCGCCCTTCAAGACGAAGGACGTGCTCTTGGACATCTGCCGCGTGGCCGCCCCGTGCTCGCACTCGGGGCACTTCTGCGGGGCCTCACGGTCCGCGTGGCGCACGATGCGGTCGAACTCGTGCCCGCACTTGGGGCACTTGTATTCATACATCGGCATGGGGAGCCCCGTCACCGTCCCCGTCACGGTACGGCTCCCCGCCCGCGCTCTGACGATCCCGGCAGGACTGGAGGGCAGCCCGAATCAGCTTCGCGGGGGCCTTCGGGAACCGGGCCTGCGTCTGCTTCCGGGAGGGGAACTCGGGCTGCTCATCGATCCACCGCTCAATGGCGGCACGGAACCGGCTCACATCAAACACGACGGACCTCACCCTCATCGTCATCGTCGTCCAGCCCCCACCCTTCGGCCCGTTGGGCGAGGTGCAGGTGGGTCTCGGCGGCCTGTGCTCCCGCCTCGGCTGCCAACGCCTCCATGCCGTGACCCTTCTCGTCCAAGACGTAGGAAAGGGCACGAAGAACCTCCGGGATCTTGTCGTCCCGGTAGGACAGATCGCGCACCGTGTCCACGAGGTACTTCCAGTTGTCCATGCTCACGTTCTCCACAGGTGGGGGACGGGACAGGTATCCGCGTCCTGTTGGGGCTTCTCGCCGTTGGCTTTGAGGGATGCCACCGTCTCAGGCGGCCACGAGGCCAACCCGCACGGGACATCAGGTTCTACCCGCAGGGGGTCGAACCACGCACACTCGGGACACTGGACCGAAGGCCAGACCCGATCCGTGTTCTCCCCCTGCCCGAGAAGAAGGGCTCTCTCGGCGGCCTGTGGGGCCGTCTGACGGGCGGACGCCAGCAAGTCGACCTCGCACCCGTAAAGGGACTCCAGATGCCCCACAAGGCGCACAGCGGCGTCCTCGGGCAACACGAGGTGGGCCGCCGTGGTCCCGCCGTCGTGAGACACCGGGGGGTTGTGCGGCGGCTGGACCGTGAAAGGCTTACCTTTGCGGATCCACAAACGGAAGAGGGTCGGGGCCTGCGTCTCGCCACCGTTGGACATTCTCGGCATCCTCGCGTGTCAGGACCCTACCACCGTTGCACACGAACAGGGCGAACGGGGTGTCCAGCTTGGGAAGGGGGTCGTCGTACCGGTAGACCGAGGCGATCGTGCCCTCGGGGGACACCCAAGAGGCCCCCGTACAGTGGGAGCCGTTGGGCATGACCGGGGCCAGACCCTTGCGGACGTACTCGCTATCCTCAGCGGCGGTCAGGACCACCATGCGGCGGACGTGGTGCTTGAGGCCCTTGTCCACGTTGCGACAAGCGCAGTCACGGGCGTAGTCGGGGTTCGCGTTGGTAGCCATGGGTTCCTCACTTGGTCTTGTTGGTCTTGGGTTGGGGGGACGCGCACACGGACCAGCCAAAGCGGCGGTCTGCGACCCCATCATGGTACGGGGTGACTCGGATCCAGATCCGGTCAGGCCCATCGTCGAAGGCGAAGCAAAGGTCCGATGCCAACGCCTTCACGGCGGTCGAGATCGGGTCGAACTGGTCCGCCATGTCCTCGGGTCCCCAGAGCACCGTGGTCCACTCGGCCCGGACAGCCTCGGTGTGGCCCTCGTCAGGGTCCCCCTCGGCCACGTCGAGGCCCGCGATCTTGAGGGCTGCCACGAGGGTCTTGTGGATCCCCGGAGTCACCGACTCCCGGCCCTGTGTGGTCGAGATCGTCCGGTACGTCAGACGACGGCGATCCTCCGCGGGCATCCGTGCCATTGTTGTCGTGTCAGGTTCGGGGACCGCCAAGGGTGCAGGGGCCTTGCCAGCCTCGTAGCCGGGAACCCCGGTCGGGGCGGGTGGCAGCTTGGACTTGGCCGACTCCAAGGCCGACTCGCGTGCGGGGGCGGGAAGGTTGGCCGTGCTCTGCTCGACCTGCTCCAGAGCCCGGTTGACCAGCCGCATGTGGTCGTCCGTGGCAAGGGCCAGCCGATCCGCGACGATTTCGGACGCCTGCTCCAACTGGTAGCCGACCACGACTGGATCAAGGGCGTCGGTGATCACCGGGACCGCAGGGTGACCGCCCTCGGGAAGCGGCCCAAAACGGGCTTCGGGCACGTCACCATCGAGGGACGCACGCTCCTTGATCGCCGCCGACATCAACGGGTTGATCATTTCCCGCCCGTTGTCGTGCTGCATGACGACCGGGGCCGATTCCTCCTCGTATGCGTCCGCTATGGACGACCACGCCGCGAGAAGGTCGTCCCCGTGACCCGCATCAAGGGCCAGCGCCGCCAACTTCATGGTGGCTTCGTGGGGGTCCATCTGGCCCGAACGGAGGGCGTCGAGGATTGGACCCGCACCGGGTGTCTGCTCCAACAGGCGGTTGACCTGAATCACGGTGGACATGACATCCGGGTCCGGTTTGGGGTCATCGGCCAAGGTATGCCTCCTACTTCTTCGGGTTCTTACCCGATCCGAAGCTGACGCGACCCCCCACCTCGATGACCCGCTCCTCCTTGTGCTTTGGGGGAGCCCACGGATCCACAGCCTCACCGGACCCAGGATCATGCTTGGCGGGGGGCGGCCCGCCCCCCAGCATGATCCCACCTTGGGGAGTCGAGGTATTCAACCCGGACGGCAACGGCCCACGGGGCGACGGCGGGGGGCGTACCGGGTCCGGTGGGGGCTCGTCCGGCTCGGGCGGAACCAGCCGGGCTTGGATGTGTCGGATGTGCTTGCACGGGGTCTCACGGGAAGGGCAAGAACAGGACCAGTCCTCGGACCCGTCGGGGAGCGTGGCCAAGGTCACGTCGTACTCCAAGGGTCGCCCGGACTTCGGGTCCTTGGTGTCCCCCTGCACACGCCACGCGGACAACTCTGCCGTGGGAAGCTCGGGCTCGGGATCAGGTTCGGGCTCAGGTTCGGGCTCAGGTTCGGGCTCGGGCTCTTGGAAGCCCTTCGGAGCCGGGACCTCGATCCCCATCATGCGGGCCGCTTCACGGGCGACCTCATCGTCGCTGACCGGCTCCCAGTCGTTCTTGCGGGTGCTGATCTCCGCGACGATGGTGTCCCGCAACATGGACTTGAAGTCCGGGAGCCCCATCAGTTCTGCCGTCCCGTCCGGGGCGAACTGCGGGTTGATCAGGAGCCGGTCCTCCTGCGTTCGGATGCGTTGGTTCCACTTGGTGCCGAACCCCCGGCTGTTCTTGCACCCGGCGTTCATGCACACGTCGCAGAACATCTGCTTGAACTGCTCAGGAGCAAGCAGCTTGCGGTGCTCGCCCTCGTAGCAGGTGTCCCACAGATCAGGCGTAGAGTCAGCCAAAGGATCCCTCCCGGTAGGCATATAATACCGCCCGAAGGGGCGTGGGACCGTCCGGTTCCCGACAACATCCTTCGTGGAGATGGCCTTGCCGACGACATACATTCTGGACACCAACGTCCTGCTGTCGGACCCGAAATCCTTGTTTCACTTTGAGGAGCACGAAGTCGTCATCCCCATCCAGTGCGTCGCAGAACTGGACAAGTTCAAGCGGGAGCACTTGTCGGCCCGAGGTCAAGCCGCCCGAACGGTCAGCCGGTACCTGGACAAACTCCGCGAGCGGGGCAGCCTCCTTCACGGCGTACCCCTCCACGGCGGGGGGACGCTGCGGGTGGACTTCGGCGGCGAAGCCTCGCTCGGGGTGGTGGACGACCACATCGTCCGGTTGGCCCAACGTCTTGGGGTCGAAACCCAAGAGGACCACAAGGTCGTTCTCGTGTCCCGTGACACGAACATGCGGATCAAGGCCGACGTGTCGGGCATCCAAGCCGAGGACTACCGGCATGACCTGGCCCCCAGCCTACGGGATCACGACACCGGGTACACGGGGTACCTCGATTACGAGGCCGACCCGGACGATATTGATGACCTGTACGAGAACGGGTCCGTCCTGATCCCCGACGGCCTGCATGACGGGTTGTGGCCGCACCAGTTCATCCTCCTTCGGGATCCGGTAAGGCCCAGCAAGA
>Ga0180431_10009258_pt1 | contig 11157 bp, 22 predicted proteins | sample SS_ome_11_FD_132459 | JGI IMG/M metagenome (GOLD analysis project Ga0180431, IMG submission 132459) | Hypersaline lake sediment archaeal communities from the Salton Sea, California, USA - SS_1_MS_1 metaG | ecosystem: Environmental > Aquatic > Non-marine Saline and Alkaline > Hypersaline >...
GGATACATCTACCGTGTCTACAGGATCTTGGAGCCCGAGATTGTCGCTAAGATGGGCCAAGGCACCAAGTGGTGTACGCGATGGGTCAAGGAGAAAGGCGACACTGGATACGGCAGCGACAAAAGCGAGATCACATACCCAGAATCGCACCCACGCGCCGGTGAGACCAGACCACTGCAAGAAGTCACAGTAGAAGGCAAGACCGGTTTACCATATCAGGCTGCATACTATCTTGAGAAAGATGGGCCGTTTTATATGGTGTTCAGACAGGACCCGGAGGGTGTCGAAAGTGATGATCTTGGTCCTAGCGGTCAGGTTCTACAATTCAATCACAACCCAGAACAGTTGATGGGTATCACTGATTCTAATCTACATGTTGTGAACCCGCCAACTGACATGATGGTTGCACATTGGTCTGCGAACGACCCAAATGCGCCTCATGATGCGATCAAACAGATACGCAACAAGTGTAAAACCAACTACAGTTTTACATATCCTGAGTGGCACGAGCGTGCCGGTGAGTTTGAGGAACGGCTGCCGATCCAGTAAGGGGCGTCAAATGGCTGACCTAGATGCTAAGTTGGATGAAGTTCTATTTGAACTGTGGGGTCCCAAGAAGGAGAAGGGGGCAGCTGTTGGTCTTGGCAGCAGCCACATGCTTCAATGGACCTGTGATGATTGTGGCCGCATAGATAAAGGTAAGCACAAGAGGTGCCAAACGTATAGTGGTATGCGGCGATGCAAGGGGCGGGCTCCGAAGGTATAAAGAAAAAGAAGCCAATCGCGGGGGTGGTCTTGCTAGGACTTGAGGAACTGGCTCTTCTATCGCAAAGACCGGTTGATATTTCTGATTAGCGTACCAGCTTTTTGAAGGTTTTGGTAGTACCTTCACTGGTTTTGGTTCTTCTTTTACTTCCTCCTCTTCTTCCTCTTCTTCATGTGTCTCACTGTGTACGGTCACACAAGCATCGTCGTAATATCTGGTTCCATAGTCATATTGCGGAACCCATGTTGTATTTCTCGGATGTACGTCTCCCCAAACGTAACTTGATGGTGCTGAGCTATCTGAAATCATATAAGCCATTATCAATAGAATACTAGTGGAGCTACAAGTAACACATGACTGTGGCAGAAATGGTAGCGAAGAATCTAACGCCAAAACTGCAGTGGCGTTGTATCAGGTATAAAGTTGTCCAAGATGGCGACGCTATCTGGTTCTCTAAGAGGCACGATATCCTGACGTGGTTTCTAGATAAATGGACAAAGCGTAAGCGACCTTACGCACCATTCGGCACGATTCTTATCGAAGCGTCTATTAAAGGGCTGATCATAATCCAATTTACCAACGAATGCCTTGGCCGTTTGAAGGATGCTGAGTATAAGGCTATCGTACCCATGTCGGACCCCAATATGTACAAGGCCGCTGTGGCTACAGTTTGTGGATTACTGGCAAAGAGGGATCGAGATATGCAATACGATGATGCCGAGATCAGGGCTAAAGCGAAGGTTGACGAGATACAACGTGAGGTGGCTGGTCTGCGTAATCGTGTTAGTAGGATGCTACGTTAGCGTTTCGATTTGCTACGGCAGCATTTAGCGCCGGGCTTCTTGACAAAGCTGGTGACGTTACCAACCACTGCTGTCTTAGCCCTGAACTCTTTAGTTTCAAACTGCTCAAACCCAGCGGGTCGATCCTTGAACACTATGTTGCTAACTTTCCAGTGTCTTGTTATGAAGACACCTTCTGGGCAGGTAAATGCGATGTGTTCTGCCATTAGTGTCTCATGAGCGAGATGCAATCCTAGCTCAATTAGTTGTGAATGTTTAATGATTTTGCCGGGTCCGAATATCTTGTCTCCATCGAGAACTATCTTGTCATATAAGACACCCGGTATATCTAGTCTCCCAGTGCAGATATGTATTGTACTAATATTGTACATGTGGGAGGCGTGCCATCTGTTGTTGTGCTTAAACATGAGAGTGTACTCACCAAGCACTTTGTCGAGGCCATACTCATCGAGGTCTGGACCACTAATAATATCAACATTATCAAATGTTGCGTCGCCTAGCGATAATCGTATTGCATGAATCATTTTAGTACTCCTATAATATATTTGGCATGATTATTGCAGTTGTTGCCGGTAAGCATGATGTCGAGAAGATACCTTCTGGCAAGGTTGGTGTGCGGCTTGGGCTATATAAGCACGATGCGGTATTGGTAAATCCAAATAGTATAGATAAAATCTGAGTTATATCAGAACACGATATACGAATGAATTTCACTGGCGTCAATAGGATTATCGATTACGAATTCGACGTAGTATATCAGGGTAGAGTGTGGAAGGCCGCATCGACCAGTGATCCTAGAACCATAGCTAAGCACAGTGCTACATGGATATCGATATGGGAAGAGGTCCCATTATATGAGGAACCGGAGTTGGAACCGTTTAGTGATCTTCCATATGGCATCAATCCTATACGCCGCAAGAAGATACTGCTATAGTATTTTATGCCTATTGCGAGGCCACCATTGGTGGCAGTTAGAAAGGTTACCTCCATATAGGATATGCTATAATTGTGGCCGTCAAGAAATCTGTCACATCAACGGCTGGGAAAAAGTGCGGCCCCGGTCTGATAATGGCCCATAACGTCATCGAACTCTTACCTGACGAGTTCGATCTACATGATGAGATGGATACTGAGTGTTGGATATCTGCTTTCTGGTTTGACTCTGCCGGTCAGGAGAACATCTACATCTACTTCTACGATGATAGGGCAGAATTTGATAGCTCGAGCGGCCTTGGTAGCCCATTCAGGGTTATGCAGTTCGCAGATCCAGAGGCTACAAAGAAGATAGCAGAGGTGATATTGGAGTATTGGAACGCGCAACCGTATAAGGCGTGGCGTGAAAGTTATCTACAACAGGCAGGAGTTAGTAATGGCTAAACCATCCCCAGGTGATGAGAGTGTAGATAAGAAGTGGAAGCAGATTTCGGATGAGATGTTCAAATTCTCGGCGAAAGACGCTAAAAATCTTTCATTTGATCTCCTCGGGGAGATCACAGAACGGGCTATGAAGATGGCTGGTATCGCAGCGAGATACCAAGGTGTTAACCTTGCCAAGAAACTTGGCGGTCATATCGGTGGTACTAAAACACCAGGCCCAAAAGCCAAATGATCTGACCATGGTGGCGGGGCGATGTTCTAGCCCTTCGTCGTCCTGCCGCCATCTTTTATTATGAACGACGATTATCGTAGTATCTATATCGACACAAACAGTGACGAGTACTGTTTATACTGCGAAGGCTATCCTGTCGGTTGCCCGGTCGGATTTGATAGGTACCAATGTAAACGCCAGAAATGCGAAAAACTGCATGATGGCTGCCAGTGTAAGCGGTGTGGCGCGGTAATACGTGCCGGTCGGGTTTGCCCACAATGTAGGAAGATACGCAGGGTGTCGATACGCACTGCCATCTGGACTAAATTGATTAGGCACTACCGTGTTGAGATACTGGAAGTGGCAGCGGCAATAGCTGTGGTTTCGGCATTAGCTATTTGGCTTATCACTAGATAGATTGTCTATATCCCTTACTAGATCATCTATGTCATCGTGTTGCACAACTGATTGGTGCCACAATAACATATTCTCCCTGCGACCTAGTATATGGATTGGTTTCTCCTGACCCATAGCTATACCAGCTTCGACGAACTTGCCGCCTGGAACGAGGTCTTTGCAGGCCACGAGGACCAATAGGTCGGCATCTGAAACCTCGTTGTAGTCGGTTTCGGCTATTTTAATACGTTCATCGACTGGGATATCCCTTGTGCGTTTGAAATCGGTCCACAACCAGCTTGATACTATCTTGTGGCCACACCTGTCTAGGTATTCCCCAATTTCGCAACATTTATTCTGGTCATTTCCGGCGATATAGATCTTCATGCTCAATCCTCCTTATGCTATAATACGATATGGCAACAATAAGAACACTGTCGATGTATAAATTCCTTGAACTCCGTCCGATATCGGAGGACTGGGAGTTCCAATCCGGTAGGCTTGCGGCTATAAATCCTCGAGCCAAGAGTATACCCGAGACTGTCAGAATCTCAGAGACAGACGCCACACATGAGATGGTATTAAATGGACTGTCTGGCCCGCACTATGTGGCCCTGCTGAGTAATACCGGTGGCGAGTTCAAGTTCGATCCAGACCCAGCGGTCAAGCATGCCTTTGTAATCAACCTCAAGAGCGCCAAGGGATTGCCGGTCAATCCACACAGTAGGATTATTGGTTATGATGGTCAATGGTACTACATCTACACGTGGACAAAACTATTTGGTGCCCCAGTTAAACAGGCTATGCTGCACAAGACCAGGAATTACAAATGTGTTATCTTCCTGGAGGCCGCAGCACCCGAGCACAATGCTGCAGTACAGGCATTGTTCGAAGAATACAGAAAGGGCGAGCAATGAACGGCGCAACTGCTACAGCCGAAGGCAAGGACACAAAACGCAAGAAGCAGCCAAAGTACAATGTCATTCTATTGAATGACAATCACCACACATACCAGTATGTTATCGAAATGCTGATGGAGCTATTCGCTCACGAAGACATCAAGGCATTCGAAATGGCCAAAGAGGTCGATACTACTGGCCGCGTTATTGTTCTTACTACCACTATGGAGCACGCAGAGCTAAAGCGTGATCAGATCCACGCTTACGGCAAGGACAAGCGGATTGTCGGGTGCAAAGGCTCCATGTCTGCTACTATCGAACCAGTTGAATAGATGGAATTCTTCCAGTATCTCTCTACTTATCAATTCTTCAGAAAAGACGGCTCTAAGGTATCATCGCCCAAGGTGATGTATAAGGAGCTGCTTGCTGAAATGGGTGTTCCACGTTCACACCAGGAGACAGTGACGTACAATCAGCTGCGCACTGAGCATGATTGGTACGATGAGGGCTGTCCATACTACAATGTCTATCCTGGTGTTAGCGAGCCTCTGATGAATTTCAGGCTCGATATACCCATTGAAGCTTTCAAGATACCATTTAATGCGTTTGTATTGCGGTTCCCGTATAACTCGTTAAAGTTCGATACGAATGAGGGACCGGCGATGCTCCAAACGGTGCTGGTGTCTGAGGCGTTAGATATTAGTAGAAAAGCGCTGGGCAACATGCTAAAGCATGGGATCAAACCAAAGGGCGGCACGCCAACTATCACACTGTGGATAGATTATGGTGAGTGTGATAGCCGAGGTTTTCCGATACTGATCTTCCGGCGAATACCGAAGACCGAGGGGGCAACTATTGAGGAATGCCTGGATGCGTTACCAACACACCCAGATATCAATATTGGTATGCGTGTACCTCCTGAGATCATAACTGATACGGTCCGTCTGACTGCTGGCTGCTGCGCTATCTCGCGTGATGCGGACGATGAACTTGTTAGGCCGGATATTCTGTCCAAGGATAGGCGTAAATGGGATAGTGCTACTGAGGAACAGCGACAAAAGATGATTGAGCGTGCAGCTAGGGTTAGGCATGCTCGAGGCTGGGATGTTGGTCGTGATTTACCAACTGAGAAGAGCCCGCATTATAGGCATGCCCATCTTATGCGTGCTTGGACTGGTAAGGGTCGCACAGAGCTAAAGATTGTCAAGAGACGTGGTCATTGGGTCCATAGGGATAAGATTGAGCAGATGCCTACTGGTCACGGAGATGAGTAATGGGCTCTGATATGATGCGATCTCTTGACAGTTGCGTCTGCAACATCTTATGGGACACCAGCCTCACGTATGATTTCCAAGTAGCCGCCAGCAGCATGATCGTCGAACGCCTTGAGAAGGCCAGATTCGATGTCGCAATGACAGGGCCATTCGCCTGCCTGCAATTGTCTGTATCTAAACATCCGGAGCATGGACGCGGCCATGACAGAATTGTCATAAATATCGAGAGAACTGAGTTGCAGGCTTTCTGGCCTGGTGGTTACGACAAATCACACATATCGTGTGGATGGCATGATCCGCAGGCAGTGGATAAGCTATTAAAATTTCTTGATCGAGTACTATGACCGAAACTCTTGAAGTGCGCAGTGTTCGTGGTGCGATCATGAGGGGCATAGCTAGGTACCTGCGCAGTGTCGGATACACAGAAGTCTCGGACCCGATGGATCATGAAGGTACATCATGTACCATCAATTTTCATATGGATACCGAGTTTCTCGGAGACAGAATAACATGCTATAACGGGTATAGGCTTATATGCGAGTGCTGCAAGTATATCGGCATCGAAGATAATCCATACGGCAACATACCGCCTGACTGTATACGACTCTATTCGTTTATAGCGTGGGCACCCAGCCATCCCAGTGAAAGGATAGTGTCGATGGGTGACCCACGGCTGTATTCTAAGATTCTTGATTATATTAGATATGTGGATTCATTGCCGCTGTGGATGAAGCCTGAGGGGCAGACCTCGTGATCCAACTAAAAGCCCATATTTTAAGGACCCTAAAAGAGTATGGGTACCCTGTACATGTGACATATGGTCACGCTTTTGAAGTCGAGATCGCGAGGGCCGGGAAATACGCCAAAGATGCTGTGAGATTTGTGATATCTGGTCTGGATGTCGATGGCACCTTGTTATCACACAGTAGGGTACCGGATGGTATGGATAAGTTCCATGTGTCTATGGCTGATGAATTCTTTCTAGAGAAGATGATCGCCTACCTGAATGAACTTAGCGATAAGATTAAATCTAGCAGGCATTGATGCTACAACGATATTTAGCACTTTACATAGGTCATCTCCGAATGGCCAACCCCCAGTACTATGAGGTTTTGTTATGAGTAAGTCCAAAGAGGAACTTATCCTCGAGAAATTCGCGGACAAATCGACTTGCTACGATGTGACCGTGACGATCCTTGAACCGATGCTCGGCACGACGCCGAAAGACCCCGAGGTCTACGCCAAGTTCATCCAAACGAAGGCGGCGGAGTTGAACCAAACCGGCGAGGTTGATGGTGCCGGTGTACCAAGCGGTGCGCAAGCAGCTGTCGCCACTTCGGTGGAAGAGATCGACGACGAAGTCAACACGGTCCCAACGGTCGAAGACATTGAGAACAAGGGCTGGACCGGTTTTCACACCGACAAGGATGGCAACCCATTCCTGTACAACTACGTCGTCAAGGGCTTCTTCAAGGAGGCCGCGTCGTCGATGAATCGTGTCGGTGCTGGCACCGAGACGAAGGGCATCAAGGCATTCGTCAAATCGATCGATCAACTGGTGTTCGTGCAACCGCGTCGACTCTTGCTTGAGCATCCGGATGCGGATCTCAAAAACCTCGACTCGCTCGAGCGTCCGTTGCGTGCGAAGACCGCACAGGGTGAGCGTGTCACGCTAGCTCGCTCGGATATCACGCCCGCCAACACGACGGTCAAATTCACGATCATTGTCCTTGGCAACGTCGTGAAGGAGGCTCACATCAAAGAATGGCTCGACTATGGCCTGTGCCGTGGGTTTGGGCAGTGGCGTAACGCCGATTATGGTTCGTTCACCTACGAGATCACAGAGGTGCGCGGCGACGGCGGCAAACAGAAGGCGAAGGCCAAATAACGCGGTGTAGGGTCAGTTGGGTAGGCTGCAGTTTTGTGGGCCTGTTGGCGTGCTTTGGATACCCGGCACGCTCGCCCGACAATCTTGGCCCTGCATCGCTTTTTAGTTCGACGCGCATGAAAAGAGCCCCGCAGGAGGTAGCACCTGCGGGGCTCTTGCTCTAGCGAGACTACGCGCTAAAGACAGCCCTAAGGCGTAACTGTGGCGTTGCCTTCCCCGACAACCGACTCGAAGAGTGCCACCAAGTTGGCCAGTGCTTCCGAGTTGTCGAGAGCTGCTTGCCAGTGTTCGTCATCACCACCAGAAGGCGTGAATGCACCAGTCTTATCCGTGTACTGGACGATGAACCCACCCTTATCGTTGTTGTCGTAGGCAACCATGCCGGACAACTCCATTTGTAGTCCAACGACCGTCTTGGTTGCAGGTGTTGGATCTGGGCTCGGCGTGAGGACTACTGATCCGGACAGCAGGGCAAGCATGTCGTCAATGCCTGACTGTTGCTGGAGTTGGTAGACGGCTTCTTCGCTTTCCGACTGCAGATTGACGGATGTGTTTCCGCGTTCGTCGAGATGACCAGCAAATTGTTGCTTGCTACCATCCGAGTAGGCGAGAAGTCCGGAGTATCTGGCTACCACCTTCATAATACGCTCCTTTGTGGCTGTTTTAGTTATATTTGTCTGTATTAAATAGTTCTGTGGTGGATTATGGTATAACAACAGAGGAATAATTATTGCTATGAAAACACCGAAAGAGAAATACTTGGAGCGACGCGCCAAACAAAAGAAGCTCATGGAGGATAACGCACGGAAGAAGAAACAGGTAGCTACTGGTGCCACTCTGGTTATCAAAGACCCCGTAGCACGTGCCAATATTGTCAAGGAGCTACGGCTACAGGGAGCATCCGAAGCGGAAATACGGTCGTTTGAAGAAGCACCGGCAGAGTTCCTGGTCACCAGGAATAAAAAGAAAGGTACGAATCAATGAGCACTTTGGTACGAACACAAAACGCGATGACCGCCAAAGATCGAATCTGCTTGGCCCTCGATATGGATACGGCTGCAGCCTTTACGCTGGCAAACCGCGTCCAGGTTGGCTGGGTCAAGGTAGGCATGGAATTGTATACAGAGGCCGGTCCCGAGTTGATCAGAGAACTCAAAAAGCTTGGGTTCAAGATCTTCTTGGACTTGAAATATCACGACATCCCAAACACCGTTAAGGGTGCTGTGACCAAAGCAGCTGCACTCGGCGTTGATCTCATTAATGTGCACGCGGCTGGTGGCCCAGCTATGCTCAAAGCTGCAGCCGAGGTCCCATCCAGGCCGTCTATTATAGGCGTTACGCTTCTGACGTCTCTAAGTGCTAAGGAGCTTGGCGAGCATATGCTGGTCGACCCACCTGTCGTAGAAGCATACGTGACGCATATGGCTATACAATGCCGCGATTGCGGACTTGATGGTGTTGTTGCGTCTGCTGAGGAGGCCAAGCCTGTACGCGATGTCGTTGGTGATGACTTTCTTATTGTCACTCCTGGCATCAAACCGTTATGGGCTGCAGAGAATGCGGACCAGAAGCGGATTACGACACCCGCCCAAGCTATCAAGAATGGGGCCGATATTCTTGTAATAGGTAGGGCTATTTACGGCGCTAATGACCCCTCCATAGCGGTACAGAAGATAGCCGACGAGATATCACAGCAGCTTAACGTGAAGAGTTAGTACCGCTATAACACTTTGTATGATGTGTCCAAAGTGTAAAATCGGTGTACTCGAAGGCGATGCGTCTGACTATCGCAGATGTACCCAGTGCGGGCTATTGCGCAGGCCAGATGATCGTGTAGTGCAACGCAAAAGTACGAACTTTTTCGTGCTGAATCGCAATATTAAGCGAACGCCAGCGGGTGCTAAGGTCGAGTTACTTGAACAACGCGGCGATCTAAGCGGAATACATGGCACATTTAAATTCAGTAACGGCAGTTTCCATCTTAGGGCTGTTGCTACTGGTCTTATTATAGGATCATCGAGGGATCGTGATGATTTGGCTGTCCTAGTCGCTGAGCACGACTGGCAGGCAGACGGTCCAGATGATTTTGTCTCCTCAATAGAAGGATTAAAAGAATGATACTTACGAATGAGGGCCTTGTGCAGGCCGCTGAGAAGGCTGGCATTAATATGCCGCCAGATTTAGATGAGTACGACAAGTTGCTATTCCCGTATTGGCACTTGTTTCGTCTCGCACAGCTGGAGCGACCGATGACGCATCCAGATTCTCACTTCAAGAACGCGAAGAGAATAGCCGCGATATCTGTGGATCATATCGGCAAGGTGCAATTCGTTGATATCGAAGACGAACTAGAATGACCACATATAATTGCCAATACTGCGGTCGTGAGTGTGCCAACAAGAGTGGCCAAACACTCCACGAGAAGAAATGCAAGAGTAGATCGCAGCATGAGTGTATACCGAAAGAACCATCTATGAGAACAATGGCCTTTATTGACGCTGGGCAGTTTAGACCAGCGATACTAATCAACAAACTGGGGCTGCCGTCAGAGAAGCGATTCGATTGGGACTTATTCAGACAGCTGCTCGTCGACATGGCGGGTGGCCAATTGTTTGATACTCACTACTTCGACTCGCCCGAGATCGGCACGAACCGGCAGGCACCGTTTCATCGTCTTCTCAAGAATACCCTCAATTTCAATCTTCACTTCAGTGAGATGAAAGAACGGCGTGTTGTCTGTTCAAAGTGCAATCAGACACACATAGACAATGAACAGAAGGGCGTTGACGTCAGCCTGACTGTTGTGATGATGGCATTGGCCTATCGCAATGCTTATGATCAGGCGCTATTGTGCTCTGGGGACGGAGATTTTGCGCCACTTGTGGAACATCTTCGACACGCACTCGGTAAGCGTATTGTCGTGATCGGCTGGAAATCCAATATTGCGACGACCCTTAAGGATGCTGCATATAAGGTTGTCCACATTGATGATCATCGCGACGAGCTTATTAGCAACAAGATAAGGAAGATGGCAGAGGCGTGCTAAGTATCGGTAAGATTAGCGCCCATAAGCTAAATGATCTCATAAATGCCGTGTACCCGCAATTTTTCTGCGATGATGTCCATTTTAACGGCGCAACATATTCATTTAGTCTCGATGCTAGTGAGGCATATAGCCTCACTAGCCGGATTGTTACTGTAATGTGTGATGATGAAGGTTTCTATATATCTGGCAGTAGTGCTTTCCAACCGCCAGTAGTGTATAAATTGTGTGATCCAGACTGTTTCGATAAAATCATGAAATTCGTAGAGGAATCAGTACAAGTTGTAAATGGAAGAAAGGCATACCACGATGAGCAAGAAAGACTGCGAAACTGTAACGACGGCAGAAATCGACGTCCTAAAGTGCCCACCAAAAACGATGATGAACTTTCATCATGAGCTTGGTAGTATAGAGACTGATGACGAAGAAATCAGGTTCTGCCAACACATCAACGGTGCTTGTTTCTGGCTGTCAATCAACCCGAAAGACAAGAGCAAAGA
>Ga0180431_10009259_pt1 | contig 11156 bp, 10 predicted proteins | sample SS_ome_11_FD_132459 | JGI IMG/M metagenome (GOLD analysis project Ga0180431, IMG submission 132459) | Hypersaline lake sediment archaeal communities from the Salton Sea, California, USA - SS_1_MS_1 metaG | ecosystem: Environmental > Aquatic > Non-marine Saline and Alkaline > Hypersaline >...
AGCTTTTCTAGCGTCTTCTTCGACGACTGACGGGTCGCGAGCTTGGGCTTCTCGCCGGCCCATTCCGCCTTCAGTGCCGCGATCGCGGCGGGGGCCTCGCTGAGGTCGCCTGCCTGGCCGGCCTCGAACTGGCCGCGAATCTCCGGAGGCGAGGCCTCGAGTCGCGACTCCCAGGCCTTCCGCCTGGCGCCGCCGGCCGAGCCGACCGCGCGCCACGCCGACAGAACCTCGTTGGGAATGACGAAGGGCTCGTGCGGCCAGGAGAGATTCTTGCGGGCGCCGGCGATTTCCTCGTCGCCGAGCGGCTCGCCATGCGCCTTTGCGGTGCCGGCGCGGGTCGGCGCGCCGTAGCCGATCTTGGTGCGGCAGGCGATCAGCGAGGGCTTGTCCGACGTCCGCTCTTCGGCGATCGCCGCTGCCACTGCCTCGGCGTCATGGCCGTCGACGCGGCGGACGGACCAGCCGGAGGCTTCGAAGCGAGCCAACTGATCGGTGGAGGTCGAAAGGCTCGTCGAGCCGTCGATCGAGATCTCGTTGTCGTCGAAGAGGACAATCAGGCGGTTGAGCCGGAGATGGCCGGCCATGTCGATCGCCTCATGGCTGATGCCTTCCATCAGGCAGCCATCGCCGGCAATGACGTAGGTGTAGTGGTCGACAAGCTCATCGCCGAAGCGGGCGTTGAGCAGCCGCTCGGCGAGCGCCATGCCGACCGCGTTAGCGATGCCCTGGCCGAGCGGGCCGGTGGTGGTCTCGATGCCCGTGGCGTGGCCGAACTCGGGATGACCGGCGGTCTTGGCGCCGAGCTGACGGAAGTTCTTCAACTGGTCCAGCGTCATGTCGGCGTAGCCGGTGAGGTGGAGCAGCGAATAGAGCAGCATCGAGCCGTGCCCGGCCGAGAGCACGAAGCGGTCGCGGTCGGGCCAGTTCGGCGCCTGCGGGTCGAACTTCATGAAGCGCGTGAACAGCACCGTGGCGACATCCGCCATGCCCATCGGCATGCCGGGATGGCCCGACTTGGCGGCCTGGACGGCGTCCATCGACAGGGCCCTGATGGCGGCTGCCAGAGTGCGGTCGTCGACGACAGGGGCCTCGCCGGCCGGCTGGGTGCTCTGATCTTGGCTCATAGACATCAATGTTCCTTAGTCAGCGTTCTTTTCTTTGACGAGGCGCAGCACCAGCGGCGTCAGGATGAGCTGCATGGCGAGGTCGAGCGCGCCGCCCGGAATGACGATCGAGTTGGCGCGCGACATGAAGCTTGCCTGGATCATCCGAAGAAAGTGCGGGAAGTCGACGCCGTGCGGATCCGCCCAGCGGATCACCACCATCGACTCGTTCGGTGTCGGGATCCAGCGAGAGATGAACGGGTTCGACGTATCGACCGTCGGCACGCGCTGGAAGTTGATGTTGGTCTCGGAAAACTGCGGGACGATGTAGTCGATGTAGTCGGGCATGCGCCGCAGAATCGTGTCCTTTACCGCGTCGGTGGAGTAGCCCCGGGCCTCCTTGTCGCGATGGATCTTCTGCGTCCATTCGAGGTTGATGACCGGCACGACGCCGATCTTGACGTCGGCATGCTGGGCCACATTGACCTTGTCGGTGACGACCGCGCCATGGAGGCCCTCGTAGAAGAGGAGGTCCGTGCCGGCCGGGAAATCCTCCCAGTCGGTGAATGTGCCGGGCTCGGAGCCGTAGAGCTTGGCCTCGTCGTCGTCGTGGACGTAGTGGCGCGTCTTGCCGCCGCCGTTCTCGCCATAGGCTTTGAACGTCGCCTCGAGCTCCTCAAGGAGGTTGGCATCGGGACCGAAATGGCTGAAGCGATGATTGCCGCTCGCGGTTTCCTCCGCCATGACCGCGCGCATTTCCTTGCGGTCGTAGCGATGGAACGCATCGCCCTCGATGTAGGCGGCGTTGACCTTCTCGCGGCGGAAGATCTGCTCGAAGGTCTTTCGCACCGACGAGGTGCCGGCGCCGGACGAGCCCGTGATGGATATGATCGGATGGCGGCGTGACATAATCGTTCGAATGCTCCCTCAAGTCGCACGTGTGCCGGCGCATCCGTCGCGGAGGCGACCGGCCGCATGCGTTGGCACGCCCCTAGCGATTGCGGGACGTTGCGTCCAGCCCGAAGTCCGGCTCCGCTTCATTCCGTTCCTCCCCAAGGACAGCGTTCCTGCTGCCCGCTGCCCGCGTACGCGGCATTTACCCGCAGGTCGCCGCGCTTTTTTCTCGCCGATCGTCTCATAATGCACGAGATGGGAGGGGCCAACAAACCCGAAGACACCCGCGCGAATGCCTGCGAAGCCGGCTTCAGGCCATTGCCCCGGCTTCACCAGGCCGACAGCTAGTTCAGCGGCAGTAGCGGCCCGTCTCCCACGTCGTCCTCCTCCGGATCCACCGGTGGCGCCCCAATCTCGTAGAGTTCGGTCACATCGCGGTTGAAGGTGATGATCCGGCCGGCGCCGAGACGGAACGCCCACCCGTCGGTCGCGGCAGCGATCTCGGCGGCCTGCTCTTCGGCCGCGCTGCCCGGCTCTGCGGTTGCTTCGTAGACGACCCAGGTTTCTCCGTCAGCCTCGGCGAGCGTCGCGCTCAGGCTGAGGCCATCCTGCGTGACATAGCGGACGGTTCGCGCGTCTTCTGGGATGCTGACGCTTTCGACCGTTCGCGCGTCCTGGAAGGTTGTCGAGACAATCGCCTGCGACATGCCGCGGACGCCGCTGTCGTCGGCGATCGCGTTCTCGACGCCGAAGGACGGGTCAAGGTATTCCAGTTCGTAATCGCTTGTGTCGAAGTCGACCTTGACGGCGTCGAAGAGCATCTCCTCGCCGGAGAAGATCGTCAGCCGACCGACGTCCCGACCGCTGATCGAGAAGAGCGGATCGAAGAACTCCGAGGGGAAGGTGGGCGGCAGCACGGTGCCCTCGGCGAGCCAGGCGCGCTCTTCGTCGGTGCGGCGCAGATACATGCCGCCACGCGTATGCTGACCGATGGCGTTCGCCGGGTAGCCGAGGATCACGTCGGCCAGGACGTCGCCGTTGGCCGCGGTGATGGTCACCAGCGTGTCCTCGCGGTCCTCCGACGGCCCCGCCACGCCAAGCTCGGCATAGAGTTCGGGATTGGCGGTCTTGGGTTCGTACTCAACGAGTTCGACCATGCCAGCGAGGAGTTGGTCGATCGGCTGGCTGCGCACCGGATAGTCGCCGCGATCGATCGCCACCCAGCTGCCGTTGCGGCGCTCCAGCGTCATCGAATAGCGGCGCGCTTCGATCGCCACCTGGGTGACGTCGGCGATACGCTCGTCGAGATCGGGGAAGACGAGCCCGCCGGCGCCACGATCGTTGGACGCGTCGATCTGCTCACTGACCACGAGCGCGACTGCCGCCAGCAATGCGATGGCCGTTACGACGAGGAGTGCGAGAAAGCCGCGCGCCGACATCTTTCCTCCTATGCCGCCGCCTGGCGCCGGGCGAGGTAGCGCGAGAGACGCATCCGCCGCCAGGCCGCCACGAGCAGACCAAGCACGATCACCGCGGCTGGAATGACGAGAATGTTGAGCAGGATCAGCCGGGTCCGCAGGTTGTCGAACTCTGCCTGGATCGCCGCCTCGATGTCGCGGAGCTCGCCGCGAGCCTCGACCTGGCGCGCTACCAGCGTGTCATACTGCGCCCGCAGGTCCGCCGGCAGCGATGTCGGCTGCCCGAGGGGGGTGCGCGCGAGCAGATCGTCGATTGCCACTGCGATATCGGCGAGCTCCGAGGTCAGCTGCGCGCGAGCCTCGCCGTATTCCTCCTGGGCCTCGCGGTCGAGTTCCTGGATCCGCGTGAAGGAGCGTACTTCGGCTTGCCGGCTGCGCAGTTGGGTGAGGTTGTCGGAGCCGACGAGATCCTCGACCGCGTTGACGAGGAAGGTCTCGTTCGAGCCGACGGCGAAATTGCCGGTCAAATGGCTGTCGGAGAGGATCTCGGTGTCGGCGACGACGATCACGTCGATCGGCTCCGGCGATTCCTCGATGAGTTCGGGAGGCGGCGTCGGATAGTTCGGAATCTGCTCCGGTGGGCCGCCCGGATAGGCTGTCCGCGCCGTTCCTGTGATGCGTGCGGCGAGCACCTGCAGGCCCGCCGGCTCGAAGGCCTCGAGCGAGAATAGCGGGTTGCGGAGGGTCGCGCTCGACTGCGGGATGAAGCCCGCCGCCTCGGTGGTCGTGATCAGAGGCGTGAAGGTGGTCGTCGCGTCGTCGAGCGGATAGAGCGCCCCCGGATTGGTGATGCCGATGGCCGACAGCGGCGCCGTGACGATATCGTCCCGATTGAGCCCCTCCTCGCGAACGATCATCTGCTCGAGGCGCTCGACCAGCCGGCCGTCGGAAAGGCGCACTGTGATCCCCAGTTCTGGGTCGCCGACGACCTGATCGCGGTTCATACCGAGACCCCAGCCCGACAGCACCGGCTCGAGATAGGAATCCGGATTGCGCAATCCACCGCCCTGCGCCGGGCCGCCGGCCTCCGACAGAGCGTCGAGGAAGACGAGGGCACGGCCGCCGCGCATGACGTATTGCTCAATCGCGTAGCGGGTCTGCGGGATCATCGCATAGGGGTGGACGACGACAATCGCGTCGTAGGGCGGGATGTTGTTGATGTCGAGGTCGAGTTCCTCGACGACGAATTCCTGCTGCAGGCGCGCGATGAAATCGGACGGTCCGCTATCGGGAGTGCCGAAAACGCCGATGCCGTCGAGAACGCCAACGGCCGGATACTCGCGATTGGAGAGCCGCGACACCATGCGGGTCAGATCGTATTCGAGCGCCGCCGTCTCGGTCGGGTCGAAGAACGGAATCACCTCGATGTCGTCGAGCGTGTTCGTGCCGACGAGGCCGAAATAGCCGCGCTCGGAATTACCAAGATCGAAGCCGGGGAGACCGTAGCCAAGGACCTCGTCCTCCTCCTCGGAAAGCGGGACGGGGTCGAATTGCTGGAAATTGACGTTGCCGCCGGAGCGGATCTCGTAGGTCCGCAGGAGCTCGGTCACCTGATCGGCCAGGCGTCGGAAGCTGGCGTCGTCGGCCACGAGAGTGGACGAGAGGTAGAGCCGGAGCGTCACCTCCTCGTCGACCTCGTCGAGGACCTCGAGCGTGTTATCGGTCAACGTGTAGAGCTGGTTCTCGGTGACATCGATCCGCTCGCCGAAAATGGTGAGGGAAGTAATCAGATTGATCGCGAGGAAAAGGGCGATCGCCAGAACGATCGTCGTCAGCGCGATCGTGCGGCGGTTGGCATTCTGGATCCGTTTAAGCATGGCTCAGCTCGCCCTCGTCAGATCGATGATCTGGCGGTTGATGAGCAGCAGGAGCGTGATCAACGTCGCGAAGTAGATGAGCGCGGTGACCTCGATAAGGCCGTTCGTCATGACGCCGAAATGCGTGAGGAACGAGAACGAGGCGATCAGGCTGATCAGGTAGTCGGGCGCCCAGGACGAGAAGGCATCGATCACGAAGTCGAGGCCGGCGAACATCAGCAGGAAACCGACCACGACCGAGATTACGAAGGCCACGACCTGGCTGTTGGTCGCCGCCGAGACGCAGGAGGCCAGCGCCAGCAGCGCGCCAGCCATCAGGAACGATCCGAAATAGCCCGAGATTATGACCGACACTTCCGGGTCGCCGAGATACTCGACCGTCAGCCAGATCGGGAAGGTGAGCGCCAGGGCCAGCGTGGCGAAGGCCCAGGCGGCGAAGAACTTGCCGAGGACAGCCTGCCAAGGCGTGACCGGCAGCGTCATCAGGAGTTCGATCGTGCCCTGCCGCCGCTCGTCCGACCACAGCCGCATGCCGATCGCCGGCATGAAAACCAGGAACAGCCATGGGTGATAGACGAAGAAGGTCGAGAGACTTGCCATGCCGCTCGACAGGAAGTTGGGCTGATCGACGAAATTGCCGAAATAGAACGGCGCGGCGAGAGCTCCGGCGAGGAAGACGACGAGGAACACATAGGCCAGCGGCGTAGCGAAATAGGCGATGAATTCGCGCCTTGCGATGGTGAGCATGACGCGCATCAGGCCGTTTCCTTGTCGGCCGAAGCCGCCGCCGGATAGGCCGGCTGGCGACCCTCACCGGTCGTCACGGTGCGGAAGACATCGTCGAGCTTTCCGGTGACGGCGTAGATGTCGGTCGGGACGATGTTGTTCTCGCGCAGCGTCGCGCCGACCTGGTCGGCAATGAACTGACCGTTGCGCGGCCGCACCAGAAGCGCCGCGGTCGTCTCTGTCTGCTCCGTCACCTCGGCCGCCGCGATCTCCGGCTGCGACGTCAGAATCTGACTCGCCTTTTGCGCATCAGCGAGCGGCAGGCGCAGCGACACGGCGTTGTAGTCCGGCGAGCGGGCGTGAAGCTGCTCGGGCGTGCCGTCCGAGACGATTTTGCCATGGTCGATGATGATCGCACGGTCGCAGACCGCATCGACCTCCTCGAGGATATGGGTCGATATGATGATGGCCTTGGTGTCGCCCATCGAGCGGATCAACTGGCGGACCTGGTGCTTCTGGTTGGGGTCGAGGCCGTCGGTCGGCTCGTCGAGGATCAGGACCTCGGGATCATGCAGGATTGCCTGGGCCATGCCGACGCGGCGGCGGAAGCCCTTCGACAGCGTTTCGATGCGGCGGTGCAGAACCTCCCGCAACTCCAGCCGCTCGACCGCATTGGCGACCGCACGCTTGCGATCGGCGCGCTTCATCAGGCGCGTCCGGCAGACGAAGTCGAGGAAGCCTTCCGGGGTCATGTCGCCGTAGAGCGGCGAGCCCTCCGGCAGGTAGCCGACCTTGCGCTTGGCCGCGACCGGACTTGTCCGGATGTCCTCGCCGCCGACCAGCGCCGTCCCGGAAGTCGGCGGCAGGAAGCCGGTGATCATCTTCATCGAGGTCGACTTGCCGGCGCCGTTGGGGCCGAGGAAGCCCAGCACCTCGCCGCGGGCAACGGAGAACGAGATGTCGTCGACCGCCACGACGGCGCCGAACACTTTGCGCAAAGAGCGCACTTCGACCAGGGTCGACATAGATACCAAACGTCCCCGAGCGCTTCAGCGGCGGCCGTTCCCCGGCCGCTCTTCGTTCAATGGCCGCTATCCCTATCGGGGATATGCGGGCAATGGCAAGGGCATGTCCGAGCGGGGCAGGAACCGCTGGCGTCGGGCCCACCTCGCTACGTCGCGTCGAACGGGTCCGCCCGATCGGGGCGCCGCCCGATGCCGCGTCATGCGCCGGATTCGTCGGCCGTTTGCCGCTGCCCGAAGAGCCAGCGGACGGCGAGGACGGCTATCACGCCACCAACGAGTTCGGCCGCAACGAAGCCAGGAACGTCGCCTGGGCGGATGCCTGAAAAGGTGTCCGTGAAGCCGCGCGCGATCGCCACGGCGGGGTTGGCGAAAGAGGTCGAGGCGGTGAACCAGTAGGCGGCGGTGATGTAGAGCCCGACCAGCCACGGGATGTCGCGGGGGCGATAGCGGAGAGCGATGAGAATCGTCGCGACGAGACCGAATGCCGCCACACCCTCAGCGAGCCATTGCGCCCCGCCGGTGCGGATGGTCGTCGAGGCGTCGACGGCTGAGAGCTCGAACATCAGATGCGCCAGCACGGTGCCGGCTATGCCGCCGGCGATCTGCACGCCGACGAACGCGGCCCCCTCGCGGGCCGAGATGTCGCGGCGGACGAGGAAGGCCAGCGTCACGGCCGGGTTGAAATGCGCGCCGGAGATCGGGCCGAGGCTCGCAATCAGCACCATCAGCGCCGCGCCGGTGGCGATCGTGTTGGCGAGGAGGGCGACCGCAACGTCGTCGGTGAGCCGCTCCGCCATGATGCCGGACCCGACGACGGCAGTGACGAGCAGGCACGTGCCGACGGCCTCGGCCGCCAGCCTCCGCGACAGGGCGAAGGGTGCGTCCCTCACGCGGTGAGCTGATTGTCGCCGATTTCGTCGAGGCGTTTTTGCAGCGACAACCGGTCGAGGCTCGCAAGCGGCAGATTCACGAAGACCGAGATCCGGTTGTTGAGCATCCGGAAGGTCTCGGCGAACGCCTCGCGCTTGACCGCCTCGCTGCCCTCGACCGCTGCCGGATCGGGGACGCCCCAATGCGCCGTCATCGGCTGGCCAGGCCAGACCGGACAGGTTTCCTTGGCGGCGGCGTCGCAGACGGTGAAGACGAAATCGAGTTCCGGCGCCCCGGGTTCGGCGAACTCGTCCCAGTTCTTCGAGCGAAAGCCGGAGGTATCGAAGTTGAGGTGCTTCAGCAGGTCCATCGTATAGGGGTGGACTTCGCCCTTCGGATGCGAGCCGGCGGAGAAGCCGCGGAAGTTGCCGCGTCCCTCGCGGTTCATGATCGCCTCGCCGATGATCGAGCGGGCGGAGTTCCCGGTGCACAGGAACAAGACATTGAAGACGCGGCTGTTATCGGTCACGGCGTTCCCCCTTTGATTTGTCTCAGCAAGCGCAGGCGAGCGTCGCCAGCGCTGGGCGGCAGACCTCGGGCTGCCCATTGCAGCAATCTTCCAGCAGATAGGTCATCAGCTTGGTGACGCCGTCATAGTCGGCGGCGTAGCGGATCGAGCGGCCCTCGCGGTGGCCGACGATGAGGCCGGCACGAGCGAGTTGCCCGAGATGGCTCGACAGCGTGTTCGGAACGATCTCGAGCTCCGCGGCGATCGTGCCGGCGGCAACGCCCTCCGACCCCGCCTGAACGAGATAGCGAAAGATGCGCAGGCGGTTCTCCTGGGCGAGTGCGGCAAGTCCGTCGAGTGCGTGCGTTTCATCCATAGTTCGAGAAATATCGAAGTGTTAGGCGCGGGTCAATCCCGCCTGGAAGCCGGATGGTGGCGGGATCGGGTGGCGGCGAGGCCGGCCGAGGTGGCCGAACGCGGAGCGGGACAACACTCGGTCGGCGCGCCAGGCCAATAACAGCGCCTCCTCGAATCGCTCACGAAATATGTCAGAACTGCGTCAATCTTTTTCGCTAACGCACTGATATTCTGCAGGTCTGACCTGCCGCCAGGTATTACCTGAATGCAGGGCGAATCCCGTATAGATGTCGTGTGCCGAATTGCTTGGGCATCCTCCCAACCCAAACGCGTCGGAACATCGGACATGGAGCACGCAATCATCAATCGGGCCGTGGTGCCCGACGACACCGGATTCGTTGAGCGGGCAGGCGTGCCAGCCGGCGAATTCCCCCTGACATCAAGCCGCGATTTCGAGGTGCACATCGCCGCCGGCCAGGTCTGGCTGGCGCTGCCCGGCCATCACGACTGCCGGGCGATGTATCCCGATCACGCGCGAGCCCTCGCGGCAACGATCGAGGCGATCGCGGCGACCGGCGGCGAGCGAACGATCTTCCTCGCCCATGACGTCTCGCTGTTGATCCTTCGCGAGGGTGCCGATCTCGTCTTCATTCGCGAGGATATCGCGCCGCGCCAGAACGTTTCGAACGCCCTCGAGACCACCGCCGAGGCGACCCAGCTTGCCCGCCGCATCCGCGAGGCTGCCGATCGCGCCGGACGGGGCCCATGGCTCGGTCGCGCCGCCTGAGATTGGGTCAGCCGTCGAGGCGGTAGAGGTAGAAGACGCAGTCGTCTTCCTCGTATGGCCGGAGCGATTCGTAGAGCGCACGCGCCGCTCTGTTGTCGCTCTCGGTCCCGACCCAGGCTTCCGTGCAGCCGCGCTCGCGGCCGCGTTCGAACATCGTCATCATCAGCCGCCTGGCGATGCCGCGGCGGCGGTAATCGTCAGCGACACCGACTTCATCGACATAGAGTTCGGTCGCCTTGTCGGCGTGGTGGTGGATCATCGCCGTGCACATGCCGACGATACGATCCTCCGCCAGCGCCAGCAGCATCAGGTGATCGGTTGCATCGGCCCAGCGACGGAGTCGGGCGGGGTCGATCGGTTCGTCGAAGACGTCGTCGCCAACGCCCTCCAGCAACCCGATATTCTCCCGTGTGATCCAGGCGAAGTCGACTTCGTCGCCGGCGTTCACTCGGCCGCTTCCTCCTCCGCCAGAGCCGGTACCAGCCAGCGCGACAAGTGCACATCGAGCGGGTTGTCGGTCCAGCCGACGATCCCGCTGGAGACGAGGTTGAAGGATTCGAACTGGAGCAGCGGGATGGCGGGGAGGTCGCCGGCGATGCGGTTGTCGGCCACGCCATAGAGCGCGGTGCGCACGGCACGGTCGGCGGTGACCCGTGCCTCCGCCAGCAACGCATCGACCTCCTCGTTGCGATAGCCGGTGATGTCGAACGGTCCTTCCCGGAAGAGGCCGAGAAACTCTTCGGCGTGGCCGACACGGCCGATCCAGCCGACGGTGGCGAGGTCGAAGGTCCGCTCGCCAAGCAGATCCTGATTGTGCTCGGCGGGCGAGCGCTCGACGATCGTCACGTCGATCGCGAGGGCCTCTAGATCGGCGGCGATTGCCGCGCCCGTCGCGGCGCTGACGCCGCCTGCGGCGACAGCGAGTGTGAGTTCCAGCGGGTTCTGTTCGGTGACGCCGGCCTCGGCGAGGAGGGCCGCTGCCTCGGCGAGGCGCGCGTCGGGGTCGTTCGGCCCAAGCGGCGCCTCTGCCGGCGGCGGAAGATCGGCGACGCCGTCGGGAACCAACTGAAGCGTCGGGAGCGTCAGCCCCGACCAGACTTCCTCGGCAAGCGCAATGCGGTCGACGGCAAGCGCCGCGGCAAGGCGGAGTGATGGATCGGCGAGGACTCCGTCGACATTCGCAGCGAGGAAGTAGCTCCCAGCGAACGGCGCCACACGCAGTTCCTCGGGATAGGTCTCGACAAGCGTCGGGATGAGGAAGGCCGGAACGGCGCTCGCAATGTGCAGCGTTCCCTCCGCGAATGCGTCGAGGGCCACATCGGCCGGCGCGTCGTCGTAGACTACGGTGCCGAAGGCAACGGTCTCGGCGGCGTGAAAATCGTCGTTGGCGATCAGCCAGACGCCGCGTCCGGCGACGGAGCCGTCGAAGCGATAGGCGCCGTTGAACGGCGTTGTCGGCTGAGGGAGGGTCGCAGTGTTCGGCGCGTCGGCGTGGACCGGCATTGCAGCGGGCAATGCCAACAGGTGCAGGAGCAGCGGTTCCGGCTCGGCGAGCGTGATCTGGAGCGTTTGCTCGTCGACGGCGACCACG
>Ga0180431_10009260_pt1 | contig 11156 bp, 12 predicted proteins | sample SS_ome_11_FD_132459 | JGI IMG/M metagenome (GOLD analysis project Ga0180431, IMG submission 132459) | Hypersaline lake sediment archaeal communities from the Salton Sea, California, USA - SS_1_MS_1 metaG | ecosystem: Environmental > Aquatic > Non-marine Saline and Alkaline > Hypersaline >...
CATGCTGGAGAAACTGGTCGAGATGGCACAAGGGCAGGCCCGTTCGACAGGCTCAGGGCGGGCCCGTTCGACAGGCTCAGGGCGGGCCCGTTCGACAGGCTCAGGGCGGGCCCGTTCGACAGGCTCAGGGCGGGCCCTATGAGCGAGGGGGATGCCTCCCGCGACGCCTGCGGCGGCCCAACCGACGTCCGCGTGGGCTTCACCAACTTCCGAGTTGGCTCAACCGACTTCCGAGTCGGCATCACCAACTTCCGAGTTGGCTCAACCGACTTCCGAGTCGGCATTATCGGCGTTGGACACCTGGCCGGGTACCTGGTCGAGGGGCTGCGGCGAGCCAGCCCGGACGTCAAGATCGTCCTCTCGCCACGCAACGTCGAGCGATCGGCAAAGCTGGCTGCCCGATTTGGGGCCAGCGTGGCGGCGGACAACCAGGCAGTCGCGGACGCCGCTGACGTGATCCTGCTGACGACCCGCCCTGGAGACGCGCTGGGCGCGTGCAGAGAGGTGTCGTTCCGGCCCGATCAAACGCTCATCTCGGCAGCAGCCGGCCTGCCACTGGAAAGCCTGAAACCCGCCGTCGTGCCGGCGGCGGCGGTGCGAGCAATGCCCATATCCTGCGCCGCGATCAACGAGAGCCCGACGCTGATCTACCCAGACAACCCGGATGCTCACGCGCTGTTCGACCTCCTGGGCCAGGTCCACGTCCTGCCGGACGAATCGCGGTTCACCCCAGCCAGCGCCATCGCGGCCTTTTACGGCTGGGTGTACGCGCTGCTGGATGATACAGTCGCCTGGACAGAGCATGCCGGCGTCCCGCCTGAAACAGCCCGGAGCCTGGTCCTGGAGACGGTCCGGGGCGCGGCCGACATGGCGCTGGCCCAGCCGGCCCAGGAGCTGTCGGCGATGCTGGACGCACTCGCAACGCCGGGCGGCATCACCGAGCACGGGCTGCGGACCCTGCACCAGCGACAGGGGCTGGCCGCCTGGACAGTGGCACTCGACGCCGTGCTCGATCGCATACACAGGAGGTCTTGATGCGCTGCGAAAAGTTCCTGTATATTGTTCGCCACTGCGAGCCAGCAGGCCAGGAGCCATCTGCTCCACTGACCGAACGGGGAAAGAGACAGGCGAAAGCACTGTGTGCTTTTCTTGCTCGTTTCGACGTCGAGCGAATCGTGTCCAGTCCATTCGTGCGCGCGCTTGAAAGCATTCAGCCGCTGGGTGCCCGCCTGGGTATCGGCGTGGAGACCGATTCTCGCCTGGTGGAACGGACGCTGAGCACAGTGCCGATCCCAGATTGGCGGGAGCGGCTGCGAGAGTCCTTCCAGGACCTCGATCTGGTCATCGGGGGGGGGGAATCCAGTCGAGCGGCGATGGAGCGGGCCAGAAGCGCCGTGGCGGACGTGCTGGACCACCCTGCACACCGGACAGTGGTCGTGACGCACGGCAACCTGATGGCGCTGATGCTCAAGACGTTCGATGCCAGCATCGGATTCGAGCAGTGGGAACGGCTGACCTATCCGGACGTCTATTCCGTGACGGTGAGCGAGATGCACAGCGCTGTGCAGCGGATATGGGCGTGACTACCGACGACACTGCCGGCACTGATATCCACGACATCGGGAGGAACCCACCAGCCATCGTCATCGTGACCGGTCCGCCATGCACGGGAAAGACGGCGATCGCCAGACAGGTGGCCGAACACTATTCGCTGCCGTGGATGGGCAAGGACACGTTCAAAGAGGTGCTGTTCGACACCCTGGGCTGGAAGGATCGAGCCTGGTCAAAACGGCTGAGCCGCGCCAGTGTGGAGATGCTCTTTCGGTTTGTGGAGGCGCAACTGAGAGCACAGCGCTCGTGTGTCGTGGAGAGCAATTTCAAGGCCGAGTTTGATGCAGCCAGGTTCCTCCAGCTCAGAGAGCGTTATGCGTTTGAGCCGGTGCAGATCCAATGTGTCGCCGATGGCCAGGTCCTTTTCGAGCGCTTTAAGCGGCGCGCGGAGGGAGACGAGCGCCATCCAGGACACTGCGATCATCTGAACTATGCCGAGTTCCGGGCAACGCTCCTGCAGGGCCGGCTGGAATCACTGGACATCGGAGGCTGCACCATAGAGATCGATACGACGGATTTCGGCACGATCGACTATGCTGCTTTATACGCAGAGATCAACCAGACCTTTGAGGAAGCCAGGGCAAAATCGCATCGTCAAAAGCCCTCGCCAAGGAGATCAACCGGGGGTATTTGCAGCTTTCCGGCAACACGTTGTCAAACCCGGACTCGTTGAGACCGAATACGGCGAGATCTATCTCACGCAGGTAGAACCGTTCTCACGCCAAATCAATCCCCAACCTCTGCCTCCTCCACCGGCGGCTCGTAGCCGGGGCCATAGTGGTAGGCAGCGCGACGGGGGGCATATTCGCTGACAAAGGTGTCGTGGTAGAGCACGTCGTCCGCCACATCGTAGACCCAGCGCTCGATCGTCGCCGTGAGCCCATCCACCGCCGACTGCCAGCGAATCACCTTGCCCGGTGCCAACTCCTCGTCTAGCTGATAGATGGGTGGATCGGGCTCGGCCTCGTCGCTAACGACCGGGTCCTCCTTCTCGACCCGCCGGCCGTCGTCGGTCGAGGTAAAGCGAAAGATCAGCCGGTGCGCGTCTTCCTCGATCTCGGTCTCGATCAACAGTGGGTACGGCCGGTCGTTGACGAACTTGAAGTCGACGTGTGGGGAGTAGACGGTGGCATCCATCCCCACCCCCGCGCCCATCAACTCATAGTAGCCCACCCGATAGTGGTGGTACCAGCGTTCGGCGATGGGATACCCCCCCCAGAAGGCGGCGCGGAAGGCGGTGGTCGAGACCTGGCAGATGCCGCCCCCGACCTCGATGGCCAGTTGCTCACCGGCGGTGATATAGGACTCGTCGTAGCCCGCCTCGGCAGTGACCTCCCCCAGGTAATGGTTGAAGGAAAAGGTCTCCCCCGGGCCGATGACCAGGCCATCGAATTTCGCCGTCGCCAGCCGGATGTTGTGGTCCCGCCCGGAGGGGGAGCCGATAAAGTAGGAATCCCCCTTTGCCACCCGCTCGATGATGCCCAATTCCTCGGCGGTGGCAGTATCCGGGTAGCGGGGTGGGACAGCCTGCACGACGAGGGTGATGTAACGATGACCAGCGGAAAGCTCCTGCACGGTACGCAACAAGCTGGCCCCCACGTCGAGCGTGCGGCCCTCCTGGCTGGGGCTGATGGGCTCCAGTTGGCCTGACTGTTTGACAAAGTGAAACCGGGCGTCCACCGGCTCGACGACCAGCGCGGGAGCCAACCCCTCCAGATAGGCCCGCAGCGGGGATTCGTCGAGCGCGGCGTGCAACGCTCCATCCTCCGCCCGCACGACCAGCATGGCGGCCAATTGCTCAGGCGAGATCACCCACGGCCCGGGGTCCCCCTCACGCGGATCGGCCAGGACGAGCGTGACCTGGCCAGCGAGCAGCGCCTCGGCCTCCGCCTGAGCCGGCCCGGCATCGCGCACCAGAGGAAACACTTCGCGGACAACCAGGTCCACGCGGGCAGGTGCCAGTTGGGTCACGGCGGGGCTCAGCGCTGTCAGCGTCGCATCCACGTCGAGCCGGCGCCCGGGCTGGGCCGGGTTGACGACCGGGGTAATGCCATCCAGCGAGAGTGTGGCCTCGGTGGGCGAGAGATCAATCTGCTCGGCGATGGTCTCGACATAGAGGCGGGCCACACGCTCGTCATAGATGACGACGGGAGCAAAATCCTCGCCATACGCCAGCAGCCGCAGGTGGGTCGCCAGGTCCGCCACCCGCGAGCCATCTCGCCCCAGGTAGTAGGCAGGCACCAGCGCGATCCACGGGTCGAGATGGAGGCCCAGGTCGGTGGGGCGGACACCCCAGGAGCGCTCGGGGCCACGCAGCGTCACCGACGACTCATCAAGCGCCAGAGCACGTTCCAGCGCGACGGCAGCCTGGGCAGGGCGCATGCCCCCCACGTCCACACCCCATACCCGCACGCCCGGATAAAAGCGCCCAGAATGGTACAGCTCGAACGCCAGCACGGAACCGGATAAGAAGGCCACGCAAACGACGAGGAGGAAGAACAGGATGCGAAGCTTTATCATGGATCAGGGATTAGAGATTGGAGACTGGAGACTGGAGATCTGAGATTTGAGATTTGAGATTTGAGATTTGGAGTTTGGAGTTTGGTCATTGGTCATTTCTTGCCCTTGTCTTCGGTGGGGCGGTAGGGGACAGGGACGTATTGCACCGACGGACGGCGCTGGCCGGGCTGGCGGTAGAGCGTCATCAGCTTGTATACCGACTCGGGCATCTCTGAGGTAACCGGGAGCCCCAGTTCCTGCGCCTCCTCGACGGTGATGGGATAGTCGTGGGTCCAGCGCCCCTCGGAGAGCACCTGGGCCAATTGCTCCGCTTTCTCCTCCGGCAAATGCTCGGACAGAATCGCCTGTGCCCGCGCCTTGACCTGGGCGACGGCCTTGCGCGCCACGTCGGCCAGGATCAACGTCTTGTCATCGATCTCATCGATGCTCTTTTGTTCCACGACCTTGAGGATAGAGGCGGCCGGGTACTCCCCAAGCTGGGGGTCCACCGGCCCGAGGACGGCGTTCTCGTCCATGATGATCTCATCGGCGGCCAACGCGAGCAGCGTGCCACCGGACATGGCATAGTGAGGCACAAAGATGGTCACCCTGGCCGGATGACCGCAGAGCGCGTGGGCAATCTGCTCGGAGGCCAACACCAGGCCGCCCGGCGTGTGGAGGATCAGGTCGAGGGGGACCTCGTCGTCCGTCAGTTTGACCGCCCGCAGCACCTCCTCGCTGTCGTCGATGTCTATGTAGCGGTAGAGGGGGAAACCCAGCAGGGCCATGGTCTCCTGGCGGTGGATGAGCGTGATCACGCGACTGCCGCGCTCTTGCTCCAACTGCCGCATGAGCTTGAGACGGGCCGCCTGCAACATGCGCTTCTGGATGGCCGGCAAGAGGCTGCTGATGATAAAGAAAACCCAGAACAGGTCAAGGATGGACATCGGAACCTCCTGTACTCACCACGGGCGGTATTCGTCGGCGTACGTGCGACACGAGCGAGGGCAGATGAGACGGATGATCGCCACTCCAAAGACAAACCCCCCGATGTGCGCCCACCAGGCCACACCGCCACTCTGGAACACGTCTCCGGCGGCGGCCAGGGCAAACAGGCCGTTGAACAGTTGGGAGACGAACCAGAAACCCAAATAGATCAGGGCCGGGATCTCGACGATGCGGATGAAATAGAATATGGGCACGAGCGTGATGACACGGGCGCGGGGATAGAGCACAAGGTAGGCCCCCAGCACGCCCGCGATGGCCCCACTGGCTCCCACGGTCGGGAGGGATGAGACGCGATAGGCCACCAGGTGAGCGAAACTGGCCACCAGCCCACTGACCAGATAAAAGGCCAGGTAGCGCGCGTGGCCCAACCGATCCTCGACGTTATCACCAAAGATATACAGCGCGAGCATGTTAGAGATCAGGTGCCACCAGCCGCCGTGCATAAAGATCGAGGAGAACAGGGGCAACCAGCGGAACAGCCCCCCACCCTGCCAGAACTGCGCTGGCACCAGTCCCCATTGCCAGATGAACTGATCCTGTTGCTGAGGGCCGAGGGCTGTCTCGAACAGAAAAACCAGCACGTTGAGGACGATGACCGCCGTGTTGACGACCGGGAACCGGCGAGCCGGTATGGTGTCTCGCAAAGGAATCATGAGCGAACTCCTTCGAGCAGCACAGCTCTGTCAGTCAGCTACGGGGCCTCTGTGATCGTGATCTCTTCGATAACGTCGCCGATGGCGATCGACTGGACGACTTCCATGCCTGCGGTCACGTGACCAAAGGCGGTGTACGCCCCATCCAGGAAGGGCGTCGGAGCCAGCGTGATATAGAACTGGCTGCCACTCGAGGCGCGAGTCGGGTTCACCTGGTCCCCCCGCCGGGCCATGGCAATCGCGCCCTCGACGTGGAGTAACTGGATCTCGGCCGGCACGGTGTAGCCCGGCCCACCAGCGCCAGTGCCGGCCGGGTCCCCGCCCTGGATGACAAAGCCAGGCTCCACACGGTGGAACGTCAGGCCATCGTAAAAGCCCTCGCGGGCCAGAAAGCAAAAGTTGTTGACGGTCTGCGGGGCAGCCCCGGCGTCAAGCTCCACGACGATATCCCCCTTGGCGGTGGAAATCGTGGCCACGTAGGTCTTGGTCGTGTCGATCTGCATAGCCGGAAGCTCGCTGTACATGTCGGCGCGGTCGGCAGGATTCTTGGGCATTGAAGGTGCTCCTCTCTCTCCCGCCGCCCCGCCACATCCAGAGACACCAACGATCAGGGCGATCACGACGAGAGCTATACCGCCAGGCCATAGTCGGGACCCGGCAGGCAGCGATCTGGGATGCCTGGTTTGCGTGCTATTGTTCGACATGGCGGCTCCTTTCCTCAGCAAGGTCCTCATTCGTGTCTTTCATTGTCTCACAGTATACTACACATAACCCGAATTGCAATCTGATTTCCCCGAGGTTTCGAATTCGTCCCAGATGTTTCCGAATAAAAACGCAGGCCACGACGTTGAAAGGGTAGAAAGAAAGGACAGTCGACAGAGTGAGCAGCCGGACAGCGCCGACAACAGAGACCGAACTCGATCTGATCGCCCAGGCCCAGCAGGGAGACCGTGGCGCATTCGGTGAACTGGTCCGCTGTCACCGAGAAGGAGTCATCAACGTGGTGTATCGCATGTGTGGGGACGCAAATCTGGCCGAGGACGCAGCGCAGGAGGCGTTCATCCGCGCCTGGCAGCATCTCCCCAGGTACCGGCCGCGGTCGCCCTTTCGCAACTGGCTGTATCGAATCGCGACCAACGTCGCGCTCGACGCGCTACGCCGCGAGCGGGAGACAGTGGACGCCGATTCGATCTCGTTGGTCGCCCATAACGACGGACCAGAGGCTGTAATGGAAGGTCAGGAGCGGGGCGAACGGGTCCGCCAGGCAGTGCTGGCACTGCCGCCAGCCAGCCGGTCGGTGCTGGTACTGCGCGAGTACGAAGGCCTCTCCTACCGGGAGATCGCCGAAACGCTGGGAATCCCCAGCGGCACAGTGATGTCGCGGCTGAATTATGCCCGCAACCGGCTGCGCGAATCGCTGGCCGCTGAACTGGAGGCGCTATGACTGAACACGTGACAGCCTGGCTGGGCGCATATCACGATGGCGAACTGCACGGGCGCCGCTTGCACCAGGTAGAAACGCACCTGGCACAGTGCGCGGCGTGCCGGGCAGAACTGGAAAGCCTGCGGGCGCTGACCAGGTTGCTGCAGGCAAGCCCTGCGGCCGTGGGAATCGCGCCGCCCGAGCGCTTTGTGGCGCAGGTAGGGCTGCGGATGCCCCGCCGTCCGGCACAGTCTCCCTGGCGGAAAGGGTTAGAGATCGGCTGGCGACTGGCACCGCCTGGGCTGCTGGGCGCGTGGGCCTTTATCGAAGCCGCCTTCACCGTGGCCAGCATAGTGCTCCTGGCACTGAGACTGGGGGCTGGGGGTGACCTGATCGCCGGGCTGCTGCCCGCGGGATCGCAAGCGTTCCGGCTGGCCGACATGCTTAGCCTCTCAGACGCGAGCCTGCGCGAGGTTGGCCGGGTGGCGCTGGAGGTGTGGGAGGGCGGAGGCCCATTGGGATGGGGCTTTACGCTGAACCTGGTGTCGTCGGCCGTGATCGGCCTGCTGTATTGTAGCTGGCTGGCCACCTGGTGGGCGCGCCGCCAGCATCAAAGTCAGAGCCGTGCATAAAGAGAAAGTGGACATTCCTCACTATCAGATCAATCGAAAGGGAAAGGAAACGATGGACCATATAAAAGTTCTAAAGCGAGCCTGGGAGATCACCTGGCGCTATCGAGCGCTGTGGATCTTTGGCATCATCCTGGCGATGACCACCGCCAGCGGCTTTTCACCACCGCAAGGTGACGGCGGCGACGGAGTTCGGTACGAGGTCGGCCGTGACGACTTTTTCGGGCCCAACGGTGAAGATCTCTTTGGGCCCGGCGGCCCACTTCACTGGTCAGACGTCGCGCCTCGGATAGCGAGCATCCTGATCGCCGCTGGTGTGGCGCTGGCGTGCGTGATCGTCCTGCTCATCGTCGTGTCGACGATCGCGCGCTGGGTGGCTGAGGCGGCGCTGATCCGCATGGTGGACGACTATGAGGAGACGGAGGAGCGACGCAGCGTGCGGCATGGATTCCGATTGGGATGGTCGCGCACCACCTGGCGGCTGTTCCTGATCAATCTGCTGGTCAATCTGCCGCTGGTGGTGGTGTTCGTCCTGCTGTTCGGGATGGCGGTGGCCCCGTTCCTCCTGTGGATCACGGGAAACACGGCCGCCGGGATCATCGGCACGGTCTCTGGAATCGGCTGCTTCTTCCTGATCCTCTTCCTGGCCATCGTCCTCGGTACGGCACTAAAGCTGCTGCTGCGCTTTTTTCGGCGGGCGTGCGCGCTGGAGGGCTTGGGTGTGATCGAGTCGATCCGCCACGGCCTGGGCGTCGTGCGGCGACACATGCTGGACGTGGGGCTGATGTGGCTGATCATGCTGGGCGTGCAGATCGGTCTGGTGATCGCGACAATCGCGCTCGTGATCGTGCTGTTCCCGGTCATAATCGCGCTGCTCATCGTGGCGGGAGTGGCCGGCGGCGTGCCCGCGCTCATCGTGGGCGGGCTGGGCAGCCTGTTCCTCGATGGAGCCGTACCCTGGGTCCTGGGGGCGCTGATCGGGATCCCGATCTTTGCGCTCGTGTTCTCGGTGCCCTGGCTGTTCCTGAGCGGGCTGGTCCAGGTGTTTGAGTCGAGCGTGTGGACGCTGACCTACCGGGAACTGCGGGCGATCGAGAGCCTGGAGCCGGAGGCCGTGGAACCAGAGATGCAGGCATTGCCGGGGATGGACGCGCCTGTCGAGGCGTGAACCAGGCCGCACATCCGAGACGGCTCCCGCGATGGGAGCCGTCTTTGCATTGCCGGAGAGTGTGCATCGAATCAGACCAGTAACGTGACGACGACTACCTCTGCCATGAGGCCAACGTCCCTGGCAGATCATCCGGGAAAGGAACCAGGCCAAGTTGGATAGCTGCTTCCCATAACTGCTGGTCAAAGGTAGCCACCGTCACCTCCCGCCCCATACCCTCTCTCCACAGCATTGCGGACGCGAGATGAACGGCATCGTATCCTCGCAATTCAAGTTCCCAGGCCAAAGAGTCAGCCCGGGCGATGAGCAGCTCCGTGGGCTGTACTCGGACCAGGTTCATCCATTCGCTGCGAAAGACCTGCAGGGCCGAGGCCGCCGCTTCTCGGACCAACGTGCCCACGCGGACGGCCTTGGCCAGAGCTGCAGCCGTCTCGGCCCGGCTGATGGTCGACGTACCAACAACCTCGGCTTCAGCGATGATCTCTCCTACCTCCAGTGTCCCCGGTTCGGCGACGTAGCGCTTGACCAACGCGCTGGCATCCAGGTAGAGGATCATTCCCGATCCTCCAGCAGCAGGTCTGCCACGGTCTGGTCATCTGTCGCCCGGGCCGCAGGCACCAGCGGAGGCAACTTCTCACCGCTCCAGGCGACCAGCCCGACCCGGCTCAAGGCCTCGAGCTGCGCCTCTGTGGACCGGGCCAAAGGCACAATCCGCCCAATCGGCGTGCCGCGTTCCGTGATAGTGACCGTCCCTCCCGCTTTGACGTGGCGCAGGTAGGCGCTCAATCGGGCCTTCAGTTCTCGAATCCCCACCTCGTTCCGTATCATAGCACACCTCCTCACTCGTGACCACATTATACTTCAAATGACTACAAATTGTCAAGCAAGATCCGACCGGCAGGCACCATGACTGACCCCCAATCGGCTCCTGTCACGCTCCGCGCCACGAATCCAACATCGTCAGCACCATACAGAATCGAATCACTGAGGCCGCTGACAAAGATGAAAGCGCTGGTGAATTCGTGGTCTCAGCGAGCTCAGACTTCTCAGCGGCTCCAGCGGTTCTGGATTAGGCAGAACCGCCCTCCAATTCGCCCCCCCCACTTGCGCACTTTTTCCGTCCATGCTATAATGTGCACGTCCGTATATATGCATATGCGAATATTCACATCAACACAACTAGCTCGTGATGTTCGCATCAGACGGTGACGCGCAGATCGGGCTACTGGGTTCGGGAGAACTGCGCTGAGGTGCCGTCATCCGTCAATGATCGGTTGGCGTTAGGTCGAATAGAAGGGGGCTGAAAGATGAAAGTAGCAGTTGCATCTTTGGGAACCGTGCCAGAGGCGTGGGTGGGCATCCGGTTCGGCATGTGTTCCCAGTTCCTGGTCTTTGACCTGGACACGATGGAATACGTCGTCGTGAGCGTCCCACCCCACCAGGAGAGCCCGGAGCAAGTGAGCCTGGCGGCGATACGCGCCGTCGCCAAGCAGGGCGTCTCGGCCGTCATCACCGGGCATATCAAGGACATCTGCCGCCAGACGCTGCTGGACCTGGGCATCGACGTCATCGACGGCGTGGAGGGCATGACGGTGATCGAGGCGGTCGAGAACTATAAGGCCACGGGGCTAGAGACGCCCGAATCCCGCAAGGGCACGATCGCACGCGTCGCCGTCGTCTCGACCGGCGAGGGGCTGGACGCCCCGGTGGAACTCCGCTTTGGCATCTGCTCCGCGTTCGTCATCGTGGATCCAACGACGATGGAGTGGGAAGTCATCCAGGTCGAACCCGACGGGCCGGCAGAAAACGTGAATATGAACGGCATCCGGGCCGTCGTCCGCAGCGGGGCCGGGGCGGTCATCACGCCACAGATCGACCCCAAGTGCTGCATGGCACTGCGGGCACTGGCAGTTGCAGCGTACCTCGCCCCCGAGGGGATCACCGTCCGCGACGCGGTCGAGCGCTATGCGCGGGGGGAGTTGGAGGAATCGCTGATCACGCCATTCGAGAACCCACAGACACCATAGGAGGCAACGTATGAAGATCGGCGTATTGGTCCTGGAGGGACCGTACCAGCACCAGGCTGCCGACACGGCCTATCACTTTGTCAAAGCCGCGCTGGCCCGTGGGCACGAGATCAGCGGCATCTTTCTGTACACCGACGG
>Ga0180431_10009262_pt1 | contig 11155 bp, 7 predicted proteins | sample SS_ome_11_FD_132459 | JGI IMG/M metagenome (GOLD analysis project Ga0180431, IMG submission 132459) | Hypersaline lake sediment archaeal communities from the Salton Sea, California, USA - SS_1_MS_1 metaG | ecosystem: Environmental > Aquatic > Non-marine Saline and Alkaline > Hypersaline >...
ATCTTCGATCCAGTGTTTATTATATTGTGCTCGCTTACCCCGAAGTAGAACTTCGGGGAATGCGCGAGCGGGATTCAAAATGGCCCGAAATGGATTTTTGAGATGCTTCTCATGTTTCCTTAAAGTCCAAACGCGTAATAATAGGTGCCCGGATAATCTTCATACACACCTTCCAGCATCACTCCGCCTTCTGTTTTTTCCAGGTATTTCACAAAATCTTCCACACTCCCGGTTTTCTTACCATCAACTTTGGTAATGATAAATCCCTCATGCATATCGGTATGCCGCCTCAGCTTACCAGAGGTGATGCGGGTGACCTTCAGTCCGCTATCGATCTCCAGTTTATCTGCTGTTTCCCGGTCAATTTCCTCCAGTTCAATCCCCAGGATATCCAGCACACCGGCAGATTCTTTTTCAGCAAGGGTGGTTTCGCCTTCCTGGTTACGCAATGTTACATTGAATTCCATCTCCTTGCCCTTACGGTCAACCAAAAGTTCCACCTCATCACCCGGACGGTGTCGTCCGATGATCTCAAGCAACTGGCTGGAATGCCTGGTTCTGGTTCCATTTACCTCTTCAATCACATCTCCGATCCTGATCCCGGCATCTCCGGCAGCGCTGTTGACAGTGATACTGTCCACATACACTCCTTCGGTTACCTCGAGGTCCTTTTCCCTGGCCAGGTTTCCATCCACATCCCTGATCAGCAGACCCAGGTATCCCCTCTGGACCTTTCCATATTTAAGGAGATCTTCCACCACCTTGCTCACAATGTTGGAGGGGACCGCAAATCCGTACCCGGCATATACACCGGTAGTGCTGGCGATGGCGGTATTGATTCCTATGAGTCCGCCCTGCAGGTTTACAAGGGCACCACCGCTGTTCCCGGGATTGATGGCCGCATCGGTCTGAATAAATGATTCAATGGCCGCGCGGTCCCGGAGTATATGGATATTCCGTGCCTTGGCACTGACGATGCCGGCGGTAACCGTTGAGTTCAGGTTAAATGGATTCCCCACTGCCAGGACCCATTCTCCTACTTCCACCTCATCTGAATTCACCAGGGGAAGGGAAGGCAGATCCCTGGCCTTGATCTGCAACAGGGCAAGGTCAGTAGAGGGATCTGTCCCAATGACCTTTGCTTTGAAAACCCTGTTGTCATTGAGGGTGACCTCCACATCATCTGCATTGTCAATCACATGATTGTTCGTCACAATGTATCCTTCAGAATTGATGATGACTCCCGAACCTGAACCTACCCTGGTCCTGGGCTCATCCTGATAAGGATCCTCAAACCTGAATTCGGGCCCGAAAAAGCGACGGAACAGATCATCATCAAAATAATCCCTGAACGGATCGGGAATGTCCCTGTGGTAACGATACCCTCTTCCTTCCTGTACAAGAGTTGATTTGATATGTACCACCGCGGGCATTACCTGTTTCGCTACTTCTGTAAATTCAAGAGGGACAATCTCTCCCTCATCATTCAATGTATAGGCCGCACCTACAACAGGTGTTCCTGAAATGTGCTCGATCTTGATCGATCGTTTACCTTTTCCGCCTATGATCTGGAAAGCACCGATAGTCAGGGCGCTGCCCAGTATGGCAGCGACCACAAACATGCTGAATTTTTTTATTTTCATAGCGATATCCTCCATATTTTAGTTTTTTGAAGATGGTTCAAATCACATGCCATGAGCATGCGCAAATCCGCGAACCATCTGCAAAAATAGCGGATTTTGCATTCTTAAAACGCGAATAATGTTCTTATCGGTCTGCCCTTAACATTATTTAATATTTGCATCTTTCCTCGACAGACATTCTGTCAGTAATTTTGAACGCCGGATGCTGTCATGATGTCATCGAAAGGAATTTCAAATAACTTAATAAGTTCACGATTAGTGTTTTAAGATACCAGTGTTCATTTAGGATCTATCCATGGCTTAAGGTTTGTTACACCTATACCGGAATTGACAGATCAAGGAGGTTGTCATATGGAATTTGAAAAATATACAATCAAATCGCAGGAAGCTTTGCAGAAAGCCCGGCAGCTTGCCGTGGAGAACGGGCATCAGGCCATTGAATGCGCACACCTGTTGAAAGGGATCATCATGGCGGATGAAAACGTGTTGCCTTTCATCCTGAAAAAGCTGTCCATCAACTTTCAGCATGTGGATGCCGCGCTTGACCAGATGATCCAAAGTTACCCGAAAGTAAGCGGCGGGGACAAGTACCTTTCGCGTGAGGCCACCGAGGCACTCAACAAAGCACAGGCCTCACTCAAGGAATTTGGCGATGAATATGTGGCACTTGAGCATATTCTCCTGGGAATCCTGCGTTCGGGCAGCCAGGTAAGCAGGATGCTCAAGGATGCCGGAATGAATGAGAAAGAACTTCTTGAAGCCATCAGGGCTCTCCGCAAAGGAGCCAGGGTGGACAGCCATTCATCGGAGGAAACATACAATGCACTTGATAAATATGCCAACCACCTGAATCAAAGGGCAGAGGCAGGCAAACTGGATCCTGTGATCGGAAGGGAAGAGGAAATACGTCGTGTCCTTCAGATACTTACCAGGCGAACAAAGAACAATCCTATCCTGGTAGGGGAGGCCGGTGTTGGAAAAACAGCCATTGCAGAAGGAATTGCATTCCGGATCGTCAGTGGGGATGTCCCGGATGATCTCCTGTCCAAAGAGATCTATTCACTGGATATGGGTGCACTGATTGCCGGTGCCAAGTATAAAGGAGAATTTGAAGAACGCCTGAAAGCCGTGGTCAAGGAAGTAATTGGATCCGAGGGACAGATCATTTTGTTCATTGACGAGATCCACACCCTGGTAGGAGCCGGTGGTGGTGAAGGAGCCATGGACGCGGCCAACATCCTGAAACCGGCGTTGTCGAAGGGGGATTTGAGAGCCATCGGAGCCACGACACTGAATGAATTCCAGAAGTACTTTGAAAAGGACAAAGCCCTGGAGCGTCGTTTCCAGAAAGTGTATGTGGATGAACCCGGAGAAGAAGAAGCCATTTCCATTCTCAGGGGGATCAAGGAACGGTATGAAAATTACCATAAAATAAGGATCAAAGATGAAGCCATCATTGCAGCTGTCCAGCTGTCCCAGCGCTACATCACCGACCGTTTTCTTCCCGACAAGGCCATTGACCTGATCGATGAATCTGCCGCCCACCTGCGGCTTGAGATGAACTCAAAGCCCGAGTCCATCGACACCCTGGAAAGGAAGATCCAGCAGCTGGAAATCGAAAGGGAGGCATTCAAGCGTGAAAAGGACAAGGAAAGGGTATCACAGCTTTCCAGACAGATCGCCGATCTGGAAGACGAGCACAAGCAGCTGATTGCAATCTGGGAAGATGAAAAATCCACCGTGGAACAAATCCAGAAGATCAAACAGCAGATTGAAGAGCTCAAGTACAAAGCCGAGAAGGCTGAACGTGAGAGCGACCTGGCCACCGTGGCAGAGGTTCGTTACGGCCGTCTTCCCGCAGCGGAGGAGGAACTTCAGCATACGATCCTGAAGCTGCAGGAATACGAAAAGGACGGCAAGCGGCTGGTCAGGGAAGAGATCGTTGCGGAGGATATTGCGGAGGTGGTTTTCCGCTGGACCGGTATTCCTGTAACCCGGATGCTCCAGAGCGACCGGGAGAAGCTGCTGCATATCGAAGAGGAACTCCACAAGCGGGTAGTGGGCCAGGACGAGGCTATCTCCGCCGTTTCCGCAGCCATCCGCAGAAGCCGCACAGGGCTTTCGGATGAGCGCCGTCCTGTGGGTTCGTTCCTGTTCCTGGGAACCACAGGTGTGGGTAAAACCGAGCTTGCCAGGGCCCTGGCCGAATACCTGTTCAATGACGAAAGCCTGATGACCAGGATCGACATGAGCGAATACCAGGAAAGGCATGCGGTTTCCCGCCTGGTAGGTGCTCCCCCGGGATATGTGGGTTACGAGGAAGGCGGACAGCTTACCGAAGCAGTCCGCAGGAAACCCTATTCGGTGATCCTCTTGGATGAGATCGAAAAGGCACATCATGATACCTTCAATATCCTGCTTCAGGTACTTGAAGACGGACGCCTCACGGACAATAAGGGACGTGTGGCCAATTTTAAGAATACCATCATCATCATGACTTCCAATATCGGTTCCGGGATCATCCATGAAAATTTTGAAAATGTCAAGGAATCCGAACTGGAAGAGGTGATTGAAAAGACCAGTAACCAGGTATTCGAACTGCTTAAAAAAAGCCTCCGGCCAGAATTCCTGAACCGGCTTGATGAACTGGTCATGTTCCGTCCGCTTACCATCAACCACATGGAAGGGATCACCCGGATCCAGCTGAGAAACCTGGAGAAAGTGCTGCAGAAGCAGGAGATCACCATTGAGGTAACTGACAACTGCATGGAATACCTGAAACAGGAAGGGTTTGACATCCAGTTCGGGGCCCGTCCCCTGAAGAGGCTGATCCAGCGTAAGATCCTTGACGGATTATCCATGGCCATCCTTGAGGGCAGGGTATCTGGTGGCATGCACGTAAAGATCGATGTGGAAAACCACAAGGTGGTCTTTGAGCCTGTTCCCCGCAAAGAGGAAAAGGTGGATGAAAAATCCCCGGTGGCTTGATAATAATCCTGCATCCGAAGGGAAGGATGATTTCCCGGTGTGGTTGTTATTGATTTCTCAGCCGAAGTGCATTTGCAATGACCGATACCGAACTGAAGCTCATGGCTGCTCTGCAATGATCGGACTGAGCAAAAGGCCGAAGAAAGGATAAAGGATCCCCGCCGCGATGGGTACACCCACCGTATTATATCCAAAGGCAAAGAAAAGATTCTGCCTGATGTTCCTCATTACCTTATGGCTCAGGTCCTTTGCCCTCACGATGCCATCCAGGTTTCCTTTCACCAGGGTGATCTCCGCACTCTGCATGGCAATATCCGTACCTGTTCCCATGGCGATGCCTATATTGGCCTTAGCTAGGGCAGGCGCATCATTGATCCCGTCTCCCGCCATGGCGACCACATGGCCTTCCATCTGTAATTTCTCTGCCTGATTTCTCCGGACATTCTCCATGGAAGCATGGTATTCATCGATGAATCTCTGATTCCCCAAACCGATCAACAGTTCCCCGTACCGGGCCATGATACCCTTACCGGTTACTGATTCAAAATCTGTCACCGTTTCCAGCTCAAGTTTCTTTTCCCTGGCTCCGTTCACGATGGCATCGGCGAGAGGATGCTCACTGTTCAACTCTACAGAGGCTGCCAGGCGAAGGATCTCATCATCCACCAGGTTTCCGAAAGAAGTGTATCCTTTCAGGACGGGTTTGCCCTCGGTGATCGTACCGGTTTTATCTATGATCAGGATGTCCACTTTGTTCATCTCCTCAATGGCGCGCGCATCCTTCACCAGCACCCCTTTTTGAGCTCCACGGCCGATACCCACCATGATGGACATGGGAGTGGCCAGGCCGAGTGCACACGGACAGGCGATGATCAGGACGGATACCGCATTAACAAACGCATACACGTACGCCAGTTCCGGTCCCCATATTCCCCAGATGACAAAAGTGATTACGGCTACACCGATAACGATCTGCACGAAATACTTTGCCACAATATCAGCCAGGCTCTGGATGGGAGCACGGGAGCGCCCGGCTTCCCTGACCATCTCAATGATCTGCGATAGCAGGGTTTCGGATCCGACCTTTTCAGCCCTCATGATAAATGAGGTCCTTCCGTTGATGGTTCCACCTGTCACCCCGTCGCCTTTCATTTTTTCCGCGGGGATGGGTTCCCCCGAGATCATGCTTTCATCGATCACGGCCGAACCTTCCGTGATGGTCCCGTCTACGGGGATTTTCTCTCCGGGCCTTACCCGCAGCAGATCCCCTTCTTCCACCTCTTCCAGGGGGACCTCTTCTTCTCTGCCATTCCTGATGATCCTGGCTAACGGGGGGACAAGCCCCAGGAGCTCCCTGATGGCTGAATTGGTCTTGCTGTGGGCCCTGAGCTCCAGGACCTGTCCCAGCAGCACCAAGGTGAGGATGACCGCCGCCGCTTCAAAATAAAGATGTACATTACCCTCCGTATCCCGGAACTGGTCGGGGAAGAGACCCGGAAATAAAAGTCCCGTCACGCTGATCAAAAAGGCAGCCCCCACTCCGATGGAGATCAGAGTCCACATGTTGGGTGCCCATCTCCGGATGGAACTCCATCCCCTTCTGAAGAAATCCCATCCTGCATAAAATACAACAGGGATGGTAAGTACGAACTGAGCCCAGTTCCACACCCTCTTCGATGCAATGCTTTCAAGATTTATCAATGGAATAACATCAGACATGGCAATCAGAAACACAGGAATACTCAATGCCAGTGCCACCCGGAATTTCACGGCCATTTTTCTGAGAGCCTTTTCCTCTTCACTGGTTTCGTCTGCCTTCTCAGGGATCAGATCCATGCCGCATTTCGGACAGCTTCCCGGGTGATCGTATGTTTTATCGCCCTCACATTTCATGGGGCAATAATACTGCGACTGATCCGGTGGATTCCTATCCGCAATCTCATGTATATTCGATTTAGCCTTTTGGTTCATTTTTCTTCCGTTTTATAGATAATCAGCTCAGGTCTCTTTTTTTCTCCTCAAACTCCTCCCGGTTAATTTCACCCCGGGCATATCTTTCCTTTAAAATATCCAGTGCTGATTTGTTCCCGGATATATCCTGATTCCGGCTCTGGTACGTGGTTCGTACAGCCAGCCATATCACGACTGCGATCACTACGATACCAATAATCCAGCCCCAGCCCATACCAAAACCCATACCTCCAAATCCGTGCATAATTACCTCCTGCTTTTTTATTTGAATCTGTATTAAATCGCCAGGATCCCGGTTTCATCCGTCCTCACCTTATAGACCTCTTCCACGGGCGAGACAATGATCATCCCGTCACCCCTGTACCCTGTACGGCCTTTTTTCCTGATGATGCCAATGATCTCCTGTACATGTTCCTCACTTGCCAGTATCTCAAGTTTAATAACCCTGTATGCATCTGCAAAAGGGTACTTTTCACTGATATGCTTGCGTTCATGGTCCGAATACTGGCCGGTGCCTTCACATTCCACAAAAGTCATACAGCAGAATCCTGCTGCATTCTCTATGCGTGTTTCGCACATACTGCAGTTCCCGGCCACTTTAAATTTCTCTTTCTTTACGGTCTGCGCCGTAACTGCTGCGACGCTCAGCGACAGCAGCACCAACAGACTTTTCATTCTTGTTTTCATGATTCATAATTTTTCGTTTGACATATTACTTTGCGGATTATCTCAGTATTCAAGCGTTTCCCTGGTCTCCCCGCAGCTCAGCATGGCATCCCCGAAATAGGGATTCATGATCTCTTTGCTGCTGCTCAGCCAGTATGCACCCTGGTTATCCAGGGCCATGGGGCAAAACTGGTAATACACCGTGCCCTGATGAAGACCGAAGGTCTTAACCGCCCGGTAAAATGCGGCGTTGAACTCTGCAAACGCATTTCTCTGTTCTTCCATGTCATCACTGCCGGAAATGGTTTCCAGCGCTCCGTTCATATCCCCGAGCAATTGCATCCACTCCATGTGTGCATCACCTTCCAGCAGGCTCATATCCACCGCTTCCAGCGCAGATTGCAATTCCTGTCCCAGTTCAGCTGCTTTATCCGGATCTGAATCCACGAATGCATCTTTCACGGGAAGGTAAGCCTGGTATACTTCCTGAAGCTGTTTGGTGAACTCTTCCCCGGAACCGGAGGTCTTTTCTTCAGGATGCGATGATCCGGGATGAGTTCCGGCACCAGATTGAGCATCTTCACCTGCTGTTTCCATCTGGCCGTGATCGTGCCCTGAGGGGACAACACCTCCTTCAGGATTCATCATGCTGGGCTTTCCTGCAAGCTGTGCGGCTGCATCAATTTTGAATACCCCGTTCACAGCAATCTCCTCCCCCTCGTGAAGTCCGTCGGCTACCACATAGTGATCCCCTGATAACGGACCGAGTTTTATCTCCCGGTAACGGAATGTGGGCTGCTCCCTGTCAGGGACTTTCACATAGACCACTGCCCTTTTGCCGGTCCAGAGAACGGAAGTCCTGGGTATCAGGATCATTTCCGATCCTTCGGCGATGTGTGATTCCACCCCGCCCCGGGCGAACATGTCAGGTTTCAGAAGGAATCCGGTATTATCCTGTTCCACACGGATCCCCGCTACCCTGGTTTCCGGATTGATGAAAGGATCAATATAGGCGATCCTCCCTGTGAATGTCTGTCCCGGAAGGGATTGCACCTGGTAGCTGACCATGTCACCTTTGCTGATCCAGGGCAGGTCACTTTCGTATGCATCGAACATGATCCACACACGGGTGAGATCGATCACCTCAAAAAGTGCCGATCCTTCCTTCACATAATCACCGGGTGACACGTGCTTCCGGGTCACCGTACCCGAAATGGGGGAAAGGACATCAAAGTAGAGTCGTGGCTCTCCGTTCTCTTCAATGGCATCGATCTGTGCTTCCGTAAGGTCCCAGAGTTTCAGCTTGCTTCTTGCCGCCCTGTATAACCCGGGCTGTTCATCCCTGTAGGCCGCAGCTTCTATCAGTTCCCGCTGTGCCGTGACAAGCGCCGGGGAGTAGACTGTGGCCAGCGCTTCACCCTTTTGAACCTGTTCCCCGGTGAAGCTGATAAATAACTTTTCTATCCTGCCGCCAAAGCGTGCGGTCAGCTCAGAGATCCTTCTTTCATCCGGCTTTACTTTCCCCTGAAGAAAGATTTCCCGTACCGGAAACCCGTGTTTCACCCTGAGGGTTTGTACCTCTGCCAGTTTTGCGGCAGATTCCGTCATCCCGATCTCCCCGAAATCCACATCCGTGGCACCGGCATTCAGATCCGATACCGGGATCAGGTCCATTCCGCAGATGGGACATTGACCCGGTTTATCCCGTCGGATCTGTGGATGCATGGAGCATGTCCAGATGGTCTCCTCCTCATGCTCGTGTCCCTCACCGGCAACCTGCACCATATCTCCTGGAAGATTTCCAACACGATCCCCGGAAAAATTCTCATCCCTGGATGAATGGAAGAACACCCAGCCCAGGAAAATACCCGCCATAAGAATAAGGAGTCCCCAGAGGTAATTTTTACTGATTTTTCTGATATATCTTTTCATGATCCAATCAATTTAATTGACGTTTAAAAACCTTAATTATCAACCTCCACTCAGGTAGTCCATAAAGGAGATGGCTGCCTGCCTGTCTGCGCGCGCCCGCTCCAGTTCAAGTGCATAAAAGAGGAGTTTTCTTTCCATGCGGAGGATCTCCTCAAAATTGCTGCCGTCAGTGGCATAAGAGGTATGGAGCAGCCGGATCGACTTTTCTGCAAGATCTTTCTGCCTCCCATAAAGGGTCCTTCTTCTGGAAGCATCCAGGTATTCCTTCCAGATCTTCTCAAACATCGTTTCCAGCCTGTTTTCCTTTTCAGCCTTTTCATTTTCCTTGGCTGTTTCCAGATAGGCAGCCTCCCTGACCATGGACCTGTATTTCTCCCTGTACAGTGGAATGGTGATCCCTATCCTCGGAAACATCAATGCATCATTGAAGCCGCTCTGATCCTGGCCTTCACCGATAAAAATGTAGTCCAGTCCCACGGAAAAGTCAGGCCTGCCCTCCTTGCCCGCAAGCTTTTTCCTGTTGGAAAGGGCATCCCTCTGCAATTCAAGCGATAGAAGTTGATGGTTCCGGGCAAGGATGGTGTCCAGTATTTCATGCCTTTCCATCACCGGAGCCGAATCCCACAGGGTATCCGGGAATACGATTGGTTCCTGTTCCGTATTGAGCAAATTGAAGAACTCCACCTCCAGTGATGTCTGCTGATCCATCAGTAGTGCCAGCCGGTTCTCCAGGTCACCCATTTCCATATCTATCCTGTAGCGGTCCACCGTAGAAGTCCGTCCCGCTTCAATCTTTGCCAGGGCCAGCTTCCGGAAGGTATTCAGGATCCGGATATTGTCCCGCACAATGGATATGGCCTTCTCATTAAAATAAAGGCTGTAATAGGTGGCCCTCACCTGGTTGAAAAGGTCCGACCGGGCTTCCAGGAAAGTTTCATATTTCGCCCTGGCCTGACTGCTGGCAGTCTTTTCCCTGGTTTTCAGGGTACCGAACCATGGAAACATCTGGGAGGCTGAGATCCTGAATTCCTGCGGACCAAGCCTGGTCTCCACCGGCCGGATGAAATAGCCGAAGGCGAGCTGCGGATCAGGAAGTGCTCCTGCCTGGGGAACGGTTTCCAGGGCTGCCATATAGGCATTGAACCTGCTCCTTAATCCCGGGTTGTTCTCGGCCGCGATCACCAGGTACCTGTCCATAACATCCTGTGCACCCGCAGCAAATCCCGCCATCAGGAGCCCGATCATCATAAAGGTTTTAGAGACTGTTGAATATTTCATTGCATGTATGTTTATCTGCATGGCTGTGTAGTTATTCCTTTACATTCCCGTTGGTATGTTTTAATGAATTCCTGCGTACCTGCCTTTCCCTCCACATGCTGTACAGGATGGGGACCACGAACATGGTCATTACCTGGATCACCATACCTCCGAACAGGGGAATGGCCATGGGTACCATGATATCGGATCCTTTCCCGGTGGAGGTCAGCACCGGGATCAGGGCGATGATGGTGGTGGCTGCGGTCATCATGGCAGGACGCACCCGTTTGCTGCCGGCATCAATGACCGAAGCCCTCACATCACGGATGGTAGCCGGTTTGTTCCTGTGAAAGACCTGCATGAGGTACGTTCCCATGATCACGCCGTCATCCGTGGCGATCCCGAAAAGGGCAATAAAGCCCACCCATACCGCCACACTCAGGTTGATGGTCCCCATCTGGAACAGTTCCCGCATGTGGACACCTGCCAGGCTGAAATTCATGAACCAGTTCTGGCCATAGAGCCAGAGCATCAGGAATCCGCCGGAGAATGCCACCAGGATCCCGGAGAAGATCATGGAGGATGTAATCACCGATCTGAACTGAAAATAAAGGATCAGGAAAATGATGATCAGGGAAACAGGGATAACGATCATCAGTCTTCTGGCAGCCCTGACCTGGTTCTCATAGTTACCGGTG
>Ga0180431_10009263_pt1 | contig 11155 bp, 19 predicted proteins | sample SS_ome_11_FD_132459 | JGI IMG/M metagenome (GOLD analysis project Ga0180431, IMG submission 132459) | Hypersaline lake sediment archaeal communities from the Salton Sea, California, USA - SS_1_MS_1 metaG | ecosystem: Environmental > Aquatic > Non-marine Saline and Alkaline > Hypersaline >...
ATCTCGTATACCACTTTTGCCACGATCACCTCCTGGCCGCCAGCAGGATCGACAGTAACAGGAGCAACGCTACCACTGACAACACACCGATCACTCGCAGAGGTATCATCTACTCCCCCTCCTGTGCGTCGATAGCAAGACCAGATCGAGAACATTTTTCCGCGAACTCCCTCGCGAATACTGCCATGTCACGGCGACATGCAGAGTACGTTGCCGCCTGTCCCTCGTAATATGATTTGTGAGGATTGATGCCATCCGTTCTCTGCTCAGCCGCTTCACTTTGCCCGTTTTCGTATAGACATTGATAGCCCTTAATCTTTTCAAGCACCCATTTGAGACACTGTACTGGTTCGTCTTTTTGATGAATGTCTCCCGGCCCGATTGATGCTATGGCAACATCTACCACGTCGCGGGCTCGACGACACCGATCATAGTCCTGTTCTGACGCCAACTCAAACGTCGCTCGCACTAAGGCAAACCGCGCCTCCTTGAGTGCGTTACGTGCTCGTTTCATTTCCAACTGTGTAGCCAAAAGTGTAGCCAAAAGCTCTAATCTTTCAACAACCAATATGTCTCGTTCGGCCAGTTTCATCACAACACCCCCGCCAGGATCTTCTCCCTCAATGCCGCCTTCTGTTCTTCCACTTTTCTCCGGGCTTCTCTTACTCCGGGTACTTCCCTTCCGATGCTTTTCAAGGCGACAGCCATTCCGGTTCCTTCAGAACTTCCTTCAATACTTCCTTCGGGTGACACCGGTGTCACCCTTGCGGACGCATTCTGACACCCTTGCGAACGCTCTCTGTCACCCTTGGGGCGTGGCAAGGGTGACACCGGTGTCACCCTTGCGGACGCATTCCGACACCCTTTAGAGGTGGATTTTCGCTCCTCATTCCAGGCAGCGGTTAGCACGCGATAGACCACAGGACGGCCATGCAATACCGTCCCATCATCGAGGATAAGTTCACCTTTTCGGCCACCATCATTCCCCGTCTGGCTTTTGATGAGTCCGTTACCGCAGAGATGCCGCAATGAGCGTTGTGCGGATCTCTCGCTCATGCCGGTCTTGCGCGCAATCGTGCCAACGCTCGGCCATGCATCCCCCTGGCCATTAGCGTGCCGCACGAGGACAAGGAAAACGAGAAGATCATTCCCGGAGAGGTGCTGCAACATGCCATCGACAATCCAATTCGGGAGCCAGAAACGTTCCTTGCGCTTAGTCGCCATTCAGCACCTCCTTGATCCCGCGCCACATTTCCGCCAGGGCCTTGTGAACGGGATCCTCCGAGTCTGCGCATTGTTCGAAAACACCATCCAGGTGACCGAATCGCTCACGCAGCTGTTCAAGTTTCAGCAATTTCTTGGCGGCTATTTGGCGGGACGCAGGTTCATCGGCTGCGTCTGAGTGCACATTATTGCACGAGACGAAATCATTGCCCGGAGGCGTGTCGTCCGCCGATACTTGCGGATACTCGGCTATTGGCGCTGTGGCACCAGCATGATCGATGGTGGTCCCAACGGGATTCGAACCCGTGTCGTCGGCTTGAAAAGCGTTTTGTCCCTGAGAACTATCCGTAGGTCTCTCTAACACGTTACGCATTTGCCCCTCCTTTCCTTGGCGGCTATTTGGCGGTAAAGAATGCATGAACTTGCCTCCCGTTGCGTCTGGGTGCACAGTTTCCGGAAAGTTCACGATTTCCCGGGTCGCATGGTCGTCCGTACCTGTCAAGGCCGTGGCGACGTCTTCCGATTCGCCCTCCGGCGGTCCACCATCGAACTCTCCGAGCGATTCGACGGCGTCAGCCATTTGGCGGATATCCCGATGGATGTATATTCCCAGCGACACCGACGGCGTCGAGTGCCGCATCAGCCCCTGCAGCGCCTTCGGGTGTACCCCGGCATCATGCAGGCGCTGGCCGTAGGTGTGGCGCAGCGCGTGCAGATCCACCGTGCGCCCGGCGGCATCGCGCTTGTCGATCCCGGCCGCCATCAGATCCCGATCGAACGTCCGCAAAATCGTTTTCGGCACGCGCACTACCACGTCCCCGGGTCCTGCGCCGGTTTTTTCCTTCCAGATCCACAGCGCCCCCACCATTCCCTCACGCAGCGGTAATACGGCCGCCTTGGCGTTTTTCGTCCAGGATTCCCGGCAATGCAGGCGCCGGTCGTTCAGATCCACATCCGACCACGTCAGGTGCCGCAACTCGTCCACCCGCAAGCCCGTCTCCAGCATGATCCGATAGATGAGATTATTCCGGCGCCCCCGTCGCACCGCGGCCAGGTACTCCGAGTGCGGCCGCCTGGCCGCCCCCGGGATCTTCAAAAAGCGAGTCACCGGCTCGGCCAGCGCCGCCTTCAGCAACCGATTACACTCCTCCTCCGTCAGCGGCCGCCTCCGTTTCGCTTTGTGTCGCTCGCTGCGCACCTGTACGGCATCAAGCGGATTGTAGGGGATCACCCGCCGCTTGACCGACCAGGTGAGCAGCCCCTTGATCGCCTGCAGATATGTATTGACCGTCCGGGCGGCAAGGCCCGCATCCTCCAGGATCCCCAGCGCCCCCTCGATCGCGTCGGGTGTGATATCGTCCACGAACACGACCTCAGCAAGCTCCATCATTTTCTTGACCCGCATCGCCAGGCTTTTCGTGTGCTGGTCCTCCACGTGGCGACTGCGCTCGGCCAGGTAGTCGTCCATCAGCCGATCGATCCGGATCTCGCGCGTGGAGATCCCCGGAAGGCCCGCCTTCTCGGCAGCCACCGCGGTTTCCATTTTCACCAGCGCGTGAGATGCCTGTTGTTTGCTCGTGCCGATCTTCTTCCGGCGCGTCTTCCCCCGGGCGTCGGTATATTCGATGTACCATTTTCGTGTTTTGGCGCTGATGATCTTACCGCCGGGCCCCTTTTTTCTGTACTTTGGTTTGAACACCCGTCCCACGTTTCCCTCCTCTCGAATGCAAGGGAGTTGCATGCAACTCGAATCCCGCACTCCCCGCCCTCCTGTTCCGCTTCATCATCGCCGCAGCCGGCGGGCAGCCGGACATGGCCCATTCTTTCAAAATCTCGGGATCGAACCGAAGCGATCGACCGATGCGCGTATGCGGTATGCTCCCGAGTTCCTCTTCGTCCACCCGCAGCGCATAATAAATCCAGCGGCGAGACTTCTGCAAGAAACGCGCCGCCTGGTCGACCGTCCATAACTGATCGGTCATGCAGCGCCCCTTTCTTGCCACAAACGAAATCTCACCTATCAATCTCCCGACGTTTCTTCCGATCCCGCCACCGGCCGACGAGGTAGAACGGATACATGAGCATCCGAAAGAACGGCCACAGCACATACCCCAACCCGACGAATACGTATCCCGCGTAATCCTCTCTATCCTCTTCGGTCATCCTTGTCGTCCTCCACATATTCCCACGTTACCCGTACCCACCGCCCGCGTGCGTCGAACGTATGCCCGTGATGCGGACCTCGCTTGTGCCCTCGCGGCCGCTCGCATTCCACCACCGAGCGCACGATGGGATCTTTCGCCTCGATCTCCAAATGATCGAAACACAGCGGCGTTCCTCGAATATGCCGCGGTCCCGCTTTCGGCTCGCTCAGTTCCGTTCCCATTTTCTGCACCTCTGCAACAGCATCGTCCTACTTGCGATCCAGCCAGCCTTGAAGCCGTGCCAGAGGTTGCCAAGGACATACCCCACGCAGGCTAATGGGATCATCAGCGCGCCGCCGATTACATCTCCCCACCACAACCAATTCCGTGACCTCATTGCCCGTCCCCCACCCGCTCGCACTCCAGGCCCGTCTCGATGTTGCCGGCGATCTCCCGGAGATGGAACGATATCTCTTCGCCGACCATACCGGCCTTCGGTGCCCAGGTCGCTGCCAGCTTCGTCAACTCGCCGGCAACGCTTTCCAGCTCCCTGCGGTACCCGTCCAGGCGGTTCTGGACGTCCTTGCGGAGCTCGACATTCCGGTACCGCATACGGATCTCCGGGATCTTGTCCCCGAGCGGTACCGGATCGAAATCCGCACAGTGGACGATAAAATGAAACAGCTTGGTTGACGGATCGTAATGCACACCCTGCACGCGAGCTCCCGCAGGCATGTCAAGCGCAAGCGGAACGCACCATGTGGGATCGTTGTCGAGTCCGGCGATCACGCGAAGCAGCAACTCCGGGTCCGCCTCCAAACGTTTCAGCCTCCTGTCCGTCATATATTCCTCGCGTTATCGTTATAGTAGTGCGCACGACAGCCACAATTCGCCTTGCTGCCGTACGCCGTCGAGCATCCGTGTTTCGGGCACGTCCACCGGTGCCGTATCCGTCCCTTGCGGGAATGCCTGCTCGTGCTCATCGCGCGTCCTCCAAAAATTGTGCCACTGCCTTCAGACAATCCACGTCCCATTGCGTATTCTCAAACGGGCAGAACACCGGCTTCTTCCACTTCGGGCAGCGCTCCACCGTGCCCAGCATGGTTTCGTCACACTTGGAACGGATAAACCATGAGCCCGGCAGCATGCCCGACTCGAACCGGATGTACTTGCCGTATGCGTCCCCTTGCTTCACGCAACCCTCCCTTCACCCACGCCGAACATTGTCTGCTGCACCCGCGGCCGGTCCGGCTCGGCCTCCAGCATGCGGGAATACAGCCCCTTGATTTCCCGGATCTTCCGGACGTTGCGCAGCACGGCCGCCGCGCGCTGACGCTCCGTTTCTTCCCACTCCTCGATCTCCTGCATGCTCGTGGCGAAGAAAAACCCGCGCGTGCTCGAGATAACCGCCAGGCCCTTCTCGTGCAGCAGGATTTTCGCCGCGGCGCGCAGCGGCTGATTCGTCCCCGAGGATCGAAGGCCCAGCAGCCGCATGATCTCGTGCGACGTCCGGGCCTTCTCCTTCCCCCACAGATAGGGCAGCAGCCGCTCGAGCTTCACGGCCAGGGCGCGCGCGTCCAGTTTCGGCTCGCGCGTCGAACTCGGCACGGCTGCATGTATTCCCATTCTGCCCTCCTGATTCTGTAGGCCCGGCGTTGACGTCATCTTTCCCGGGCCTGCCCCTCCCAGGGCCAACAGCGACGGCCTGCGGCCGCCCGCTCACACTCCCGGCTAATTCAGCCGGGAAATCTCCTCCTGCGCCGGCTTCTTCTTCCCCGCCGCCTTCTTCGCGGCCTTCTTCTTCGGCTTGGTCTTCGGCTTGGTCTTCGGCGTGCCGTCCGCGTTCAGATCCGCCCAGGATTTCGGCTCGGTGAATCCCTTGCGCGTGCACACGTCCTCGTACATGGCGGCAATATCGACGCCGAACAGCTCCGCCGTTCTCTTCGCTTCGGCGATCAGCGTATCCTCGGTCTGCGTTACGCCGCGACCGGTATGCAAGCGATCGACAAGCACCTGCCGAACACTTACAAACAGCGCTTCATACGCCTCGTTTTCCGTGACATTGCCCGCCAGGCGATCGTACACATCCCACCGTCGATTCTTCCGGCGATTCTTCCGGGAACGATCGTGCCTGGTGTACCGTTCGGCTGTTCCGAACGCCACGGCCAGCGCCGCTACGGAGGGAACCCCAGCTAACCCAGCTGCCCCAGCTATTTCGCTGAATGGGATGTTCTGGATCTTGTCCATAAGATCCGCAACCGTCTGCGCCCACCGCTTCCGCTCGAGAATAGCCCGGCGCTCCTTCAGCGGCGTCGGTTTGCCGGCGGCCTTGCCGTTACCGCCGTCCGATCCGGAAACCCCCGTCCTCCCGTTACCGCTGGTTTCCTTGAGATATCCGAACGTCCCGATGTCCGTGCCGTGTACCACAAAGCACGGCTTTGCTCCGTCGCTGGGTTTCTTGACAATCTTATATCCATAGCCTACATCCTGTACGCTGCCGAACGCCTTCTTCAGGTCCTGATCCTCGATGTACGAGGGGTCGGTCCGGACACACACCAGGGCTTTGTGCTCGGCCTTCAGCTCGGCATGCCGGCGCTTCAGGTATGCGACCTTCTTCTGCTCCCAGCAGCCCCGGTCCAGGCACTGCCCCTTGCCCTTCGCCGCCGCCACCTCCTCGTCCCACAGACCCTTCTGCGCCTCGGCGTCCGATCGTTTCGGACAGTCGCTGCATGCACCGGCGACCGGCACCAGCGTCTCGTCGGCCGGATCCCACAGCATGCCCTTGATCTCGCCGAGGAACTCCGACAGATCCTTGCGCATGTCCTCGATCGACCATACGGCATACGCCCCGCCGTTGCACCCGCGGAAACCGGTGTTCGAGCACCACTCCAGATAATCGTCCTGGGCCTTCTCCGGCAGCCGCGCTACCAGCGCCAGGTGCCCGACAGACAGGTCCGAGACGCCCTCGATCCCTCGTGGATTCGCCTCGATCGTCTTCTGCCACTCGGTCGACAGGTCTTTCAGCTTCGCGCACATCCGCACACCGCGCTCGGTCCAGCCCAGCTTCGACGCCACGGCCTTCACATCGCCGCCGTACTTTTCCATCAGGATCTCCACGGCGCGGCCCTGCTCGATCGGCGCCAGGTCGGCGCGCGCGTAGTTCTCGAGGAACGTGATGCCGAACGCGGCCTTGTCGTCCATGTCCCGGTAGACGATCGCGGGGATCTCCTTGAGCTTCGCCGCCTTCGCCGCGGCCAGGCGACGCGCACCCGCGCGCAGATCCCACTTGCCTTTCTTGGTCGGATGCGGCCGCGCGATTACCCGCACGCGCACCCCGTCGGCCTTCACCGAATCGAGCAGCCGCGTGAACTCCTCCCCCTTCGTATCCACCGTCCGCGGATTGTCCGGTGTCGGGATCACGTCCGCGACCGGCAGATCCATCAACACCTCGGTCTTCTGTTTCCCCACACTGCCCTCCCCTCTCCAGCCGTTATCCGTCCGACGCCGACAGCGCCGCCAACAACGTCAGGAACAAACACAAAAGCGACGCCACAATCACGTCGCTGAAATACGCAATCCCACTCCACACCGCCGCAATCAACAGGCCCTCCGGCCAGCGTCGGCGAAAGAACGAACCCCATCTCTCAATATCCTCACATATTGCCCCGCCGCTATCCTGCCAACCCGTCATCGTCCCACCTCGTCCCGCACCACCGCGTCCGCCTTCATACCCTCGATCCCCTCCGCGATCTTCGCCGCCGGCCGCTTCGCGCAGGTGTCCAGGTGCGACGAATAGCAAAACACCCGTTGCCACATCTTCGGCCGGATCTCCGCGTACAACCGATGCGGCCGCGCGTCCAGCGGAATGCGCGCCCCGTCCGAGGTCGTCACCCAGGAGATGGGCTTGCCGCAGTATTTGCACGGTTTGCTCACACTGCCTCCACCATCTCCGGCGCCACATGCACCACCCGGCGGCCGCGGCGCAGCTCGCACGTAGACCGCACCATCAGCAACCCCTTGTCCCGGCCGCGGCGGATCTCCCGCACGAGCGTACCCGTGCGATACCCGTTGGCGTCGGTGTAAAACGACACCGTATCCCCCGGCGCCGGCCGATCGAACAGCGTTTCCTGTTTCACAACTCCACCTCGATATCCGTCAGGCGCGCACGCCACTCACTCAACGCCGCCCCCAGCTTCTCCACCAGCGTCCGCCGCTGGTCGTCCGTCAGCCGCCCACCCGTCATGTACCGCGCCGCATTCGTCGCCTCCACATGTCCAGCAGCAGGATCTCCAGACGATCCGTCACTGTCTGCCCCGAATCCCTTCGCCAGCTTAGGCGTTGGCTATCCGATCCCATTCTTCCTCTGCATCACTGCGATCCCACCCCAGAAATGCACCACGCCGCTCCGTATCCTGCTCGATGTAATGCATGTACCATCCGGCATCCCCGTGATCCTGCGCCCAGCTGCCAGTAGCCAGCTTTTCTTCCCGCGTGTATTCTTGCAGCTCAACCATCCTTACACCTCCTCCAGAAAAAGAAACCCAATCACGACCTCCAACAAAAAACGCCCGACAGCCCAGGCGAACGGTAGGCCATGGTGGGCCTGTGATCTCCTGAGTGCCGGGCGCTATCCCCGAAGCCGGTAGGTGTTGCCATGTTCACCGTTCCTTTCAAGCCCTCACCACACAAATGCAGCCGGGGCGAGTATTTTTAGGATGTGCATTTTCTATGCTCCGCTGCCACCATACTTGTCAACATGCGATTCTGTCGCTCCTTCGCAGAATCCCACGCAGCATCCTTGCAGCAACCAACGAAGCACCCCACGCAGCAGCCTTCGCAGAATCCCTCGCAGAATCCTTCGCAGCAGCCCACGCAGCATCCTTCGCAGGATCCCACTGTAGGTGCGCGGAACGCGCTGTGCGAAACCATTCAGCCCACGCAGCAGCCTTCGCAGCAGCCTTCGCAGCAGCCTTCGCAGCAGCGAGCTGCGCGTCCGAGGCCTCGCCGCGCAGCCACTTGCGCTTGACAGCGATAGCCTGCCAGTAGCGCACGTCGTCGATCTTTGCCATCTGCAGAGCGCGTTCCGCGCACCAACAGGCGAACTCGTGCAGTAGTTTTTCCGCCATCCTTACACCTCCTCCAGAAAAAGAAACCCATCCTTTCAAGCCCTCACCCGAGCTTAATGGACACCGCACGACCGGCCGGAGATAGATACCTCATCGGCTCCCCGCTCTGTTCGACCTCGCATCGCAGAGCCGCTATCGCCGCTCGACGCGACGGGTGCGCCGTCCCCCGGCAATCGGCATAGCCGAGCCTGGCGTCGCTCAAATAGTATCCCCCGATATCCTCGATGATCCGATACGTAGTCACCTCCAACATCACCGCACCTCCTGATGACCGGGCCCCGGAGGCGATGATGGACGGAGGCCGTGGTAGGTCTCTATCCTCTCCGGGGTCCTGGTCGCGTCGTGATCCATGTGGTACCTCCTGTCCATCATCTGCCAATAGTGTACTCCCTTGCGATCGGTTGTCAAGCCCCCGTCTGACGCCCCTTTTGTGTGGCGCGGAGCTTGCGCGACGTAAGTGCCACCAGACACAGCGGATACAGCCCGATCCGAGGGTTAAAAAAAATTTTATTGTCCGCTATATGGACGAATGAGCCTCGCGACATCTTGCGCGATTATTGGTTCACGGTAGGACGAACACGTTTACGATGCGCAAGGCGAATCAGAACGCCGCCACCATCTCCGGCGAATCCAGGCGGCTCTCCATAATATGGACGACGGCATCGGTGTTGCCGTCGTCGGCGTCGTCGCTCGATCGACGACAGCGCACTATCACGTGTACCTCGTCGCCGAAGGAATACGGGCCGATACGATAACTCAACCCCACGGGGCCGTAGCCGGAAGGCATGGCCACACTGGTGGGAGAGTCCACCCCGGGCACGGGGTCCACTTCCGTCGTGGCGTAGATATCCCAGCAGTCGGCCGCGTCGGCACCGTCGGCGGTGCGCAACAGGTACACGGCCGTAACGCGCAGGTACAGGCTGCCCGTTTCGATCAGGGCGAGGTCCTCGGGCCCGGACGGATCGGGCACCACCAGGTCGCCGGCGGCGTCGAGCGTAAAACGGCGGTTGTACTGGTTGAGGGAGATCACGCTGTACGCGCTGCGGTATCGCAGGCACAGGCGGTATTCCTTCGTGCCCGCCCCCGGCGGCGTGACGGCGTAGGAAAACGTTTTCACCGCGGACGTTTGCGCGGGCGCGGCGGTGAAGTCCGGGTTGGCGTCCACTCCCACGTACAGCTCGTACTGCCCCACGCCCTCCACGCGGTACACACCGGATACCGGCTGCTCGTATCGTATCCACGTGGGCGATACGAAACCGCCGCGGCGGCCGATGCGCGGACGGCTCGCCGGCGAGGGCCGCGCGCGCAGTACCCGGCGCGGCATATCCGCGAACTGCACGGTCACGGGCTACTCCTCGAACACCGCCGTAATGGCGCAGTCCACCGCGGCCGGAGCAGTTACCCGCCAGCCCAGGCGGCTGCCGCCGATAATCGGAATCGGCTTCACGTCGCCGCCGGCGGCCCATGCATACCCGCGCTGCGGGTGGACATAGTACCGGCGGATCACGGTGGTTCCCGTGGGCTCAGCGGAGAAATCCTGCAGGGCGGTGGTCTGAATGGTTTCGTCGTCCGCCTCGTTTTCTTTGTTGATCGTCAGGCTCGAGCTGGTACCGGCCGACGTCTGCCGCAGCAGCTCCACCACCACCGGCTCGTCCGTGGTCACCTGGCCGTTGAAACTGATGTCCCACTCCACCACGAGCGCGCGGTGGTTCGCCGCCGCCACAAGCTGCAGCACGGTTTCAGCCGCCGCGGCGCCGAGCGCCTCGCTGTTGGTAAGCGCCGCTATTCCTCGTACTCCGGCCATTACTTGCCTCCCTTCGTCTCCTTCGGTTTCTCATCCTTTTCCGGCCGGGCCTTCTTTGCCGGCTTCGGTATCTGCACGTACACCATCTCGCCGGTGTCGATGTCGTAATGCTGCAGCTGCTCTCCCTTGCGAGTGTAGTCGCGGATCACCTCGTCGATCCGGCCGCGCAGCTCCCGCATGGCGCCTTCCAGCTTCCGGCGCATGCCGAACCATTTCTGCATGCGTTTCTTGTCCCGCGCGTTCACCACGGTACGCCGTGCCGGCTTGCCGTCCACACGCAGCCCGCGCCGTGCTTTTTTCTTCGCCATGTGCTCCTCCTGTTAGTTTTTCGCGGCCTTCAGCGCCGCCACTTCCGTTTCCAGTTTCTTTATTCGGGCCTGCATCGCGGTGCGTTCGGTGTCGGCCAGCCTCATCCGTTCCCGTGCATCCTGCGCCCACCGCGCTGTACCTATCGCTATTTTGTCAATGCTTTTCGCGTAGAGGGCGTTTTCTTCGTCGCGGCTATTTATACCCAGCGCCTTCTGTTTTACATTCTCCCCAGATACTTTCCATATTCCGCGATAGGGTTTCACCGGCTTCAATGCATCGGCCAGTGCCCAATCCAGGTAATCGTCCGGCGTAGGATCATCAATTCCAATAGCCGGGGAATGCGTGTTGTATGATCCGTCAATCGACAGCGTACCCCCTGAGTCCAGCACCATCGCGAAGTTCATGCCCCCATTATCAATCAAATACCAGTACCAATCAGCAGACTCAGAACCAGCCCCTACCGATGAGCATTCGACAAACGTCCGGGCATAGTGCACCTGTGCATCTGCATCGTCCTGTCCATAAATATCATGTTCCCAGATATTATC
>Ga0180431_10009264_pt1 | contig 11155 bp, 6 predicted proteins | sample SS_ome_11_FD_132459 | JGI IMG/M metagenome (GOLD analysis project Ga0180431, IMG submission 132459) | Hypersaline lake sediment archaeal communities from the Salton Sea, California, USA - SS_1_MS_1 metaG | ecosystem: Environmental > Aquatic > Non-marine Saline and Alkaline > Hypersaline >...
CGAAGACGGGATTCACTACAACGAGGAAGACTTCAACGACGCTCTGGCTGCGACGGCGTATGCGATCGAGATCGTCGCATCGGACGGCTACGTGCAGACGGTGACCTCCGATCTGATCGCTCGCGATGATCGGTTCATCGTCGCATTCAAGTCGGACGGCGTCTTCCTCGACCCGTCGAGCGATGGGTACATGCGATTCGTCTACGATGACACCGTTGAGCTTCCTGAGGACCTTCGGCTGCGGAGCGTGAAGTTCCTGAGTGAGATCACGCTCGACATCTAGCACAGGGATGATCGCCAGCGAGGGCGGCGGCAACCGATCGAAGCTGGGACTACGCGATCTGGTTCTCGTCGCCCTTCTCGCCGCGGTCGGGGGCGTTCTCTCGACGTACGTCGGGTACATCGGCAACCTGATCAATCGGCTCTTCGGGGTCCCTTTCGGAGCAGGCCAGCTGATTGCCGGATTGCACATCGTTTGGCCTCTACTGGCGCGAAGCATCATCGGGCGGTTCGGCTCCGGATCGTTGACCGGACTGACGAAGGGATTCGTCGAGTTCCTCTCCGGAGGGACGCACGGTGTCATCATCGTCCTCGTCTCGTTTGTCGAAGGGCTCCTCGTTGACCTCGGCATGGGCGTCTCACGGAGGCAGAGCCTGGGGCTGACGATGGTCGTCGGCGCCGTCGCCTCCGCGTCGAACGTTTTTGTCTTCCAGGCCATCTACTTCTCCGGCGTCTCGTTCGGATTCATCCTGTTGATGGCCGGGTTGTCGCTCGTTTCCGGCGCGGTCTTCGGTGGGTATCTGACGTGGGATCTGCGTCGACTCCTCGCTTCGTCGAGGTTGATTCAAAGCAACGGCGGGAAAGCGACGAAGCGACGGATCCCTTGGCGTAAGCACGTGGCGACCGTGCTCATCGTGGGGGCGATCCTCGCCGGCGGCGTCTACTACTACGTCGCGGTCTACGATCCCTTTGAGGCGCCCGGGGCCGCGCGGGTTTCTGGATCCGTCGACGATCCATACACGTTTTCATTCGACGAATGGGGGGAAGAGACGTCCACGGTGATCGCCGAACTCATCGGGAGTGTCTCGTACGTTCCCCCAACGGAGTATACGGGCGTTCTCGTTCACGAGATCCTCTCACGAGCCGGTCCCCGACCGGAGGCGACGGGTCTCCGGGTCATCGCCGACGATGGGTACGAGGTTCGGTTTGACCTCGGCCGCGTCATGGATGACGAGGGACTCCTTCTGATCCTCGAGGGGGACCGGCTCCGACTCGTCGCCGCCTCATACGACGGCAGCTACTGGGTGAAGCGGGTGACGCGACTTGTCGTCGACTAAGGGGGCTTCGGTTGTTCTCGATCGGCTTTCCGTCCGGTTCCCTGATCGGGATGCTCGGGCGGTCGACGACGTATCGGAGCGGATCGAGCCCGGCGAAGTCGTTGCGATCGCCGGTCCATCCGGTTGTGGCAAGACGACTCTCTGCCGTGCTCTCGCGGGCTTCGTCCCGTCGCTCCTCGAGGCCGATGTCTCAGGAGACGTTCGAGTCGACGGAAGATCGATCTTGGACGGCGATCCGGCCCATCTCGCACCTCGGGTAGGCCTTGTTCAGCAGGACCCGGACGCCCAGGTCTGCACCCTTCGGGTTCGGCAGGAGGTCGCGTTCGGTCCGGAGAATCTGTGTCTCCCGATCGACGAGGTCAACGCACGAGTCGATCGCGCGCTGCAGATCGTCGAGATTGAGCATCTCGCCGACCGTGACACGACCACCCTCTCCGGTGGCGAGAAGCAACGGCTGGCAATTGCCTCGATCCTGGCGATGAGGCCGGAGGTCCTCTTGCTCGACGAGCCGACGGCCAACCTGGATCCGGATGGAGCGAAGACGATCTTCGACACGCTCGGACGCCTCCGAGAGGAGGGGCGATCGCTCGTTGTCGTCGAGCATCGACTTGCACCGCTCCTTCCGCTCGAGCCGAGGCTTTGGGTGATGGACGAAGGTCGGGTTGTGATGCGACGGCCGACGCGCCGCCATACGGACCTCGTCGCGCTGGGTCTTCGGTCGACGTGGGATCGATCGCCTCGCGTGAAACGGCGCGAGGTCGCTCGATCGATCGCTCTGCGTGACGCGACCTTCGGCTATGGTGACGTTCCGGTGATCGAAGGGCTCTGCTTCGAAGCGGTCCCGGGAGAGATCGTCGGTGTGATCGGGCCGAACGGGGGCGGGAAGACGACGCTCCTTCGGTTGCTGGCCGGATTGGAGGTTCCCCGAGAAGGCTCTGTCGAGCGTTCCCGTGATCTTCGGATCGGAATGGTCTTCCAACATCCGCACCAGCAGATCTTCGAGCGGACGGTTCGGCGCGAGTTGGAGATCGACGGACCGCTCGACGACGCGACACGTGCCGACCTTCTCGAAGCGTCACGCTTGAGAGGGTACGACGATGTTCCTCCCCTTTCGCTCAGTCTCGGTGAACAGCGCAGACTGACGGTGGCGACTGCCCTCCGGACGGCTCCTGACCTACTTCTTCTCGATGAACCGTTCATTGGGCAAGACCGTCGCAACGTCGCTTGGATCATCGGCCGATTGGCAGCGGCGCGGGATCGGGGAGCGACGATCGTTCTCGTTTCGCACGACGTTCCGCTTGTCGACGCCCTCTCCGATCGGATCCTCTTTCTGGGGCAAGCGACATTGAGCGGCAGACCGGACAAGGTCTTCTCTGCGTTGCGCGAACTCGGCGAGCGAGCGTTCACCCCCGAGTACTGGGATGGTCCCGAGCCGGGAGGCCCTACGTGATTCGCGGGGCCGGCTATCGGGCGGGGACGGCCGGGCTCCACGCGGTTGGCCCAATCGGGAATCTGCTGTTGCTCGCCGGCTTTCTCACCGTAGGGCTTGCGCCGACGGGGATTACGCTCAAGGCAGCGACCCTCGGCCTGATCTTCGCGCTTGGGGCGATCTCCAATGCGTCTTCCCGGACCTTCCTCGGTAGTCTCCGCTTCGTCTTGGCCTTCGCAGCGATCCTGTTCGTGGCGCACGTCCTGTCCGTCCGAGAAGGGACGATCTTGTTCACCGTCGGCTTGCCGATTACCACCGAAGGGTTGTCCGCCGGCGCAGGCATGGCGCTCCGATTCCTGGTGATCCTCACGTCGAGTTTCTTGTTCGTCACCGTGACCGATCCGGATCGACTCGCCGGGGTCATCTTGCGCACAGGTGTCCCCTATCGGTACGGGTATGTTCCGATCCTGGCTCTTCGGTTCGTTCCGTTCTTCCGGTCCGAGCTAAGAACGGTCCGAGAAGCGCAGCGGATTCGAGGGATCCGAACCTCCGTTCGAAGCCTGTCCGGAATCCGCAGGGCAGTTCGTTACACGTTCGTGCCTGTTCTGGTCGCGGGCCTCATGCGGGTCGATTCGATCGCGATGTCGATGAAGGGAAGGGCCTTCGGGCTTCACCGGACTCGGACGAACGCATCCCCTGCCTCTTGGACGAAGGGGGACTGGGCGGCCGCCGTCGGCTGCGGGGGGCTGCTTGCGGTGGTTTGGATCGCATGGAGGTACGCATGGCCGTAGAGAGCAACTCACGAGGGGGGCGGATTCGAAAGGTCTACCTTGCAGCATGGCTTCTTGCGATTGTGGCGGTCGTCCTCGTTGCCGTCGTTCGGATTGCGAGCAACCCGTCCGGCCCGTTCGTTACGATCGTCGATGTCGAAGGGCAGGCACGGTCGGTCAGCCTCGACGCGATCGAGCGATTGCCGTCGCTGACGCGACACGGAGTGTACCAGAACCAATACGGGAACTGGCGAGACGAAGGAACGTACGCCGGCGTTCTTCTGGCCGATCTACTCGAGCCGGAGATGGACTACGCGTCGGTCCGAGTCGTTGCCGAGGACGGGTACGAAGTGACGATCGAGCGGTCTCGAGTGGAAGATCCGGATTTCCCGGTCGTCCTTGCGTATGCCCTCGATGGAGTCTCGGTCCCAGCGTGGTCTGACGGCTACCGGATTGCCATCTTGCCGGAGGACGGGGACATCGGGAACGAGGAGTACGGAGTCGAGTCGGCGGGGAGCTACTGGGTGAAACACGTCGAGAGGATCATTCTTCAGTAGGCGGGGCGACGACGGAGGAGGCGATCACCGGGGGACTCGGAACGTCCAGGAGGGCCTCCATCCCGTTCCTTTCGTCCGGAAATCGCGCGATGAGCAAAAGGAGCGGGTTTCGTTTTCGTCTGCGCTTCAACCGATGCTGTGATCCATCCGGGGCCGCCGGCGCCGTCGACCCACTCGGACGGAGCGGAAACGCCGGAAGCTGGAATCCATAGGCCCGGCACCGACTCCGGCCGGGATGAGGGGTTCACACGGCTGCAAGATGAAACCCTCTCGCTACGGGGTCACGATGAGAGGGACGAGAAGCCCCTGCCCGTCGCCGTGGATGATGAGGAACGTGTACGAGCCGAACGAAAGATTCTCCGTACGGATGTCGAGTACGTACTCGTTCGATCCTTCATGTCGGCCGGCGAATGAGAACCGGGTAACGTCGAGCGTGCCCCCTTCTCCGGCAAAGCCGGGGCGGGTCACGCTGATCCAAGGCCAGCCGGTTTCCCGCCGGTCCTGTCGAGTCAGATCGAATCGGAGCTGTGGGACCACGCCGCGGATCACGGCGGTCGGTTCGATCTGCCCGTACTCGTCTAGACCCTCCAGCACGGGCGAGTTCTCGGCTCCGGGGGTCGCGCGCAATGGGCGCCCGTCCGCGTCGGTTCCACCGGAGACGATTCCGAGGTTCGTGTGCCAATTCTCGGACACATCGGGAGCAAGTGGGTCCGTCCGCTCCATCGTCCCATACGTGTCGACGGCTCCGGCGGCCCATCCGGAGCGGCCGAGGTTCGACGCGTTGGCAGTGTCGACGATGTTCCCCGAGGGGTCGATCAGCATCAGAACGTCGCCGCTGTCCGAGAGCGCGAGTCCGAGTGAGGCGGCGGCATCGTACACGAGGTCGGCCCGCGCATCCGCGATCGTGTCGTCGCGTCGTCGCTCGAGGGTGTAGTACCCGGCCTCCTGCGCGCTTGGTGCTCCGATGACCGCCCATGCGAAGCTCTCGGGAGCCCCCACTTCGATGTGGATGGACGATCCTGGTTGCTGCTCTGCGGTGGGATCGCAAGCTGCATGCTCCGCGCCTTCCAGGAACCCGATGAGTTCGACGGTCCTCCAGACCTGTTCTTCGGACGTCGTCGGGTGCGTCGGGCGCCACCGAAGTGTCCAACCGGCAAGGTCGATTCGGGAGGTTCCGAGGTTCCGCAGTTCGATCCATTCGTCCCTGGGGTCGGCCGCCGTTCCGGCCCAGGCGATCTCGTTGATGATGACGCGGCCTTCGCACGACATCGCGTCCGTGGCCCCGCCCCGCCCGCCGACGAGAACGCCGATGGTCACAGTCGCCTCATCCGAAGCTCCTCGGCCGTCGGAGATTGTGTACGTGAAGGTCTCGTTTCCGGCGAAGCCGGAGACCGGCGTATAGATCAGCGCGCCGCCGTCGATTCGAACCGTGCCGTTCGTCGGTGGGGTGACCGAGGCGATGAGAATCGTGTCACCGTCAGGATCTTCATCGTTTGCCAGGACGGGAATCGAGATCGACGTATCCCACTCGGTGGTCCCACTATCGTTCTGCGCCGTCGGGCGATCGTTGACGCCGGCGACGGCGACGAAGACGTTCGCCGTGTCGGCGCCTCCGTTTCCGTCGGAGATCGTGTAGACGAACTGGTCCACTCCGTTGAACTCCTCGTTCGGAACGTACTCGACGGCGGGCCCGAGGTTGACGAGCGTTCCGTGCTCGGCGGATCCGACCGCTTGCACGATGAGCGGATCGCCGTCCGGGTCGTCGTCGTTCAGCAGAACAGGGATCACGACCGCGACGCCTTCGTCCGTGCTCGCTGAGTCGTCTGTGGCAGTCGGTGCAGCATTGGTCGCAGCGACCGATACCGTGACGGTTGCGGAGTCGATCCCTCCGTTTCCATCGGAAACTGTGTAGGCGAACGTGTCGACCCCGTGGTACTCGGGATCCGGGACGTATGAGATCCCGGTTCGCGTGTTCAGGACGGAACCGTTCCGGGGCTGTGTGAATGTCTCGACAAGGAGGAAGTCTCCGTCCGGATCGGTGTCGTTCTTGAGAACGGCGATATCGACGAGTTTCCCCTCGTCGGTCGTCGCGACATCGTCTTGCGCGATCGGCGGATCATTGACCGTGGCTACGGCAATCGTCACCCTGGCGGAGTCGCTCTCGCCTCGGCCGTCCGTCACCGTGTAGACGAAGCTGTCGATGCCGCTGAAGCCGGGATCCGGCGTATACAGGAGCTCTGCGTCGTTTGCGACGACGGTTCCGTTCGGCGGCTGCACGACGGACTGAATCAGGAGTGCGTCGCCGTCCGGGTCGACGTCGTTCGAGAGGACGGTGATGGCGACCGGCCTGTTCTCGGCCGTCGTTTGGTTGTCATTCTGTGCGATCGGCGGGTCATTGATGGGAAGTACGGTCAGCGTGACGATGGCGCTGTCCGTCCCTCCGCTTCCGTCGGAAACGGTATAGGAGAATGAGTCGCTTCCGGCGTATCCGGGAAGCGGTGTGTAGACAATGCTTGTCCCGCTCGGCACGGCCGTCCCGTGGGCGGGGCGCGTCACCGACTGAATCGTGAGCGTATCCCCATCCGGATCGCTGTCATTTGGGAGGACCGAGATCGTGGTGGGGGTGTCTTCAAACGTCGATGACTCATCGTCGGCCGCGTTCGGCGAGTCGTTGACGAGCGCCACGGCGACGGTCACGACGGCGGTGTCGGTTCCTCCGTTCTCGTCGGAGATGTCGTAGGTGAAGGTGACGATCCCGTGAGAGCCCGGTTCGGGCGTGTAAACGATGCTCCTTCCGTCTCCGATTGCTGAGCCGTATAGTGGCTGAGCGACGGACTGGATGATCAAGTCGTCTCCGTCCGGATCGGAATCGTTATCGAGAACGTCGATCGTGACCGGAAGTCCTTCGTCGGTCCCGGCGCTGTCGTTCTGTGCGTTCGGCGGATCATTCTTCGGAACGACGGTGACGGTGACCTCTGCAGAGTCGGTCCCTCCATTTCTGTCGGACACGGTGTACGTGAACGCTTCCGTCCCGTGGAAGTCCGGATCGGGCGCATACGTTACGTCCACTCCGTTGTTTGCGACCGAGCCGTTGGCGGGTTGGACGACAGACTGGACGACGAGGTCGTCTCCATCCGGATCCGAGTCGTTTCCGAGAACGCCGATGACGACGGAGACGTCTTCGTCGGTGGACGTTACGTCATCGTTCGCAGTCGGCCGGTCATTGACCGCACCGATCGTGATCATGACGTTCGCGGAGTCGGTCCCTTCGTTTCCGTCGGAGAGGGTGTAGGAGAAGACGTCGCTTCCGTAGTAGCCGGGGTCGGGCGTGTAGACGATCTCGTTTCCTTGTTTGATGGCTGAACCGTTCGCCGGCTGAGTGATCGACGAGACGGCGAGGTCGTCCCCGTCCGGATCGGAGTCGTTCGCGAGGACGGGAATCGTGACGGGCGTCTCCTCACTCGTTCCGGCCGTGTCGTCCTGAGCGATTGGAGGATCGTTCGACGAACTCACGAGGACGGTCACCGTTGCGGTATCGGTCCCGCCCCGGCCGTCGGAGATGGTGTAGGTGAACGTGTCGCTGCCGTAGACGTTGGGATTCGGCGTGAAGTCGATGTCGCTCCCGTTGTTGACGACGGTTCCACGAGACGGCTGAGTGACGGCTTCGATCGTGAGCGCGTCCCCATCCGGATCCTTATCGTTTCTCAGCACGTCGATCCTGACGGACTCGTCCTCGGCCCCTTCGGTCGCATCGTCTTCGGCGTTTGGCGGGTCGTTCACGGAGACGATCGTGATCGACACGGTCGCCGTCGAAGTTCCACCGCGGCCGTCGGCGATCGTGTAAGAGAACGCGTCGGCTCCGTGGAAACCTGGATCGGGAACGTAGGTTACGCGGTCTCCTTGTGTTGTGGCGGTTCCATTTGCGGGCGATCCGACCGAGTGCACGTCGAGTGGATCTTCGTCCGGATCTCTATCATTGGTCAGCACGGCGATTTCGATTGGGACATCCTCCCTCGTTTGCGCGCTGTCGTCCTGTGCAATGGGTGGATCGTTTCGTTCGTTCACCGTGACCGTGACGGTGGCAGTCGCCGAACCACCATGTCCGTCGCTTACGCCGTAGGTGAACGTCTCCACGCCATGGGCATCGGGAGCAGGGATGTACGTCAGGTCAGTTCCGCCATTGATCGCCGTTCCGTGTTGTGGGGCTTCGACCCAGTCGACGTCGAGCGGATCTCGGTCCGGGTCGGAATCGTTCGCGAGGACGGGGATGGTCACCGGTTCGTCCTCCCCGGTCGACGCTTCGTCATCGCTCGCCGTCGGCGGGTCGTTGGTTGGCGACACGACGAGGTTGACCACGGCGACGTTCGAGTCGTCCGTCCCGTCGAACGCGTAGTACGTGAACGAATCGCTGGTGGTCTCGGTTCCGTCATGGACGTAGACGAACGAGCGGGCGGGGTCGAGCGGCAGGTTTCCATGAGAGACTTCCGACACGTGAATGGCCGAGAGAGGTTCCCACGGGCTGGTTACGTCGTTGGCGAGGATCCCGGGTTCTTCGACCCGATGGGTCTCCCCTTCATTCACCGTGTACAGGTCGTCGATGGCAAGGGGAGGGTCGTCGCACATCACATCGATCATGACGCGAGCCTCGTCCGACGTGGCGTGGTCATCGTCATCGACCGTATAGCGGAAGCTGTCCGATCCGCAGGCGGCCGGATCGGGGGTATAGGTGACGACGCCGGTACTCGGGTGGACGCTGAGGTGGCCGATCGACGGAGGGGACGTGATCCGGACCGACGAGGCGTCAATTGTCCCATCGGAATCCGCGTCGTTTGCCAGAACGCTGATTCCGACCGACGTGTTCTCGTCGGTCGACGCCGCGTCATCGCCGGCGGACGGCGGAAGATTGCAGATCACGTCGAGCGTGACGGTCGCCTCGTTGGAGACGGCCTCATCGAAGTCGTAGACCCGGTAGGTGAATCGATCCGAGCCGCACGCCCCCGGATTGGGGGCGTAGGTCACGATGCCGGTTGCAGGATCGACGTCGAGGGTTCCGAATCTTGGTCCGTCAACGATCGTGACGGTCGTTGGATCGATCGCGCCATCGGGATCCACGTCGTTTGCCGTAAGGTCGATATTCACGAAATCGTTCTCGTCGGTGGGCGCGTCGTCGTCGGTCGCGATCGGAGGATCGTTAACCGGCAGGACGACCACGGTGACCGTCGCCGAATCGGTCGTGCCGTGCGCGTCCGCGATCGTGTACGTGAACGAATCCGATCCGTCGAACTCGGGGTCCGGTGTATATGTGATCGTTTCATCGACGTTGCGAATCACTGTGCCGTGGACTCCGTCGGTTACGCGAATGATCGACGTGGGGGGAAGGCCGAGAAGGTCGTTCGAGAGAACGAGAACATCGATCGGCGTTTCCTCGCTCGTCGTCGCGTCGTCGTCGACTGCGTCGAGGGGAAGCGTAACTGGATAGCTCTCGTACTGGTCTCCCGTGCATTTGGAGCCTGGGCCGTAATCAGTGCAGGCTCCACTCCGGCACATCGAGACCGGATCGAGCTTGTTGTCGACGGACCACATAATCAGGACGTTTGACAGCGTCATTGCACTACCGCACGGAAGCGAGACGGTTCCGAGGTATACGTCGGAGTATGTCCCTTTTGTGAGGACGTTGAACGGTTCGGTGACCAAATCCTTCATCGCGAGGTCGCCGTCAATGTACACGTCGGTTACGAATCGAACGCAGTAGGTCTTGCTCCGGTTGAAACGCAGGGATGCCCTGAGAACCGCGTCGACGGTTCCCCCCGGAGCGCATGACCCGAGAATCTCGGCCGTGACACCGATCAGCTCGACGTCGTTCGCCGTACATCCGCTGATGCACCGGGGCCACGTCTGTCCGACTCCCGACGAAGAGAAGATGAGGACGATGAGCGCGATCACAAGCAGAATCGTCCTTCGAACGGCCTCTCGGTCTGATCGACCGATGAGCATCGCTTTGCTGCGTTTCGACATGGCATCCTCCGTGCCTACAGTCGGGCTCCTCGAACCTCGTCCAAACGCAACGGTTCGTGGGAGTCCCCGGCTCTCGTACCGCTCTCGCGAGCGACATCCCTTCCGATGTCTCCGAAGCCGATTCTGTGTCGTTCGCGTTGCCGGAACGACAGGGATTGTTCCTTGCCGGTGGAGGGCATAGCCGATTGGTTCTCCCCGAATCCGGGACATCATCGGGCGTTTCCACGGCATCGGCGGGCCCACGATGAAACGACGGGACTCCACAGATCCCTGCGTTTCTCCTCCGGGACGATCGACGGCGGTGCGGCGATCTCTGTCCGCCGGAATCGGGAAGTCTGACCTGTCCGATGGTCGGTTCGATGTAGACAGTATCTCGTCGGTGGATCGACCGGTTTGCGAAGGGAGCACGGCATGTACCGCAGTGCGGCAAGGAAGTTCGTACAGGGTGTATTGGGCCTGCTCGACGAGGGACGGGATGTCTCGTTCGATCAAGCGGCCGACTTGAAGGAGTTCACGATCGAGAAGGTGCTCGACATGCTGCGCGTCGACAAGACGCTGCAGATCCGAGACGGGATGCCTTCGGAAGACTGGGACGAAATCATGGCATACGTCGGTCGCTTCACAACGGCCCATGGGCCCGAGGCGCTGCACTTCTACGACACGACGATCGAGAGGAGCTTTCTCTGCTGGCTTGCGGCGATCGGCGTTGAGCTGCTGATGGATCTCTAACCGAGCGCTCCTGGACGTGTCTCGCTTGCCCCACGCTGCACGTTCGCGAGCACCGATTGAGAGGAGGTTGGCCTTGGAACACGGAGGCAAGGAAGGCATTCCGATTCGTAACGACGCCCCCGAGAGCGGAGACAGCGGAGGACGGTCGGCCATCGACGGGAGGATTGGCGCCCGCCTGACCGAGCTGATCCGGCACGCGAGCAACGGGATCTACCAGTGCACGGAGGACGGCGAGTTCCTCTCCGCGAATCAGGCGCTTGCGCGGATGCTCGGCTACGACAGCGAGACCGACTTGCGCGGCTTGAACCTGCGCGAGCA
>Ga0180431_10009266_pt1 | contig 11152 bp, 10 predicted proteins | sample SS_ome_11_FD_132459 | JGI IMG/M metagenome (GOLD analysis project Ga0180431, IMG submission 132459) | Hypersaline lake sediment archaeal communities from the Salton Sea, California, USA - SS_1_MS_1 metaG | ecosystem: Environmental > Aquatic > Non-marine Saline and Alkaline > Hypersaline >...
AGCCCGCCGTTGGCCAGCATCCAGTCGATCTGCTCGGCCATCAGCACCAGCGTGCCGATCGCCGGGGTGTTGTAGGTCTGGTTCTTGCGGCTGTTGTCCACGGCGATCGGCAGGGACAGGAAGTCCGGAACCCAGCGACCCGAGGCGGCCACCGCGTCGATACGCGCCAGGGCGCTCGGTGACAGCATCGCCAGCCAGAGTCCGCCGTCGCTGGCGAAGTTCTTCTGCGGGGCGAAGTAGTAGGCGTCGCACTCGGAGAGGTCCACCGGCAGCCCGCCCGCCCCGGACGTCGCGTCGATGAGAACCAGCGCGTCACCCGAGCCCTCCGGCCGGCACACCGGCACCGCGACCCCGGTGGAGGTCTCGTTGTGTGCCCACGCGATGGCGTCGACCGAGGGATCCGAGCGCGGGGTCGGCGCGCTGCCGGGATCGGCCTTGACGACGATCGGCTCGCCGACGAACGGGTTGGCCGCCACCGCCGAGGCGAACTTCGAACTGAACTCGCCATAAGTGAGGTGCAGGGACTTGGTGTCGATCAGGCCGAAGGCGGCCGCGTCCCAGAAGGCCGTCGCCCCGCCGTTGCCCAGGATCACCTCGTAGCCGTCCGGTGCGGTGAACAGGGTGGCCAGCCCCTCGCGGACCCGGCCGACGAGGTTCTTCACCGGAGCCTGCCGGTGGGAGGTTCCGAACAGGCCTGCCGCGGTGGTGCTCAGTGCGGCGAGTTGCTCCGGCCGTACCTTCGACGGCCCGCAGCCGAAGCGGCCGTCGGCGGGTTTGAGGTCGGAGGGGATGCTGAGCTGGGCGGGATCGGACATGGCGGTAAGCCTAGAAGTCGGGGCGCGTGGACTGAAATCCGGCCGCCCGGACCCTGGACAGGCCGACGAGGCCTCCGGTACCGTTCTTGGACAAAGGGCACCCATATGTAAAGCGATCGGGAGGGTTGTGATGGCACGGACCCGGTTGGTCAGGCACTGGCGGCGCAATATGGAGGTCGCTGACGACACGGCTTATGTGGACATGCTGCGCACCCTGTCCGAGGGGTCGGTGCGGCGCAGTTTCGACCCCTACCGCGACATCGACTGGGACACCGCCGAGTTCGCGGTGACCCCGGGTGACCGGCGCTGGGTGCTGCCCGAGAGCGACCCGTTGGGCCGGCACCCGTGGTATCGCGCTCAGCCGCTGGAGCGCCGGATCGAGATCGGCCGGTGGCGCCAGGCCAACGTGGCCAAGGTCGGCCTGCAGTTCGAGTCGATCCTGATCCGCGGCTTGATGAACTACTCGTTCTGGGTGCCCAACGGGTCACCGGAGTACCGGTACTGCCTGCACGAGTCGGTCGAGGAGTGCAACCACACCCTGATGTTCCAGGAGATGGTCAACCGGATCGGCGTCGACGTTCCGGGCATGCCGAGGGTGCTGCGCTGGCTCTCCCCGCTGGTCCCCCTGGTCGCCGGGCCTCTGCCGGTGCCGTTCTTCTTCGGCGTGCTGGCCGGGGAGGAACCCATCGACCACACCCAGAAGGAGGTGCTGCGCGAGGGCGGCGACGTGCATCCGATCATGTCGCGGGTGATGGCCATCCACGTCGCCGAGGAGGCCCGGCACATCTCTTTCGCTCACGAGTACCTGCGCAAGCGGCTGCCGCACCTGAGTCGCGGTCAGCGGTTCTGGCTGTCGTTGCATGTGCCGGTGATCATGCGTGTGCTGTGCCAGGCGATCCTGGTGCCCCCGCGCGGGTTCTTCCGCGATTTCGGCATTCCGGCCGGCGTTCGCAGGGAGGTGTTCTTCGGTGCGCCGGCGTCCCGCGAGATGCTGCGCGACATGTTCGCCGACGTCCGGATGCTCTGTTACGACACCGGTCTGATGAACCCGGCCGCCCGGCTGATCTGGCGGGTCTGCCGGATCGGGGGTCCGCCCAGCCGTTTCCGCGGCGAGCCCCAGCGTCGCCACGCCGTCGACGCCGCCTGAGCCGGACGGGGTCGAGCGGTGCCGCATGTGGTCACCCAGCCGTGCTGCGCCGACGGCTCCTGCGTTCACGCCTGTCCGGTCAACTGCATCCATCCCACCCCCGACGAACCCGGCTTCGCCACGAGCGAGATGCTCCACATCGATCCGGCGGCGTGCGTGGACTGCGGTGCCTGCGTTCCCGCCTGTCCGGTCGGGGCGATCGTCGACGGTAACCGGTTGACCCCCGGCCAGGCGCCGTACGCGGCCATCAACGCGGCCTACTACCCGTCGCGGCCCGAGGGCGGGCGGATGCCGCCGGCGACCAGACTTGCGCCGGTGACCCCGGCACCGCGGGTGCGACGGTCTCCGGTGCCGCTGACGGTGGCGATCGTGGGTTCCGGTCCGGCCGGGATGTACGCCGCCGACGAGCTGCTCAACCAGGACGGAGTCCGCGTCAACGTCTTCGACCGGCTGCCCACTCCCTACGGCCTGGTCCGCTCCGGGGTGGCCCCCGACCATCCCGACACCAAGTCCATCACCCGGCTCTTCGACCGGATCAGCCGACGGCCCGGTTTCCGGTTCTATCTCAATGTCGATATCGGCCGGCACCTTCGGCATGCCGAGCTGCTGGCCCACCACCACGCCGTGCTCTACGCCCTCGGGGCCTCCGTGGGCCGCCCGACGGGGATCGCCGGCATGGGCGGGCGGGGGACCGGGTTCGGGGTCGATTTCGTGGGCTGGGTCAACGGACATCCGGATCACACCGGATACGCCCCGGACCTGAGTGATCCTCGGGTGGTGATCATCGGCAACGGCAACGTCGCCCTCGACGTGGCGCGCATCCTCACCGCCGAGCCCGAGGCGCTGGCCGGAACCGATATCTCCGAGGCGGCGCTGGACGCGCTGCGCCGGTCGGAGGTCCGTGAGGTCGTCGTCGCCGCCCGCCGCGGACCCGCGGAGTCGGCGTTCACCCTGCCGGAACTGATCGGACTGACCTCGGCGGCCGAGGTCGTGCTGGACCCCTGGGACCGCGCGCTGGTGCACGCCGACCTGCAGACCGTGACCGACCCCGTCGGTCGCGCCAAACTCGAGGTCCTGGCCGGCCTGCCCGGGCCGGATCCCGCGCGCCGCCAGATCCGGCTGGCCTACCGGATGACCCCGGCCCGGGTGTCCGGCGACGGCCGCGGAGTGGACTTCGTGCGCGCCGGGGCCGCCGACACCGTCCCGATTGCGGCGGGGCTGGTGCTGGCCTGCACCGGATACCGCGGGGCGCCGGTGGACGGGCTTCCGTTCGACACCGCCGCGGCGGTGGTGCCCAACCGCGGCGGACGCGTGGTGGACCCCGATGCCGGCCGGCCGGTGCCCGGCGCCTATGTGGCGGGGTGGATCAAACGCGGGCCGAGTGGTTTCATCGGCACCAACAAGTCGTGCGCGATGCAGACCGTGGCGGCCCTGGTCGAGGACTTCAACTCCGGACTTCTCGCTGCGCCGGCCCGACCGCCGGCCGCCCTCGACCGGTTCGTGCGCGCCCGCCAGCCCGCGCTCGTGGACGCAGCCGGGTGGCGGGCGATCGACGCCGCCGAGACGATCCGCGGTCTGGCGTGCGGCCGGCCCCGGGTGAAGTTCACCGCTGTCCCGGACATGCTCGCGGCAGCGTCGGCGGCGTCGGTGTCGATGCGGGAGTCGTCGTGGGCCGGACCCCGGCCGGGGCGTCGTCGGCGCTGATCGCTCAGTGGTGGGCGATCTGGCCCCAGCCCGCGACGGACTCCGGTGAGCGCGGCCCGGGGCCCACATAGAGCGCGGCCGGACGCACCAGCTTGCCGAGGTTCTTCTGCTCGAGGATGTGAGCGCACCACCCCGCCGTGCGGCCGCAGGTGAACATCGCCGGCATCATCGCCGGAGGAATCCCGGCGAAGTCCAGGATGACCGCCGCCCAGAACTCGACATTGGTTTCAATGGCCCGGTCCGGACGGCGTTCGCGCAGTTCCGCCAGGGCTGCCTGTTCCAGCGCGGCCGCCGCCTCGTAGCGAGGAGCGCCGAGCCGCTGTGCGGTCGACCTGAGCACACGGGCCCGCGGATCCTCGGCCCGGTAGACCCGGTGGCCGAAGCCCATCAGCTTCTCCTTGCGGTCGAGGATGCCCCGGACCACCGCGCGGGGGTCGCCGGTGCGTTCGGACTCCTCGATCATCGGGATCACCCGGGCGGGCGCGCCGCCGTGCAGGGGCCCGCTCATCGCGCCGATGGCACCGGACAGCGCCGCCGCCACATCCGCGCCGGTGGAGGCGATCACCCGGGCGGTGAAGGTTGATGCGTTCATCCCGTGCTCGGCCGCCGACACCCAGTAGGCGTCGATCGCCTCGACGTGCCGGGGGTCCGGATCACCCTGCCAGCGCGTCATGAAGCGCTGCGTGACGGTCGTGCATTCGTCGATCACCCGCTGGGGAACGGCGGGCTGGTGGATGCCGCGGGCGGATTGGGCGACATAGGACAAAGCCATCACCGAGGCGCGGGCCAGTTGATCGCGCGCGGTCCGGTCGTCGATGTCCAGCAGGGGCGGGTACCCCCAGATCGGCGCCAGCATCGCCAGCCCGGCCTGTACGTCGACCCGAACGTCGCCGCTGTGGATCGGCAGCGGGAACGGCTCGGCCGGCTGCAGGCCGTCGCCGAACCGGCCGTCGACCAGCAGCGCCCACACATCGCCGAAGGTCACCCGGTGGGAGACGAGGTCCTCGATGTCCACGCCGCGGTAGCGCAGCGCGCCGCCGTCGCGGTCCGGTTCGGCGATCTCGGTGGAGAAGGCCACCACGCCCTCCAGGCCCGGGATGAAATCGTCGGGCAGGACAGCCATGGTGCGATTGTCGCATTGAGGCCTCAGGTGCCGGGCACCGGACCGCCCAGTCATCGGCGTAGCGTGGGGCCGTGTCCGATATCGGCAGAGGGTCCGAGCCCGGCGGAATATCAACGCCGTCCGGAGAAGCTGCAGCGCCGCACCGTCTCGCGGGAATGCGGGTGGAGTACGGCTCGGTGGAGAAGGACGGCAGCAGCGACCTGGATGTCGACTGGCTGGCCGATGGCTGGCTGTCGCTGCTGCACAGCTGGATCATCGACGCCGAGCAGGCCGGAGTCGCCGAGCCCAACGCCATGGTTCTGGCGACCGTGCACGCCGGCCGGCCGGTCACCCGGACGGTGCTGTGCAAGAGCGTCGAGGAGTCCGGACTGACCTTCTACACCAACTACGACTCCGCCAAGGGCGCCGACCTGGCGGCCACCCCGTATGCGTCGGTCACCTTCCCCTGGTACGCGCTGGGCCGTCAGGTGCATGTGGCCGGTCCGGTCAGCAAGGTCAGCACGGAGGAGACAGCGCGGTACTGGGCGATGCGGCCACGCGGTTCGCAGTTGGGTGCGTGGGCCTCCGCGCAGTCCCGCCCGGTCGGCTCGCGGGCGGAGTTGTTGGCGCAGTTGGCCGAAGTGAACCACCGCTTCGGCGCTGCGGACCCGGTCCCGGTGCCGCCCCACTGGGGTGGCTACCGCATCGCGCCAGAAGCCGTCGAGTTCTGGCAGGGGCGGGAGAACCGGATCCACAACCGCATCCGGGTGACACCCGCGGCGCCCGGCGGAACCGACCGTGTCGAGCGCCTGCAGCCCTGAACGGAGACACCTAACATTGACCCCCGTGCCTGACTTCAGCGGCGACGCGGATCTCGGCCTGCGAGAGCGCAAGAAACAGCGCACCCGCGCCGCGATCGTCGACGCGGCGGTCCGGTTGTGCATGCGGCAGGGTTACCAGCAGACCACGGTGGATCAGATCGCCGGCGCGGCGGAGGTTTCCCCGCGCACCTTCAGCCGCTACTTCCCGAACAAGGAAGCCGTCGTCGGCGCGCTGACCGAAGAGACCTCCGAACGGGTTGCGGTGGCACTGGCCCGGCAACCGCGGGGGATCACCGAGCACCAGGCGCTGGTGTGCGCCCATGTCGAGGTGTTCGCGGCGGCCGAACGCGGCGAGCCGGGGGCGATGTCCTTCGACCGGCTCGGCGGTTTCCTGCGGATCGTCACGGGATCGCCGATGCTGAGCCTGGCGCTGTTCACTTTTCGCCCCGACGGCCCCAACCGTGCGGTCATCCAGGCGATGGCCCGCCGGATGGACGTCCCCGCCGACCATCCCGCGGTCCGGATCCTCTTCGACACCTGGGCGGTTCTGATGGCCGCTGCCCTCGGCGACCCCAACGCGGCGATGCTCGGGCCCGCCGAAGTCAGTGACCGCATTCAGGCGTCGTACCGGATATTCACCCGACTGTGGCAGCCCTGGGAAGCGCCCGGGCCGACCCCGCCGGAGGGTGCCCGGTGAGAGCGACTAGGTTGACCGGAGGTTGGCCCGAGGCTGACCGGAAGTCGACGTGAGCGAAGTTTCGAACAAGCGAGAAAGGCTTGATGTGGCCGCATCCGACGACACCGCCGCCCTCCGCTATCCCGGCGGGGAGATCGATCTGGAGATCGTCAAGGCCACCGAAGGCCCCGACGGTATCGCCCTGGGTCCGCTGCTGGCCAAGACCGGCTACACCACCTACGACCAGGGTTTCGTCAACACCTCGCCGACCAAGAGTGCGATCACCTACATCGACGGCGACGCGGGGATCCTGCGCTATCGCGGGTACCCCATCGAGCAACTCGCTGAGAAGTCGACGTTCATCGAGGTCAGCTACCTGCTGATCTACGGTCAGTTGCCGTCCGCCGCACAGTTGGAAGCCTTCACCACCAAGATCCAGCGGCACACCCTGCTGCACGAGGACCTCAAGCGTTTCTTCGACGGCTTCCCGCGTAACGCCCACCCGATGCCGGTGGTGTCCAGCGCCGTCAACGCACTGAGCGCCTACTATCAAGACTCGCTGGACCCGCTCGACCACGATCAGGTCGAGTTGTCCACGGTGCGTCTGCTGGCGAAGTTGCCCACCATCGCCGCCTACGCCTACAAGAAGTCGGTCGGCCAGCCGTTCCTCTACCCGGACAACTCGCTGACACTGGTCGAGAACTTCCTGCGGATGACCTTCGGATTCCCCGCCGAGCCCTACGAGGTGGACCCCGAGATCGTCCGGGCGCTGGACATGCTGCTGATTCTGCATGCCGACCACGAGCAGAACTGTTCGACGTCGACGGTGCGTCTCGTCGGGTCCTCCCAGGCCAACCTGTTCACCTCGATCTCCGGCGGCATCAACGCCCTGTGGGGCCCGCTGCACGGGGGCGCCAACCAGGCGGTGCTGGAGATGCTGGAGCGCATCCGGTCGTCGGGCGGCGACGTCGCGGAGTTCGTCAAGAAGGTCAAGAACCGCGAGGACGGCGTGAAGCTGATGGGCTTCGGGCACCGGGTGTACAAGAACTACGACCCACGCGCCCGGATCGTCAAGGAACAGGCCGACAAGATTCTCGCCAAACTCGGCGGCGACGACGAACTGCTCGACATCGCCAAGTCGCTGGAGGAGATCGCCCTCACCGACGATTACTTCGTCGAGCGCAAGCTCTACCCGAACGTCGACTACTACACCGGGGTGATCTACCGCGCGATGGGCTTCCCCACCCGTATGTTCACCGTGCTGTTCGCCCTCGGTCGGCTTCCCGGCTGGATCGCGCACTGGCGGGAGATGCACGACGACCCCACCAAGATCGGCCGGCCCCGCCAGATCTACATCGGCTCCGGCGAGCGCGACTACCTCGCCATCGGCGCCCGCTGAACCTTCCCCGGGAGCGGACTCCCGGGTCACATTCCGGCCAGCACCGCCATCGCGGCATTGTGGCCGCCGATGCCCGAGACCGCGCCGCCCCGTCGGGCGGCTGAGCCGCAGAACAGGATTCGCTCGTGTGCGCTGGCCACGCCCCAGCGCCGGGCCGGGGTGTCCAGCGGCTCGTCCTGCTCGGCGAAGGGCCACTGCAGAGCTCCGTGGAAGATATTGCCGGCGGTCATTCCCAGGCTGCGTTCCAGGTCGACGGTCGTCTTGGTCTCCACGCAGGGCCGGCCACCGGCATCAGACATCAGCACATCCTGGATCGGTTCGGCCAGAACCGAATTCAGGGACGCAAGCACCGATTCGGTCAGCTTGGCGTCAATGCCGGGGGTGTCGCGCTGAATCCCGTGCGGTACCTGAAGGCCGAACACCGTCAGGCTGGCCGCGCCCGTCCGGCGCAAGCGACCGGACAGGATGGACGGGTCGGCCAGGGAGTGGCAGTAGATCTCACAGGGCAGTGGCCGGGGGATCTCGCGACGGGCCGCGCTGGCGTGGCCGGCCGTCAACTGCGACCATGTCTCGTTGACGTGGAAGGTGCCGGCGAAGGCGTCCTCGGGGGCGACGGTGCCGTCGCGAAGCCTCGGCAGCCGGCGCAGCATGAGATTGACCTTGACCTGGCTGCCCTCAATGATTGCCGGAGCCGGTTCACCGAGCAGCCTCGCCAGCACCGCCGGAGTGACATTGGCCAGCACGTGCCGGCCGTGGATCCGACGTTCGTCATCGCCGCGTCGGTAGCAGACCTCGCCGTCCGGGCGGACCGCGACCACCTCGGCGCCGGTGACGAGCCGGGCGCCGTGAGACCGGGCGGCGGTGGCCAGCGCGGCGGTCACCGCGCCCATACCGCCGATCGGGACGTCCCAGTTCCCGGTGCCGCCCCGGAGCAGGTGGTAGAGGAAGCAGACGTTCTGGGTGAGGGCCGGATCGTCCAGGCCGGCGAAGGTCCCGATCAGCGCGTCGGTGGCCATCACGCCGCGGACCAGATCCGAGCGCACCGCCTCGGTGATGGCGGCGCCGATGGGCTGTTCGATCAGCGCCTCCCAGGATGCGGCGGCCGCGGGGTCGCCAGCGGCCAGAACCCGGTCACGTGCCTGTACGCGGGTGGGCAACGGTTGGGTCAGCGTGGGCCACAACGGTGCGGTGACCGCACGGCACCGTCGGTAGAACCGCGTGAAGCCCGCCTCGTCGCCGCCGGCGCCGACGTTCGCGAAGCTGCTGCGTTCGCCGATCAGCAGGCCGGTCTTCCCACCGTCGGCCGGGTCGGGGGTGTAGGAGGAGAAGCGGCGTCGCGCCAGCCGGATCGTCGCGCCCAGATCGGCCAGCACCGAGGCCGGGAGCAGGCTGACCAGGTAGGCGTACCGGGACAGCCGGGCCGGAACACCGTCGAAGGGGGCCGCCGACACCGCCGCACCACCGACCGTGTCCAGTCGTTCCAGCACCGTCACCCGGAGTCCGGCCCGGGCCAGGTAGCCGGCGGCGACCAAACCGTTGTGCCCGCCGCCCACCACGACGGCGTCGACCTCGCAGTCCCGATCCCCTCGTCCGATCTCGCCACGTCTGTTCACGGCCACGCCTCAGCTTAGGGATGTCGCGCGCCCCCGCGCGGCCCGGTCTGACTAGTCTGAGCCGGTGACCTCAAAACCGGAGATCGACTTCCCCGAAGGCCCGCCGCCCGCTGAACTGATCGTCACCGACCTCACGGTCGGGGACGGCGCGGAGGCGACGCCGGGTGCGACGGTCGATGTGCACTACGTCGGCGTGGAGTACGACACCGGGGAGGAGTTCGACAGTTCCTGGAATCGCGGCGAATCCATCTCGTTCCCGTTGCGGGGACTGATCCAGGGCTGGCAGGACGGCATCCCCGGGATGCGGGTGGGTGGACGGCGCAAACTGGTCATCCCGCCCGAACAGGCCTACGGACCGGCCGGGGCCGGGCACCGGCTTTCCGGTAAAACGCTGGTCTTCGTCATCGATCTGCTGGACGTACGGTAGGCCGCCGACCCTTTTCGCGTGATTGTGCGGCAAACCGATCCGGACTGATCCGCCGCTGTCGTATCTTTCCTCCGAGCCGTTGCGCCAGCACGGCGGATAACTGCTGAGGAGGGACCGATGACGGGTTCCGGCGATGCGCGAGTCACGGCCACGGCAACGCAGTGGCGGACCGAGTCGCGGTTCTACCGGCGTTCACCTGGATGGGGCTGGCTGGCCGGCCTGCTGCTCGTACCGCTGCTGTTCGGCTGGATCGGCGCCAGCGTCGTCAAGCCCACGGTCGACGTCAACGCCCCCAGCGTCTCCATGCCGGATGTCTCGATGCCCTCGCTCAACTTCTCCCCGCTGTCGATCCTGCGTAACGGCAACGACTTCACGCTGTCGGGCTTCCTGCCCGATCTCGGGGTCAAGGAGAAGCTGCTCAGCGTCCTCACGGCGGCTCTCGGCCCAGCGGCCAACCTGATCGACAAGATCGACATCACCCCCGGCGCGACCGCTCCGGACTTCGGCGGGTTCGAGGCCCTGTTCAAGGCGGCCGTCGACGTACCGGACTTCCAGTTCACCGTCGAAGGCGACACCATGACGCTGTCGGGCATCGCACCGTCCGAAGAGGTCAGGGCCGCCGTCGAGGCGGCGGCCAAGGCGGGCTGGCCCGACGTCACGATCATCAACAACATCAGCCTCGAGGGAGCGCCGGTCTCCTGCGACAACCTGCAGACCACCATCGACGCCGACCTGGCGGTCCCGGTCAAGTTCCAGACCGGCAGCGACGTGCTCACCGCAGACGGGCAACAGCAGCTCATGGCCGTCGTTCCCGCGGTGAAGGCCTGCCCGGACGCCAGACTGACGGTGATCGGACACACCGACAACACCGGCACCGATGCGATCAACGGCCCGCTCAGCGAGAACCGGGCCAGGGCCGTCGTGGCCTACCTGGAATCGCAGGGCATCCCGGCCGATTCGCTGACCAGCGAGGGCGCCGGGGCCACACAGCCGGTCGCCGACAACGACACCGAGGCCGGGCGCGCCCAGAACCGTCGCACCGAGATCAAGGTCAACTAGGGAGTAGCGAGATGGGATTCGTAGCGCAGTGGTTGTGGTACCTGTTGGCCTTTCTGGTCGGTTCGGCGGTCGCATGGGTGATCACGGTCCTCACCGTCAGCCGCATCAGCCGGGAGGAGGCCATCGCGGCCTTCCCCGCCGACTCGCGTGAGATAGGAGCACGTTGATGAGCGACGTGAACTGGTGGCTGATGGCCCTGGCGTTCCTCCTGGGCCTGCTGCTGACCTTTGCCATGATGATCCGCCGGGTGACCCGGGAAGTGCCGGTGACCCTGTCGGCGTCCGCCGGCGCGGGAGGCGGGCCCGACATCGGCCTCAAGGGCCCCGATCTCGGCAAGGTCGCCGGCGCGGTGAGCGCGGCGGGCGCCGGTGCGGCGGCGACCCTCTCCG
>Ga0180431_10009267_pt1 | contig 11151 bp, 10 predicted proteins | sample SS_ome_11_FD_132459 | JGI IMG/M metagenome (GOLD analysis project Ga0180431, IMG submission 132459) | Hypersaline lake sediment archaeal communities from the Salton Sea, California, USA - SS_1_MS_1 metaG | ecosystem: Environmental > Aquatic > Non-marine Saline and Alkaline > Hypersaline >...
CCATGCAGTACTCGTACCTACCCAGTTGGATTTCGTTCCTCGTCGACCGGCAGAAGTCCGTCGAGGCCGGCCGGGCCATGGTCGACGGGATTCACCAGCGGTGGATGCGGTGGCCCGAGTTCACCCGCCCGCAACTGGCTCTCTACGGCGAAAGCTTGGGCTCGATGGCCGGTCAGGCGGCCTTCGGCTACCTGCCGGACGTGGCTGCGAAGAACGTGACCTCGGTGTTGTGGGTCGGCCCGCCCAATGCCAGCGGGCTGTGGCGGGCCGTGACCGACCGCCGCGATCCGGGCACCCCCGAGGTGCAGCCGCGTTATGACAACGGGCGCGTCGTCCGTTTCGCGCAGGCGTCCAGCGCCACCGAGATCGCCTCGGTTGCCGCCGTGCCGCCGTGGGGTCGAACCCGGGTGATGTTTCTGCAACACGCGTCCGACCCGGTGGTGTGGTGGTCACCCGATTTGTTGTTCAGGAAACCCGACTGGCTACGTGAACCGCCGGGATTCGATCGCAGTCCGTCAATGCGGTGGTACCCGATCATCACGTTCTGGCAGGTGAGCGCCGATATGGCGGGCAATGTCACCAACGCGGGCGGAATCCCGGCCGGGCACGGGCACGATTACGGCGACGATCAACTCGACGGATGGGTGGCCGTGGCCGCACCCGAGGGCTGGACTGAGCTCGACACCGACCGCATCCGGCAATCGCTGGAAAAGGTCATCGCGGCCGGTGGACCGGAGTTCGCGTGACCACCGCAGCGACGGCCAGGACCACGGGGCAGGATCGGGCCCGGATCAGGGCGGTGGGTCTGGCTACCGCGCTGGTGGGGTGGAGTTTCACCGCGGGTCTGCAACATCCCTGGCGCCGTCATCCGGTGGCCCAGGCCGCCCTCGGTACCGCACTGGCGGTGGTGTCCCGGGCGCCGCTGGGCTTGGGCCGGCCGCATGCACGTGCCGGACTGCGGCTGGGTCTCGCGACGGCGGGGCTGGTAGCCGTGGGGGTGGGCGTCGGCAGCACTGTGCCGCGGGTGCGCGCGGCGATGGCCGTATCCGCATTACCGGCTCGGCCCTGGCACTGGCTCGCGGTGGAAATCCCGCTCGGCACGGTGTGGTCGGAGGAGACCGCCTTCCGCGGCGCGTTGGCGACGACTGCAGCCGCCGGGTTCGGCCCGGTCGGCGGGCGGGCCGTGCAGGCGATCACGTTCGGGCTCAGTCACATCCCCGACGCGCGGGATACCGGCGCGCCCGTATTGGGCACCGTGGCGGTCACCGGACTCGCCGGGTGGGTGTTCGGCCTGCTCGCGGAGCGTTCCGGCAGCCTGCTGGCACCGATGCTGGCCCACCTGGCGATCAATGAGGCCGGTGCGGTGGCCGCATTGGCTCTGCGGGCAGCCGCCACCGCCGTCTCCGCAGCCGCCGTCCGCGCAGTAGAACCGGGATAAAAGAATGTCCGCACGCCGTCGATCCGATCCGCAGGCCGCCCGCGAGGCCGTACTGGCCGTCGCCGCTTGGCTGCGCGATGGCAACGCCCCCGCACCGGGCAGAACGGAGATCGCTGCGGCCGTGCGGCTGACCGCCCGGGAACTGGCTGCTGTGGCGCCTGGTGCGAGCGTCGAGGTCCGGGTGCCTCCCTTCGTTGCGGTGCAATGTATTTCGGGCCCGCGTCACACTCGGGGCACCCCGGCCTGCGTGGTGGAGACCGACCCGCGGACCTGGCTGCTGCTGGCGACCGGTCTCGCCGAGTTCCGCGATGCTGTCGATGACGGCGCGCTGCAGCTGTCCGGAGCTCGATCTGAGGCCATTGCTCCCTGGTTTCCGCTGGTCAGAATGGGCGGGGAGGACAATCGGTGAATTCCGCCGGTCGATTCCCGGTTTGCCGGCCGCGGGCCGTAGACTGATGCCGTCGCCGACAATGGAGATGCCCATATCGTGACTGACCAACCAGAGAATCCCCCTCGGGAAGAATGTGGCGTCTTCGGCGTCTGGGCTCCGGGCGAGGAAGTGGCGAAGCTCACCTACTACGGTCTCTACGCGTTACAGCACCGCGGCCAGGAGGCGGCTGGCATTGCCGTCGCGGATGGCTCGCAGGTGCTGGTGTTCAAAGACCTGGGCTTGGTCAGCCAGGTTTTCGATGAGCAGACGCTGGGCGCCATGCCCGGTCACGTCGCCATCGGCCACTGCCGCTACTCCACCACCGGCTCCACTACCTGGGAGAATGCCCAACCGGTATTCCGCAACACCGCGGCCGGAACCGGAGTTGCGTTGGGACACAACGGCAATCTGGTCAACACCACCGAGCTGTCCAACCGCGCCCGCGCCGCCGGGTTGATCAATCACAACGCGCGGGGAGCGGCGACCACCGACTCCGACATCCTCGGGGCACTGCTCGCCGGCGGTGCGGCCGACACCAGCATCGAGCAGTCGGCACTGGAACTGCTGCCGGACGTGCGCGGAGCGTTCTGCCTGGTGTTCATGGACGAGACCACCCTCTACGCCGCGCGCGACCCGCACGGTGTGCGGCCATTGTGCCTGGGCCGACTGGACCGCGGTTGGGTCGTGGCCTCCGAGACCGCCGCACTGGACATTGTCGGCGCGTCCTTCGTGCGCGATATCGAACCCGGTGAACTGCTGGCCATCGACGCCGACGGTGTGCGATCCAGCAGGTTCGCTCCGCCCACCCCGAAGGGCTGCGTCTTCGAGTACGTCTATCTCGCCCGGCCCGACAGCGTGATCGGAGGCCGGTCCGTGCACGCCAGCCGGGTCGATATCGGCCGGCGACTCGCCCGGGAGAAGCCGGTCGACGCCGACCTGGTGATCGGTGTTCCGGAGTCGGGCACTCCGGCGGCGGTGGGCTACGCGCAGGAGTCCGGGATTCCCTTCGGCCAGGGCCTGATGAAGAACGCCTACGTCGGACGCACCTTCATCCAGCCGTCGCAGACCATCCGTCAGTTGGGTATTCGTCTGAAGCTCAACCCCCTCAAAGAAGTCATCCGGGGTAAGCGCCTGATCGTCGTGGACGACTCGATCGTGCGGGGCAACACCCAGCGTGCCCTGATCCGGATGCTGCGTGAGGCCGGGGCGGTCGAGGTGCACGTCCGCATCGCCTCGCCGCCGGTGAAGTGGCCGTGTTTCTACGGGATCGACTTCGCCACCCCGGCCGAGTTGATCGCAAACGCACCGGGGACCCAGGCCGATGAGGGCGAGATGCTGGAGTCGGTCCGGCAAGCGATCGGAGCGGACTCCCTGACCTACATCTCCCAACAGAGCATGATCGCGGCGACCGAGCAACCGGCCAGCCGGCTGTGCTGTGCGTGTTTCGATGGTAAGTACCCGATAGAGCTGCCATCGGCCAACGCTCTGGGCAAGAACGTCGTGGAGAACATGCTGGCGGCGGTTCAGGCCGATAACGACAATGTGACCGCGCTCAGCCGCCCCTGACCGCCGCTGTCACCCGTCGGACCCGGCGGTCCAGGGCGACTGCCTGCACTGGGCGCCCGGCGTACCAGTACACCCGGCCGAGCAGGCCACGGGGATAGAAAATGGCCCGCTGCTCGTACCGACTTCCATTGCCCTCTGGGGTGATTCGCATCTCCAGCCACCGTTCCCCGGTGCCACGGCGGTCGGCGCGCAGTTTGAGAACCTTACCGACCTCGCGCTCTTCCACCCGCCAGTGTTTCGGGACGCTGGTCTCGACGGCCTTCCACAGCTGTTCGGTGCCGGCTGGGACGTACCGGGAACGGGCATCGGTGTAGACCACCTCGCCGGACCAATCCGGGTCGCTGGGCAGCTGTGCGGCGGTCCCGGTGTTCCAGGTGGTTTCCACGTCACCGCGGGCGATGCGAGCCAGCGCCAGCGACACCGACCGCTTATAGGGCGTCAGGCCACCTTCGGGAGGCGCGATGATGGTGTCGATATCGTGGTTACTCATCACGGCGTCGCAGTGCAGGGATTCGACCAGTGGGCGCGCCAGGCCGGAGGGAATCGGGGTTACCAGGCCGACCCACAGCGCGGCGATTCGCGGGGTGAGCACCGGCAATACCAGGATCCGGCGCGGCCGCAGTCCGGCCACCTCCGCGTAGATCTGCATCATGTCGCCGTATTCCAGGACATCGGGGCCGCCGATATCCCAGGTTCGCGACGCCGGAATCGGGCAGGTGGCCGCCGCCACCAGATAGTGCAGGACGTCTCGGATCGCGATGGGCTGGATCTTGTTGTGCACCCACTTCGGGGTGGTCATCACCGGCAGTCGGTCGGTTAGATGTCTGACCATCTCAAAGGAGGCCGACCCGGATCCCACCACCACTCCGGCCTGCAGAACGATGGTCTCGATCCCGGACGCGATCAGAATCTCGCCGACGGTGGTGCGGGATCCCAGGTGCGTGGACAGATCGGCACCTTCGGGGTGCAGGCCACTGAGGTACACGATGCGGCGCACGCCGGTCAGGCGGGCCGCGGTGACCACGTTCTGCGCCGCCCGCCGCTCCTCGGCGGCGAAATCCTTTTCGAAACCCATCGAGTGGACGAGGTAGTAGACGACGTCTATGCCGGCGAAGGCCGCCTCCAGCGATGCCACGTCGCCGAGGTCTCCGCGCGCGACGTCGATGCGGGTGCGCCATGGGACGGCAGCCAGTTTGTCGGGATTCCGGGCCAGTGCCCGCACCTCGAACCCGCTGTCGAGGAGGCGAGGAACCAGTCGCCCGCCGATATAACCGGTGGCACCGGTCACCAGACATCGAAGCTGTTCAGCAGACACCCGCGCCCTCTCTGTTCGACACCGCCCGTTCGCTTCCGCCCATTCAACCCTCCCGGTGTGCGGCGGCGCAGGCGATGTGGTTGTTCCGTCACTGCGGCGTCAGGAAAACAACGACGATATCGAATCTTGCGGGAATAACGCCTGCGTCCGGGCGTCTACTGTTGAACACGCAGACCCGGTCACCAGATTTCCGCGGTGCGGCATCCGGGTCCGGACAGGCGGTGACGAGGATATGGCATTGCTCAGGTTCGCCGGTTGGCCGGTCGAGGCCGTCGAGTTTTACGAGGGACTTCAGGCAGACAACTCGAAAACTTACTGGCAGGCGCATGACGAGGTCTATCGGCAGTCGGTGCGCGGCCCGATGGAACAGTTGTTGGCCGAACTCGCCGACGAGTTCGGTCCCGGGAAATTGTTCCGGCCCTACCGAGATGTGCGGTTCAGTGCGGACAAAACGCCCTATAAGACCACCTGCGCAGCGACTCTGGGCCGGGGCTATGTGTCCTTCTCCGCCGACGGCCTGTCGGTGGGCGGCGGCCTGTACATGCCTGACGCCGCCACACTGCAGCGCTACCGCACCGCCGTGGATCGGGAGAAGTCCGGAAACCAGTTGGTCGGAATTGCCGGCGACCTGCACGACGCCGGATATCAGACCATGGCCCATGAGGTGCTCAAGACTGCACCGCGCGGTGTCCCGAAGGACCACCCACGCATCGAACTGTTGCGGTACAAAGGCATCGCGATGATGAAGACCTGGCCGGTGGGGGCCTGGCTGGGGACCGCGGTGGCCAAAGAACGGGTGGTGAGCGTGCTGCGGGCCGGGGTGCCGCTCAACGAGTGGCTGACCCGATACGTCGATTGATCCGGTACGGGTAGCCTTACCGCTGATGTCCAGGGAGTCGACGAGCAACGAGCGCGGAGAGGGGTTCCGCGTCTCCTACGCATCCGCAGGCGTCGACATCGGGGCCGGTGACCGGGCCGTCGAGCTGTTCAAACCGTTGGCCGAGCGGGCAAGCCGTCCTGAGGTGCTCGGCGGGCTCGGTGGGTTCGCGGGTCTGTTCGCGCTGCGCGGTGGATACCGGGAACCGGTACTGGCCTCATCCACCGACGGTGTCGGCACCAAGTTGGCGGTCGCCCAGGCTATGGACAAGCACGACACCGTCGGCCTGGACCTGGTCGCGATGGTCGTCGACGACCTTGTCGTCTGCGGGGCGGAACCGCTGTTCCTGCAGGACTACATTGCGGTCGGCCGCACCGTCCCGGAACGGGTCGGCGCCATCGTCTCCGGTATCGCCCAGGGCTGTGTCATCGCCGGATGTGCGTTGCTGGGTGGCGAGACCGCCGAACATCCCGGTCTGATGGAGTTCGATCACTACGACGTCTCAGCGACCGGAGTAGGCGTCGTCGAGGCCGACGACGTGCTGGGGCCGGACCGGGTTCGTCCCGGCGACGTGCTCATCGCGATGGGGTCATCGGGTCTGCACTCCAACGGCTATTCACTGGCCCGCAAAGTGCTGCTGGAGATCGACCGGATGAGTTTGGCCGGCCACGTCGAGGAGTTCGGCCGGACTCTCGGCGAGGAGCTACTCGAGCCCACCAGAATCTACGCCAAGGACTGCCTTGCGCTGATCGCCGAAACCCGGGTCCGCACCTTCTGCCACGTCACTGGCGGTGGACTGGCCGGCAACCTGGAGCGGGTCATCCCCTACGGTCTGACGGCCGAGGTTGAGCGCGGCAGCTGGACCCCAGCTCCGGTGTTCGGGCTGATCGCCCAACGCGGTCGCGTCGAGCGCACCGAGATGGAAAGAACTTTCAACATGGGCGTCGGTATGGTCGCGATCGTCGCCAAGGAGGACACCGACCGAGCCCTGGCGGTGCTGACAGCCCGTCACTTGAACTGCTGGGTCCTGGGTGGAGTCACAAAGGACAGGGACGGGCCGAGAGCAAGCCTGGTGGGCGAGCATCCGCGGTTTTAGCGTTCAGCGACGCCAGGTTTCCTCGTCGTCCTGCCCATCGTCGAAACCACCGCCCGACTGACCTGGTTCGCCATCACCCGGCCCGGACAGCTCCTGGCGGAGTCGTTCGAAGTCGGTTTGCGGAGAGCTGTACTTCAGCTCTCGGGCAACCTTGGTTTGCTTCGCCTTAGCCCGGCCGCGGCCCATGGGGGAACCCCCTCGCGCAGTAACGGAGCGGCCTGCGGACAGGCGGCTCCGATTTAGTGTCAATTTGTCCTGCCCACACTTTACCGTGCCCCGCCGCGAAGCGCGGGCAGGCCCGTCCACCGGCGGCGAAAACGGTCTGAGTGTCAGCCGCCACCCCGCAGCCGTTCCACGGCCAGTCGGCCCGCTCCCGTCTGGTCGGGCGCGGGCATCGTGTCGGCGTCGATGCCCGCCGCGACTGGGTGCTCTCCGCCGGTACTCAACGCGGTATCCGCGGCCACGCCACGTTTGATCAAAGCGAGCGCGACAGGCCCGAGGTCGACGTGATCGACGACGGTACCCAGGCGCCCGACTCGACGGCCACCGGCCAGCACCGGATCCCCGGTCGCCGGCCGCTCGCCGGAGCCGTCGAGATGCATCAGCACCAGCATGCGCGGCGGGCGGCCCAGGTTGTGAACCCGGGCCACCGTCTCCTGGCCCCGGTAGCACCCCTTGTCCAGATGTACCGCCCGGTCGATCCAGCCCACCTCGTGCGGGATGGTCCGCTCGTCGGTGTCGACTCCGAGGCGGGGTCGAAGCGCAGCGACGCGGAGGGCTTCATAGGCCCAGATTCCGGCCGGGCGTACCCCGGCGCCGACGAGTTGCTCCCACCATCGGTCACGGTGCTCGCGCGGAATCAGCAGGTCCAGTTCGATCTGGTTCGGGATCGTCGGCATCCGGCGGACGAATCCGCCGCCCGCCACCGCGATCGCCGTCGATGTCCGGGGCAGTTCGTCAAGGCCGAGCGTGTGGAGGACTCCCGGGTCTGCCAGTCCCGGCCCGATCAACGACAGCACGGCGAGATCGGCGGCAGCGGGCTGCACATCAGACCAGAAAACCATCTTCTGCAGGTAGGCGAGCAACGGTTCACCACGCCACGGTTCAGTGTCCAGGTAGGTCACACCGTCCAGTTCGGTCTGCTGCCAGTGGTCCTCGACCCGGCCCTGACCGTCGAGGCTGAGATTCTCGGTGCAGGCGCCGTCGGGTAGTTCGGCAACGTGCTGGGTGGAGATCGAATGCAGCCAGCTGCGCCGGTCGGTGCCGGTCAGGGTGATCACTGCGCGGTTGGATCGATCGACTACCACCGCGTCGCAGCCGGCTGAGCGCTGTTCCCCCAGCGGATCACCGCGGTGCCATACCGCTCCGGCATCGGGCGAACTCTCGGGAGCTGGTACGGCTGACACACCTCAACTGTACGAGCCCGCCAGTAGGCTCATCCTTCATGTCCGGCCGGCCCGCAGTGCTTATGACCATCGAAGGCGGGCCGCGCGACCCCGAGCAGCCATTGCTGTTCGCCGACGACCTCGCGGCGGTGCGCGGTGACGGTGTTTTCGAGACCCTGCTGGTTCGCGACGGGCGCGGGTGCCTGGTGAATTCGCATCTGCGTCGGCTGGCCAGGTCGGCCTCGTTGATGGATCTGCCCGAGCCCGATGCGACGGCCTGGCGGGAGGCGGTCGACACCGCGGTTCGGCAGTGGTCGGCTCAGACGGCGGATGAGGGTGCGCTGCGGTTGGTGTACAGCCGTGGCCGGGAAAGCGGCTCGGATCCGACCGGCTACCTGACGGTCAGCCCGCTGGCACCGCGAGTCGCCGCGGCCCGGCGCGACGGAGTGGCGGCCGTTCTGCTTGACCGAGGCCTGCCGGCAGAAGGTGGCGAAGCCATGCCCTGGCTGCTGGCAGGAGCGAAGACCCTGTCCTACGGCGTGAACATGGCCGCGTTGCGACATGCCGCCGGTCTGGGCGCCGATGATGTCATATTCGTCAGCGCCGAAGGCTTCATCCTGGAGGGCCCGCGGTCGACGGTGGTGGTCGCGATGGCGGACACCGGCGGGCGGCCTTGTTTTCTGACCCCGCCGCCGTGGTACCCGATCCTTCGCGGCACCACTCAGCAGGCGCTGTTCGAGACCGCCAGGGCCCGGGGGTATGACTGCGACTATCAAGTCCTGCGGCCCGCCGACCTGGCTGCGGCCCAGGGTGTCTGGCTGGTGTCCAGCATTACCCTGGCGGCCAGGGTGCGCAGTCTGGACGGTCTTCCCATCGGGGGAACCGGACTGCAGAAAGAGATGGCGGCACTCGTGGACGCTGCCATCACCAGTGAGCCCTGAGGGCATTCGGTCGCTGATTCGCTTACCGCGAAACCCTCCGCTCCCGAACCCATGGCGCACCCACTTCGCGCGCGGTACCGTCTGCGGTACACAAGGAAGGAGGTGGTCCGGGACTTTGAGTACTTATTGGACATGTGAGGTGGCTGCCCGCTAGCAGCACAAGGTGCCGGAAGTCTCCCGCGCTTGTAGTGCGCTGGCGAATTCCAGGCAGCTACCCGGCCCCCGAGCCCACGGTCCGTCCAGCTGTGGATACCAGGCTCGGGGGCCGTTCCATGTCCGGGGTTGGTTCAGAGGTCGTCCAGCTCAGCGGTCGCGGCCACCGGGCCGGTCGCCCACTCACCGGTGCAACCCGGCCGCCCTCTCCAGTTCGCCCAGTGCCGGCCCGATCCCGTCAGCGAGCTCGTCGATATCGTCGGCAATCTCCGGGGTGGTGACGAACCCGAAGTCCATGCGGTCCCGGTAGCTGAAACATGTCACGTTCAATCCGACATCCATCAGCAACGGGCCGATCGGAGTGAACCGTTCCAGCACCGCCCCCGCTACGTACAGCGGTGCCGCTGGCCCCGGAACATTGGACACCACCAGGTTGATCGGGGGCACGTTCTCACCGAGTCGGCTGGCGGTGAAAGCGCGGGCGGCGAGCCGGAACAACCCGGGTGGTGTGGTCTCGGTCAGTCCCATGATCTGATGGGCCGTCATCGCCTCGGCCATCTGTTTAGCCGCCTGCGAGTTCCGGTAGACGCTGCGGATCCGCTCGGCCGGGTCGGCGATACCGGTGGGCAGGGTTACCGTCATGGATGCGATGGCATTTCCTACCGCCGTGGTTTCGGTCCGCGTCGACACCGGCACCTGGGCGACCAGCGGTCGGACCGGGAGTTCCCCGCTCCTGTCCAGATAGGACCGGAGTGCCCCCGTCACCACGGCCAGGACGACATCGTTGACCTTGACCCCGTAGGCGTCTTTGACCGCCTTGACCCGATTTAACGGCAACCGGGCCGAACTGAAGCGGCGCTGCTGTGAGATGGGCGCGTTGAATCGGGTCGGGGGTGCCTCGAAATAGCCGGGCGGCTTCGCCGGGATGCCACGTGCCACCTGCTGCTGGCGCACAGTCTGGGCTAGCAGACGGATGAGGCGGTAGGGGGTCATGATCGCGACGTTCGCCGCCGCGCCCAGCAGGCGCGCCTCCCGCCCGGGCAGTCCGACCAACCCGCGGGGATTGGAGGTTTCGGCCGCGGGTCGCGGTTCGGAAGTAACGTCGAAAAGGATCTCGGTGATCCCGGCCCCCGAGACGCCGTCGACCAGACAGTGATGGATCTTGGTCAGTAGGGCGACCCGCCCCGCTTTCAGACCCTCGATAAACCACATCTCCCACAACGGTTTTGAACGATCCAGTTTGTACGACCACAGTCGCGCGACGAGTTCGTCGAGCTCGTCGCGGCCGCCCGGCGAGTGCACCGCGATATGGCGGATGTGGTACTCCAGATCGAGGTTGTCGTCATCGACGTACCACGGCCGGTCCAGGCCGAGCGGGCTTGCCGACACCCGGTAGCGCAGCTGCGGCAGTTCGGCCAGTCGTTCGCTGACGATCCGTCGTAGGTGTTCGATCGAGAAGTCCGGCGCCGCCCGCGGATCGCAGATCGCCAACGCGCCGATATGCATGTGCCAGGTCGGCGTCTCAGCAAACCAGAACGCTGCGTCCACACTGGACATCCGGGGCACATGGCCCAGCGTAGGTCAGGGCGCGGCCGGTCCGGGGGCCAATGTCGAGCATGCTTCCACGGCCGCGTCCCAGGTGTTCTGATCGACGCCGGCCGGTGGGTCGAGCACGGCTGCCCCGGCATCGGGTTCCGGCACGAAGTTCGCCCGTAGACACTCGGCGAGAGACCCGTGCTGGGCCGGTGGCGGCGTGTCGGTGGGAGCCGGCGCCGAAGAACACCCGGCGAGCATGAGGGCGGCCGCGGCTGCCCTAGCTGCCCGCCTCATCCGATATATCTCGGCTGTCCGCCTCATCCGGCATATCTCGGCTGTCCGCCTCATCCGGCATATCTCGGCTGTCCGCCTCATCCGGCATATCTCGGCTGTCCGCCTCATCCGGCATATCTC
>Ga0180431_10009270_pt1 | contig 11150 bp, 8 predicted proteins | sample SS_ome_11_FD_132459 | JGI IMG/M metagenome (GOLD analysis project Ga0180431, IMG submission 132459) | Hypersaline lake sediment archaeal communities from the Salton Sea, California, USA - SS_1_MS_1 metaG | ecosystem: Environmental > Aquatic > Non-marine Saline and Alkaline > Hypersaline >...
ACGCGCACTGCTCCAGTTGCTTTTGGGTCAATGCAGCGTTGAAAATCCAGGTCACTGATCCGTTCGGTATATGCCGATTGAGAAAAACAGGACGATAATTCGTCCGGCGAAATCTGAAGTGCGATTTCACCAGCACCAGGATTACAGAAGAATCCCATGCGAATCGAAATATTTCTCTGGTTGGCTTCTTTTTCAAGGACGCTTTTTTCGATTAAAGCTCCGCAACGATTCAAAAAATTTATCGTAACGGTCCCTCCCCTGGCGTTCATTGTCAGCGGTCCATAGATCTGGACCATAGGTTTACCGTTCCCGTGGCGCATGTTGGACAGCTGCTCCAACAGCCAACTGGTAAGCATAGATACTCTCTCATGAATGATGTCAATCCCGATTTTTTTTATTTGGCGTAGTCCAATTTCTACAGCCGGGATATTCAAGTAATCAACTGTTCCATCTTCGAACCTGGCTGGGGGTTCAGCGGGATAAAATTTCTTTCCACCCACAGATGCCACGGTTGTTGTACCACCGGCGAACCAAGATCTTCGCAGCGATTGGATCGTTTCTTTTCTCGCAATTAATGCGCCGATGCCGGTTGGATAGCCAAACATCTTATAAAATGAAAGTGGAACAAAGTCTGGTTTCCATCGGCTTAAATCCAGGCGATTGGTGGGAGTAAACGCAGCCGCATCCAATACTACATCCCAACCAAACCCATGAGCAGTTTCGATCCATGAAAGCGGATGTTGGACACCAGAAAAATTTGATTGTGCCGGATACGCGAATAGGCTGAAACAGCCAGGACGCTTTGTCTGTAAAACTTCCATTAGCCGTTTTTCATCCCCACGCAGGTCCGGTAAAACGACTGGGATATATGTTACATCAGCGCCCTTGCTTTTTGCATATTCCCGGATGCCGTTAACCGAATTGTGGTTGTCGAATAATAATGCGTAATGGCAACCTTCTCCAAAAGGATATGCTTCTCCAATCAGTTTTAAAGCACCGCTCGCGTTCTGGGTGAAGATACACACATATTCGTCTGGATCAGCTTGAAAATAGGCAAGCACAAAATTCCGGGCGCTTTCAACCAATTCTGTAGAAAATTGGGCAGTCGGGTTATACGAATGCGGATTGCCAAATACATTTTCCTGCATTAGTTTTTGGTGGGTGGCTAGCTGCGAATTGCCATACAACCCCGCACCCGTGTAATCCAGATAGATATGGTTGAGCTTTTCAAGGATCTGATATTCCTTTTTGCGTACTTCATCTATGCGGAGAGTGTTTTTATATTGTGGATATTTCTTGAAAAATTCATTTGTGTTTTGCATATCATCATTTAACCATAGAATTTGCATCCACATTGAGTAAATTTCCGAAGGTGGCAATTTGTTTGATTTTTAAAAAAGCCAAAGGAGTTTCCCATTGAAAAACACGGAATGAAGGGATATATTGATAATAGGAAGGGACGATGTATGCGAACCAAATGGGATGCTCTTTCAAGAAGTGAAAGGATTCTGACCAGAAAATGGTGTGTGCAAACCGCTGGTTTTTTGGTTGTTTATTCACCAATTTTCCTGTTTGCTTCAGGTGATTTCCGATGGGTGTCTGGATGGGTGTGGATGGCAATTTTATCGGTTTTCATGCTGATGCATCCGGTATTATTGATTCCTATCAACCCTTCCGTTTTGGTTGAGAGGGCGCGTGGTGTTCATTCCGGAGAGAGTCAGACATGGGATGTGATCATTGTGTTTGTCTTCGTTGGTCTGTTTCCGTATATCAGCCAATTTATCGGCGCTTTGGACCATCGATTTTCGTGGAGCCCATTATTCCCCAATACCCTAAAAGGAATTGGAATAGCTGCTGTCATTCATGGATTTGCTATATTTCTGTGGGCCATGGCCGCAAACGCTTTCTTTGCGGAAGGCGTACGGATTCAAGCCGAACGCAGCCACAAAGTTTGTGATCGTGGACCGTATCGGTTTATCCGCCACCCTGGGTATAGCGGTTCGATCATTGCAACATTATTTCTTCCCTTTTTGCTTGGATCAATTTGGGCATTAATACCAGCTTTTGCTGCCGCTGCTGGTAATGTGGCTCGAACGATCTTGGAGGATAAATTTTTAATGGAGAATTTGCCTGGATATCCCGCATATGCTCGAGCGGTTCGCAGCCGATTGATACCGTACATATTCTAAAAAAACCAATGGAGTGGCTATCTAAGGAGGAGATTTGAAAAACCCTAAAAAAATATTAGAGTATGTTTTGTTAACCTTTACATCGGTTGGGCAAATTATTTATACTATTTTCACGTATGCCCAACCGGTTTCGTCCGATCTTAGAAATATAGGCTGGATTATGCTGTGGATATCCGCTGTTTTTGGAATCCTGCCGATTATTATTTTCAGAAAAAAAGGCGGTGTTGTGCGGGGAATGAGTTATATGCACACCACAAAGTTAGTGGAAGACGGTGTCTATGAAATTGTCCGTCACCCACAATATCTTTCAGGAATCATTATGTCTATTGGATTTTCACTCATTTCTCCAAAAACCATCAATTTTTTATTCAGCATTGCGAACATTATCCAATACATCCTAACTGCTTATGAAGCAGACAAGAATAATAGTAGGAAATTTGGATCAGCCTACTTGCGGTATAAGCAGAAAGTTCCTGGCCTCAATTTGTTTACGGGAATGTGGCGATATGTTAAACGGACTATTCAACAAAAAATACAGTAACTGATCCAGACAAAGTTATCTTGAACCAATTCTCAAAAAAAATTACTCCGTCGCTAACGTTTCCAATACTTGGCTGAAAATTTTTTCTCCGTCCATCATTCCATATGCCACCGTATCAATATCCTGTACAATAACACCAAATGGTTCCGCTTTTTGGATAATTCCCTTCTTTTTAAAACGGACCTGTGGGGCAACCAGAATAATATCCACTGAATTTTTCTCATAGTCCCACAGCGCCATCCGGGTTGCATCAATCGCCTTCAACTGTATTTCCTTACCTGACTGGCAGGCCGCCTGTTTAATCTTTTCTTCCAACAAGCTGGAAGACATGCCCGCAGCGCAGACTAAAATCACCTTAATCATATTTATTTCCCATTTCTCTTTTCTTCCTGTTTATAATATTTGCGTTTACCGCGGAATCTTGAATATCAAATTTTGTTATGGTTCCATGCGCAATCGCCGCATCAATCCTCCGGCCAAAAAATAGCTCAGTTCTAACGGTGTATCAATTCTGGCGGTGGCTTGAAAAACTACTGCTGATTGATCATCCCGATAAGCGGTTACTTCTAATATTGGCTGGATGGAGTGGATCTCATTTATGCCATTGATAGAATATTTTTCGAAGCCGTTCAACCGCAGGGCTGTGGTGTTTTCATCAGGTTGGAACTGTAGCGGTAAAATGCCCATGCAAACCAGGTTGGTTCGGTGAATGCGTTCGAATGATGAGGCGATAACAGCCTGAACACCCAGCAGATATGTGCCTTTGGCAGCCCAGTCTCGGCTGGAACCTGTGCCATAAGCTTTCCCTGCCAAAATGACCAAAGGCGTTTTGGTTTGGCGATAGCGTTTGGATGCATTAAAAATAGTCATCATCTCTCCGCTGGGAACATGGATGGTGAAGCCGCCGTCTTTTTCGGGCACCATCAGGTTTTGAAGGCGCGCATTGCTGAATGTTCCCCGCTCCATTACCTCGTGATTTCCACGTCGCGCGCCAAACGAAATGAAATCGTCCGTGGGGATATTTTTTTCCCGCAAATATTGTCCGGCGGGATTCTCTGGTGCAATGCTCCCGGCAGGGGAGATGTGGTCGGTGGTAATCGAATCCCCAAGAACGGCGAGTGCGTGCGCATTGCGGATATCACTGATAGCGCCTGTTTCGCTGGGAAACCCCTCGAATAAGAAAGCGGGTTCTTTCAGGATTTCTGATTTGCTATCCCACGGGAAAATATTATCTGTAATAGTTTCCATTTTCTCCCAGTGGTCATTTTCGTGGTATATATCCTCGTAATTTTTGCTATATAAAGAGTCGGTGATATTTTTCTCAGAAACGGCAGCTACTTCTGATTGTGCTGGATATATGTCTTTTAGATAAACCGGTGTCCCTGACAGATCTGTTCCAAGCGGTTCTTTTTCAAAATCAAAATCAATCGTTCCCGCTAAAGCATACACGAGTACCATGGGAGGGGAAGCTAGGAAGTTGGCCTGAATATCAGGGTGGATGCGGCCTTCAAAATTTCTGTTGCCGGAAAGAAATGCTGTGGCGATTATGTTGTTCTCTCTGATAGCCCGGGCAATCTCGCTTTTAATTGGGCCTGCATTGCCGATGCAGGTAGTACATCCAAACCCAACCACCTGGAATCCGAGAGTGTTCAACCCTTCCATCAAACCTGCTTTTTCTAAATAGGAAGGCACCACCCTAGAACCAGGAGCGAAGCTTGTTTTTACCCATGGTTTGCATCGCAGGCCGAGTGCGGCAGCTTTCTGTGCCATTAATGCGGCTGTGATCAATACTCCGGGGTTGGATGTGTTTGTACAGGATGTGATGGCTGCGATCAGGACGATGCCATGTTTCAATTGCACATCTCTGCCGCCCACAGTAATTGCCTTCTTTTTTTCCGCGTCTTGAGCGGTCAGTCCAAACCCATGCAGTCCTTTCTTCGCAATGAGAGAACGTTGGAAGGCGCTCTTGGCTGAGGAAACTGGGAAGATGTCTTGCGGCCGTTTTGGTCCAGCCAATACTGGCTGGACATGCTTAAGGTCAAAATCAATACTGTTACTATATGTGATCTCTTTATTTGAATCTTTTCGGAAAAGACCCTGCTGTTTAAAATAATACTCAACCATTTTCGTATGGAGACTGGTTCGACCCGTTCGCCTGAGGTAGGAAATAGTTTGGTCATCGACTGGAAAAAACGTCATGGTCGCCCCAGATTCTGGCGACATATTCGCGATCATTGCGCGTGTTTCAACCGGAAGGCCAGAAACACTTTCCCCAAATAGTTCCACGAATTTTCCAACAACACCGAATTCACGCAGTTTTGCGGTAAGGGCAAGGGTTACATCCGTTGGAGTACAATCCTCGTTCACTTTTCCATGCAGATGAACACCGATCACATCCGGAATAGAAAATTCTGATGGATAGTTCAGCAAGGCTGCCAGGGCTTCAATTCCTCCGACTCCCCAGCCAATCACCCCTAATCCATTGATCATTGTGGTATGCGAGTCTGTACCCAAAACGCTATCCGGGTAAATCAGTTTATTTCCTTCATTTGATTTTTTTATATAGGCAACTTTCGCCAGATACTCCAGATTGACCTGGTGGCATATTCCCAATCCAGGCGGTAGGATATTGAGGTTCTCATATGAATTTTGGCTCCACTTAAGGAAATGGTATCGTTCGAAATTCTGCTGGAATTCTTTTTCCTCGTTAATGCGCTGGGCCTGCGCACATCCAGATGCGATTACTTGAACGGAATGGTCGATGACCAGATCTGCCTGTATATGCGGATTTATCATTTCTGGGTCGCGGCCATCCTGCTGGACTGCATTGCGCAGGGCGGTAAGATCGTTTAGCACGGGTACACCTGTAAAATCCTGCATCAAGATCCGGGCTGGCAAAAATGGAATCGGAGAACGCGGTGCATGGGATATCGGTTGCCATCCAGCCAAATCTGAAAGATGGGTTAAAGAAAAACCCTGTTTCCCGTTATTGTGCAGGCAGCCCTCCAGTAAAATGCGGATAGTATATGGAAGATGCTCTATACTGGTATGCAGGTCGTCCATTAAATCAGGGATACTAAAGATTTGAAAGGATTCCCCGTCAATGATGATAGATTTTAAATAGGCTTTATTTTGGTTGATCATAGATACCTGCTTTTAAAGATGGAAAATATTTTGAATAATCGCCTGGGTATACTGCTGTGTGGATAAGGTGGTTGCGTTTTCAATGCGGTCCGCCAAATCGGGTGTCACCTTTTTGGATTGGATGGTTTGCTTGACGCCCGCCAGAATTATTTGTGCGGCTTCTTCCCATCCGATAAAATCCAGCATCATGACAGCAGAAAGGATCAGCGAACTGGGATTTGCGATTCCCTTTCCAGCGATGCCAACAGCTGAACCGTGATTGGCCTCGAATAATGCTGTCCCAGAATGATAATTGATATTTGCGCCGGGGGAAATCCCCACACCGCCCGCCAGCGCCGCCGCGGCATCAGAAAGGTAATCCCCGTTTAAATTGGTGGTAACAAAAGTATCAAATGATTGTGGCTTGGTGATCAATTGTTCGAATACAACATCTGCGATGACATCATCAATCCATAATTTTCCCCTGGACAAAGCTTCTTGTTTAATGGCATCCGCCTGCGCCTCGGATTCCGTCTCTTTAGCGGTTTTATATTGCCGGGCGGTAAAAACCACATCTCTAAAATCATTTTCCGCAGTTTCGTACGCCCATTGGCGGAAAGCGCCTTCCGTGTATTTCATGATATTGCCTTTATGGACGATGGTGATGTGGCTGCGTTGATTTTCTTTTGCCCATTGGATAGCAGCCGCCATGATGCGCCGGCTGTTCGATTTTGAAATGGGTTTTATGCCTATTCCGCAATGATCGGGGTCAGTAATTTTCTTAAAATCTTCTGGATGGTTCTTGCGAATCATTTCCATGAATAATTGGTGCGCGGGTGTTCCTGCCTGATATTCAATTCCGGTATACAGGTCTTCTGTGTTTTCGCGAAAAGTGATGATATCGATACCCAAGGGATTATTTAAGGGAGAAGGAAGGCCATCAAACCATTGCACGGGCCGTTGGCAAACATAAAGATCTAAGGACTGCCGTAGTGCTACATTTAGGGAGCGAATCCCTTTTCCCACAGGGGTTGTCAAAGGCCCTTTTATAGCGATTTTGTGGGTACGGATGGTTTGGATAGTTGCATCGGGTAGCCAGGATCCTGTTTGATCAAATGCCTTTTCTCCAGCTGAGATTTCCTTCCATCGAATTGACTTGTCTACCCCATACACTTGTTGGACCGCTGCGTCGATGACCATACGGGCGGCGTCCATAATTTCTTGACCAATCCCATCTCCGGGAATAAAAGGGATGGTAATTTTATGTTTGGATGATGCTGGCATGGTTGGTTTTCACTCCTTATGAATAATCGTATTCTAACATTATGTGGTCATTTTCCTCTTGACAGCGGTTGAATAATGGGTAGAATAATATCATGTATTATGGGACACTGTCTTATATAATGAGACATAAATAATGAGCGATAATCGGATACAAATGGTGGATCGCACGGTGGCTATCCTGGACTGTTTTCGCCTCAACCAGCCTGCTTTGGGTGTGCGTGAAGTCGCACGGCAATTGGACCTTTCCCACAGTACAGTGGGGCGGATCATGGCGTATTTAAAAGAATTGGGCATATTGAATCAGGATCCAGAATCGCAATTGTATATGATGGGCCCGAAAGTGTTGGCTTGGGCGGGAATCTACACTGTATCCAGCGATGTGCGCACATTGTCGCTTCCGATCATGGTTGATCTGCAGGATGCAACCCGCGAGACGATCAGCCTTTACATTCTTGAAGGTACGGAAAGGGTTTGTATTGAACGACTGGAAAGCCCTGAAACAGTACGCATCGTCCAGCGTGTTGGCCGGCGGATTCCGCTTTACGCAGGTTCCGCGGGAAAGGTTTTTTTGGCGTATATGGCAGAGGCTTTGCGGGAGAGAATTCTCAAAGGAAGCGCTTTGCTTCCCATGACCGAAAACACGATAACGGATGCGGAATCCCTGCGCGAGGATTTGCGAGCCATCCAACAGCGCGGATATGCCATTAGTAAAGGGGAATGGATCATTGACGCGGCCGGCGTCGCAGCGCCGATCTTTAATCAAGTTGGACAAATCACCGCAGCGTTGAGCATATCTGGGCCGATCCAGCGTTTTAAATCGCCTCGTATTAAGGAATTGGGTGAATTGGTAAAAACAGAAGCCAAGAAGGTATCACAGGAGTTGGGGTATTATGTACGCGCATGAGTGAAAAAACTTATCAGGAGAGAAAAAATCAATGTGGTTGCATGAAAAAATCGAATCAAAGGTGGAAAAAACCAGGGATCGTATAAAAGATCTACTGCGGGATAATTTTGACAATCCGCTTGGCGAAATACGGTTGAAACATTTGTTTAGCGGTTTGCGGGGAACGGATCTGCTGGTTAGCGATGTCTCATTTGTTGACCCTTTTTCAGGCATTCATTTTCGAGGATACTCCATCGATGAATTGCTGGAAAAACTACCAAAGGCAGATAAAAGTGAAATGCCCTTAGCTGGCGGAATGTTCTATTTAATGCTAGTAGGAGATCTTCCAACGCGTGAAGAAGCTTTGGCTGTGGAAGAGGAATGGCGCCAGCGCAGTGATTTGCCATACCATGTGGCGGATATGCTGCGTGCGATGCCAAAAGATACCCACCCCATGACAATGTTTTCTCAAGCGATCCTTGCGCTGCAGTCACGCTCTGAATTTACGCTGCGCTACAATAATGGATTGAAAAAACTAGATTATTGGAAACCAACATTGATTGACAGCCTCAGTCTGGTGGCGAAAACGCCTGCCATCGCGGCGGCGATTTATAACATAAAATACCACAACCGTGATCTGATTCCACCCAGCCAGAATCATGATTGGAGTGCGAATTTCGCTTACATGATTAATAAAGATTGGGATGAGCATTACATGGAATTGTGCCGTTTGTTTTTCGTGATTCATGCTGATCAGGGAACAGGAAATGTCAGCGCGCACACCGCCTGGCTGGTGAATTCTGCTTTATCCGATATCTATTTTTCATGTTCGGCCGCCATGAATGGGTTGGCCGGACCGCTCCATGGGCGTGCAAATCAGGACTGCCTGGAATGGCTGCTGGATATTCTCGAAACCTATGGCAGCTGCCCAACAGAAAAACAATTAGAGACGTTTATCTGGGACACACTCAGCCGCGGAAAGGTAATTCCCGGGTACGGGCACGCAGTTCTCCGAAATACGGACCCACGCTACACTGCACAATTAGAATTTGGAAAAAAGTATATCGCCGATGATGACCTTTTTAAGTTGGTTCAAATGGTGTATGTGGTTGCCCCCAGGATATTAAAGGAACAAGGTAAAGCGAAAAATCCATGGCCAAATGTCGACGCGATTAGCGGTACGCTGCAATACCACTGTGGGATGCGCGAGTATGATTTTTATACAGTCCTGTTTGGGGTTGGGCGCATAATGGGTATCACCGCAAATCTGGTTTGGGCGCGTGCTTTGGCTGCGCCGCTTGAACGGCCGCAGTCGATTACCCTGGATATGGTAGAAGCAAAAATCCTTTAGAATTATTTTGATTGCTCATATGAGGTCCAATGCGCGTATTCTGCCCAGAATGCCTTCGGGAAAATGACTTTGACTTCAACCAGTTCCGCTGCGATTGCGGAGGAGCTTGGGAAGTTGCTGATCGGCTGCCGTTTCAACCCGGTCGAATTGACCGCTCGATTTCATCGCTGTGGCGATACGCAAATTTCTTCGGTTTTGATGCGGGATCGCATCCTGTTTCGCTGGGCGCAGGTTGGACTCCCATTCTTTCAGCGAATTGGAAATCTCGCACTGTTGACGTTAAGTTGGAATATATTTCTCCCACCGGTTCTTTTAAAGATCGTGGGGTTGAAATTGAGGTAAATTATCTGCGTTCCAGGAAAATCTTCCAGGTAGTAGAGGATTCCTCAGGGAATGCCGGCGCAGCGTTGGCTGCTTATTGTGCCCGCGCGGATATTGGCGTGGATATATATGCTCCCGCTAGCGCTGCAGAAAATAAGTTAGCCCAGATTGCAGTCTATGGGGCCGATTTGCACAAGATTCCTGGGCCGCGCGTAGAAGCGAGCAAAGCAGTCCTTGAGATGGTTGGTCAGGGGGCAACCTATGCATCCCACGCTTATCATCCCATTTACCTTATGGGGCAGGAAACATTTGCCTGGGAAGTCTGGGAACAGTACGAAAAAAATATTCCAACCGCAATTTTAATTCCGACCGGACAGGGAGGATTGTTGCTGGGGGCGTGGTTTGGTTTTTCCAGATTATTGGAAGCGGGCTTGATACAGCAAATGCCGCGTTTATTTGCTGTCCAACCGCAAAGGCTGGCTCCTATCTATTCAGCCCTTGAAAAAGGTCTTGATACAATCCCAGCGCTGCAACCAGCGCAACCATCCATAGCCGAAGGGCTTGCGATCGTTCAACCGGTGCGCGGTAAGCGCATCTTGCAGGCGCTGCGCGAATCTCGGGGCGGTTCACTGGTGGTAACGGAACAGGAAATACGTCAAGCCCATACACGCCTGGCTAGGATGGGACTGTTTGTAGAACCATCCAGTGCAATAGCTGCTGCTGCGATTGATCAGGTACAATCATTGCTCAGAGAAAATGACCGGATTCTCGTAGTGCTTACCGGAAGTGGATTGAAATCTTCGTTATAATACATTGAATTAAATACAGTTGGATTTCAATATGATTTCATTTACTCGCGGCGTTCCACCACCGGAAAGTTTCCCGACCGGACGCATAACCCTATGTGCGAACCATGTTCTCTCTGAATCAGGCGGAAAAATTCTGCAATATGGAAAAGCAGGGGGGTATGATCCCCTGCGTCTTCAACTCGCGGAACAATACAAAACAGAAAGAAGCCATATATTAATTGGACAGGGCTCTTTACAATTGCTGGATCTGCTTTGCAGAGTGACTATTCTAAAAAAAGAATCAAGTGTTTTTATTGAACAACCGACCTATGATCGATCACTAAAGATCTTTCAGCGTACTGGTGCAAAATTAATTGGTTTCCCTTTGAATAATGGAAGTATCGAGCTTGATGCGGTAAAAAAGAGATTGGAACAGGGTCATGTCCCCGCATATTTTTACCTCATTCCTGATTTTCAAAACCCCTCTGGAGCGGTAATGAAGGAAGGTGTCCGGCAAGAATTGATCGCACTCGCCCGTAGATTTGGGTTTTTCCTTATCGAGGACGGCCCGTATCGCCATTTACGGTATCAAGGGGAAGATCAGCCGATGCTGTATGATTTGGCACCGGACTGTGTGATTCACATGTCCTCTTTCAGTAAACTGATCAGT
>Ga0180431_10009271_pt1 | contig 11149 bp, 5 predicted proteins | sample SS_ome_11_FD_132459 | JGI IMG/M metagenome (GOLD analysis project Ga0180431, IMG submission 132459) | Hypersaline lake sediment archaeal communities from the Salton Sea, California, USA - SS_1_MS_1 metaG | ecosystem: Environmental > Aquatic > Non-marine Saline and Alkaline > Hypersaline >...
ACCGTCTGGCCGGTCACCATGATCCGCCCCCCGTCCGGCGTATACTTGATGGCGTTGTTCACCAGGTGGTAGAACAACTTGTACACCAGATCAGGGTCGCCCGAGAACACGGGCAGATCGTCCACCCCCGTCAGCTCCAGCGTCACATCGCGCTCCTCCAGCGCCTGCTGAAACTCAAGCTCAATCCCCTCGAACACGACGGGGATGTTGAACGGGCTGCGAATCACGTCCAGATCGCCGTTCATCAACCGCGATACGTCCAAGATGCTGTTGAACACGCGATGCAGCCGCTCCGTGCTCGTCACCACCCCCTCCACCAGCGCCTGTAGCCCAGGATCCTCCTGGGCCGCGGCGTTGTTCTCCATCATCTGGGCATACCCCATCAGCGCCGCCACAGGTGTACGCAGCTCGTGAGCCGAGACCTGGATGAAATCGGACTTGGTCCGATCCAACCGCTCCAGTTGCCGCAGCGCCCGGGTCAGCTCTTCATTCGCCTGGCGCAAGTCCTCGATCGCCTGTTGGTCGGCGTCCCGCAGGCGACCGGTCAAGCGGACCAGAATACGCACGCTCAGAGAGGGGCTGCGTCCCAAGACCCGCAAGAAAGTATCCCGGCCGATCTTCAGCACAGTCAGGGGCCCGGCAGCGCGGACGGTGGCCGTGCGTCCTCCTTCCTGGAGCAGCGCCATCTCGCCGAAGATGTCACCCGGTCCCGAGGTGTGCAGATACCGCTCGTGCTCCTCGTCAAACTGCTTGAGAACCTCCGCGTGCCCCTCGACGATGAAGTAAAGCGCGTCCCCCGGCTCCTTCTCACGGCACACGATCGCCCCCGCCGGAAAGGAACACAGCTCCGCCGCCCGGGCCAGTTCATCCAGATCCTCCTCCGCCAGACCGAACAGAATCGGGCGCAGGAACTCCTTGGCATCTACCTGGGCGTTCACTTGTGGAAACGAAGATGACCCGTCCATAATCGCTCAATCTCGCTTTGTGCTCGTGGCGAAATAACGACGGTCTTAGTATAGCTCAAGCCGGCGCATAAGTCAAAAATCGGTAACCGCTCGCACCCTCTATTTAACAATATTCCCGGCCTCCCCTGGGTTACAACTTCGTTACGGCCAGGTTTCACATCGCCACGGGTCATCCCGCGGGCCGTGCGACCCCATCCAACCCCTAGGGCAATTCCATATAGGGAGTACGCCAGGTGCAACGCACTTCGGCGTGTGTGGAATATACGCATGGATGCCCTAAACGTGCCTTCAGCGTGTGCGAACGAGTTGTTTCGTTAAAGTGCGTTGCACCTACTACGGCCATTTGCAGATTGCGGCGAGTGTGATACACTTCTGGTGGCAGGAGATAGAAGCTACAACCAGGCCCTGAACTCTAGCGGAGGTTCAACACATGTCCACAAGCAAGCGATTGACACAGGTGTTCCAGTCAGCCCCGGAGATCCACTTCGACGACCGCTCTAAATTCATCCTCTTCAGCGACTGTCACCGCGGTGACAACAGCTGGGCTGACGACTTCGCCAACAATCAGACCCTCTTCTTCCACGCACTGAAACACTACTACCACCAGGGATTCACCTATATCGAGATCGGAGATGGGGACGAGCTGTGGGAGAACAGCAGCTTTGCCAACATCAGGCGAGCACACAGCCACGTGTTTTGGCTGCTGCGCAAGTTCTACATACAGGACCGATTTCACCTGATTTGGGGCAACCACGACATGGAGCGGAAAGATCCCGAGACCGTCAAGCGCACGCTGTACCGGTTTCGCAACGAGCGGACGGGGGAGTATGAGCCCTTGTTCGAGGGCATCCAGCCCCGCGAGGGGCTGGTGCTGCGTCATGTGGACACGGGCGTCAAGGTTTTTCTGGTCCACGGCCACCAGGGAGGCCTGCTCAACGACCGCTGGTGGCGCTTGAGCAGATTCTTCGTCAGATACCTCTGGAGACACGTGCAACTACTGGGCGTGAAAGACCCCACCAGCCCCGCGCAGAACCTCAAGAAACGAAACGAGGTCGAGAGAAAGATCACGCAGTGGGTCGAGGCCAATCACCACATCCTCATCGCCGGCCATACCCACCAGCCCAGATTTCCCGCCCAGGGAGCCCCACCCTACTTCAACACCGGCAGCTGCGTGCATCCTCGCTGCGTCACCGGGATCGAGATCCAGGACGGCGAGATCGCGTTGATCAAGTGGTGGGTCAAACCCGACGCCGCCGGGATGCTGCACGTAGCGCGGGAGGTGCTGGTGGGCCCTGAGAAGCTTCAAGCCGTCTCCCCGGGCAACTGACACAGGGCCTGTGACAGCCAGACCGGCGGCGGCACCCACATTCGCCCCGCCCTCGTCGTCAGCGGCCAGCACTATCCAGCCGAGGGGCGCCGTCAGCCCTCTTCCGCGTCCTCTCGCATCTCCCGGGCCTGCTCCTGCAACTCCTGGAAGTAGCCCGTCTCGGTGATCTCCGCCACCTGCTGGGCCTTCTTCGCCTCGTCGATCTCGATGCGCAGCTCCTCCACCTGCCGCTTCAGACGCGCCTCACGAGACTGCACCTCGGTGACCATGCGGCCAAAGACGCGCGCCAGGTGGGCCAGCTCATCCCTGGATCTCGCGATGTCGGCGATGTGCCCCGGTTCGAACGGCTCACCCCGCTCGATGGCCTGGGCCGCCCCCACGAGCTTGCGCACCGGCCGCGCGATGCTCCTGCTCAAGAAAAAGGAAAGACCTGCGCCGAGGGCAACCACGGCCAGCGAGACCGCCACGCTGCGCATGACGCTGGCGCGGACCGCCGCCTGGACGCTGTCCGTCAGCAGGTAGAAGAGGGCCACCAACTCCACCCCGCCCTCCTCGTCCAACAGCGGCACCGCCACCCGAAAGACACCCTCACGCAGATCCGAACGCACATCCTCGGATTGGATGGCCGCGTCCAATAGCTCGATGTCCACGGATGTCTGGTTATCGTAGGTCGGAATGGTATCCCGACCTACGGACGCACGATCGCTCTCAGCGATGACCTGACGCTCGGCGTTCCACACGCGGATAGCAGCCACGTTCCCATGGCCGGTCAGCTCGTCCACTAACTGCTGGGCGTTCATGTCCCGGCTCAGTTCCTCAAGGAAAGAGGCCTCATATCCCAACTGGACGATACGTGGCCCATCCACCCCGGAGACGCCGACGTACTTGAACACCTTGTCGTCCACCTCACGCTTGCGCGCCTCCTGGATCACCACGCCGTCCTCCTGCACAAGCAGCGGATAGAAGGCGTGGGCCTGGGGTTGCTCCTCGGGGTCGGGACTGAAGGTGAAATCGATGCCCGGTGTCGTGTGCAGGTAGGCGTGCCCTGTCTCATCGGTGATCCAGAACTCGTCGAGCGCCGTGTTCTCAGTGACGTCGCGAAGCACAGCGGTGATCTCGTCCGTCGACAGGCCGGCCCTCCGTTCGGCGACGCTCACCAGGTGCGCGGCGATGCGCGCCTCCACCACCATCTGGTCGCCGACGATGCCCTCTACCTGCTCGGGGACACGCGCGGCGAAGTTGCTGCTGCGAGCCAGTAGCTGCGCCGCGATGATGCCGTCCGTCTCCATCTGGGCCAGCACTGCCTGAACGGCCTCCCGGGTGGTGACGAACGTGGTGGCGATCACCGTAATCACCAATACGCCGACGATGGAAAGGAAGAACTTGACGTGCAGTTTCATCTCAGCCTCCCTCCAGTATCCGATCGGCGATAGCGTTGAGCCCCTGAGTCAGCGGATGAACAGGGTGGCGCAGGCAGAAGATGCCGCCGCTGGCCAGCCGCACCATGTCTTCCGAGAGGGACAACACCGCCGCCACCTCGCACCCATACGCCCGCTCCATCTTCCCCCTCACGTCGTCGAAATCCAGCCCGGGCAGGGCCTTATTGACCACCAGGAACATCCGGGGGATCTCCAGCTTGCGGGCCACGTCCACTGTCACCGCCGTCCCCTGGTAGTCCTGCTGAGCGGGGCGCATGATGACGATCAGGATATCGGAGATGGCGATGGAGAGCAGCGTCTCCTCGTTGAGCCCGGGGTGGGTGTCGATGAACAAGCAGTCGAGATCGAGCCGCCGGAGCAGCTCCTGGAACCCGTCGCCCAGGACGCCCACGTCGTATCCCTCGCGCAGCACGCGCGCGATCTCGCCGGCCTTGAGGCTGGAGGGGATGAGGTGAATGCCGCCGCCCATCACCGCGACTTCGCCCTCCCCCATCTCCAGGATCGCGCCGGACGCAGCCGGCGTCGACCGTGCACGGTCGGGCAGACGGTCGGAAGCGGACGCGATGTCCGCCACGTCGTAGGCCGCCTCCTCGACGGTGCACCGGCCCCACAGGTAGTCGTTGAGCGTCCTGTCGATCCTCTTCTCGTCCAGGCCGAAGAGCACGTGGATGCCCGGGGACTGGATGTCGGTGTCGATGATGCCCACGCGCCGGCCCCGCCGGGCCGCGATCGTGGCCACGTTGGCCGTGATGTTGGACTTGCCCGTCCCCCCGCGGAACGAATGGATCGAGATGATCTTGGACATGGGTTACCTCTCCTCCTCCGGACGCAGCGTCGAATGGTACGCCAAACGCCCGTCCCGCATAATCGTCAGCACGATCGGTTTTCCGACCACGTCGCCGTCTTTAAGGAACGCGTGAGGCCCGGTGACCCCGGTCCAGGACGCGGCGGACGCAGGTCCCATCGAGCGCAGAGCCGCGGCCACGTCCTCGGGGACCGTCGTGCCGGCCGTCTCCATGGCGTGGGCCAGCAGCCTGACCGCGTCGTATCCCTGCGCGGCCCACACATCGGGCGGCGCGCCGTACCGGGCCCGGAAATCGTCCGTGAACCGCTGTACCTCCGGCCGGGGTTCGGCGGGGTGGAAGTAGGCGGCGGCCATGGCGCCCTCGGCCGCCTCCCCGGCGATCTCCCACAGCGCGTCGGTCGCCAGGCCCTCGCCGCCCAGCACCGGCCGGGAGACACCCACCCGCCGGGCCTGCGCCACGACGTGCGCCGCCTCGGGCATCGTCCCGGCCACGAAGACGGCGTCGAAATCCAGCCGCCCCCAATCGGCCAGCAGCGGCTCGAAGTTCCTCTCGCCATCCTGGTACGAGGCCCGATCCACGACGGTGATCCCGGCCTCCGCGGCCCGCATCTCGAAGACGTTGCCCAACCCCCGGCCGTAGGCGTCCCGGGCGGAGACGATCATCACCCGCTGGTACCCTTGGTCGGCCGCGAACTCCGCCAGCCGGGGGCCGACCCGCCGGTTGGAGGGGCTGGTGCGGAACACCAGGTGGAAACCCTGTTCGGTCAGCTTGGGGCTGGTCGCCGCGGGACATATCATCAGCAGCCCCGCAAACTCATACGTGGCCGAGGCAGAGATGGCCATATCCGAGCCCCAGTGTCCGATGACGGCCACGATGTCCAGGTTCCGGGCAAACTGCTGGGCGACGAGCTTGGCCTTAGCCACGGACGATTCGTCGTACCGCTGCACCACCCGGAGCTCCCGGCCGAGCACCCCGCCGGCCGCGTTCGTCTCCTCGACCGCCATGCGGATGCCCCGCCACATCGAGCCCTCCGGGTCCGCCGCGACGCCGATGAGGATCGGGCCCGTCGCCCGGGCCGCGCGATAGGCGCGCTCCTCGGCGACGGTGCGCCCGCCTCCGCACCCCCCACTCCCACATCCAACGCCCGAGGCCGCAAGCAGAACCAGCAGGATGAGCAAGCCGGGGCGAACGATGGGCCGGGTATTGCGTGTTGGGTAGTGATTCACGTGACCTGCCGCCTGGCGAGCTCCGCGAAAAGCCCGCCCTCCTTCATCAGCTCGTCGTAGGTGCCGCGCTGAACGATCCGGCCGTCATCGATGACCAGAATGCGGTCGGCGTTGACGATGGTGCTGAGTCGATGAGCGATCACCACCCGGGTGACTTGCAGCCGCTCCAGGCTGTGGCTGACGAGGGCCTGGGTGCGGTTGTCCAGCGCGCTGGTGGCCTCGTCGAAGAACAGCATGCGGGGCTTGTTGACGAGGGCGCGCGCGATCAACAGCCGCTGCCGCTGCCCGCCGGACAGCGTGCCCCCCCCCTCGCTGAGCACCGTGTGCATCCCCATGGGCATGTCCTCGATGTCCTCATCCAGGCCCACTGTGCGCGCCGCCTCCCAGGCGTCCTCCATGGTCAAGGCGGACGTCGATGACCCCACGATGTTGGCGAAGATATCGCCCGAGACCAACTGGCCGTTCTGCAGCACGACGCCGAGCTGGCGGCGCACGGCCTCCACGTCCAGCCCGGCCAGATCCTGACCGTCGTAGTAGATGGCCCCCGACAGGGGGGTCTCGAACCCCAATAACAACCGGACGAGGGTCGACTTGCCGCAGCCCGACGGCCCGACCAGGGCCACGAACGCGCCCGGCTCGACGCGCAACGAGATGTCCTTCAACACCAGCGGCTCATCCTCCCGGTAACGAAAGACCACGTGGCTGACCTCGATCTCGCCGGTCAACGCCCCGGGGTCGGATTTGGCCGGGTCGACCTCCGGCATCGCGCGCAGGATGGGCCGGACCCGCTCGAAAATGGGCACGATGTTGAGGGCCGAGACGAGCACCGAACTGACGGTCAGGCTGGCCGTCAGAAACTGGGCAAAGGCCGCGCTGAAGGCCAGGAAGCCGCCGGTGGACAGCCGCTGGCTCTCGCCGGCGAGGGCGACCGTGGCGAAGATGGCCATGGAGGTCAGGATCGGATAGGCGGACTGAAAGACCGACAGGCCGTTGGCCACCGACCGGGCCTTGAAAGCGACCCGCTTCTGGGCGCTGAACGCTCTGGCCCACAGGGCGAAGGCCCGATCCTCCGCACCCGCCACGCGAAGCTTGGCGATACCGGAGATGAACTGGAGCACCATGCCCGAAATCCGCCCCTGGAGGGCGGTCAAGGCCCTCTCATGCCGCACCTGGACCCGCCCGGCGACCGCGATCGCCGATACCAGGACCAGGGCCAAGGCCACGGCGACCCACGCCAGCCGGGCGTCTATATAGAAAAGCAGGGCGAAGTTGAAAACCGAAAAGACGGCGGCCAGGATGGAGGAGATGGTCGCCTCCGGCAACGTGCGGCGAATGATGTCGATCCCCATCGCCCGCTCCGCCAGATCGCCGGCCGAATAGCGGCGAAAGAAGGAGGCCGGCAGCCGCAACAGACGATCCCACACGGCGGTCTGGAGCGACATATCCATCCTCCCTTCGAGGCGCAGCACGGCGACGTTCTGCGTGAGCCGGAACATGGCGCTCGCCACGGCGCTCACGAGCAGCGCCAGGCCCACCTGCACGAGCTGGCCCCGCGCCGCGCCCGGAATCACCTGGTCGAAGAGCAGGCCCATGGCCAGGGGCGCGGCCATGCCCAGCACGCCGATGGCGACCCCCACCAGGACCACCGTCAACAGGGCGTTCCCGCTTCCCCGGAGGCCAAACGTGAGCAGATCGAGAGCGCCGAGCGGGCGCCCGGGAAACGGCCGGTAGAGGACGTGGGCCAGCGGGGCCAGGGAGGCGGCCACCTCGGCGGTCACCGGCCCGCGGGTCTGGGCCACCGGATCGACCCACTCGTAGCGACTGCCGCCGCCGAGGAGGGCGGGACCGCGCGGCGAGGCCGGCAGGAGAGCCACGGGCCGGCCGTCCGCCTCCCGGTAGGCCAGCATCGGCCCGCCGTCGGCCCGCCACCACGTCCCGCGCAGGGCCACGCGGCGGAGGCGAACGCGAGACGCCCTGGCGATCCGTCGCAGCGCATCCCGCGAGTCAGGGCTGTGCTGCGCGCCGGGGGGCGGTTGGATCACCACACCCAGGGCCTGGCCCACCAGACGGCACGCGGCCAGCAGAGGGTCCGCGCCGTAGGCCTCATCCAGGCGGTCGCCGGCCTTGGTCTCCAGCACGGCGGTGAGACGGGACAGGGCGTGTTCCAACACCCGCCGATCCGCCTCCGCCCGCTCGCGCAGGCGCTCGCGCTCGGCCCGCTCAACCTGGGCCATCTGCAAGGCCACGCACTTCAGAACCAGCCCATGGAAGCGATCCAGCCCCGACCAGGACGGATCCCGCTCGATCAGCGTCTCGGTCTCCATCGCGGCGAGACGGCTATCGCAATCCGCCTCCAGCCAGGTTCGGTCCGAGAGCGGGAGGAAGCCGTCGCTCGCCACCGGCAGCTCGGGCAGCCCCATGAAGCGCGAGCGGCCCGCCAGATGCTCGACCCACAGAACGCCTCTTCCAGGGCGAGCGGCGCGATCCTCCTCCAGGGAGAGCTCACCCCCCGGCTCCAGCAGCGCGCTTTCCGGCGGCGGGAAATCGCGGGCCACGCCCGAGGAAAGCCCCTGCACCCAGCCATCGATCAACGAAACGACCGACGCCCGCTCCGGACGCCCCGCTTCAGCGGGGGTCCCAACACCGACAACCGGATCACTGCCCGCCCCCTCCCGATGTTGGACAAACTCCTCAAGCCGGGAACGCCGTATCCGTATCAACTCCGTCTCCGGCCCGCCGACCGCCAACAGCGCCACCCCACATGCCCCACGCTCCTGACCCTTCAACGCCCCACAGGCGGATGCGGGCACCCGCTCCATCCCAAACACAGCCTGCCCCACCCCCGCACGGAAAAGGTGGCGCCGAACGCCGACCACGGCGGACGATCGATCACTGTCCCCGCCCTCCGGACGCCCCGCTTCAGCGGGGGCCCCAACGCCGTCCGCCTCATCATACACCGGCACCGCGAAGACATCCACCCGCCCCGAATAGACCACCCACACCACCCGGGGATCGTCCAGCAGAATCGCATCCCGACTCCCACACCGGACGAGGCGCCCAAGCTTGTACCGCGCCTGGAGCAGAAAGATCTCATCGGGCCCCGACGCGCCCGCCCCACGCTCCGCCCCCCCCGCCTCATCGGGGCGTCCGGCGTCGGACAAAGCGGACAAGGCCATTCCCAAGGCGCGTCTTGCTTCCGGATCATCGTCCGCGTCGAATTCCAGATCGCGAAGCACGTCCTGAATCTTCCCCATCAGTACAGGGACTCCAGATATTCCAGCGGGGACTTCTCCTTCTGCGGCGCCCCCGCCTCGATCAGATCGGCGTACAAGCTATCGGGGGCATTGATCAGCTCCTCGTGCGTGCCGCGCTCGGCCACCGCGCCCCGATCCAGCACAATGATCTCGTCGCAGTCCCGGATCGTGCTCAGACGATGGGCGACGATCATGCAGGTGCAGCCCCGGCGCCGCAGGTTGTCGTCGATCAACTGCTCCGTCTTGGGATCCAACGCGCTGGTGGCCTCGTCCAGGATGAGGATGGTCGGGTCGCCCACCAACGCTCGGGCGATCTCCAGGCGCTGTCGCTGCCCGCCGCTGAAGTTGCGCCCCCCCTCCTCGATCCGATAATCGTAGCCCGCGGCCTTGGCCGAGATATCCTCGTGGATCAGGGCATCCTTCGCCGCGCGGATGAGGTTCGCCTCGGGCACGGTCGAATCCCACAGCGTCAGGTTTTCCCGGATGGAGCCCTCGAACAGGAACACCTCCTGATCGACCATGGCCAGGGAGTTGTTGATCGTGCGCCGGGGCATCTCGGTGCGCGGCCGTCGGTCAAAGAGGATCTCGCCGGACCAGGGCTCGTACAGCCCGGCCACCAGCCTGGCGATGGTGGATTTGCCGCTGCCGGTCCTTCCCACCAGCGCGACCCGAGAGCCCGGCTTCAGGTTCAGGCTGAACCCCTCAATGAGGGGCGGATCAAAGGGGTTGTAGCCGAAGGTCAGATCCCGGATCTGCACCCACCCCGATAGCTTGCCCCCCGGATCCAGATCCGCCTCCCGGTCCCCTGAATCGACGTGAGGATCGGGGGCATGACGGAGCACATCGTCCAGGCGGCTCATATCCCCGCGAACCTCCTGCAAGACGCCGCCCAACCGGACCAACTGATTGATGGGCATCGTGAAACTGACCATCAGAGACTGGAAAGCCACCAGCTCCCCCATGGTCAGGCGCCCATCCATGACCCGCAGCCCGCCGATGACCAAGATCGCCGTGGTGTTCAGGGCATTCAGGAAAGGGGGCAACACCGCCAGAACCTGCGAAGCGAGGCCCAAGCGCTGGGCCGTGTTTTCCACCTTGGTCTGGTACCCGGCCCAGCGGGCGAAGAAGTCCGACTCCCGGCCGGTCGCCTTCAGGGTCTCGATGATCTGCAGGCCACTCATGGCGGTGCCCATCAGCTTTCCGCCGTCCTGGAGGAGCTTCTGGTTGGCGTCCACCCGCCTGCGGGAGATGTATCGCAGCCCGATCAGGTTCAACGCAGCGATCAGGATGCCGATCAGGGTCAACACAACGTCGTAGCGGAACATCAGGAGGGCGTAGAACACGACCAGGATGGCGCTGATGACCGTCGTGGCCAGCTCACCCGACAGCAGGTGAGCGACCCGGTCGTTGATCGCCACCCGCGCGCCAATCTCGCCGCCGTACCGCTGGGTGAAGAAATCGACCGGCAGGCGCAGGACGTGCCACAAGAAGCGGCTCGACGTGCTCAGCGCCAGCTTGGTCTCCAGGCGCAGGAGATAGTGGGACTGCAGCCATGTCAGACCGCCCCGCATCGCGGCGGTCAGCGCCATACCAAAGAGCAAAGGGGCGATCCAGCTCTCCAATCCCCGCACCAGATAATAATCCACAAACACCCGGCTGAACGCGGGGATGATCACCCCGGGCACCACCAGGGCCAACCCCGCCAGGACCACGTAGGCCAGCGCCCGCTCCGATCCGACCAGGCGTGTTCTCAGTCCCTCAAGGATGCCGGGCCGTTCCCCCCCCGGCTCGAAGTCCGGCCCCGGTTCGAAGGTCAGAACGACACCGGTGAAGGCCCGGTCGAACACCTCGCTAGAGACCACGCGCGGACCGGACGCCGGATCGTTCAGGTACACGCGGTCCCTGTCGAATCCCTCCACCACCACGAAGTGATTGAAGTTCCAGAAGACGACCATGGGCCGGGGAAGCGCGCGCAGGGATGCCGGCTCCTTCTTGAACCCCCGGGCCTTGAGACCGTATCGGCGGGCGGCCTTGACGATGTTGCTGGCCTTGCTGCCATCGCGTGAGACGCCACAGGCGGCCCGCAGTTCCTCCAGGGGGACGAACCGCCCGTGATAGCCCAGCACAATGCC
>Ga0180431_10009272_pt1 | contig 11146 bp, 6 predicted proteins | sample SS_ome_11_FD_132459 | JGI IMG/M metagenome (GOLD analysis project Ga0180431, IMG submission 132459) | Hypersaline lake sediment archaeal communities from the Salton Sea, California, USA - SS_1_MS_1 metaG | ecosystem: Environmental > Aquatic > Non-marine Saline and Alkaline > Hypersaline >...
ATACCGATGGCGTTGTCGCTGGGGTATGGAATTTTGTTTGCGACGGCGATTACGTTGATCTTGATACCGTCGTTGTATCTGGTGCTGGATGACGGGCGGCGTTTTGTGGCGTGGCTGGGGGGGGGCGGGGGCGAAGAGAGTTATGAGTTATGAGTTATGAGTTATGAATGGAGAGGAGGAGAAGAGGGTTTTTTGACAGGATTAACAGGATTGACAGAATCTAATAAAAAGACATAAAGGACAAGGGGAAGTGTCGCCTGCGGTGACGGCCCTACAGTGGCTTTGGAGTGACGCGGTATGTTACTTATAGATATAGACTGGTGTGTTTTCTCAGTATTCGCACTGATCGCGTTGGGTTACTACTGCTCAGCCAGGCTTTGGGCCGCTTCGTGGATAAGAGTGATTGATCCGCGGGCAAGATGCCCGCGACACCGCCGAGATTGAAGGGTTATGGGTTGAGAAGGTTTTGGGCTAGGATGGTTTGGGCGGCGTGGATGGTTTTGAGGGTGTCGTCGAAGGGTGAGGAGGTGGTGTGGGTGTTGTTTTTGACGGCGTCGACGAATTCGCGGTGCTTGGCTTCGAAGCCTGCGAAGACATGGAATTGATCGCTGCCGGCGACGTCGGCGGTGTGGTAGGTGACGCCTTGGTAGTCGCCGTTGGCGTAGAGGGTGGCTTGGTTTTCGACTTCGGCGTCGACGTAGATTTTGGGGGCGTGCATCTGGACGCGGAAGACGCGTCGGCCGCTGGTCCAGGAGTTGACGAGGGAGCCGACGGAGCCGTTGTCGAAGTAGAGGGTGGCTGATATATAGTTGATGTCGGGGGTGCCGATGCGTCGGCAGTGGGAGTGGATGTCGACGATGTCGCCGGCACACATCCAGCGGACGGTGTCGATGGCGTGGACGGTGTCGTCGAACATGTGGTCGCGGGGGCCTATGAAGGGGTCGGGTTCGCACTTGAAGAATTCGCAGACGGCGTGGTTGATGGGTCCGCGTTGGAGGCAGAGGTCGCGCATTTTGACGAGCAGGGGGCATGAGCGACGTTGGTGGCCTACCTGGGTGATGCAGCGGTGTTTTTGGGCGAGGTGGGCTAGTGACTGGGCCTGGTGGAGGTTGAGGCCCATGGGTTTTTCGATGAAGAGGTGGAGGTGCTGCTGGAGGCACCAGATCCAGGGGTCAATCATGACGTGGGGGTGGCCGATGGCGTAGACGGCGTCGGGTTGGGTTTTTTCGATCATTTTCTGGTAGCTGGTGGGGTGGTCGGCCTGGAAGCAGTTTTCGGGAGGGATGCTGAAGCGTTGGGCGGTGTCGCGGAGGTGGTGGGGGTTGAAGGCGGAGATGCCGACGATTTCGAGGTCGTCGAAGGAGGCGAGGGAGGGGTAGTGGACTTTGTTGGCCATTTGGCCTGCGCCGATGACGCAAACGCGGATTTTGTCTTTGGGCATGGGGTGGACCCTCGTGTTTGTTCGCTGTAAGTCTTTTTTTTTACAGGGTTTTGGTAACGTGGCGGCTTGGGTCAGCCTGAGGCGGCGCGGGCGTGGACGTGGGGCCCAGGCAGGCGAGGCGGTCAGGATATCCGCTGGCGAGAGTGTACCATAGTCGCAAGGGGCCGTCCAGCCGAGGGGTAATAAGCTGCCGTTTTTGGTACGTTGGGGCAGGAGGGGCTATAATTAAGGCAGAGAGACTATGTGAAGGGGCAAAGGCAGAGGCCCGTTAGATGGGGCTGGTTTGTCAGCCATGCAAGCGGGCTGGCCGTCTCAGGCACCAGGTGAGGTGCCGACGCAGGACAATTGTCGGTCGGGCGGCCGGGCTATATAGAGTGGAGGCAAGATGAGCAAGGACACTGCGTCGCCTTCGGCGGGGTCGGGCAAGTCGTTGGAGCACTCTGGATCGATAGACGTGCTGCGGCGTCTACTAGACCGCGCCGGCGAGGTGCTCTGGCGTCTGGATGGCCAGGGACGAGTGACGTTTGTGAACGGGGCTGTGGCGGACACGTTGGGTTACGAGGTGGCGGATGTGGTGGGCAGGATGCTGGCGGAGATACTGGTGGGAGAGAGCAAGGCGTGGGCACGCGGGGGCCTGGAACGCTGGCTTGAGGGCCGTTCGCAGGGGACGGGCTTAGCCAAGACGTTGCGTTTTCGTCGTAAGGACGCAAGCGAGTGGGTCGGGGCAACGTGCTGGTACGGAGAGTATGACGGGGCCGGCACGTTAACGGGGGCGCAGGGGGTAATGCGGGCAGCAGAGGGGAGCCTGGCCCAGGGAGCGAGTATCCCTGAAGAGGAACGGCTGCTATCGGAGGTATTGTCGAGCATCACGGACGGGATCAGTGTGCTGGACACGGAATACCGGATCTTGCGTGTGAACGCGACAATGGAGCGATGGTACGCTCATAAGATGCCCTTGGTGGGCAAGAAGTGCTACGAGGCGTACCACGGACAGGACGTGCTGTGCAAGCAGTGTCCAGCGCAGCGTACCTTGACGCACCAGGAGATTGCCCAGGCAGTTGTGCCACGGATCGGCGCTGGGGGGCAATTGCAGGGCTGGCTTGATTTGCATTCGTTTCCGTTACGTGACAGTAAGACAGGGGCAGTCAAAGGAGCGATCGAATACATGCGTGACATCACAGAGCAGAAGGAGACACAGGATCGGTTGGAGAAGGAGGAGCAGTTGCTTCGGACGCTGGTGGGGAGTCTTCCGGACTGTGTGTACGTGAAGGACCGTGAGCACCGTTTCGTGATGGCCAACGAGGCGACGGCGTTAGTGATGGGTGCGGCGTCGACGGAGGCGTTGTTGGGCAAGACGGACGGGGATTTTTACGAGGCGGCCCAGGCGGTGCAGTATCGCGAGGAAGAAGAGGAGGTGATGTCCCGAGGTTGGCCTTTGCTGAACAAGGAGCAGGACACGGTGGACAGTCAGGGGCGTTTGCGTTACCTGCTGACGACGAAGGTGGCCTTGCGTGACAGTCGCGAGGAAGTGGTGGGGCTGGTGGGGGTCAGCCGGGATGTGACGGATCGGCGTCGGGCGGAGGAAAACTTGCGTGAGAGCGAGGAACGTTTTCGGCAGTTGGCAGAGAATATCGGGGAGATATTCTGGCTTTACGATGTGGCTTCACGTCGTTTTCTCTACGTGAGTCCGGGATATGAATCGGTATTTGGGCGGTCGGTGAAGGAGTTGTATGACCGGGCGGAGACGTGGACGGAGGCGGTGCATGACGAGGATGCCGAGCGCGTGCACTTTCATTTTGCGCAGGAGCGTGAAGGGATACCCTTTGAGTCACAGTATCGGATCGTGCGTCCCGACGGGGGAGTGCGATGGGTGAAGGACCGGGGTTTTGCGGTGACGGACGAACAGGGCAAGGTGTACCGTCTGGCGGGAATCGCCGAGGACATTACGGAGCGGAAGCAGGCGCGGCAGGCATTGGAGATATCGGAAGAGAAGTATCGGGGGCTTTACGAGGGCAGCCGGGACGGGATTGCCTTTACGGGGATGGACGGGCGTATTCAGGAGGCGAACCAGGCATTTCTGGACATGCTGGGCTACACACTGGAGGAGATACAGGGGTTGACGTTCTGGGACCTGACGCCGGTGCGGTGGCATGAACAACAGAAGCGGGTGGTGGCGCAGGCGTTGGAGCGGGGTTACGCCGACGAATATGAGAAGGAGTATTTTCGGAAGGACGGGAGTATTTTCCCGGTGCGGCTGCGTTTATGGCTGGTGCGGGACAACGACGGTCGGCCATTGCGTTTATGGGCCATCGTGCGGGATGTTACGGAACAGAAGCAGGCGCAAGAGGACCGGGAGCGTTTGACAGAGGCGTTGGAGGCGAAGAATATGGAGCTGGAGTCGTTGATTCACGCGACGAGCCACGATTTGCGGTCGCCTTTGGTCAACGTGGAGGGCTTCAGCCGGCATTTAGAGAAATATTGCGCCCGTTTGCAGGGCGCGTTGGCAGGGCAGGTGCTGGAGGCGCAGGCCCAGGCGGATGTGGGCTCGTTGCTGGAGCAGGACATCCCGGAGGCGCTTTATTATGTGCGTGCGAGTGTGCGCAAAATGGATGCGTTGATCAACGGGCTGCTTCAGTTGTCGCGGGTGGGGGGGGCGGCCTTGCGTTTGGAGCCTTTGGATATGAACGTGCTGATCGGGGAGATTCGGGCGGCGATGGAATATCAGCTGGAGGAGGGGCAGGTAACGTTGGAGGTGGCCTCTTTGCCGGAATGCTGGGGGGATCGCGAGCAGATCAGCCGGGTGTTTACGAATTTGCTGGACAACGCGTTGAAGTATCGGGAGGCGTCACGGGAGAGCAGGGTGAGGTTATCGGGACGGCGAACGGGCCAGACGGTGTTATATTGCATGGCGGACAACGGTGTGGGGATTCCGGAAGGGCGGCGGGAGACCGTTTTCAAGCTTTTCCATCGGGAACATAGTGGCGAAAGCGAGGGGGAAGGTGTAGGATTAACGATAGCGAAGAAGATCGTGGAGCGTCATGGCGGCCGGATCTGGGCGGAGTCGGAGGCAGGCCAGGGTAGCAGGTTCTTCGTGGAGTTGCCGGGCGAAAAACACAAAGCGAGAGCGCTGAGGGATTGAGAACAAAAGGGACCCGGGGACAAAAGGCGAACGTGGCGCGAGACAAGCAGTTGATTTGAGGTTTACAATGGCCAACGCGACGAGGGCAAAGGTGCTGCTGGTGGAGGATGACGGGGGGCTCTCGCGTTTGATCGAAGGCCAGTTGCTTAGCCGGGGGATAGCGATGGAGTGGGCCAGCAGCGGCCAGGAGGCCTTGAATTGGCTGGGGCTTCACGATGTGGATTTGCTGCTGCTGGATTACCAGTTGCCGGATATGACAGGGCGGGAGGTGGTTGAGTCGTTAGCACGGTCGGGCAGAACGTTGCCGTTTGTGCTGGTGACGGGCCGGGGGGATGAGAAAATCGCTGTAGAGGTCATGAAGCTGGGGGCGCGGGATTACGTGGTGAAGGATGGGGCGTTTTTGGACGTGCTGCCGTCACTGGTGGTTCACGTGCTGGGCCAGTTGGAGCAGGAGCAGCGACTGGCGGAGGCGGAGGCGGCGTTTCGCGCGAGCGAGGCGCGTTATCGAGTGATTTTTGCTTCGGCAATGGACGCGGTGCTCTTGGTGAAAGAGACCGGCGAGGTGGTGGAAGCGAATCCGCAGGCTTGCCGGATGTTCGGTTACACGGGTGCGGAGTTTGGTGAGTTGACCGTCGGGGCATTGCTGGATGAGGAGCACGCGTCCTGGTATGAGGCTTTTGTGGCGGCGCTTGCATCGGGTGAGGATTTCCGGCACGAAACGGTGATGGTGAACAAGGACGGAACGCGTCTGGATGTAGACATTCAGGCGAGCGGCTTGGAGTACGCAGGGGTGCGGCATGGTTTGATGGTGATACGAGACATCAGCGAACGAAAGTGGGCGGAGGAAGAGTTGCAATTGACAAACGAACAGTTACGAGTGAGCGAACAGGCGTTGCGAGAGCGGGAGTCACGATTGCGGGCGATCTTTCAGGGCTCAGCGGTGGGGGTGGCGTTGGAGGATATGGACGGCCGGGTGGTGGAGATCAACCGGGCGTTGGAGGAGATGCTGGGGACCAGTCGTAGCGAGTTGCGTCAGGGGGGCTTGAAGGGGTTACTGTCGCCGGAGGACCGAGCGGCCGCGGGAGAGCTTTTCGAGGCCTTGCGGGCGGGCGACCAGGAACGCGGCACACTGGAGTTAGGTTGTCGGCACAAGGACGGATCGTTGCTGTCGGTGCGATTGACGGCCTCGCGGGTGCAAGGGGGCAGAGGGGGGCCGGATTATGTAATCAATATCATGGAGGACATCAGCGAGCGTAAGCAGGCGGAGGAGTCGCTGCGGGAAAGCGAAGAGCGTTTTCGGCGATTGTCGGAGGCGGCGTTCGAGGGGGTGGTAATCCACGAAGAGGGGCGTATTCTGGACACGAATCATGCTTTTCCTGCGATGCTTGGTTGCGAGATAGAGGCAATGGCGGGCCGGAATGTGCTGGAGTTTGTCGCGGAAGGCTCGCGGGAAGTGGTCATTGATAACATTCGTCGTCGCAGCACGGAGGTCTACGAGGCGTTTTGTCGGCGGCAGGACGGCCGGGAGTTTCCCGTGGAGGTCTGCGCCCGGATGATGCCCTATGCGGGGCGTCAGGTGCGGGTGGCGGCGATACGGGACATAACGGAGCGGCGACAGTTGGAGGAGGAGTTGCGTACGTTTGCGATGGAGTTGGAGCGCAGCAACCGGGAATTGGATAGTTTTGCCCGGTTAGTGGCCTGGGATTTGCGTCGGCCTTTGAATTTGTTGGCGGATGACGCGCGTCATTTGCTCCAGGATTGTGAGGGGCGTTTGGGCGAGGAGCAGCAGCAGTTGGTGGAGCGTATCGGGCGTGAGGGCGAGCAGTTGGAGCGACGCGTGGAGGCACTGTTGGGTTATTCGCGACTGGTGGGCCAGGTGCTGCAAGTGGGCCCGGTGGCCCTGGGAGAGGTGGTAGCGACCTTGCAGCGGCGACTGGCGGACGTATTCAGTCGTTCAGGGGGGCGGCTGGAGGTGTCAAGTCTGCCCACGATCGTGGCGGATGGACGTCAGGTGGAACAAGTGCTTGAGCATTTGATCAGTAATGCACTGCGTTATCGCGGGGCCGCGGCGCCGGTGGTGAGGGTAAGCGGAGAGGAGCGGCCGGAGTGCTGGCTGGTGCGCGTCGGCGATAACGGGCGGGGAATTGCAGCGGACCAGCGTGAGGGGATATTTGAGATGTTCAGGTCGGGCCAACAGGAATCAGGAGGAAGTGCTGGGGTGGGTTTGGCGTTGTGCAAAAAGATTGTCGAGCGGCACGGAGGCCGCATATGGGTGGAGTCGGAGCAGGGCCAGGGCAGTGTGTTCTGTTTTACGATTCCGCGAGCGGTGAAGGAAGACAATTAGGAACTGGCACGGTCGAGAGAGAAGGACGCGGAGGCGGCAGAAGTTGAAGCGTCGGCGGTAGGCGGATAAAGGGGGGGTCACTTCTTGTGGGCGACGAGGAGGGAGTTCATAAACTCGTCGTGGTAGATCAGTTCGACCTTGGTGAAGGCGGCGGCGTGGAGATCGTCGCGGAGTTCGTCGAAGGTAAAGGTAGTGCCCGCGTCGGTGGAGACAAGCATGTTGACGGCGAAGAGGGCGCCGGCAAGGGGTTCGGTACGACCGGGTTGCATAACGACGTCGCGAATAACGAGTTGGCCTGGCGAGTTGAGTGCACGATGGATTTTGGCGAACAGTTCGCGATTTTGGCCGCGGCTGTTCTGGTGGACGATCGCGCTGAGCCAGGCGAAATCGGCATGGCCAGGCAATTCGTCGTGGTAGAAGTCACCGGAGATGCAGGCGGCGCGGTGGGCGAAACCGGCGTCGAGCAGGCGTTGTTGGGCCAGCGGAATAACGGGGGGCAGATCGAAGAGGGTGGCTTTGGCGTGGGGAGCGGCACGGAGCAGGGCCATGGTCCATGTGCCCGAGGCGCCGCCGACGTCGAGGATGTGTCGGCATTGCAGGGGTTTGAGGCGGGCCACGAGGGCGTCGGCTTGCGGGTCGGAGAAGGTGTGCATGGCAGTGACAAAGGCTTGTTGGTCGGCCTGGGCACCGCGAACGCTGGGCTGGTGGGGTTCGGCATGCCCCTGAAGAATGACTTGGGCAAGCTGGTGCCAGCGGCGGGCGCAGTTGGCCTGGTGACGCAGGGCGCCGAGAATGTTTTCCGGGCGGGATTCGACCAGCAGGTCCTGGAGTGGGTGCGAGAGGTGATAGCGATCGTCTTGTTTGTCGAGCAGGTCGAGGCCGGCAAGAGCATCGAGCAGGACTTGAAGGGGACGGGCCGAGGCGTGGAGGTGTCGGGCGAGTTCGCCGGCGGTATAAGGGTGTTGAGCCAGGGGTGAGAAGAGGTCAAGTTCGGCCGCGGCCATGAGCAGGGCGCTGTGCTGATAGGTGCGGGAGAGAGTGATAAGGTCGTCTTTGGTCCAGTGTTTGTTCATGGCGTACGTGTTTGCCTCGTCGGACGGTTTCGAGTTTCCCTTTATCAGCCGTGAAGTTTGCCGGCCAGTTCGGCCACGATTTGGCCCACCTTTTTGCATTCAGCAAGGACACGGTCGTCGGGTGTGCCAATGGAGACGGGGCCGTAGTGGTCGCCCTGGGCGCTGCCCTGTACGATCATGCCGTGAATGAGCAGGGCTTTGAGGATGTCGAGGACGGTCGTTTCGTTGCCACCACCGATGTTGCCGCTGGAGGTGAAGGCGGCGCCAATCTTGCCGGCCAGTTTGCCGTGGAAGGCGACGGAGTCGTCGATGAGTTTTTTCAGATCGGCCGCCATGGAGCCGTAATAGGTGGGCGAGCCCATGATGATGGCGTCATAGTCGAGCAGGTTTTTGGGGGCCAGATCAGCAACGGACAGGCATTGGACGTCGGTATTGCAGACATCAGCAGCGGCGTCGGCGATGACCTGAGCCATCTTCTTGGTGTTACCGGTGCGACTATAATAGGTGACGAGGATCCGGGCCATGTTTGGAACTCCTGTGTTGCGGGCACATTTTGTGGCCACCGCCGGAAAGGCAGCTTCTACTTAGAGTATACCGCCTGGGATGTTTAAGACAAGTGAGCAGGGTGCATTCGGAGCGGCACGCAAAAAAAGCGGCACGCCGGGGGGGTTTGACAAGGCTGCTTGTGGCGAGGTATAATGGTCTTTGTTGAGTGAGTCATTGCCAGGAGGTTGTATGTCAGCGATTGTCGTTCTTTGGAGTGTCTAGGCGGTCTGGCCCGGAGTGAGTGTCTCGAAGCGTCGCGTATGCTGACGAGCGGGACACCTTGGCAGCGTGCCATACGGGTCCAGCGGCGCCTTGCACCACATCCATTGCCACTATCATGAACCGCTCGCCAGTGCGCGAGACGGCCTGCGTTATCTTTATGCCCAGTCGGCGTGGATCGATGCGCGTGCCGTGAACGACAACGACATGACAAGGACTACAACCCATGCTACAAATATGGAATCGGAACGCTCGCAAGCGTGCCTGCCCGCGCGTTGCATTGCCTGGTGAATACTGCGAAACACTCCACACGAAGCAGATCTTTGGGGACGACACTCCGTCGGCTATGCGCTTGTTGACGCGGCGTTCGTCGAGCCGAACGGCCTTTCCGCCGGATCCCTTGGGCAAACGTGTCTGCGGCGAGGAAGGAGGCCGGCGATGAACCTTGAGACGATGGGCTGGACGGGGGCGTGGGCACAGGCCTTTGCCGCCATTAACGAGACGAAGGGAGTGCCGGCACGTGTCGTCCGCGAGCATCGAGGCGTCTATGTTGTTGCCTCTGAGGAGGGGGAAATGCTGGGCGAGATCAGCGGACGATTGCGGCATCGGACGCCGATGCGCCGAGACTTGCCCGCGGTGGGCGATTGGGTGGTGGCTGAACAGCCGGATGCCTTGTCGCGTGCTATCATTCATGCGGTGCTGCCGCGTCGCTCGGCTTTTGTCCGACGCTCGGCCGGGGGCAAGAGCGAAGAACAGGTCGTCGCCAGCAATGTGGACACCATCTTTCTTGTAAGCGGGCTCGATCACGATTTTAATCTGCGCCGCATGGAACGGTACCTGACGCTGGCGTACGAATCGGGGGCCGAGCCCGTCATTGTCCTGAACAAGGCGGATCTGTGTGACGATTCGGACGATGCAAGGCAACAGACGGAATCCATCGCCTGTGGGGTACCGATCCTGGTTGTCAGCGCCACGGCCGATTTGGGGCTGGAGTCGCTGCGCGAGGCGTTGGGGCCGGGCAAGACCGGGGCGCTGCTTGGTTCCTCCGGGGTGGGCAAGTCCACGCTGGTCAACACGCTGCTGGGCCGCGAGACGTTGCGCACCGCGCCGGTACGACAGGACGACAGCAAGGGCCGGCACACCACCACGCACCGGGAGTTGATTCCCCTGCCCGGTGGTGCGATTCTCATCGACACGCCCGGCATGCGTGAACTGCAACTGGTCGGCGACGACAGCTCACTGGCACGTTGCTTCGATGAGATCGCGGAGCTGGCCGCTCACTGTCGCTTTAACGATTGTTCCCATACAACCGAACCTGGATGCGCGGTGTTGGCGGCCCTGGCCCAAGGCCGTCTTGATGGGCAACGCTACGAAAGCTATCTGCGTCAGCGCAAAGAGATGCGTCATCACCAAATCGAGCAGGACGTTCATCTGCAGATCAAGGAAAAGCAGCGTTGGAAGGCCATTTACCGTTCCATGCGTTTTCATCCCAAGCGCGGAAGGGACGCATGAAGGATGAGATTGGAAGGTAAATGGTCTTGCCGTGGAGCATGGACCAGGCGCGCGGGACAGAGCACTTAGATCTGGATGAGCTTTTGCGGCGGCCGGTCATCGATGTTGAGGGCTTTGAGAAACTTGCTGCGCAGTTGTTTTTCGAGTTTGGCGAGGGCGGATTTCGAGGGGTCGGGTAGCGGAATCTGCCCTCCGGCGCGGGAGGCATGGCCACCGCCGGTGCCTCGACGGGCAACCATGCGGCGTATGACCTGTTCGGCGTGGGCATCGGCTTGGGAGGTACGAATGGAGAGGAGAAGTCTGCCCTCGTAGAGGCCGTAGGCCAGTGCCCAGTCGATTTCGTCGTCGCGCAGCAAGAGGTCGGCCACTTCGGCGATCATATCAGGGTTGGGGATCGGGCCCAGGTTGGTGATGACGGCGTGGGTGTACACACGGGCGTTCTTGAGGGCGTTGGCGAGCATCTGGTAGTATTCGCGTGAAACACGGCCACGTTGAATTTCCGAGAGCATGCGCTTGTTGGCGAGTGGAAAGAGCACGTGAATGGCATCCATGTCCGGCTTGGCGGCCTCCATGCCGAGGTCCTGCGTGTCCGAGCGAATGCCGTAGAGCAGAGCGGTGGCGAGTGGGGGCTCGGGGTGCAGATCGGCCTCGATGAGATATTCAAGGAGTATGGTGGAAACGGCACCGTAGCGGTTACGGACGTCACTGAGAGGGGTTTTTCGTGTGAGGTTTCGGCAGGGATGGTGGTCGATGACGATGTCGGGCAGAATCTCCGGGGGCAGAGAGTTGTTGCCGGTGCCGGGCTGGGTATCGACCAGGGCGATGCGGTCGAACTTGGCAAGATCAATCTGGGAGAACAGACGCAGATTGAG
>Ga0180431_10009274_pt1 | contig 11144 bp, 9 predicted proteins | sample SS_ome_11_FD_132459 | JGI IMG/M metagenome (GOLD analysis project Ga0180431, IMG submission 132459) | Hypersaline lake sediment archaeal communities from the Salton Sea, California, USA - SS_1_MS_1 metaG | ecosystem: Environmental > Aquatic > Non-marine Saline and Alkaline > Hypersaline >...
CGTGAAGCCGTACCAGGGCAAGTTGGGCGACGTGCCGGCCATGTGCGGGTCCTCAATCGCATTAAAGGTGCCCTTGACGATGTTCGCAGCGTTCGTCGCCGTCTCAGACACAAGCTGCGAAGCCTGAATCTGCTTTACGGTGTCGACGAGGCCACTGTGATGAACGATGTAGGCCAGGGAGGCCGTGATTGCCTCGCCACGCGCGTCGGTGCGCTGATTGAACGCCATTCTCGCCTCGCTGATCCGGGACGTGGTCAAGCGCCCGTTCTGCGAGTAGAGCACACCCAAGCCAGTCAGACGCGCCGTGCTCGTCGCATTGGTGTACATGCGGCTGACGTACTTCTCGAGCGTCCGTCGGGCCGCCCGCCCCATGTCCTCAGCTTGGTTTTGAAAATATCCCAGGTCGTCGTTGACCAGCGCTTTCATGGAGAAGTCGAACTGCTTACCCCAAGAGTAGACCTGATACTGGCGCTTGGTCGCGTCAACTACAGATCCCGGCCTTGGCTCACCCTTCTCAGGGCCGAGATACTCGAGGTCCTCGAGGCCAGCCCGCTTCTGATAGCGGTTGACCGGCAGATAGTTGGGCGCTGTGTCCGGCTTCACCAGCGGCTCGAAATCGAACTGCTTGACCTCGTAGCCAGGAACCATCTCACGCTGCACAAACTCCTGGATGGCGTAGGTGAAATCGGCTGACATCATGGCTTCTTGAATCTGCGTGGCGGGTTCGTTGAACTCCCCCGTCGCGCCATCGAGGCTCAGACCGGACAACTGACTGTCGATGAATCGGAACATGTCCGAGGCCTCGCTCAGTCGCTGCTCCGGGGCACCGGCATGCTCGAGCTGAGCACTCCGGATATCTCTCAGAAATCTTAGAGTCCTTCTCATGTTAGTATCCTCCCTGGCCTAGATCACCGGGCCGCAGTCGTTGACGATCATCACGCAGAGGGTGAGAACCTCGGTGGTGTCATCAGCCGCAGGCTGATTGATATCCTGCGTGGTGTTCGGGCCACCGACGTCATTGTCCTCGTATTCGTCCTGGCACCAGAACACGTACCCGGCAAGCGGGTTATTCTCCCCAGCGCCATTCGTCGGACTGAACGTCAGCGTCACGCCTGCACCCGCACCGTAGACCGCTGCGTCATCGTCTACGAAGACCGGATCGCCCGGATAGATGGTGTTCTGCCAAGAGTTGGCCGTCCCAGCCTGCGAGTAACCGGCGATGTTTGCAACATAGGCACGGACAATCTTCTTGTCCGCGACGTCCATCATAGCAATCTCGGTGTCAGAGTCATAGGCCATCATGACCCCAGTGATGCACCGGCTGCGATTAGCCTTGCGCCCGATCGCTAGAACCGGGTGCAGTCCGTCGGCCAGCGCGTCCCAGTTCCCTCCCTGCGGCCACAGCAGGTCCGTATCATCGTTGGCCTGTCTATGAACCTTGCGAGGCAGCGACGGCGTCGAGCTTTGCTGCCAGTCAGTACCGCTGTAGAATTCGCTGCTCATGGTATCCTCCTAGCCTCTGTGATCAGGCAAGTAGCGCGCCCTGATATCCTGGTACTCAGCCAGTCGCTCTTCGCCAGAGGGCGGTCGATGGTTTGTCTTACGCTCGTGATTGCCCCCTTCGCCTAGCGGCTGCCCTGAACCTGTCATCGACTTGACGCGCTTCGCGGCCTGATCGATGGCCTCTTGAAGCTGCGCCTCGGTTTGATAATCCTTCTCGGCGACCCATTCCTTTGCCGCATCGGGCAAGGAGACCTCAGACAGAAGCTCTTGCACCCGCTCGGTCGCCAGAATCTCGACGGCATGCCCGCCCGCCCCATCTCTAGTCACCCAGTCCACGTCAGGCCTCGGCGTATCCCTGATCGCTTCGACTAGATTGCCCTTGCGCCCTTCCTTCTCGAAGTCGGGCTTGACTAACCCTTTCGCGTAGATCGAACACCGCATCGTGCTCAGGGTTTGCGCCCTGGCCCGATTGCGGGTTTTCTCGGCCAGGTCTGGGTCATAGATGGTCACGAGGCCCATGACGCTTCCGTCTTTAGGGTCGATGGATGTCTGATTGACGGAGGCTACCTTGGTACGCTCGCTCTTGTCGCCTGCTTTGTGATCCGTGACGTACATATCCGCACCCTCGAATGCGTGGGCGTCACGCTCGAGGACCTCGCGCGGGTAGTAGTTGTTGTCACGCTCGTTGCCCCATCCAGGCCGGATGATACGCGTCAGGACGCGTACCGGCGCTCGATCGGGATTAGCTGCGTCAGGCGGTGCAGCCTCGTTGAGGACGCTGACGACGACACCGTCTCCAAGCTCTTCCCGGAGGTCGATCTCTTGAAGCTCGTCACCTTCGTCGCCTTCGTTGCCCTCTTCTCCCTCACTCTCACTGACCTGGGTCTCTTCCATGTCGCCGTCGCCCTTGAGCGAGTTCTTAACGCGCCCGACGAGACGCTTGGCTCCCTCCCAGTCCCCGTCCTCGATCATGGCGATAGCGTCGTTGACGTGCTTCCGCAACGTCTCGCTGTCAACCTCAATCAGGAACCCTTCGTTCTGCTGCGGCGGGTATCCGTATAGGGACGCACTCTCCCCGATGGCACCCTTCAAGTTCGACAACTCTTCCTTAGCCTTATCCTCGTCTTTGTCGCTGATTGCCTGGAGGATTCGGCCGATGACGAGCATCGCCTCGTTAGATGCCTCGAGCACGTCGATAACGTCCTCGACGTTCCCCGCCCGCAGCGCCTCGATGATTCGCATGTGCGCCTCCTTTGATTCGCTTGCGTGGACCAACTGACCATTCTCGTATTCGTAGGTTGCTGGCATGTTCTTTGTAAGCAACCCTGCCAGCCGCTTGCCAATGATCGCCCAGTCCTCGGGCGTGTATCCCCCCTTCTCACGCATTCCGTCGCGGTTGAAGAACTGTGCGACACTGGGGGCGTGTTCCTTATCTGCTGGATAAGCCCAGTTCACCGGATCGCCGAATTGCGATTCCGGGACACCTTCGTACTCTTCTGGCTTCGTGACCGACTTTCCTTCGATGACGTGGATGCCGTACTGCTCTGATCGCTTGGCCTTGGCCTCACGCGCCTCTTCCATGTTTTCCTCTTGAAAAAGGGCCACCTCACCAGCGTCCTCCTGTTTCAGCCACTTCCCGTCCTTGACCTCGTAGAGTTTCTTGAACTGCGATATCGCAGCAGCCCAAGCGTTCTCAGGGCCGTCCTCAGCATCTGCCATCGCGTCAGCCCACCCAGCGATGACGTTGGCCTGAGCCAGTGTAACCGGCGGGTCAATGCCCTTGATCGCCGGATTGACTTGCTTCATCGATCCATAGGGCATAACCTCCCCCTCGCCCTCTTGAAAATCCGCCGACGCTTCGATTGGGACAGCCTTCCCGCCCATGTTGTGCCATTCGTCAGAATCATCGTATTCTGCCCAACTCAGAAAGTTTCTAAAGATGTTCAAGAGGCGTTCGCTTGCCCCGAGCGTGCCCTGCATCTCGTCGATCCAGTCCTGGAGTTGATCGACAGCCTCTCGCATCTCACGAACTTTCTCTTGTCGTAACCGCCGCCCGTACTCTGCCATCTCTGCTGTTTGCTCTCCAAGAGCAGCAGCCATATCTTTGTAACGCCCATCTATAGCAGAGTCAATGAAAGCCGTTCCTTGGTCAGTGAATGTCCAAACTCCGTCAGCGAACTCTAAGAACCCAAGTGCATCAGCAGCCGCTTTCAGATCAGCCTCGCTCACCTTCGCACCCACAGCGAAAGCCAGGACAGCCATCGCATAAGAAGCCGTCTCTTCACTGATAGCCTCTGCCTGGAAAGCCTCTGAGAGAACTTTCGCAGCAGCTTGCGCTGCATCCTCGCTGATCACTGGCTCATTGAGGGCATAGGCCTTGCCTTCACTTGGTGGCGCCGGCATCGTAGGACCCTTACCCTTGGGCTTCTTTTTGTCAGCCGCTGGCTCTTCTTTTTTCTCTTCCTTGGGCTTGCCAGCCTTAGGCTTCTTTTCTTTCTTGGCTTTACCACCGCCCCCTTTCTTTGCAACGTCACCGGGCTTTGCTACTTCAGGGCGTTCTGTTGCTTCTGGCGTAGTGGGCTTCTTGCCAGAGATCGGGCTGCCAATAGCTCTTCGTTTACCCGGCTCTACTGTTGACTGGATAGCTTCGTTAGCAGCTTTGATATCTCCAGATCGAACTGCCTTGATAATCTCTTTACCCGTATCACCTATCTTGCCATCGTCATCAATCACGCCAACCTGGCGGAGACGAGCTACCCCCATACTGTCGATCTCGCCGCTTTCGAGCCGGTTGATCAACCAGTTGAGATGACTCATGGTCATCGTCGTACCGCCCTCGCCTTCCTCGTCCTCGCCCTCTCCCTCTCCCTCGCCTTCCTCGCCACTACCCGCGTCGCCGCCGCTCGTGAACTTGCCGCCCGCGCCGCGATAGAGGTTCCCGAAGATCTGACCGCCAGACTTAGCCGACCAGTTGAACGCTTCTCTGATACGTCCGTCAGCGTCGTCGCGTAGCCTACGGAGGAACTCGTCAGCGTCACGCTCTGAAAGCTCTCCGCTCCCGTTGATGACTGCTAGAGCCACCTCAGCAGCGGCTTTCGCGTCCTGGAGGGCCTGGACGTAGGGATCGATCTCTTCCGCTGCCTCTTCGTCTGGAGGCGGCTCGACACGAGCTTCAAGCGACACTCCACACTCAGGACACGTCATCGAGCGACACGGGATGCCACGCCGCTTCTCTGTCTCATAGTCACAGTCTGGGCAGGCGCAATACTCAGGCCCGCCTGGCTCTTGCTCTTGAAAATGTCCTGGCTTGTGCATCTTAGTCCCTGAGCGTTGTCGTCGTGCTCGTCGACGTCGTTGTAACGCTAGTCGACGTCGTGCTGGTGCTGATAGTCGTCGACGTACTCACTGTCGTTGTCGTGCTGACCGAGGTCGACGTCGTGCTAGTCGAGGTGCTAACGGTCGTTGTTGTTGTCGTACTGATCGAGCTTGAGGTCGAAGTCGTGCTCGTGCTCGTGCTCACGCTGGTCGTAGTCGTCGTGCTGATCGAGCTTGAGGTCGAGGTCGTGCTCGTGCTCACGCTAGTCGTCGTAGTAGTGCTTGTACTCGTCGTCACTGATGTTGACGTGCTAACCGTTGTCGTTGTCGACGTTGATATCGTCGTCGTCGTCGTGCTCGTTGTCGTATCCCCGAAGTTCAGCCCCCAGTTGTGCAGTAGTCCCATCAGTCTAGCCCTCCGTGTAGAACATGCCTATCACGCGGGCCTGACCGGGAAGCGTGATACTATTCCCTTCACGGCAGTAGACCCGGAACCGCTCGACGCATCCCGCCAAATGGATCGGCGGCCCGATGAACGTCTCGACCGCAGCATCCTGAGAACAGAACTCCATGTACTCGTTTTGTACGATCGAGTGGACGTCCTGGCACGGAGTTACATTGCCGGGCATGTAGATCGTCCCGTCGTGCCACTCAGGGGCCTCAGCATCAGGATGATCAGCACTCCAAGGGCTTACCTGCCAGTACCACTCAATCGCACCCTCTGAGGCTTGCTCGTCACGCTGATAAGCAAAGAATAGCCGACACCACCAAAACCCTGCACACTGTATCACCGTCGGATTGGCGTCCCAGGCCCCCGCAGCAGGCAGCGCCGCCATAGCCCGCATCTCTACAGGATTCTGGACTGCTACGGGGTGCGGCGATAAGATGCTCAATGTCATGCTCGCCTCCTGGTCAGAATGCCGACTCCCTCACGATGATACGCAGTTCCACGGCGCTCTGATAAGTGCCTTCCGCGCGCCACCGCAGATACCACGTTCCTTCGTCGTCGAGGTCGACTGATTCGAATAAGTAGTAACCCGTGCTCGGGTTCGTCATCTCAGGATCGACACCCATTTGGAAGGTTGTCACGTTGCTGTCAGGGTCCTTTACGTCAAGGTAGACTTCGGTCGGATCGACGAGGCTGTCGTTGTAGTCTCGCCAGTAGACCCAGGTCCGCAGCCGTTGGTTCTTGATAAAGCCCAGGCTCACGATCCCCCCAGAGACGCAAAAAAACCGGAGCCAGCCATGCTTAGGCCGGCACCCGGTCGAGTGCCAAATAGATGTATGGAGTTGCGCGTCAGGTCAAGTATACACGATCCTGGAAGCCGTGTCAAGAGCACGTCGTCACCCCTACCTCTCCCGTCGTCACAGTCTCAGCACCCGCCTCTCCCGTCGTCACAGCCTCGGCACCGGCTTCTCCGCAGGCCCATAACGGAAGCGTAGTCGTCGTGCTTGTGCTGCTAGTGGTCGACACCGACGTCGAGGTCGAGGTCGTGCTCGTCGACGTACTAACCGTGGTCGTCATGCTAGTCGAGGACGACGTTGTGCTGGTCGACGTACTAACCGTGGTCGTCGTGCTGGTTGATGTACTGGTTGTCGTCGTTGTGCTCGTCGATGTACTCTGCGTGCTCGTCGTGGACGTGCTAGACGATGTCGTACTCGTGCTAGTCGAAGTTGATAATGTTGTAGTCGTAGACGTACTCGAGGACGTCGTGCTCGTTGACGTTGTCGTTGTGCTCGTAGTTGTCAGCGTCGTAGTGCTCGAAGATGTCGTTGACGTGGAGCTAGATGTCGTGCTCGTGCTAGTCGAGGTTGATAATGTTGTAGTCGTAGACGTACTCGAGGACGTTGTGCTAGTAGAGCTTGATGTACTCGTCGTCGTACTCGTACTCGTTGTCGTTATCGTGCTTGTGCTCGAGGACGTCGTGCTGGTCGACGTACTAACCGTGGTCGATGTGCTGGTCGAGCTAGACGTAGTGGACGTGCTCGTGCTAGTCGTAGTCGATGTGCTAGTCGAGGACGAGGTTGTGCTGGTCGACGTACTAACCGTGGTCGTTGTGCTGGTCGAGCTAGACGTGGTGGACGTACTCGTGCTGATCGTGGTCGTCGTGCTAGTTGAGGACGAGGTCGTGGACGTACTCGTGCTGATCGTGGTCGTCGTGCTAGTCGTGGTCGTCGTGCTAGTCGAGGACGAGGTTGTGGACGTACTCGTGCTGATCGTGGTCGTTATACTTGTGCTTGACGACGTCGTGCTAGTTGATGTACTAGTCGAAGATGAGGTCGTAGACGTACTCGTACTGGTCGTGGTCGTCGTGCTAGTCGAGGACGAGGTCGTGGACGTACTCGTGCTGGTCGTGGTCGTCGTGCTAGTCGAGGACGAGGTCGTGCTAGTTGATGTACTTACTGTAGTCGTCGTGCTAGTTGTAGTCGTTGACGTAGACACTGTCGTAGTTGAAGTAGAAGTTGTAAACGGTTCTCCGTATGTGACTGGATTAGTCTGTTCAGGGCTCGTGATTGTATCAACAAGAGTAGTCGAGAACCCATCATAAGCTTCTACTTTCTTTTTATCACTTGCAAATCCCCAGTTCCGACCTAATAAAAGATAAGAGTTATCAGGGTCCCATGCACACCAAAGGCAATCACTGTTACCGAAACTGTCAGAAATCGTTGTGCTGATACCAGAGAGCTTTAGAACAGTTTCATCACCCAAAGTCGTAAGCACGTTAGAGCCATCGTAACCTAAACCAACTGCCGTCGACCCCCAACCACTCTTAGAATAGGTGTTCTTACGAGTGTCTGTCCATCCAGTAAACTCAGTTAGATAATCATGGCCCACACCAATGACATCGCTGCCATCCCAAGTTACTCCTTGGCCTAAGTAGTGCCAGTCATCCGTGAAACTATCTTCTATAGTTGTGCTGAAACCGGTTGTTCTATATACCGTTCTGTCATCTGCAACTGACTTCTTCAAGAACATAAAGTCGTCATCAGCACATACATCAATGTCATACACGTTGCCGCCAACAGACATGCTAGTCGCGATGGTATTGCTGTACCCATCGTGCATGTAGTGAAGGTCGTCGAACGCCTTTGTTGCTATGATGTTAGACATGAGTTATATATGCCTTTGCCAAAGGTCACACTGCGCCCAAATCTCGTAACCAGAAGAAAGTGCTCGCTCACAGAAATCGAAATCCTCGCTGCAGATCAACAAGCCACGCTCGTCATATGTCATACGGAACCAGGGAGGCCCAAGAACTTCTAACACTTCACGATGGATCAATAACCCCCCACACCCAACGCGAACATTAGGTCCTTGCATACCTTCTAGTGGAAGATGTTGGACGTATCCATGACCGCTAGGAGCAGGATCAACTACCATAAGCCCTCGTTCTTGATTCACAACACTTTCATGAGGCGCACTAATGATGGGCTTGTTGTAAGAAAGAAGACGACGAATCGTATCATCTTTTGGCACGCAATCTGAATCAAGGATAAAGAGATGGGTACAATCAGAATCGAGAAAATGAATCACTTGTTGGTTTCTAGCATGCATCAAAGGGCGTTTCGTAACAACAGTGTTTGTTGCTACACCTACCGCTGGGTCATTCATCAAACATTGAACTTCCCGTAGTCGCCAAGAGGCAGTTAGAGCATGCAAATACCCCTTCGTTGCTGTTGAAATCATAACCTTTACAGGCCATCGATCGACCTTTACAAACTTTGCATCTATCGTCTCGGAAGCTGATTCTATCTTTTCATCACTTGGCCGATCTACACCACTGAAAATGAAACCAACTACATGCTGAATCGTTTCTTTTGGGTTGCTTATGAGATCATCAAATTGAATCCTCAGAATAGGGCCATCATAGACTGACAACTGCCTACACACACCGACCGAATGCATCCGATACCACTCTTCAGCAGCGTAACGATTCCCGTATCCAGCACGTACAAAGCTGTCAAGAATATCCTCGACAGGTCGCTGCATGAAAATCACATGAGGATCACTTAGATATGGAAGCAGATACTCGAAGGTTTGTGAAAGCCTAGGCTCCTTGACGCCCCATACAAACTGATGTTCATGATCGCGTTGAACAACAAAGTCTTCATAGAATGTATCACGCAGACGATTAGAGGCATAACCCGCCGCGATAAACCGATTCATATGAATGAAGACTTCATCCTCCCAAGTAGCCGGACTATGACCATCTGTAGGAGGCATAAATCGACTACCCATGAACACGCCAAGCTTGCGTAGCACACCAGCCATAGCTGACGTACCAGTTCTACCAGATTGACCGAAAACAACGATCTGCCTAGGCATCTAGGATGTTCATGTCAGGGAATCGCTCACGTAGTGGAGTGTTGTAACGACTTACCCCTGGAACTTTTTTGTCAGGGTCTAGCGCATCAAGATCCTCTTGGCTTAGTGTGATACCAAGTTGTTTCTTCAGTTGAATAAGATTGAGACGATCTGGATCTGATACGACTTCAGAGGGCAAGTTTTGAGACTTACGCCACTTCTCGAGAAGAGCATCAGCAACAGATGGGCTTACGATCTCCATTCCGACCTCTGCTGCATATATGTCTGCTAGATCACTCTTGAGAATGATCAAGCAATGCCCACTATCCATGCCTTGTCTGAGTTCGCCGCTGTAAATACCAACTGCGGCAGGTCCAGTACCGTTAGCGTCGACCTCTTGGGCATTGTATCTGTTTGGGTATATAAGCCCTGCTACACCCCGCGTATAAGTCACTTTCACAACTTTGTAGTCCGCCATCAGATAGCCCCCCATTCCTTAGCAGCAGCAACATCGTTTTCGCTAGCAGTTCCTATCTCAAGTTCTGCGCCACGGCTGCAAGTCTCCTGTCTTGCCGAAGCAAGATTCGCAACCGTCTGACTTCCAGTACCGAAGATCCATTTGACGAAGCTAACATTAGACTCTGCACCTGGATCTATGACAAAACGGCTACAGAAACTGACCCACATGGCTTGCTTGTTGGCATCGGCAAGACCAGAAAACTCTACTGAATCAGTCTGCTGAAAAACCTCGTCACCGCTCATTGAATCACAGACACGCGTTCTGTACTCCGTGTTTATGTCAACAGCGATCTCGGCATTCGTCATGCCAGAGTAACCACGACTGAGTGGGTCCTGGGTGATCTCGTCATACAAAACTTGATAATCCATGAGGTTCCTCCTATTGAACGCAAGAAACCGGCACTGGCCACAGTAGGCCAGCACCGGTTCGGTGCCTATCGAGGTTTATGCGGTTGACAGGTTACTAGGCTCTAGTATACACCCCGGAAGGTGCGCGGTCAAGGGTTAGTTGTACTTTCAGCTGCTCCGGGCTATAATTGAAGCGTGTTCAGGCAGCGATAGTCCGTCTAGTCGGCTTTTTTGTTGCGTCATGCTCCCCGAGGCTCGGACTGCTGCCTGAACACCAGCGGCCGACAGCCAAGGGGAGCGCCTTTTTGTTAGGAGGGCAGCGATGGTCGAATGCGGGATCAATGATCCGAAACTCATAGAGCATCTCTACTGGAATGAATGCTTATGCCAACGAGAGATTGCAGAACGTCTAGGCGTTTCAAAGAGCCTAGTCGGACAAAGGATGCAAAGATTCGGGATACCGAGACGGAGCCAAGCCCAAGCTACACACTTGGCTACTGGCAACCATGTCACCCTGTCAAATGAAGCCATAGCTTTCATTGATGGATGCCTTCTTGGCGACGGCACACTCGTCATGAACAAGTCTATATCTGCTTGCTACCAACACACTGACAAACATCGACCCTACCTCGTATGGCTTCGCTCGAGACTTAGGGCTTTCGAGATAGATTCCAGTCCGATAGCATCTATCACGAAAACTTATCGCTCGAAGACCTATCTCGTGTATCGTCTATCATCTATGTCGTATCCTGAACTAAGACCGTTGCGGTTGAGATGGTATCCGGATGGTGAAAAACGTCCACCAAGTGACTTAGATTTGACACCGGCTACCATGCGACAATGGTTCCTTGGAGACGGTAGCTATCGAGAACGCAGCAAAGAACGAGAGCTTAGACTGTGCAATACCTCCTTTCCACTTGACGCGAAAGAGCTTTTGAAACGCAAGATGAACGACATCGGAATCGACGTCACTATAGGCAAGCATACATTGAGAGTTAGAAACCACAGCATATCGCGCTTCTACCAGTTTATCGGCCCTTGCCCTGTCCCTCACATCTATGGGTACAAATGGCCGGCATAGAGACTTGCGAACAACACGAGCATCTGTCCTTGTACTGTTGTCCCACCAAACCATACAGTCAGGGATCCAAAG
>Ga0180431_10009276_pt1 | contig 11141 bp, 9 predicted proteins | sample SS_ome_11_FD_132459 | JGI IMG/M metagenome (GOLD analysis project Ga0180431, IMG submission 132459) | Hypersaline lake sediment archaeal communities from the Salton Sea, California, USA - SS_1_MS_1 metaG | ecosystem: Environmental > Aquatic > Non-marine Saline and Alkaline > Hypersaline >...
GATGCGCACACCATGGTGTACCTCGTACCGCTCTTTTAGACCACGCAGGATGCTGATCGTCTCTTCGACCGTCGGCTCGTCCACGTACACCGGTTGGAAACGCCGCTCCAGCGCGGCGTCCTTCTCGACATACTTGCGATATTCGTCCAGCGTCGTCGCACCAATGCAGTGCAATTCGCCCCGGGCGAGCATCGGCTTGAGCATGTTACTGGCATCCATCGACCCTTCGGCTGCCCCCGCGCCGACGACGGTGTGCAACTCGTCAATGAACAGGATCACCTGGCCTTCCGATTGCGTGATCTCTTTTAACACTGCCTTTAGGCGATCCTCAAACTCGCCTCGATATTTGGCGCCTGCAATGAGCGCCCCCAGATCCAGAGCCACGATCCGCCTCTCCTTGAGGCCCTCCGGCACATCGCCGCGCACAATGCGCTGGGCTAATCCCTCAGCGATGGCCGTCTTGCCGGTTCCCGGCTCGCCGATGAGCACCGGGTTATTCTTTGTCCGGCGCGACAAGATCTGGATCACGCGGCGGATCTCTTCGTCACGCCCGATAACCGGATCCAGCTTGCCCTGCTGAGCCAATTGGGTCAAGTTGCGGCCATACTTTTCCAGGGCCTGGTACTTGTCCTCCGGGTTAGGATCAGTCACGCGCTGCGCGCCTCGGATGGCAGTGAGAGCCTGCAAAATGGCGTCGCGGGTCACACCCTGGCGATTCAACAAGGCCGCCACATCCCCCGCTTGCTGACCAGTGAGGGCCAACAACAGATGCTCGGTCGAGACATACTCGTCCCGCATTTGGCCGGCCTCTTTTTCCGCCAACTGCAAAACCTCTTGCAACGCCCGCGACAGACCCACCTGCATCGTTGCGCCATACGCCTTGGCCCGACGGGCCAACGCCTGCTCCAACTCGCCCTGCAGCAACTTTGGGCTGACACCCACGCGCTGGACGATCTGCGGCACAACGCCACCTTCTTGGGTCATCAACGCCAACAGCAGATGCTCTGCCTCAATCTGCGAGTGACTATAGTCCCCTGCCAGCGTTTGGGCCTGCATCAAGACCTCTTGGGCTTTATGAGTAAACTTGTTTAAATTCATCCCCACACCTCAATACAACATTGTTGTCAAAAGCAATTCTGTCCAAAAGCGATGTCCATTGGGTGGCACGCGATGAAACGCACCCCGTTTAGAACGTCCTCTTTTTAAACGCCTGTCCTATTTTACAACAGCTGTATTAGAATTGCGTTGGACAAAGGTTAGAGTTTTGTTAGAGATAAGGTAAAAAAAGCGCGGCCATCCGGCCGCGCTTTTGGCACTCTTTAATTCAAAAGTAGCGGCTAGTATCGGAGAAGACCACCGATGCTACCCGCCTCCACCAACTCGTCGATCCCCCGAACGATCTCTACCTCGACGCCCTGCTGCAAAGCCCGATGCACAGCATTATCCACCACATCGGGAATGGCTTCCAACTCTCCACCACATAGCGCACAGGTAGGGCCGTTGCCGTTAAGGGTGATATAGTGGCAACTCTGGCAACGATAACCGGACGCTTCGTAGCCGGCCGAGACAAGCAGGACTCCCATGCGCCCTTCTTGCAGGGCAACCAGGGTGTCCGCCAGGCCCACGGCACTGCCCGAACCACGCTTCCAGCCAGCGATCAGTTGCTCCACCCACTCCGCCTCACGCTCCTGTGCTGCCACTTCGATGACTTCCATGCTACGAGCCTGCACTTTGCTCTCCGAAGCATCCGAGCTTACCGAAAAGCTGCCAATGACGTGGGTCTGGATGGCTCGGGGCAACAACTCTTGGAACTGGGCCACCGTCTCTTCGGTGCCACCCAGCACCAGGCGGGTAATGCCACTCCCTTCAAAAAAGTCAGCTGCCGACTCGGCGGCGTCCTTCAAATTGCGATAGGCAACGCTTTCCTCGCGCCGCCCGGCAGCAGCCATGCTGCCCCGGCGTCCAGCCGATGCGCCACGACCGTGCTTGAGTCGCTTGACCTCCTCACCCAACACGCCGGTAGCTGTCTCCAGCTCGCCCAGATTAAACTTGTAGAATCGCGCCCCCTCCCGGTCAATCAGGATCACCCCGTAACGCTCATAGGCATCGAGGACATCCGTCAGAAGTTTGATGTAAGGGCGGTTATAGACATAGACGCGGTTCTCCACCGGCACGGCCATAGGATAAACGCGCCAAAACTCTTGTTCCTGGCAAGAGAACACTGCGATTCCCTTGGCCTGCCAATCGAATTCAAAGTCGAAATACCGCTCAACGGCGGAAATATCCTGGCTACTTGCCTTGTCGGCTGCTTCTTTTAACAAACTCCGTAACTCTATTTTGTACCGGTCGGCCTTCTGTCGTGTCGGATCCACATTGAGGTACAGACTGAGCACCGGCGTGCCGGTACTCCGAAATTCCATCAACTCGCTCAGATCCTTCTCATCGAACATAATGACCTCCTGTCTCAATACACATTGGTTTAATGAGACCCACACCGGGAGAGTGCAAGTCTATCCATACATTTGCACGCTTCTCTACTCCTCCGGTCGCTCACCTAGCGTCAGGGGCAGTGTCATCTCCTTTCCATCGCGCCAGATATTCAACACCACATCGTCACCAGGACGTTTTTTTGTTTCCAGATAAATTGTCAGTTGATCGGATGATTCCAAAGGCCCACCATCAATGGCAGTGACAATGTCCCCGCCGACCAGAATCACTTGACGGCCTAACGTCAAGCGACGGTCTGCACCTTTTAACCCTGCACGATGAGCTGGACTCCCCTGATAGAGACGAGCGATGAGCAGACCTTTTTCCACCGGCAAATCCAACGCCTCCGCCAGCGCCGGCGTGATGCGGTAGACCTGTCCTTCAATGCCAATCCAAGGGTGAGGATAGCGACCGCGCTCGATGAGCTCCGGCACCACACGCTTGACCGTGTCCACCGGCACAGCAAAACCAATGCCCACCGAACCACCGCTGGGCGACTGTATGGCCGTGTTGACGCCAATGACCTGTCCCAACGAGTTCAACAAGGGCCCCCCCGAGTTGCCGGGGTTAATAGCCGCGTCGGTCTGGATGGCCTCGGCCAGCGGACGATTGTTCTCCCGCTCGATGACCCGGCCCAACGAGCTGATCACACCTGTCGTCAGGGTACGATCCAGTCCAAAGGGATTGCCAATAGCGATGGTACGCTGACCCACGTGCAAGTCAGCCGAGGAACCCAATTCCACGGGGTGGAGTTTTTCGGGAGGCACATCAATCTTGAGGACTGCCAGGTCGTTGTACGGATCCGCACCCACCACATGGGCAGGAACCATAGAACCATCGGCCAGCGTCACTTCCAACTCTTTAGCTCCCTCAATAACGTGATAGTTGGTAATGAGGTGGCCTGCCTGGTCATAAACGAACCCAGAACCGCTTCCCTCCTGGGGAATCACCTCGAAAAAAAAGCTGTAAACAAGGGCCCGGCTGGTAATGTGAACGACGGCCGGGCCGACCCGATCATAGGCATTGACGACCAATTGCTCTTCGACATCAATCAACTGCTCAGCACTCAACGTGGGCAACGTTTCCAGCGGGCCAGGTGTAGCCGTGACAACAACCACAACTGGCGTCGGCGAGGGCAACACAGGCGTAGCCGTAGGAACTGCCAATGGTGAGAGCGAGCAGGCCAGACTCAATACACCCAGCAACACTCCCCCCCACCACACCCGCCATTTCCATCGCCTAACTCTTTTCATTCAACCGCCTTTCCTCCGAGTTGTTTTTGCGCTCTTTTGAACGCCTGTCTTTTGACAGCGTCCTTCAACCCGCAGGCACATTGCTTCAACAGGTGCGGCACCCCCCTATCGGCCATCCAACAGCCTCATCGCCCCTCACGGCCGCTCGGCCAGATTGACCGGTATCTCCATTTCCCTGCCATCCCGCAGGATATCGAGCACCACTGTCTGGCCTACTTGGGTGCTTTGCAAGTAAGTAATGATGTCATCCATGCCGTCCACCGGCTGGTCATCGATGCCGATAATAATGTCGCCGCCAAGGGGCACCAACAACGGTTCAGCGTAACCAGGGATTTCCACCGGCGACATTTGATCGGGATCCCCCCCTCGAAGGCCGGACGCCTTGGACGGGCCAGCGGGGTCTACTTCTATGACCAACGCACCTCGATTCACCGGCAAGTCCAACGCCTCTACCAGGTAGCTCTGTATGTCCCGTCCAGTGATGCCTAACCAGGGATGAGGATAGTACCCACCGGCGACGAGCGCCGGCACAACCTGCCGGACAGTGTTCACCGGTATCGCCAGGCCCACGCCCGACGATTGCTGCACCGTGCTGCGGATCAATGTGTTAACGCCGATAACCCGTCCCCGTGAGTCGAGCAAGGGGCCACCAGAGTTGCCGGGGTTGATGGCCGCATCGGTCTGGATCAGTTCCGCATTGGAGAACAAACTGTTGGGGGAACGCACCACCCGCCCCACCGCACTGACGATGCCCACCGTCATACTCTGAGCAAAGTCGCCAAAGGGATTGCCGATGGCTATCGCCCGCTGGCCTACCTCCACCTGTGACGAATCTCCCAACTCGACAGGCCTCACCAGTTCGGCAGGGACATTTTCCAACCGCAGAACGGCCAGATCGCTATCCTGATCGAGGCCAATAACGCTGGCTTCTGCCTCTGTTTCGTCGGCAAAAAAGACCAAGATTCGGACCGCATTCTCTACGACGTGAAAATTTGTCACCACCAGCCCTTCACGGTCATAGATGAACCCCGAGCCCGAGCTATCTTCGAGGCTGCTCTCTCTTTCTGCTACAATGCTCACCACCGACGGCCCAACGCGCTTGTACAAGTCGATGAGCAATCGCTCTTCTGCATCCCACGAGACATTGCTGCCGCCCGGTGGAGACGGCGGCAGGAGTGTCGGCGTGGGCTTTAAAATCCGTGTGGGAAACGAACAGATACATCCCATCATTCCCAAAACAGCTACCAGTAAAATTCCTATCCGTATCGCTTTGCGCAATTCACGTTGGTTTGTAGCCATAAACACTCTCACAATCAGGCATCTCTTCTCTTTTGATGCAAGCCGGCCAATTCCTCAAACAACGCCCGTTCCTTCCTGCTAAGCCTTTTGGGCACAGAGATCTTGACGGTGACATACAGATCCCCTCTCCCTGCGGGGTTGCGCAAGTAGGGCACGCCCTTCCCCCTGAGCCGAAAGGTTCGACCTCCCTGGGTGCCTACCGGTATCTTGAGCCGCACCTTGCCATTGAGCGTGGGGACATCTGTTTCTCCCCCCAGCACAGCCGTGTAAAGGTCCACCGGCACCTCACAATGCAGGTCATCACCCTTGCGCTCAAAGACAGGATGTCTAGACACCGTTACTTTCAAGTACAGATCGCCTGCGGGCCCTCCCCCCATGCCGCCCCCCCCTTTGCCAGCCACCCGCACCTTGGAACCAGTCTTGACACCCGGCGGAATTTTGACCGTGATGCGCTCGCCGTCTGCTGACAGCACCCGTTGTGTTCCCCGGACAGCCTCCTCCAGCGAGATCTCTACCGGCTGCTCATAGTCGCGTCCCTTGCGACTGACACGCCGCGCCGACCGGCGCTGCCCACCCACACCCCCGAAAATGGTTTGAAAGAAATCAGAGAAACCTCCCCCACCAAAGAGATCGTCCAGATCGCTGTAATCGACGCGCACGCCGCCCTCGCCCGACTGTCCGCTGAACCACTGACTCCAGTCAAAACCGTGCGGATCGCCTCCTTGCTGCTGCCAGCTGAAATAACTCGTTCCGAGTTGGTCATACTTGCGCCGCTTCTCGGGATCGGACAACACCTCGTAGGCCTCGTTGATGGTCTTGAATTTTTCTTCAGCCTTTTTGTTGCCAGGATTCACATCGGGGTGATATTGACGAGCCAGCTTGCGGTATGCCTGTTTAATCTCCCGCACGCTGGCTCGCTTTTCCACACCAAGTATTTTATAGTAATCCTTATACTCCATCTATCCACACCCCTCACTAACAACACAACACCCGCCACAATATTCCTTTCAACCCATGACCTCATTATAACACTTTCACCTCTTCATGTCAAGAGTATTATGTCCACCTTCAGGGGCACCGATCTTTGTGTCGCCCTGAGTCTATCGAAGGGGTCTCGTACCTGGCGGCAGGGAACTGTCCCTTGTAGGAAAGAGATACTTTTTCTCCGCTGTTAGAATGAAAAATTTAACCGTTTTCCAACTCTTTTCCAACCTTGTTCTAACCTTATCCTAACTAAAGTATGTTATCATAGAGACACACATCAAACTGACAAAGGGACTCAAAATCGAGACAAAAAGTGGGCACTTTCTCTACAGCCGATACAGATCTGCTAACAACTTTGACCATCAAGGAGCCCTGCTGTGAACGATAACGGAAACAACGGAACCAACAGACTGGAATCTGTGCGCGCTATGCTGGCCCAAGCATTGGCCGAGGCCCGCACCCGTGGCTCGGAGCGCGTCGTCGGGCTACACCTGGTCATGTACAACCGCTCGCCCGAAGCGATGGAAACATTGCACACAGCCCTGGACACACTTACTCCCGGCACGCCGGCCGAGGGCGTTGCGATTCACACCCGACCGGCCCCCTCTTTGTTCATCTGCTGGAACTGCTGCGGCCTACGCTTTGAAGCCGACGCAGAGGAAGCCATCTGCCCCAACTGCGGTAGTCCCGGCTTGATTGTACCGCCAGACGTCACGTTTTCGCTGGAAAAAGTAGACACGGCTTGACACCTTTTCCCGCGTAGGTTATAATCTGATCCAGTGGGCTCACCCGTCAAGTCTGAATTTTGAGAGCCCTTGGGTCAGATTTAAGGAGGTGAACCGGTGAGAAGAAGGGTCATACGCTGGCGTCCACCCACCAACGTGATGTCATTGCGCGAGGCGATGGACCGCCTGGTTGAGGAAAGCTTTGTCCAGGCCCCACGGCGATTCATGGCACCCCTTCTGGGCTACGAACTGGCCCTGGACATGTACGAAACTGACCAGGCAATCGTAGTCAGGACAGCCGTTCCAGGCATCAAGCCAGAAGACCTGGATATCAGCGTTATGGGCGGCATGTTGACCATCAAGGGCGAAACCCAAGCTCCCGACATCAAGAGAGAACAATACCTCCGGCGCGAGATGCGCTATGGTGAATTTTCCCGCTCGGTGACATTGCCCGGCAGCCTGGAGCCCGAGAAGGCAGAAGCAAATTTTGAGGACGGCATCCTCACGCTGACCATCCCCAAAGCCGAAGAAATTCGGCCACAAATCATCCAAGTCAAGAGAGTATGAAAGAAACCTCCGAGGCTAAAAGCCTCGGAGGTTTCTTCTTTAGGCCATTGAGCCCTAAGGGCTACCCTCTGCGGGCATTGTCAGTTCAGTGACATCGAGGAAAGGCACCAGGCTGCCGGCGGGCATGATACCCCACTTGACAGTGCTATCGGGATTGGAGAGGCCCTGGATGAACTCAAACTGCATGATTTCCGGGTATTGAGCCAGCACTTCACCCTTTAGCCCGATGGCCTCGGCTTCGGCCGCAGCGACGATCTTTTTCCGTTCCGCCTCGGCGCGTGCTCGCTCGATGGTGGCACTGGCCTCGCCTTTGGCCAACTCCACGGCCGCCTCGGCCTGGAACTTGGCCTGATCCCGCTTGTACTGCTCGGCGATAATCTTTTCGGCCTCGATCTGCTTCTGTTCCACGGCCTGGATGTAATCCTCCTGAAAAGTGATCTCGCGCAGGCCAAAGTCGTCCAGGATCACACCGTTCTTTTTCAACAGAGGTTCCAACTCGAATCTGAACTGTTCCTGCACTTCCAGGATGTCGCCAGCGTACAAATCAGCCGCCCTGTACTGCTTGGGGATGTTGCGCGACAGGATGCGAGCGTGAAACGTGACCACCTTGGAGACCACGTCACTCTCATCGCCCAGGGTATTGGCAATATCCACCGCCTCGGCGGGATCGATGTGAAAGCGCACCGAGAACTTGAGCTTGATCTGCTGCCCGTCGGACGTGGTCGTGTCGGTGGGATAATCGGAATAGTCAGCCGCACTGCTCCCCCCCTCGACCGTCTCGTAGATGATTTCCTGGGTACGATAGCGAATGATAGCGTCCACAAAGGGGACACGCCAGTTTAAGCCAGGGTACAACACTCGCCCCGTCACAGCACCAAAACGGGTGATGAGCGCCACCGTGCCGTAATCCACAGGTGTATAAGCCATCGCTCCCGCGACCAACACCACAATCACTACCACAGCGATAGCGGCGGTCGTGCATCCAAAACGTGTTTGCCTATCCATAGGTCGTTTACCTCCTTCTCCGAAAAGTTGCTCGACAAATTGCAGGTCGAAACTTTGATCACCAGAGTCTTTGCCGGTAGTCCGCTTGCCTCTGCTCATTTTTTGTTTTCCCCTACCTTTATTACGTTAAAATCCCCGCCAAGTTTCACTACTTTAAGCCGCCATCGGCTACTATGTCTTCCGCACCAGAAAGAACATAGCCCGCTCCAATGCCTGCCGCAGCAGTAATGACTCCCGCTGCAAAAAAGACCGCCTGTACGCCGATCAACTCACCAAAGAGGCCCGCCAGACCGGTGGAGGCACTGGTCGATGCACCCATGACCATGGCCACCGCACTTTCCACCCGCCCCCGTTTCTCATCCGGCACCAACGCCTGGGTAAGAGTGGCCAATGCGGCCCGCGCCGAGACAATGCTGAGTCCAATGACGACCATCGAAACCATGACCAGAGCATAGCTGGGTGCAGCGGCAAAGGCAATGATGGATAGGCCCAATGAGACCATGCAAATAGCCACCACCCAATTGGTCTTGACGCGCGAAAGAAACCGGGTCAGGATCGTGCCACCAATCACCACGCCCAGTCCCTCCACAGCGTACAGGATGCCAAAACCCTTGGCATCCACGCCCAGTACGTCCCCCAGGTGCATCACGCCCAGCACAAAAATGGCGGCAAAACCAAAGGTCGCCTCTCCCGTAATGACCATCAAATTGGTCAGGAAAGGATTGCGCTTGATAAAGGCTAGTCCTTCTTTCAGTTGTGCCCATATTTTGCTGGCATCGTCTTGCCGCCTGGCAGCAGTCGTGTGAGGGACGTGCATGATGGTGATAGCCACCGCCGATACAAAAAACGTCAGCGCATCAAAGACAAAAGCGAACCCAATGCCCAGCCAATCTACGACAAAACCGGCCACCGAGGCGCCCAGGATCATGGCAATGACCTGGCTGGCCTGAATCAAGGCGTTGCCTGCCAACAACAGTCGCTCCGGCACAATGTTGGGAATAACTGCGTTACGGGCCGGTGCAAAGAACACGCCCACTGCCGACATGACAAACGTGACCAGGTAAAGGATGTAAAACTGGCTCGAATCTTGCACCATCACCAGAGCCAGCACCGCCAACCCTCGCAAGATGTCGGAGACAATCATCACCATCTTGCGATTCCAGCGGTCGACAAAGACGCCACCCACCAGCCCCAACAGCAATTGCGGCGCGGTGAAACACAACCCCACAATGCCTACCGGCACTGTCGAACGGGTAAGCCGGTTGATCAACACCAGGATGGCAATGATGACAAACTGGTCTCCAACTTGCGAGACCAGCTGGCCAATCCAAAGGGCCAGAAAATTGCGATAGCGCAGCACGTCAGCCACTGCGCCACCGCCACTCAGGGAAAAAGCTCCCTCGTTTCCTTCTGCAGCCATACAATCGTCTCCGGAGACCGCTACTCTAGAGGCTTCTCGTAGATGCGATAGGTCTTGTAAACCTCTCCCCCCATGAACCGGATAGCCCGATTCATCGGCTCGTTAGTCTCCAGGATCCAGGACATTTCGGCATTCTTGTAACCCTTGGGCAAGGCGGCCATAGCCGTCTCGTAATAAAGCAGCGCGTCTACACCCTTGCCCCGGTATGGCTCCAGAACACCCAGGATAAGCACCCGGATGCCATCAATGCAGGGGCGAATCTTGTAATGCCAAAAGAACTTGAGCAACGTAAACGGTTCCCAGGTCGTGGGGCGCGGATAGGCTCGCAACAGGGCCTGGTTGACATCCGGCAGCGTAATGGACACGCCCACCACCTCCCCATCTCTTTCCACCACAAAGACCAGATCGGGATCCATGATTTGTTTCAGCCCATCAGCCAGGTGAGTGATCTCGTGGTCGGTCATGGCTACCGCACCCCAATTCTTTTCCCAGGCCGAGTTGTAGACTTTTTTGAAACGTTCGACTTCGGCATCCCAATCTTTGAGATCAAAGCGGCGCACGGTATAGTTGTATCGCTTGCGGGCCAGATCGACCACCCTCAAGAGCTTGGAGGGCAACTTGTCGACTTGCTTTCCTCCAAAGATGGCCGTGTCCAGGTGATAGGCCCACAAGTCCATGGCCTTGGAAAAGCCATATCGCTCAATGAAATCGGCATAATAGGGCGGATTGTACGGCATCATCACCACTGGCGGGCTGTCAAAGCCATCCACCAGCAGGCCATACTCATCGTTGACCGAAGGATCAGCCGGCCCTTGCAGAGCCGTCATCCCTCTGGCCCGCACCCACTCGCTGGCTGCGTCGAACAGCGCCTCGGCGGCTTCATAGTCCTCCAACACTTCAAAAAAGCCAAAAAAGCCCATCCGCTCCTGGTGAATCTTGTTATGGCTGCCGTTGATCAGAGCAGTGATACGCCCCACCACTTTGCCATCTCGACGGACGACAAAGTTCTGAAACTCGGAATGCTCCCAGAGAGGATTCTTTTGAGCGTCAAACATCTCCTTCATCATAGAGACCAACGGCGGCACCCAATTCGGATCGTCTTTGTAGACCTCCCATGCGAAGGAGATAAAATCCCCAAGATCCTGGTTTGTCTGAACCGGTGAGACCTGCAACATTGCCATAGCACCCCCCATTGTGCCCAAATACGCGTATCGGTTAAAAAAGCGGTCCACTGCCACTCTACCTATTATACACCAAGAAGCCCTAAACGCGAAACCGTCGGGTGTGCGTCAGTTTAGGGGCGAGTTGTAAGCGGTAGGCCAAAGGTCATCAAAGCGTTGGCTCAAGATGGCAGCACGCACAGGAAGCAACCGTTCAGCCCCAGAACGACTCCAGCGCATC
>Ga0180431_10009278_pt1 | contig 11141 bp, 5 predicted proteins | sample SS_ome_11_FD_132459 | JGI IMG/M metagenome (GOLD analysis project Ga0180431, IMG submission 132459) | Hypersaline lake sediment archaeal communities from the Salton Sea, California, USA - SS_1_MS_1 metaG | ecosystem: Environmental > Aquatic > Non-marine Saline and Alkaline > Hypersaline >...
CGTCATACTCCTCGTCCTCGTCATACTCAGGATCGGCAGCCGCCGCCCGCTCGGCCCGCCGCGCGGCCGCCTCGCGCCGAGCCCGCCGCCCGCGCACGAGTGCCTGGATCCTAGTCGCGGACTTGCGCTTGGTGCCGCCGCTGGCGCTGCGCCGACGCGCAGGCTTCTTGGCGGAGCGACGCGCGGGCGGTAGCTCAGCCGCCAGAGCTGCAAGATCGCGATACGACGTGGCAGCGCCCGCGGGGGCACCTCCGCGGCGACGAGGAGATCGGCGAACGCCTGACATGGTCGACACCGTTTCGGTTTGTTCCCCCCGCGCGGGGTCGAAAGCGGCACACTCCCGCGCCATGGCCGCCACGGCGTGCGTGCGGGTCACGCCCGCGGGCACCCGAGCGGCCCCGTGGAAGGACTCCCTCGCGCTGCGTCCGAGGCAAGCGGACGCGCAGACGCCCCTGCCCTGGTTCCTCGAGCTGGTGGCCGTGCACTGGGTCGAGGCCCCGCTCGTGCCCGTGCCCTGCGCGGACCCGAGCACGGACCTCCTGACCGACGAGCCCTACCACGAGGCCCTGCTGGACGCCGCCCGCCAGCGCCGCGACGCGCACGCCCCGCGGCTCCTGCTCTTTGGGCTCGACCCCGTGACCGCGGCCAGCCGCTGCGTCGTGGTCCACGGGCTGCGCCCGTGGTTCCGCGTCGCCCTGGCCACGGACGCCGAGCGCCCCGAGGCGCTCGCCCGCGAGCTAGAGCGGGACCTCGGACTCGATCGGAGGACCATTGCCGCGGCCGAGGAGCGCCTGCCCCCGCTCTACGGCGCGCAGGTCGACCTCGCCCGCGTGCCCGAGAACGCGTGCCCCGCGGACCCCTCGCCCCCGCTGGCGACCGTGCGCTACGCCAAGCTCTCGTTCCCGAGCCATCGGATCCTGCGCAGGGTCCTGACCGCGGTCCGCGCCCGCGGGCGGGCCGTGGCCGACGCCAAGCTCGCGCCCGAGATCCAGGCGCTGCGCGACGCGGGCATCAACCCCGCGGGGCTCTGCGTGGTCCGCAGCGGGGAAATCGCGCCCGCGGACGCGCAGGTCTCGCACTGCCAGACCGAGGTCCACCTGCCGCGCGGCTTCGCCGACGGCGCCGCCGCGGGCCCGTGGGAGCCCGCGCCCGCCGTTGCGCCGCCGCCCGCGGGGCGCGTCATCTGCTCCTTCGACGGGGAGATGCTGGCGTGGGACAGGGGCACCTTCCCCCGCGCCGAGCGCGGCGACCGCAGCATCTGCGTCTCCGCCGTCTTCCGCCGCACCGACCTCCGCGACCGCATGGTCCGCGTGGTACTCGTCGTCGGGCCCACGGACGTTCCGCGGGACTTCTTCGAGGACCCCGACTGCTTTGTGGGCGCCTACGAGACCCCGCGGGACATGTGGGAGGCCTTCCGCGACTACTGCGTCGTCCGCATGGACCCCGACGTCCTCACGGGCTGGAACACCTACGGCTTTGACAACGTCTTCCTGCTGCGGGAGTATGCCCTCGGCTTTGCGGAGCCCGCGCGCCGCCTGCTGGACCTCGTGGCCCGCGAGCTGCAGCGGGCCACGGGCGCGCGGGAGGACCGACCGCTCGAGGACCTCTTCCCCGAGCTGTGCCGCGCGCTGCGCGGGCTGCCCGACGCGCGCGACGCGGTCCTCGAGGCGTGGGACCGCGAGCTGGGGCCCGAGCTCATCGCGGGCGTTCTCCGCGGGGACCACGAGGCGCTCGAGAGCCTGCTGCACGCCAAGGCGGTGCGCGCGCGGGCGGTGGCCGAGGCCGCGCTGGTCGAGCGCTACGGGGACGACCCCGCGCTGGACCCCGCGCGACGCCTGCTGCACGCGAGCCTCGGGGCGAACCCCGCGGACCTGCTCCCGCGCGCGGCGGCGGACCCCGCGGTGCTCGAGGCCCTGGTCCGCGCCCACGGGGCTGCCGTGCAGAGGATCCTCGAGGCGCCCGCGCCCGCGCTCGCGCCCGCGCTGCTGGCCCCGTGCGAGTTGGACGCCGCGTTCCGCATGGGCGCCCGTGTGCCCGATCGCGCGCTGCGCGGGGGCGTCGCCGCGCTGCGGGACCCGTCCGAGGCCCTCGCCGCGCTGGTCGCGCGGGCGGGCTCCCGCTTCGACGGCGAGCCCGAGACGGCGGACCCCGCGGCGCGCGTGGTTGCCCGCGGGCTCTTCCTCTCGCGGCTGCGGGCGGACCCCTGCGCGCTGCGCTCGCGGGTCATGGCCTCGGCGGCCAAGGGCGACAACGTCTACTACATGTGGGGCTCCGCGGCGACCCGCTACCGCGGGCTCGTGGGCCGCGCGCAGATGGACGCCATGCAGGTCTTCAAGGACGCCTACAGGCTGAGCCAGAACTCGCTGGACTACGCGGCGCGGACCTTCCTCAAGGACGCCGAGCACCTCAAGGTGGACCTCCCGCACGAGACCCTGCGCAGCATCGCGCTCGTGGGCGACCCCTCGCAGATGGCGCGCATCGTGCACTACTGCTGGCGGGACTCGGCCGCGGTGCTCTACCTGCTGGAGGACCGCGGGCTCGTGGACCAGATGCGGGAGATGGCCGTGGTCTCGCGGACCCCGCTGGACGAGATCTGCAACGGCGGCCAGCAGCGCAGGGTCTTCAACAACCTCGCCTTCTGCGTGCGCGGCGGCGCCGCCGCGTCGGCCGAGCTCATGGGGCAGGACGCGCTGCCGCCCCTGCCGCTGTCGGGGTTTGCCATGAACGAGGGCACCTCGGGCTGGCCGCGCGAGGACCGCCGCACCTTTGGCGTGGACGAGGAAACGACGACGGCGGCCGACGCGGACGCGGACGCGCCGCCGCTCGCGGGGCGCAAGCGCTCGCGCTTCGACGTGGGCCCCGCGCGGCGCGCGGCGGACTACGTGGGCGCGACGGTCTTCGACCCCGTCTCGGGCTTCTACGGCATGGACGAGCCGATCGCCTCGCTGGACTTTGCGAGCCTGTATCCGTCCATCATCTGCGCGTGGATGCTCTGCTACTCGACCCTGATCAACGACCGCGATTACTTCCGCGCGCTGACCGCGCGCTCGGACTGCGTGGTCCTCGACGCGGCGAGGGCCACCCGCGCGCGCCGCATGGAGGCCCGCGCCCGCGCGCGCTTCGTCGTCGTGCGTTTCGTCATCGACCACGGGCCCGCGCACGGCAAGCGCGCGTATTACTTCCTGGTCTCGATGGTCGGCGTCCTGACCCGCGTCATCAAGCACCTGCTGACCGCCCGCCGCGCGGCCAAGGCCGCGATGAAGGACGCGACGGACCCGATCGTGCGCGGCGTGCAGAACCATAGGCAGCTGGCGCTCAAGGTCATGACCAACAGCGTCTACGGCTTCACTGGCTGCTCGGAGGACACGGGCATGTATAGCTGCAAGCCCATCGCGGCGTCGGTGACCACCGAGGGGCGCCTCATGATCGAGCGCACCAAGGCCGCCATCGAGGCGCGCTACGCGGGCGCCCGCGTCATCTACGGCGACACGGACAGCGTCATGGTCCTGTTCGGGCGCATGTCGGTCGCGGAGTGCGCGCGCATCGGCGCCGAGGCCGCGGCCTACGTCAACGCCGAGGTCATCGACGACGAGCAGGACCTGGAGATGGAGGAGATCAAGGCGCCCGCGTGGTTCGGGGCCACCAAGAAGACCTACTTTGCCATGGTGCACGAGCCCCGCAAGGACGGCGGCTTTGACGTGCACAAGGTCGAGAAGGGCGTGGACTCGGTGCGGCGGGACCGCATCGGGCTGGTGCGCAAGACCGTGTCCCGCGCCATCGACATCATTCTTAACGCGGCCGACGACGTCAACGACCAGCTGCGCGAGCTGCTGGTCGAGGTTCTCGCGGGCGTCCTCGACGGCGCGCACCCGCTGGACGACTACGTCAGCAGCAAGACCACGCGGCGGACCTACGTGCGCCCCGAGAACGAGCCGCAGGTCCAGGTCCGCGCGCGGCTGCTGGCCCGCGGCGAGGAGGCCCCGCCCGTCGGGGCGCGCGTGCAGTATGTCTTCGCCGAGGTCCCGACCCCGAGCGGCGCCCCGCAGGCCGCGCGCGCGCGGGACCCCGAGGAGGCCCGCGCCGCGGGGCTCACCGTGGACAGGGCCTACTACCTCAACGCGCTGCGGAACCCGCTGCGCAAGTATTGCGCGCACCACCCCGCCGTCCGCGTCGACGCCCTGGTCGACGCCGCGCTGGCCCTACTGCAGGCCAAGCGCACCCGCCGCGGGCAGGCGCTGCGCAGCGCGGACGTGCTCCGCGCCGAGCACGCGCGGGCGGCGGCGGCGGCGGCGGCTAACATTGCCAGCGGCGCGGCCCGTGGCGGGGGCGCGCGCAGGGCGCGGGGACTCGCAGGGATCATGGGATGAATTACTCGTGCAGGTCCGCGGCGAGCATGTCGTCGTCGACCTCCATGGGGACCTCGCGGTCCCCCGCATCAAGCGCGGGCTCCGCGGGCGCCGCGGGCGCCGCGGGCGCCGCGGGCGCCGCGGCGGCGGGCGACGGCGGGCGCGCGGGCGGGAACTCGGGCTCGGGCGCGGGCGCGGGCGCGGGCTCCGCGGCCGCGGCGGCACGTCGCCTGCGCGGGGGCAACCGCCGCGGCGGGGCCTCGGGCTCCGCGGGCGGCTCCGCGGGCTCCACTGGCTCCGCGGGCTCCACTGGCTCGGCAGGCGGCGCGGGCGGCGCGGGCGGGAGCGGCGCGGGGCCCGCGGCCCGTTGCGCGTTGGCGAAGTTGGTCAACATGCGCTGGTTCATCATCTGGGTCTCGGCCATGATGCGCCGCGCGAGCTCCTCCTGGTCCTTGACGCGCTTGGCCTCCATGCGCTTCAGCCGCGACTGCAGGTCCACCATCTTCCACACGAGGAACAGGAGGACCAGCCCCACCACAATAACCACGCCCACCATGACCAGCGGCATCATGCGCCGCGCGGGCTTCTCGTCGGCCGCGCGGTCCTCCGCCGCGCGGTCCTCGGCCGCGGGCGCTTGCTCTCCAGCGTCGGCACGAGCATGCGAGGCGCGCGGCGCGGCCGCGGGTGCGGCCGCGGGCGGGCCCTTGCTGCGCAGGGACGCAAAGTCCATGACCCCGAGGAGAAGTGTGCCCGCCGCGCGGGGGACTTTTGCGCGCGCGCGCCGAGCGCGGGCTCGCGCGCCGCGGGTCACTTTGGAGGGAGTTGGGAATGGATCCGCTGACCATGGAGCCCGCGGGGCTCCACAGCTTTCGCCGCGGGGGCGCGGTCTACAACAGCAAGGCGCTGGTCGAGCACCTGCGCCGCACGGCCGTGTATCAGGACCCGTGCACCCGCGAGGAGCTCGACGACGCGGCCCTGCATCGGCTGAGCCGTCTCTACCAGCACAAGACGCGCGCGCCGTGCGACCTTGTCGCCGAGCGCAGGGACCGCGAGGCCCTGGCCGCGGCGCGGGCGCGAGCCACGACCCTGTCGGCCGAGGGCCCGCGCGCCGCGCTGGCCGCGTTCGAGGAGGACCTGTGGAGCGCCGTGCGCGACGTGCACATGGTCGACATCCGCACGGCCCTCATGGGCATCGCCAACCTCGACCCCCTCGTCGCGCTGGAACTGTTGCAGAGGGTCAACGACGAGCACGGGGTGATGCTGGGCGGCATGCGACAGCAGATCCTGCAGATCTTTAGCGCGGGCTCTGCGCTGAGCACGGCGGACGGCGCGGAGTCGCCGCGCGCGGCCGATCACGCCGCGCCGATCGACCTCGGCATCGCGCTGGCCCGCGCGGCGCCGCCGCGGCCGCGGCCGCAGGCGCTGGCCGCGCCCGCGCGCGACGCCGACGCCGACGACGTCGCGGAGGCGTGGTTGTGGTCCGTCCCGACGCTCGACGAATCGGACACGGCGAGCGATGAGAGCTTGTGATTGTCGTGCTCACGCCGCGGGCACGTCGACGAATCCGAGGTTCTCGTCGGTCAAGAGCAGCATGCCGCCCTCGGCCAGGTGCACCGCACGCAGCGGCGCCCCGTCGCCCAGCTCGTAGCTGCCGCGGGCGCGGGGCACGACGTCGTGGTCCGCGTCGTCCGTCGCGGCGACGGCGACCTCGGTCACGTTCTCGCGCTCGAGCCCCACGGCGTAGCGCTTGCCGTCGCGGGCGAGGCCGAGGACGCGGACGCCCTGCGGGATGACCCGCGCCTTGGTCGTGGCCTCGTAGCGGATGGCCTTGTTGCACGCGCGCACCATGAGCACGTGCCCCTGCTCCGTGGGGAAGCACTCGTCGGACGGCAGGACGAACGAGCTCATGGCGGACAGCGAGCGGTCGACGGAGTCGTAGTTCCAGTGGTCGGTGACCACGCGGACGTCCTCGTCGTTGACCACGGTCCGCCGCAGGTGCAGCAGGCCGTCGGGCTGCGGGCTCCAGTGCATGTGGTAGACGCCCCCCACGTCGGCCGCGTCGCGCAGGTAGACCCGCAGCCCCGCCGACGGCTCCGCGCTGGCATGGTAGCCGTCGTCCGTGACGCGCCAGTGGTCGAGGACCTGCCCGTCGACGAGGACCGCGAGCATATACTCGCGCCCGCTCGGCGCGGCGGCGAGGACCACGGACTGCGGCGCGTCGACCTGATCGCGGTGCAGGGGCACGGGCCCGAACCGCAGGCGCGCGGGCTGCGTGTCCACGTCGTAGAGCGACAGCCGCGTGCCGTGGACGCAGGCCACGAGCCCGTTGCCCAGCAGGCACAGCGCCTGCGCGCCCTCGGGCAGGCCCGCGACGGGCGTGGCCTCGTCGCGCTCCACGCTCCACGCGCGCAGCACGGGGTCGTCGCGGAGCGCCCTGCGGCCGAGCACGAGGGCGCGCGGCGCGCCCGCGGCGTCCCACGCGACGTCGAACGCGGTCGCGCCGCCCGCGTCGATGGGCAGGCGCGCCGTGGCCGCGGGCTCGTGCCAGCGGACCTCCGCGTCGGTGACCTCGACGGCGCGGAGCGCGGCGGGCGCGCAGTGCAGCTGGGCCTGCTGGTTGAACGCCTCCAGCTCGGCGCGGGGCACGACCCGCGCGGCGCGGACGACGGGCGGCACGGCCACGGGCGCCTCGCGCGCGAGCACGGGGTCCGCGGGGTTGCGCGAGCGCACCGTGAGGCGGCCCCTGGCCGTGTCGAACGCGGCCGCGGCGACCCGAGGCACGAGGCCCGCGTTGAAGCCGCCCGTCACGGGGTCCCGCAGGGCCGACTGCCACAGGCCCGCGACGGTCTCGGCGAGGTCCGCGCGCGGGGCGACCGCGGCGGTCACGTAGGACAGGACCCGCCGCGCCAGCGTGCCGCCCGAGAGCAGGGCGTCCTCCGCGTTGATCAGGCCGCGGGTCGCGTCCACGAAGAGCCTGCGCGCGCCCGCGTTCAGCGGCAGGGGCCCGCAGATGCGCTCGGTCTCGGGCCAGATCAGGTCCGCGACCGCGCCGTCGCCGCGGCGGATGACGGGCAGGTCCACATACTCGGTCGGGAGGCCCTCGGCGTCGGCGCCCTGCAGCCCGATGCGGACCACGAGGCGCGCGGGGTCGAACAGCGCCTGGTCGATGCGCGCGAGGGTCAGCATGGGCAGCGAGAGCTCGATGGGCGTATCCTCGGTGCCCTCGTAGGCAAAGTCCCCGAGCTGCGCCTCCAGCGAGTCGACCGCGAGGACCCCGTCCTCGCGCGGCAGCGCGGCCGCGCGCGCCCAGTGCAGCGCGAGGGCCCGCGGGAACGCGGAGCACAGGGCCTCGTCGCTCGTCCGCCCCAGCTCCTGAAACGCGCGGCGCGCGGCGCCGTCGTAGACCATGGCATTGATCAGCTGCTGCCGTCCGCGCACGAGGATGTCCGCCCGCGACATGACCGACGGCGGCGTTTTGTGTAGCTGAAACACAAAAGAAACGATGCCGCGCCGCGGGATCCTGTGGGCCGTCGCGCTCGGCGCGGCGGTCCTCGCCGCGGCCGTGGCCCTGTGGCTGCTGCTGCGGGGCCGCGGAGCGCGCGCGCGCGCCTCGCGCGTGGCGGTCGAGTTCGCCACAAGCAGCACGTGCAGCTTCACGGCGTGGAGCCCGTGGAGCAAGTGCCCGCCGTGCCAGCAGGGCTGCGCGGCGGAGCCCCCGCGGCAGTGGCGCTACCGCCTGCCCGCGCCAGGCAACGAGGACTGCGGCACGTGGGAGGACCTCTTCGACTTCCGCGCGTGCGACCTGAGCCCCTGCGGCAAGCCCGTGAACTGCCAATACGGGCCGTGGGGGCCGTGGGAGGCCTGCAGCATTCCGTGCCAGGAGCCAGGGTCCTCGGCGGTCGGCACGCAGGTCCGCTACCGCGTGCCCACGGTGCCCGCGGCCAACGGGGGCACGGACTGCGCGTGGGACCAGATGGTGCAGACGCGCGCCTGCGGGACCGTGCCCTGCCCCGACGCGTGCTCCTACACGGGCACGTGGTCCGCGTGGAGCCGCTGCTCCGAGCCCTGCGGCGGGGGCACGCGCTTCCGCACGCGGCAGGTGGCCGCGGGCGACCCCGCGACCTGCGTGGACTGGGTCGACGTCGAGCCCTGCGGCACGCAGGCCTGCCCCGCGGGGCCTGCGGGCTGCGTCGACCCCACGTGGGACATGCTCGAGGCCTACTGCGACTACCTGTGCGCGGGCGGGACGCTGGACCCCATCGTGTTCTCGCTGTCCGACGGCAGCCTCAGCTGCCCCATCCCCAAGGCCTTTGCCGAGGCCAGCGGCGCGTGCCCCGTGGATCCAAGCGGGTCCCTCAGCTGCGGGCCGCCGCAGGACTGCGTCTACGGCCCGTGGGGCGACTGGTCCGCGTGCTCGGGCAACTGCGACGCCGCGGGCGGGACCCGCTACCGCCAGCGCGGGATCCTCGTGCCCGAGCGCAACGGGGGCGCGCCCTGCGAGGAGTCCCAGCTGCTCCAGTCGGAGGCCTGCAACACGCCCGACTCCTTCCTGCGCCCGACGCGCTTCGACGACGGCGTCTGGTGCAACTGGCAGGGCGACTGGTATGTGGGTGGCAAGCCCGCGAGCACGTTCGAGGACGCCGCCGCGCAGTGCACGCCCGCGAACACGTGCTCTGTGGTCTACATGTCGCAGGGCGACGTGTTCCTCGGCATCGTCGACGCGGCGACCCTGCTCGCCGCCTGCCAGGCCTCCAACAGCGCGGGCTCCGCGCTCGGCGTCCGCGACTGCGCGGGCTCCAGCGACTGCGTCATGGGGCCGTGGACCGACGCCACGCGCTGCCCCGCGCTCTGCGGGCCGCCGTTCACCAAGACCCAGGTGCGCAAGCCGCTGCAGCCCGCGCGCGGCACGGGCAAGCCCTGCGCCGATTTCCCCGTGATCCGCACGGTCAGCTGCAACGTGGGCTCCTGCTCCACGGCCAGCGACGCGCACTGCGTCTACGGCCCGTGGCCCAGCACCCAGAAGGACACCACGGTCGCCACCTGCCAGCGCTACCTGACCAAGGGCGCGGACCCCATCATGTGGAGCGCGTGGCCCGCGAGCCGCCAGCTGCTGTGGCTCCAGGCGGGCGCCGACGGCGCGTCGCTGCAGCGCATGCAGGACGGCTCCGCGTTCGACGCGGGGCTCGCGCAGCGGCTCAACAGCGGGCAGGGCGAGCTCGACGGCAAGGTCCAGTATTGCGTCTTTAAGGACGCGAGCTCGGGGTGGAACTACCTGCCAGGCAAGGGCTGGGCCCCGTTCGGCAGCTCGGACGCGTGCGCCACCAGCATCCCCAGCTCCGTGGTGCAGGCGCAGATCGCGCAGTTCGCCGCCCAGCAGTGCGATCGGTCCGTGTGGGACCCCGCGGCCGCGGCGTGCGCGTGCCCGTCGCTGTGCCCGTGGGTGCCCTCGCTCTGCGACTTTGGCCCTTGCGACGCGTCCTGCGGCACGGGCCAGCGGACCATGGTGCGCTACCCCGAGATCATGGCCCCCGACTGCGACTTTGCCGAGTTCTTCTCCATGACCACGTGCGCCACCGCGCTGCCGCCGTGCCCCACGCCGTGTCCCGCGGGCTGCAACGACCTGCCCTGCTCGGGCCGCGGCACCTGCAACACGATCACGGGGTCCTGCAGCTGCGAGCCAGGCGCCTACGGCGCCAACTGCGGCGCCGAGTGCCCCGTCGGGCCCAACGGGCTGGTCTGCAGCGGGCCCCTGCGCGGTTCGTGCAACGCCGACGGCGCGTGCGCCTGCGTCGCGGGGGTCTCGGGCGACGCCTGCGAGCTCGGCGGCGCCTGCGAGGTCGTGGTCGCCATGGGCCCTGGGCTCAGCTCCACCGAGCGCGCGCTCCTGTCGGGCGAGATTGGGACCCTGTGCATCGCCCTCGACGCCACGTTCGGCGCCGACCAGTGCCTCGCGCTGCCCTACGTCGTCAACACAGGCCTGTTCGACTACGTCAAGACCCTGCCCATCGACGGCCTCGGCGTGCCGTGGTATTACGGCGGCAACATCATCGCGTCGGAGCTGGTCGGCGCGTGCGATCCGTCCGTGTTCACGCACGACTGCACGGCCAAGGGCGAGTCCGACGCGGTCGCCGCGTTCTGGTCCAACATCAAAGACATTGTCAACGCCAACAAGTCCAACGCGGGCTACCAGCCGATCGCCGCGCTCTACGGGCTGGACCGATTGGACCACACGGCCAACCTGCTCGCGACCAAGGACCCGACCTGCGGGGGGCGCGCGGGGTTTCGCACGTGCAAGGGCAACGTCTGCGCGCTGGCCGAGAACCGCAGGATCTTCAAGAACACGAGCAGCCCGCCGCTGACGGACATCAACTGGTTCGCGGTGAACCCGTATGGGTTTACGTAATGCATTACTTGGAGTAATAGGTGACCGTCAGGTTAAAGCCCCACTCGGCGCCGCTGGCGCCCAGCGCCATGGTCTTCTCGGTGGTGTAGCCCGCGTCCTTGCACGAGGTGCCCGCGGGCAGCGGGGTCATCTCGTGCCACGTGGCCCACTGCTTGGACGGGTCCGTCGACAGCTCGAGGCCGTCCACGCACAAATCGCAGTCCGCGGAGCTGGGGTCCGTGCACTTGGGCTTAGGCAGCGCCTGCGGGTGGGTCTCCACGTTCCACGCGTTCTTGGTCATCGCCTGCATAAAGCCCGTGTTGCCCACGAACGAGACCAGCGGGATGTCGCACGCGGCGCCCGCCCAGTAGGGATCGCACTGGCACTCGCGCAGGTTCTTCTCCGTGTTGAAG
>Ga0180431_10009279_pt1 | contig 11140 bp, 8 predicted proteins | sample SS_ome_11_FD_132459 | JGI IMG/M metagenome (GOLD analysis project Ga0180431, IMG submission 132459) | Hypersaline lake sediment archaeal communities from the Salton Sea, California, USA - SS_1_MS_1 metaG | ecosystem: Environmental > Aquatic > Non-marine Saline and Alkaline > Hypersaline >...
AGCACGTGCTGTACGTGCCGGACGTGCCGGAACCGTTCCAGCCGATCGTGAACGTCGTGCCGCTCCAACTGCTCGCCTACCACGTGGCGGTGCTGCGCGGCTGCGCGGTGGACAAGCCGAGGAACCTCGCGAAGAGCGTGACGGTCGAGTGAAAGCGGAAACCGGAACGCGGTCTTCGCCGCCGCGCTTGCGCGGCGTTTCGTTGCGAGCAGGTGATTCACCGCCATGAACTGGCAAACCCTCCTCGAAACCCAGGGCTACCTCATCGCCGACGGGGCGATGGGCACAGCGCTGGCCGCCCGTGGCCTGCCCGCCGGCACCCCGCCCGAGGCCTGGAACCTGGAGCGCCCTGACGTTGTGGCCGACGTCACGCGGGCCTACGTCGAGGCGGGCGCGCAGATCGTCCTGACGAACACCCTCGGCGGCACGCGCTGGAAACTCGCGCGGGCCGGCCTCGCGGACGCGACGGCCGACGTGAACCGGGCGGCCACCGAGGCCGCACGCCGCGCCGCCGGCGACCGGGCCCTCGTCTTCGCGAGCGTCGGGCCGACCGGCGACCTCGTCGCCCCCCTCGGCACGCGCAGCGCGGAGGAGTTCACCGAGGCCTTCGCCGAGCAGATCGCGGCCTGCGCCCGGGCGGGGGCCGACGGCATCTGCATCGAGACGATGACCGCCCTGGACGAGGCGCTGGCAGCCCTGGAGGCGGCCCGGCAGGCGGCGCCGGACCTGCCCGCGGTCGCGTCGATGACGTTCGACCGCGGCGCGAAGATGATCGCCACCGTCATGGGCGTGACGCCGGAGCAGGCGGCGCGCACGCTGGACGGTGCCGGGGCCGACCTCGTCGGCTCGAACTGCGGCGACGGCATCGCGGGGCACGTCGAGGTGGCCCGGCTGCTGCGGGCGGCGACGGAGCGGCCCGTGTGGATCAAGTCGAACGCCGGCCGGCCCGAACTCGTGGACGGCCGGACGGTGTTCCGCCAAACGCCGGAGGAGATGGCCGGCCACGTCGCGGACCTGCTGGCGGCCGGGGCCAACGTCATCGGGGGCTGCTGCGGCACAACGCCGCAGCATATCCGGGCGATTGCGGCGGCGGCCGAGGCGGCGCGGCGATAAGGTCCCGGTGGAACAGAATGACCCGCCGCTTCCGCGGCGGGCTCGGAACGCAGCAGGCCCGTTTACTGCCCCGGGCCGCCATCCAAAATGGCTTACTCGGCCTGGATCTTCTCGACGAGTTCCGCGTCGATGTCCACGTTCGAGTGCACCTTCTGCACGTCGTCGTGGTCGTCGAGTTCCTCCAGCAGGGCGAGCGTCTTGCGGGCGTCGCCTTCCTCGAGCGAGACGTAGTTCTGCGGCACGCGGGTGATCTCGGCCGCCTCGTAAGCGATGCCGGCCTCCGCAAGGGCCTGCTTCACGCCCTCGAACGCCTCGGGTAGCGTGACCACGTCGAAGCCGCCCTCGGTTTCGCTGAGGTCCTCGGCCCCGGCGGCCAGCGCCGTTTCCATGAGGCGTTCCTCGTCCGGGTCGCCGGTCACGGTGATGAGGCCCTTCTGGTCGAACATCCATCCGACGCATCCGGGCTGGCCCATATTGCCGCCGTGGCGGTCGAAGATCTTCGAGACCTCGCCGCCGGTGCGGTTCCGGTTGTCGGTCAGGACCTCGACGAGGATGGCCACGCCGCCGGGCCCGTATCCCTCGTAAGCGATTTCCTCGATCTGGGTGCCGTCGTCGAGTTCGCCGGTGCCCTTCTTGACGGCCCGCTCGATGTTGGCGTTGGGCATGTTGACGGACTTGGCGTCGTCGATGGCATAGCGTAGGCGGAGGTTCATGTCGGGGTCGCCGCCGCCCATGCGTGCCGCCACGATGATGGCCTTGGCGCACTTCGAGAACATCTTGCCGCGCTTCGCGTCGGCGGCGCCTTTCTTGCGTTTGATGGTGGACCAGTGACTGTGTCCGGACATGAGCGGTCTCCGTCTACAGGTCGGGCGCGGCCGGGGTCCGGGCGGCGCCGTCGGCAGCGTCGGGTCCGTCCGTGGCAACGGGCGCAACGGCCGGCTTTCCACCCTTGCGGGCCCGCTCGAGTTTCTCGCGGACCTGGCCGAGGCGTTCGGCCTCGGTCTTCTTCTGGCGATTCTCGAGCAGGCGAGCGGCGGTCTTCCAGGCGTTGGCGGCCTTCTCGGGCCGACGGAGCCGCCAATACGAGTCGCCCAGATGGTCCCACAGGACCGGGTCGAGTTCCGGCGCGAGGCGGGTGGCCTCCTCAAGGGCCTGGACAGCGTCCTCGAAGCGTCCCTGCTTGTACAGCACCCAGCCGAGGCTGTCGAGGTAGGACGGCTGTTTCGGGCTGGCCTTCAGGGCCCGGCGGACGAGCCGCTCGGCCCGGTCGAGGTTCGCGCCGCGTTCGGCCCAGAGGTACCCGAGGTCGTTGTTCGAAGGGGCGTGGTCGGCGTGCGCGTCGAGGATGCGCATGAGTTCGCGTTCGGCGGCGGCCGTGTCGTCCATCTCGGTGTAGAGGCCGGAAAGCAGATACCGCCAGCCGATGTGCTCGGGCTGGGCGGCCAGCAGGGCCTCCACTTCCTTGGCGGCGGCCGCGACGTCACCCTTGCCGGCCAGGGCGTACGCCTTCAGCACCCGGACCGACGTGCGGTCGGGGTCGGCCTCCAGCACCTGCGCGATCAGGGTGAGCGTCTCGTCGTAGCGCTCCTGGCGGAAGCGGACCTCGGCCAAAGCGGCCATCGGGCCGGCGGCATCCGGGTGCAGGGTCCGCCCGCGAAGGGCCATGTCTTCGGCAGCCGTGAGGTTACCCTGCCCCAGGTAGACGCCGGCCAGTTGGACGTGGGCCTGGAGGTCCTTCGGATGCTGGACGAGGAGATTGTTCAGGACCTCGGCGGCCTCGTCGAAGCGTTCCTTCCGGGCCAGCGCCGACGCCAGGAAATACGCGGTCGGCTTGTCGTTCGGGGCGGCCTTCGAGGCCTTGCGGTAGGCCTGGATGGCCTCGTCGACCCGGCCGAGTTCCTCCAGCAGCATGCCGCGCTTGCGGTGGAAGATGGGCAGATTCAGCCCACGGCCGACGGCCGTCTGGTACACCGCGAGGGCGTCGGCATACCGCTCGTCGCGAATCAGGAGGTCGGCCTTGCGGGAGTAGGCGATGGCGGCCTTCGGCTGCCGCGACAGCGCGTTATCGTACAGGGCGAGGGCGTCCTGCGGCCGGCCGGACGCCTCCGCCAGCATCCCCACGAGCACGAACGGGCCGTAGTGCGGCACGTCGTCGCCGACGAGTCGGCGGGCCGTCTCGTAGGTAGCCAGCCGGTCCGACAGCCCGTCGATGATCTTCGCCGCCTTCACCAGCACGGAGGAATGGACCACGGGGTCAACCATGGTGGCGGCCAGGGCGTCGAGGGCGTCGACGGGCCGGCCGTCCTCCAAGTGAATATCGGCGAGTTTGATGGCGGCCGCCGGGGCCGCCCCGGTCGTGGCCCCGGGCTTGACGACCTCGCGGTACAGGTCGCCGGCCCGCTCGTGTTGGCCGGCATCCTCGTAGAGCGAGGCCAGCAGCAGCGCGAGGGCCTGGTTGTCCGGATACTGGCGGCGATACCGCTCCAGTTCGGGCAGCGCGTCAGCGGGTCGGCCCTGGGCCCGGAAGACCTCGACGAGGCGCTGGTAGCCGTCCTCGCTCTCCGGATCGATCTCGATGAGGCGCCCGACCCACTCGCGTGCGCCGGCGTACTGCTTGCCGGCCATGTGGGCGCGGATCATGAGGTCGATGAGTTCGGGGTTGCGCGGCCGCTCGTCCAGGGCCTCGTGAAGGATCTCGATGGCGCGGTCGGCCTTGCCCTGGCTGACCAGCAGGTTCGCGAGGCGGCTCTTGAGTTTCAGTTGGCTCCGGTAAATCAGGTACAGCCCGGGGTACCGGCGGAAGAACGGCTCGGGGTCGGCCAGAGCCTCGATGAGCGACTCGTACGCCTCGGCGGCGGCCTCGAGGTTACCCTGGTGTTCCTCGGCCCGGGCCAGGTGGTACGTGCCGAGCATGTGGTACGGCGTGCGGGGCTCGGTGGCCTCGAGGAGCCGGCCGAAGAAGCCGGCGGCCTCGGGCGGGTTGCCGCGCGCGGCCGCGATCCGGCCGCGGTAGTACAGGGCCGGCGGGTCCTTTGGCACCAGGTCGAGCGCCTTGTCGAGCGACTCGATGGCGTCGGTGATGCGGCCGGCGTCGTACTGGGCCAAGCCGAGGTTCACCCAGACGCAGGCCGCGTTCGGGGCGAGGTGGGCGGCCTGGCGGAGTTCCTCGGCCGCCTGGACGGTCTGCTGCTCGGACATCATGAACCGCCCGCGCATGTAATGGCCAAGCGCCTGGGCCACCGGATCGGGGCCGGGCGCCTCCAAGGGCACCGGCGGGGGCAGGCAGTCGCGGGCGGGCGGGGCATCCGCCGCCACCAAGGCGGACCCGGGTTGCAGGGCCGACGCCGCGTGATTGGCCGACGCGCAGCCGACCAGCGCCATCGCCGCTATCAGGGCCGACACTCGTGTCATGGTTCCACTCACAGGAACGGGATTCGCGCGGCCAGGGGCCGCCGTTTCGCCACAGGGCCGGGCCGCCCGGCGATCAGTGGATGACCTTATTCAGGGGGTACACAATAATACCCGTGGCGCCGGCCTTCTTCAACCGGGGCACGAGTTCGCGTTCGGTGGCGGCCGGCAGGAGGACTTCGACGGCGTACCAGTCGGTTTCGGCCAAGGGGCTGATGGTCGGGCTGCGTTCGGCCGGCAGCAGGGGGAGGATGTTCTTCTCCCACGCGGCCCGCGGGACGTTCATCTTCAGCCCCACCATGCCGCGCGCCTCGATCGCCCCCTGGAGCAAGAGGGCCAGGTTCTCGATGCGGTCGCGTTTCCACGCGTCGTTCCAGGCCTCGCGGTTGGCGATGAACTGGGTGTTCGACTCCATGACCGTGCCCACCTCGCGCAGGCGGTTGGCCCGCAGCGTCGAGCCGGTCTCGGTGACGTCGACAATGGCGCCGACGCCGGGGAACCGGGCCTTGATCTCGGTCGAGCCCCAGGAGTTCTCGACCTTGACCGGAACGCCCAGGTCCTTGAAGTACCGCTTGGTGACGCTGACGAGTTCGGTGGCCACCAGGCCGCCCGCCAGGTCCTCCGGCCGCTTGACGGGGCTCTCCTCGGCCACCGCCAGGACCCACCGCACGGGCACCATGTGGGCCTTGGAATAGATGAAGTCGCGGACCACGTGCACCCGTGAACGGTTCTCGGCGATCCAATCCTTGCCGGTCAGGCCGGCGTCGAGCACGCCGTCGTCGACGTACCGCGAGAGTTCCTGGGCCCGGAACATGATGACCGAGAGGTCCGGGTCCGAGGTGTGGCGGATGTCGGACCGGGCGGCCTCCTGGACGTCGTAGCCCGCGCGGGCCATCAGGTCGAACGTGGCGCGTTCCAGGCTGCCCTTGGGCAGGCCGAGTTTCAGGACGGGCTGATCGCTCATGCAGAGGGTCCTCGTCGCCGGGCCGGTTGTTACTTGCGGCCGGAGGCGGATTTCCTGGCTTTCCGAGAGGCCGGTTTCTTCCTGGCGGCCGTTCGGGGCTTCGTTTTCGTGGTCTTTTTCCTGGCCTTGCCGGCGGTCTTCGCCCTGCCGGCCGCCTGCGTTGTCGTCTTCTTCTTCGCCCGACCAGCGGCTTTGCCTTTAGTGGACTTCGAGGCGGCCTTCTTCTTGCGGCCGGCGCCGCCCTTGGCCGGCTTCTTGCCGGCCTTCTTCGTGGCCTTCTTCCCGGCCGCTTTCTTCTTCCTGCCGGCCTTCCGTTTGGCGGCGAGGGCCTCGGCCGTCGGGCACGTCTTCTTCAGCGGGCACTTCGAGCACTTGGGCGTGCTCGGCACACAGGCGGCCTGGGCCAGACGCTTCAGCAGGGCGTGCAGTTCCCAGGCCTGGGTGGACTTGACGGCCCGCTCCATGAACGCCTGCATCTCGGTTTCGCTGTCGGTCTCGAGGTCCACGAGCCCGAGCCGCGCCAGCACCCGCCCCACGTCGCGGTCCACCGGAAAGGCGTGGGCGTCGACGCAGTCGCGGGCCATGGTGGCGGCGACGAACGGGCGGACCTCCTCCAGCCGCTCGAAGAACTCCCGCGCCTCGATCTTGCCCATGCCCTCCAGGAAGTCCCAGACCATGCTGTTGTGCTGCTTGAACACCTGGTCCAAGAGACGCGGAATGACGCGGGCCTTGTAACTCGCCCGCGGAAACGAGTCGCCGAGCACGTCGCGGATGTCGCGCGGCCGGCTCACGCGCAGGTCGTTCCAATCGATGAAGACGTCGCGGATACGCTCCAGCGCCGCCTCGACCTCCCCCTCTGTCGCCTCCTCGGAGAGGACGGTGCGGACGGCGTGCTCCACCGGGTGCGTGACCGGCGCCGCCGCCACGTCGCCGTACGCCCGTTTCAGGGCACGGCGCGCGCGTTCGAGCCGTTTGGTCTTCTCGGTAAACGTGGGCATAGGTGGCTCTCCGAAGCGGCGGTCAGGCAGACGTGCCGTCGGGCGTCTCGCCGCCGAAGGCATCGTCGGGGCCGGCGTCCTCGGCGTCCGGGCCGGCCTCGTCCCCGGCCGGTTCCGCGCCGCGGCGGATACGGTCCTGGCGGGCGGCCTCGTCCTCGGCCCGGGCCTTGGCGATGAGGGCGCTGACGGCCACGCTCTTCTTCACGGACTCGTCCTGGTGGAACCGCAGCCGGGGGCAGTATTTCATGTCGACGGCGCCGGCGATCTGCTCCTGCACGTGCCCGCGGGCGTGCTCGATCGCCTTCATGCAGGCGTCCTGGGCCTTGGCGTCGCCGAGGATCGAGACCCGCACGTCCGCCACGCGCAGGTCCGCCGACACGTCCACGCTCGTCACCGTGACCATGCCCATGCGGGGATCGTTGAGTTCCGTGACCAGCGCCCGGCTGACGACCTCGCGAATGACGCTGGCAACGCGCTTGACGCGCCGGCTGGGGGTACCGCGTTGAAACCGCTTCACGTTAACCTCTACAGTAATTCCGTCTCGTACTCCACGAGTTCCGCGCCGGGCGTGCGCCGCACCAGCGACACCACCTTCGCCATCACCTGGTCGGCGAACGTACCGTCGGTCGTCACGAGCGCGACGGCCAGGGCGGCGCTCCGGCGCCGATCCTGGTGGTCCACCTCGCTGACCGACACGTTGAAATCGTGTCGGATGCGGTCGCGCAGGCTCTTGATGACCCGGCGCTTGTCCTTCAGGGAGTTGGCCTCCCGGATGGCCAGGTGCATCTGAAGCAGGCCGATAACCATGCGTCGCTCGCGTGCTACAGCGTCCGGGCGACGGAGACGACCTCGAACGCCTCGAAGCGGTCGCCCACCTTCACGTCGTTGAACTTCTCGAGGTGGATGCCGCACTCCGTGCCGGACCGGGCCTCCCGCACGTCGTCCTTGTACCGTTTGAGCGAGTCGATCTGGCCCTCGTATAAAACGAGGCCTTCGCGGACGACACGAATCTTCGCATTGCGCTGGATGACACCGTCGGTCACGCGGCAGCCGGCGATGGTGCCGACGCGGCTGATCTTGAAGATGTTCAGGATCTCGGCCTCGCCGAGGCGGTTTTCCTTTTCCTCGGGGGCGAGCAGGCCCTCGAGCGCCTTGCGGACGTCCTCGGTCACGTGGTAGATGACGCTGTACTGGCGGATGTCCACGCCGCGTTCCACGGCCAGCGCCCGGGCCGTCAGGTCCGGCACGGCATTGAAGCCAATGATAATGGCGTCGGAGGCGTCGGCCAGGAGGACGTCGCTCTCGTTGATGCCGCCCACGCCCCCGTGGATGACCCGGACGCGGACCTCGGGATGCTCGATCTTCTCCAGGTTCTCGCGGAGCGCCTCCAGCGAGCCCTGGACGTCGGCCTTGATGATGACGTTGAGTTCGTTGACCTGGGCCTCGGTCATCTGCTCGAAGACGGCCTCAAGGGTACGCGGGCGGCGCTGCTCGGCGAGTTCGCTCTCGCGGGCGAGGCGGCTGCGCTCGTCGGCGAGATCCTTCGCCAAGCCCCCGTCCTCCAGGACGTAGAACTTGTCGCCCGCGCTTGGGACGTCGGCCAGGCCCGCCACGCGGACGGGAACGGCCGGGCCGGCCTCCGGCATGTCGTGGCCGGCCTCGTCGTGCATAACGCGAATCTTGCCGTGCGCCATGCCCGCCAGGACGACGTCGCCCGGGCGGAGGGTGCCCTTGCGGACGAGGAGGGTGGCCATCGGTCCCATGCCCTCGGTCAGTTCGCCCTCGACGACCGTGCCGATGGCCTCCCGGTCGGGGTTGGCCTGGAGTTCGAGGATTTCGGCCTCCAGCAGCAGCGACTCGAGCAGCCGATCGATGTTCTGCCCCGTGACGGCGGACGTCTCGACGCAGATGGTCTGGCCGCCCCACTCCTCGGCCAGCAGTTCGTACTGGGTGAGTTGGCGGCGGACCTTGTCGGGGTCGGCCTGCGGCAGGTCGCACTTGTTGATGGCGACGACGATGGGGACCTCGGCGGCCTTGGCGTGGTTGATGGCCTCCTCGGTCTGCGGCATGACACCGTCGTCGGCCGCCACCACCAGGACGACCACGTCGGTGACCTGGGCCCCGCGCGCCCGCATGGCCGTGAACGCCTCGTGGCCGGGCGTATCCAGGAACGTGACCCAGCGGTCGCTGATGGGCACCCGGTAGGCACCGATGTGCTGGGTAATGCCGCCGGCCTCGCCCTCGGCGACCCGCGTTTCGCGGATGTGGTCCATGAGGCTCGTCTTGCCGTGGTCCACGTGCCCGAGGAACGTGACGACGGGCGGGCGGGGCCTAAGCGATTCGGGGGGATCGTCGCGGCTTTCGAGTTCCTCGATGACCTGAGCGGGGGCGCGTTCGGCCCGGGTTTCGATTTCGATGTCGTGGGCCAGGGCTACCTCCATCGCCTGCTCTTCGCCGAGCGTCGAGTTGATCGTGACCACCTGGTCCTGCAGCAGCAAGTGCTTGATGATATCGCTGGCCTTCACGCCCAGCGCCGCCGACAGCGACTTGACCGTGATGGGCAACTCGACCGTGACCTTGCCGGTCTCGGCGCCGCTCCGGGGCCGGCCGGCCCGGCCTTTGCCCCGGCCGGCGGGACGGCGGACCCCGCGCCGGCCGCGCTCCGTGGCCGCGGGTTGCCCCGCGGCGGACCCGCCGCCGGCGACCTCCTCCACGTCCTCGCGATGGCGGGTGCGTTCGCGCCGGCGGAACGCCCGGGCGGCCCGGACGCCCTCGGTCTCGCCCTCGTCCTCGCGTCGGCGTTTGCGGCCGCGGCGGGGGGCCGCCTTCTTCTTGGCCACGCTCTCCATGGCCTCTTTCATGGCCATGTCGGTGGAGGCGGCTTCGCGGCCCTTGCGCTTGGGACGGGCCGGCGGGCGTTTCTTGGGCGGCGCCCCCGGGCTGACGGCCTGGGGATGCGGCTTGATGGCCTCGCCGTCCGACACCTTCTGCGGATGGGCCGCCGGACGCGACGGCTTGGGCGCCAACTTCGGGCCGGGGCTCGGTTTCGGAGCGAGTTTCGGTCGGGGCGCGGGCGGTCGGCGGCGCAGCGGCCGCTTGCGCCGCTCGGCCGGCGCCTCGGGCTCGGCGGGGGCCTCTTCCTCTTCGGCCTCGACCTCGGCTTCTTCCGCTTCCGTTTCGGCTTCAGCCGGGACCCCGACCTCTTCCTCTTCTTCGGCGGGAGGCGCCTCGGGCGGCGCTTCGACGACGGCAGCGGCCTCTTCGGCGGGGGCCTCGGCGGTCGGGGCTTCGGCCTCGGCGACGGCAGGCTCCACCTCGGCAACGGCGGGCTCCGCCTCGGCGGGCGCCGCGGCCTCGGCGGCCGGGGCCTCCTCGGCAAGGGCCTCGGCGGCCTCGCTCGGGCGGGCGGCCGGCTTGCCGCGCGCCGGCGGCTTGCGGCGGCTGGGCAGTTTCACGCCCTCGGCCTTCGGCTTGCCCGGCCCGCGCGTCGGCAGATGGACGACTCGCTGCCGGGCCTGGGCAAGTTGTTCCTCGGGCGAGAGTTCCTCTTCTTCGGGCGCTTCGGGTTCGGGGGGTGCTTCGGCCTCGGCCACGGCTTGGGCGGCGGGCAGCGACGCCGGCGCCGCCTGGGCCTCGGCCTCCTCCTCGGCCTCGAAGTCCTCGTCCTCGGTGCCGAGACGGGCCGCCAGCCGGTGGCGGATCATATCCGCCTCGTCCTCGTCGATCGTGCTGGAATGGGAACGGACCTCGAGACCCGCCTGCCGGCAGATCTCGATCACTTCCTTGTTCGGGATGTCGAACTCGTGCGAGAGTTCGTAGATACGTACCGACACACCTGCTCCTTCCCGGCCGGTCAGTCCTTCTCGGCCTCGTCCGATTCGTCGGCGGCCGGCTCCGCGGTTTGGGAGTCCTCGGCGGGGTCGGCCGGCGGGGCGGCGTCGTCCGCCTCGGGCGGTTCTTCCGGCGGGGCGGCGTCGTCCGCGGCCGGGGTGGCGGCCGGGTCGTCGGTTGCGGCCTCGGAGGCCACGGCCTCCGCCCCCGCCTCAGCCGGCTCTCCGGGCGCCGCCTCGGGCGCCGGTTTGGGAGCCCGGGCCTCTTCGGCGGCCTGCTGCTCGAGCACCTCGACGAGGGCGCCGACCTGCTCGATGATCTCGCGGGCCTGGTCCTCCGACACGCCAAACGCCTCGAGCCGGTCCGGGGCCACCTCCGCCACGTCCGCGAGGCTGATGTACCCGGCTGCCACGAGTTCCTCGGCCAGGTCGGGCCCGACGGCATCGAGGCCGGCCAGTTGCTCGATGGCGGTCGACCGCTGCTGGTCGTACTCGGCCGGCGTCAGGATATCGATGTTCCACCCGCTCAAGCGGGCCGCCAGACGCACGTTCTGGCCCTTCTTGCCGATGGCCAGGCTCAACTGGTCCTCGGCCACGAGGACGGTGGCCCGGTTGATGTCGCGGTTGAGGAGAATCTCCCGGATCTCGGCCGGCTTCAGCCCGTTGGCGATAAAGACCTGCGGCGACTCGTTGAAGCGGACGATGTCGATCTTCTCGCCGGCCACCTCTTCCACGATGTTCTTGATGCGACTGCCGCGGATGCCCACGCAGGCGCCGACGGCATCGACGCGGCTGTCGCTGCTGGAGACGGCCACCTTCGTCCGGTG
>Ga0180431_10009280_pt1 | contig 11139 bp, 9 predicted proteins | sample SS_ome_11_FD_132459 | JGI IMG/M metagenome (GOLD analysis project Ga0180431, IMG submission 132459) | Hypersaline lake sediment archaeal communities from the Salton Sea, California, USA - SS_1_MS_1 metaG | ecosystem: Environmental > Aquatic > Non-marine Saline and Alkaline > Hypersaline >...
CTAAGATCGTGAATCCCCCATGGCCAGCATCATTGACGAGAGTGTTCCAAAACGCATGCCATGACTTCCCTAACTCGTTGTGGAGTTTTTTAAGTGTCTCGTATAGCCCACCCGTCGGGTGACGCCGATGCGGTCGAAGTAGTCGAGCAGGGGAATGGCGAATTTCCGGGTTGTATCGAGCAGATACTTAAACTTGACGCTTTCCAATCCACCGTGCTCAGTGATGTACGAAACCAACATCCGGCGAGCCTTCTCGACCGCCTCCCGATGAAAGAAGAGGTCTTTATCTACGCGGATGAGATGCTCCTGCTCGATCAGTATTTTCCGGGCTTTTTGGACCTTATCCGGTGTAGCTTGGGTGTGTTGGATCACTTCATCATTTTTCGGTGGATTGAAGGGCCGGGATTGAAATAACGATTCTATCTCGTGCAATAGCTCTTGTTCATCATTACTGAAGGTCTCGCGATGCTCGGGCAGGGCCAGGCGATGTTTCCTTTCGGCGAGTTTGCCCTGTGAAACGAGTTGTTCGATAAGACCGTCGAACACATTCCGTGTCGAGGGCGTCCCGCCCTCGAATCGCGGGCAAGATGCCCGCGACACCGCTTCGTAGAGCTGTTCGACGCTTAGCCCCGGGCTCTCGGGTTTGTCTCGGTGGAAGCGATCGACAATTTCCAGCAGCTTTTGCTGAGCTTCAGTGTTAGTGTCACGATGGATCAGCAACTTCGAGCTTAAGTGGATGATCTTGCCTTCGGTAAACAATTCAGAAAGGATTTTTTTAAGCGGCTCCGGCAGCATTTTCACCCGGCGTGCAAGCTCGTTTTCAGTCGTAGCGAACTCCTCGGCGCTTTTTGTGCAGTATTCGACGAAGTTTTTCTCCGTCACAACCGCCTTTTCTCTGTCCAATGCGTCCTGGACAACATGCGGATTCTTTCGTCTGAGCTTATGGGAAAGGGCCTCGATAATCATGCCTCCGCCGAGTGTCTGCATGGGCGAGAGGCTCCGCAGGATGAAGCGATCGCGCGGGGCGGCGACGATTCGCTGTGGATTGTCCATGCGGACCTGGATGAGACACTCCTGGCCGGCTGTGACGGTATTGCCCAGGAGCAAATAGATCGTCGCGACGACTTCGGACGTGCCGGTATGGAATTTTATTTTGGCGCCGGTTTTCAAAGGAGTTTTGATATGAGTCAGCATGCGCAGTTTGCACAAAAACCATTGCTCCGGCGAGAAATACTCGTCCAGTGTGACGGTGCCGCCGCGTTCGATGCTTTTGTGATCCCACTGCGGGACGTTCAGCGCGGCGCATTGACCGACCATCGCCGTATCGCTTTCTCGCTTGTAAACCTGGATGGCTTTGATCCGGCCTTTCGTCTCATGCGGAAAGAGAACGACGTCGTCTCCGATTTTAACCGTGCCGGCTACGGGAATACCCGCCACAACCGTGCCATAGCCTTTGACGGAGAACGACCGGTCGATCGGCAGTCGGAACACGCCGTCCGTCTTTTTTGGCTCGATGGAGTCGATAAGCTCTTTGAGTGCTTCATAGAAATCGCCAAAGCCCTCACCGGTTATGCTCGATACGGGAAGGATGGGGGCCTTTTCAAGGAACGTGCCGACGAGGAATGCTCTTATTTCTTCGGTTACTTTTTCGATACGAGCGGATTGAACAAAATCGACTTTCGTCAGGGCAACGATGCCGTGCCGGACGCCGAGTAATGTCAGAATATCCAGATGCTCGCGCGTTTGGGGCATGACACCATCATCGGCGGCGATGACGAAAATAGCCCCGTCGATGCCGGTCGCCCCGGCGACCATCGTTTTGATGAAGTTTTCATGGCCGGGGACATCCACGATACCCACTTCCAAGTTAGCCATCGTGCACGGCGCAAAACCGAGATCGATGGACATCCCGCGTTCCTTCTCGGCCTTGAGGTGGTCCGTATCACAACCGGTCAGGCATTTGATTAGCGCCGTCTTGCCGTGGTCGATATGACCGGCGGTACCCAGTGTGATGTTTTTTTGTGTTGTATCCATAAGCAAGGGACAAAGTGCCTAAAGTTAAAAGTGTCTAAAGTGACTAAAGTCTGGCGATGAAAAGACACTCTTCAACTTACTTTAGCTCACTTTAGTCACTTTAATTTACTTTTACTGAGAATCATTTGTATCGCGTCAATAATAATTTTATCATCCCCATCGAGGAGAGTCCGGGGATCGAGGAGGACCTGGTCGTTTTGGATGCGTGTGAAAATCGGCGTTGCATGCAGGCGAAGTTTTTTGGCGAATGATTCGGCCCCGATTTTTTCCGGGCGCAACGCTACCAACGTCGTGGTGAGATTCTGGGCGGGTAAAGAACCGCTGCCCATTTGAGAGAAGCCGGAAACCGTTTCGACGGTGATGCCGGTTATATTCTTAGCCAATTGCGAAGCTATGCGCTCAGCCTGTTTTGCGATATCCGCGGCATCGCGTCTGAGCATTCGTAACGTGGGGATTTCGCTCAGGGCGATGGATTCGTCGAGGAACAGCTTCAGGGTGGCTTCCAGGGCCGCCAGCGTGAGCTTTCCAACACGGACGATTCGGGCGAACTGGTTTTTGCGTATCGCGCCGATCAGATTGGCTTTGCCGAGAATGATCCCTCCCTGGGACGCACCGATGAGTTTATCCGCACTGGATGTGACGATATCCGCACCTTTCTCTATCGAGTCCAAGAGCGTCGGTTCCGGCTCGAATCCGAATTGTGAGAAGTCGATCAGCGCCCCGGCGCCGACGTCATCGATCATCGTTAGTTCGTGCTTGTGGGCGATTTCGACAAGATCTTCGAGCGACACTTCCGAGGAGAAACCCTGGATCTTGTAGTTGCTCGGATGTACGCGGAGGATCGCGGCGGTATTTTCGGTGATGGCGTTCACGTAATCGCGCGGGTGTGTTTTATTGGTGGTCCCGACTTCGACGAGTTTGGCGTCGCTGAACGCCATCACGTCCGGCAGACGGAACGAGCCGCCGATTTCCACGAGCTGGCCGCGGGAGACGACAACTTCCTTGCCGCGGCCGACGGTGTTGAGGACGATGCTGGTGGCGGCGGCATTATTATTGACGACGGTCGCGGCCTCGGCGCCGGTGAGCTGTTGAAAAAGCCGCTCGATATATGCGTCCCGTGTCGATCTTTTACCGGTTTGGATGTCGGCCTGGAGCAGGGAATAGCCGGACAGTTCATCCTTAATCTGACGGATGGCCTGGGCGGAGAGAACGGCACGGCCGAGGGCGGTGTGGAGAATGATGCCCGTTGCGTTCACGACCTTTCGGTAATGTGGACGTGTGAGTGACGTGAGGTTCTGCAAGGCCTCGGCGATGACTTTTTGGCGGATAGCCTCTTCGTCCCATTCGGCCGATGCCTGGGTCATCAGAAACTCACGAAGGTCGACCATTGCTCGACGAATGGAATCGACCACGGGCTTTCGGCCGGTTTGGGCGATCCTGCGTTCCAGTTCCGGTTCTTTCAGGAGAGCATCCACAGACGGCAATTTCCTCAGCATCGTCGCTGTGGATTTGTTCTGCTTTGTCATAAACCGCCTCGATTTTCAATCCAATGGGATTCTTTGTGAAAACATCATTCTATCTCATGTATCATGGAAAGCAAGCTGTTTGTCTTGCTTTACGAAGGGCTGTGAAATTTCCACTGAAAAATTCTTAAAAAAGACGTAACGAATTCATTTACGCCGCGTCTAAACTAAAGTAGTCAAGACAAAATACTAACGGATAAAGGCCTTACTGCCGGGAAAACCGGGCGGGGCGGACTATAAACTCGTTGCTTTCGGGCGCAATGCGTGTCGTAAAAAGAGCGATCTTATTTTTGACGTTCCTGGTGATTGCGCTGATCGTCTGGACCTGTACGAGGGAAGAGCCGATTGAAGAAGGCCGTTGTCGATTGAAATTCAAGGCCCTGTCAAAGCACGACGATATGCTTGTGGCTCTGGCGATGCAGGATCTCACCGGTACGAGGGATAAACCTTCTGAGATAAAGGATTTACCCAAAGGGCTGACGACCGATTGTGTCTATTTCCTTGCCGAAGTGGTTGGGAAAAGCACCCCGATGGTTCTTGCTTATTATAATCGGTTAGAGTACTCCATACTTTATATGGATACGAACGGTGATTGCCGGCTTTCCGATGAAAAACCCTATCGACCGAAGATCAAAAAGCGACATAGCTATAAAGAATATGTATTCGGCCCCTTTCTGTTGAAGTCTCAGGAGTCAGAGGGGGGGTGTCAGGTGGAATTCTATGCGACAACCACTCATGGGCAACATTTAAGGTTAAAACCTTCAGGCTAGCGTTTCGGAAAAGTGCGCCTGGGTAAAAACGCCTATAAGTTAGCGGTAATGGATGGTAATTTTGATGGTCGATACGATAAGGTTTTTTCGTTGCCCGTCCAGAAAACATATCGGGTTGGTTGCGATATTTTTGCTATCGACCTTAACAACGGTGATAAAATGTGGCATTTGTCATTAATCAACCGTTCGGAGATTATGCCGCTGGGCAGGATGGTCAAGGTTCAAAATGCCTACTACGGCATCGATGTTGCTCCGGATGGGACGACGCTTGAGTTGAAAAAAGTCGAACCTCAATTTGGAACACTGGATTTCAACGGTGCCAATGCGAAGCTGAAGCTCTGGTCCGATACGGGGGACCATTATCTATTCGGATCCGAGGGACACTGGCAGCTTCCGGCGGCGAAATATATGGCGCTTCGTATCGAGTTGAGCCAAATCGACTCGGAACAGAATGTGTGGACCTTTTCGGGACGCCCGAAAGCCGGGCCTTTACGCGATTTCGAGATTCGTGCCGGCCAGACGATATCCTTCAAAACTGGGCCGCCTTTTTCGATCAAGACCGATATAAGACAGAGCGCAAATCGCGTGTCGATCGGTTTGAATCTCGAAGGATGTGCCCAAGAACAGTATCGTTTTCCGATCCTGAAAGGAGGCAAACGGCAACCTGCACCGACGTTCAAGATCGTGGATGAGTCAGGGAAAGAGTTGCTTTCGGGCGCTTTTGAGTATGGGTGAGGCGGCGTTTGCCGGTATTCGTGGCGAGTGCCGAAAGATTTCAAAGGTAAGTTCCAGGTAAGGGTGGATATAGACCTGGGATCGTTTGAGGTTCAACAGGATGAAACCTGGCATGTGATAGAGTAAGAAGTAAGAGATGAAGAAAAAAGACATTTGTATTTCTTTGGTCATTATCGCCGTTGCGGGCGGTGCGTTATACGTTTATACTCAACGCACCGGATCTATCCGACTGGATACTGGAGACGCTGAAGGGACATTAGAATTACGCAGCAACTTGTTGGGTAGATCAGCGATCCGTTCCGGCCAGCAACCGGTGGAGGTTTATGCGCGAATCCATCGTCCTCAACATCTTCGACTGTCGATCAATCAAGGAGGGCATGAGTACTTTATTCTCAGTCAGGGGCCCTGGGGGGGGCTTGCGCGCATCAAGGTGAAAAATAATCAGACGACAAACCTCAGGCTTGGTCCGCCGTTAGTGATAAAGCCGAAAGTTCAGAAAAGGAATTCGGTGATCGAGATACAATATGACATTGTCGGCCAGGCGGGGGAGCAGTATGAGAAATTTGTGCGAAAGAACAATCGGGCCGTTGCCAGGGCAAGCCTTAAAATTGTGGATAAGGCGGGAAACGTATTGGAGAAAGGTAAATTTAGATATGGGTGAGGCGGCACCTGTCGTCGGTACTCGTGGCGAGTGCCGGAGGATTTCAAAGGAAAATACCAGATCATCATTGATGTTGATCTCGGGCCGTTTGAGACCCAACAAGAAGAAATGTGGTATTCGATAGAATAAGGAACATGGTCTTATCCTTTCCAGCGGGTAACCGTGTGGAGAGATTTTTTACTTTTCGGATTGGTTTTTCAGAGAACATCGATACAATGTGACGAACTTTGTGAAAGGTTAAATCGAGTCATTTGTGGTTAGGGAGTTATCTGTGAATAAGCGATTCGGACTCATCGTTATTACCGGTAATTTTGAATATGGCTGAGGCGGCGTCTGTCGGTGCTCGTGGCGAGTGCCAGAACGTTTCAAGGGCAGACACCTAAAACTGACGGATATGTACCTGGAGCCATTGAAACAGACCGCGAGGAGACCTGGCACGTGATTTGAAAAGATCAATCGAGCCGTGAGTACCGGCGGGACAAGAGACAAGCCTCTCTTGCCCGCCTTTTTTATTGGAGCGATGTAAGGAGAGAAAGGGTTAATTCAGGTTCGAGGTCAATTGAGTTGAGTGGTAGAAAGAGCAATGCAGGAAACCATGGGGGAAAGAGAGGATTTGTTATGAGGATAAAGAATATTCTTGTCGTATTGGCATTTGTGGTTGCCTTTGCTCTCATAGCAGAGGGCACACAAGCCGGTCAGGTAAGCTCGGACGAAGAGGAAAACGATTTGTACCCGTGGTGCGGTAAATATCCGATGAGCTTTTTCACAAAGACGCGGAGTTCCAAGGCCGTCGGCAAAGGCCATCTTTCCGTTGCAATGAAGTATCAGTACTTCGATTGGGACCAGGTCCGGGGAGCCGACAACGACTATCACAACCGGGCGTCGGGCCAATCCAAGGAGCGGTCGATCTTTGTCCTTTGCTCGAAGTACGGCTGGGCGGAGAACCATCATATCGCGCTCGGCATTCCCTATTGGATGAACGATTTCGATATCCCCGGCAGGGAAAATGACAGTCAGGGCTTGGGAAACATATTTCTCTTCGAGAAATGGGAGCTGCTCAAGGAAACGAATTCTCTTCCGGGCGTTGCCGTGGATTTCTGGTATTATTTTCCTTCGGGAGATGCCGACCGGTCCCTGGGAAACGATGAGAGCGCCTACAAGATATCGACGGAGATTTCCAAGGCGTGGAAGGATATCTCTCTGCACTTCAATCCGAACTACAAATGGAGTGCGGATAAAGATGATGAAGTCGGGGAGATCAACGGGGCGATCCTCTTCCGGCCCGACCCGAAATTCTGGCCGGCCATCGAGTATAATTACTTTGTCAAGGAGCATAAGGGCCATCGCAACGACATCGTGCCCGGCCTCATCTGGAAATTCAAAAAGGGGTGGTCCTTTAAAGTCGGTGTCCCGATCAATCTGGATTCCACGTTTAGGGATAGAGATGTGGTGTCCATCGTTCTCAAACTTTTCCGCCGGTGGTAGCCCATGCGGCTATGCCACTGAAGCCATGACGCGGGAATACATGGATTAGAAAAGGAATGAATCATGAAAAAGATCATGTGGATTTTAACGGCTGTTTTGATCGGTACGGTTTTTCTGACGGGCTGTAAACAGAAAGAGGAACCTGAGACTCTGTCGGAATCCGTGACGTTAAAAGTCGGACATGTCGGTCACGATCATCATACGGCCTTATTCGTCGCTCTGGACCATGCATCCGAGTTTGCCAGGCAGAGCGGTATTGATGTAAAGGTCGTCGAGGATCGCAAGTTCTACGAACTGTTGGATCGAGGCAGGAAAGTTGCAGAGCTTGAAATCCTGAAAGTCGGCGGCGCCTCGAAGATGCCGACGGCCCTGGCGCAGGATGTCATTGAAGTAGGCTTGGGCGGCGTCGCCCCGGTGCTGGCCTCGACGGATAGCGGGGCGCCGGTGAAGCTCATCGCACCGCTTCACTACAAAGGGGACATGTTTGTTGTCAAGCCTGATTTTCCGGCAAAGACATGGAAAGAATTTGTCGAGATCGCCCAGACGACGGACAAGCCGATCCGCATCGGGTACAAGAATCCGGTGGCCGTGGCCAAGCTGGTCTTCGAGGAAGCGCTCAAGCACGAAGGCATCACCTATGGCGGCGACCCGGCACGCACCGATCTTCAGGTGCAAATGGTGAACGTCAAAGGGGGAAGTAAGCTCAACGTTTCTCTCGGAAGCCACTTGATTGACGGGTATGCGGGCAATAATCCCTTCCCGGCTATCGCGGTGGACACCGGCGTCGGGCGCATCGTTTGTGATCTTGAAGAATTGCCGCCCGGGACGTTTCGCGACCATCCCTGCTGCTGTATCGCGGCCAATGCCAAGGCGATCGAAGGCAAATCTGAGGCTATTATTGATCTGTTTGTACTCCTCATGCAAGGTACGGAGAGGATCAACTCAGATAAAGACAAAGCCGTCGCGGCGGCGGTGCGGTGGATAGGGACAAGCGAAACCGTCGAGCGAATGAGCATCCCCACAAGCGGCTATTCGATGGAGCCTTCGGAGCGATGGCACCAGACGATGAACAAGTGGATGGAGGCGATGAACGGGCTGGGTGTTTTCAAAGATAAACTGAAAGACCTTGAACCGACGGACGTGCCGCGCGTCGCCTATGATTTGACACTCTTGGAGAAAGCGAGGAACAAGCTTGCCGAAAGACGTGCAGGAAAATAGAAGTCCGAGTCGCCTATGGCGGTGGTTAAGATGGCCGTCCGCTGAGAGTTCGGGTGGGATGAGCACCCCCCGTGCCGGATCGTCGTTCGGTTGGCTTGTCGTGCCGCTCGGTTTGCTCGTCATATGGCAGATTGCGGCTGTCAGATTGAACCAGCCGTGGATTTTCCCGCCGGTGACGCGCGTGCTGGATCAGCTTGTGCACCCGTTCAGAGAGCATTACGCCTCCGGTTCGCTTTTAAGTAATACATTCGTGAGTCTGTTGAGGGTGTTGCTGGGATTTCTCTTAGCAGCCGTGGCGGGGATCGGCTTGGGTATTGCTATGGGCTCCATCCGAATCCTGCGGAGTAGTCTGGAGCCGATTATCGAGGTACTGAGACCCTTGTGCCCTATTGCGTGGTTACCGTTTGCCATTGCCGTTTTCAAGAGAGAAACGCTGCCGCAATTATTCGGACTCGGATATACGCGCACGGTGTTCGATCAGGTCCAGTTAGGCATGGTTTTCGTGATCTTTGTGGGCGGCTTTTTTCCGGTTCTGACCAATACACTCGATGGCGTCAGGGGTGTCAGACGAAACTACTTATTGCTGGCGCAGGCGCTGGGCGCCAAACGCCGGCAAATCTTCCGGCACGTCTATCTTCCCGCTTCAATGCCCATGATTCTAACCGGTCTCAGGCAGGGACTGGGACTTTGCTGGTTTGTCATCATCGCCGCAGAGATGCTTCCCGGGGCCGAGAGCGGGATTGGGTATCTGCTCATATACGCTTCGGATAATGCGGCCATGGATATTGTGATTGCGGCGATGCTCATCGTCGGCAGTATCGGGGCGTTTCTGAGTCTCATGATGCGCAGGATAATGTCCGGCCTCGTTCGCTGGCATGGAAAGGAACTCTGAGGGCATGACAACGAGTGAGAAAAATATGCCCCGGAATGAAAAGCCAATGGCTCTGGAGCTGCATGAGGTGGGCAAGGTTTTTCGGTCCGACACAGGCGCCCACGTCAATGCACTGGAAGATGTGAATCTTCTCGTTCACCAGGGAGAGTTCGTGACGCTTCTCGGGGCGACCGGATGCGGGAAGACGACATTACTCAATCTGATCGCGGGATTGGATACGGCCGATGAAGGCTCTTTGCGCCTGGGAGAGGGATTACGGTTCGGTGACAATATTGCTCATGTTTTTCAGCACTACACCTTGTTTCCCTGGCGAACGGCTGTTGCCAACGTATCGTTCGGCTTGCAGATGCGCGGTCTCCGGCGCGCGGAAAGACAAAACCGGGCTGCCGCCTTGCTTGCCAAAGTCGGACTGAAAGGTTTCGAGAATGCGTATCCTCACGAGCTTTCCGGCGGGATGCGCCAGCGTGCGGCCATCGCCCAGGCGCTCGCCATAGAGCCGAAGCTGCTGTTGATGGACGAGCCGTTCGGGGCTGTGGATGATTCGACCCGGACCGAGCTACAACAGATGCTGACCGATTTGTGGGGGGAAAATCAAACAACCGTCATCTTCGTCACACACAATATCGACGAAGCCATTGTTTTGGGTAGCCGCGTGTTGGTTTTCAGCGAACGGCCCGGCCGGATCGCCAGCGAATTCAAGATCGACCTGCCCCGGCCGAGAGATCGAATGGCAAAAGAATTTACCCAATTGTTCATTCAAATTCGGACGGCTCTATCCGGCCAATTGGATTGACAAGAACATTTAGCAGGCAAATGAACTCAAGAAAGGAATACTAAAAATGCAAATACCACGTGATGCGAAAGAGCTTATGGAACAGAAGAAAATCATCGCATTGGCGACCGCTTCAAGCAAGGCCGTACCGAACGTTGTGTATATGTTGCAGTATTGGTGGTTTCAGCCGGAGGTTTTGGTCATTGGGGATCTTTTTATGAATGCATCGTGCAGGAATGTGCAGGATAATGGATATGCTTCATTCTGCGTTTGGGACGAAGATACGGATCGCTCCTATAAATTCGTCGGGACGGCGGCCTATGAAACGTCGGGGGACGCCTATGAATTCGCTAATGCCAATCTGCATAAGAAAAAGCCTGACAAAAACTTCAAGGGAGCGGTGGTTATCAAAGTAACCGAAGTTTATGATGCTGCTCGCGGCGAAAACGCAGGCAAACTCATCGCCACGCCCTAAGGACTGATGAAATTCGTCTCTGTTTGAGAGATGAATCTTTGAATTGCTGTTCGTTGTATCGAGGATAATCAAATGATAAATATGGAAAGACGAAAACGAGTCATGAAGCGTTCGATACGGCTCGGGCATTGCATTTGCGATCACAGGATACCGTGTCCTTGTGATGTCTTTAAGGAAAAGAATATCTGTTCGTGCGCCGGCGAGCGGCCTGAAGCCCCGACCGGCCCGGTGCAATTGACGAAGCTCGTGGAAAAGGCCGGGTGCGCCTCCAAAATTGACCAGGCCTTTCTCAAACAGGTGCTCAAGGGGTTGCCCGCCGTGGACGATCCGCGCGTGCTCGTCGGCGTCCCGGCCGGCGACGACGCCGGCGTCTATGATATGGGCGACGGGACGGCCCTGGTCCAGACCGTGGATGTGTTCACGCCTTCGGTGGACGATCCTTATGCCTTCGGGCAGGTGGCCGCGGCCAATTCGGTCAGCGATATTTACGCGATGGGCGGCACGCCGATCACCGCAGTCTCGGTCCTCGGTTTCCCGGTCCGAAAGATTCCCGATAAGGCCATGAACGACATCC
>Ga0180431_10009281_pt1 | contig 11139 bp, 8 predicted proteins | sample SS_ome_11_FD_132459 | JGI IMG/M metagenome (GOLD analysis project Ga0180431, IMG submission 132459) | Hypersaline lake sediment archaeal communities from the Salton Sea, California, USA - SS_1_MS_1 metaG | ecosystem: Environmental > Aquatic > Non-marine Saline and Alkaline > Hypersaline >...
CACGCAAAGGACGGTGCGGATGAGCGAGGTTATAGAGCTGCTCAGAGAAATGGTCGCCACGCCCAGCGTCACCTGCAGCGCCCACCAGGGGCTTGATGAGACGCACGGTGAAGGCCGTATGGTGCAACTCGTCGCGGACTTCTGGCGGCGTAGCGGGATAGACTACGAGATTCAGACGGTGCTCCCCGGCCGCGAGAATGTCGTCGCCCGCATCGAGGGCGGAGACGGGCCCGCTCTCGTCCTCGAAGCGCATACCGATACGGTCGAAGTGGAGAACATGGAGATTGCTCCCTTTGACCCAGCGGTGAAGGCCGGGCGTGTCTATGGGCGCGGGGCATGTGATGACAAGGCCTCCCTGGCGGCGATGATGATAGCGGTGCGGAATGTGGCCGAGAAGGGGCTGCCCGGCACCGTGACACTCGCCGCTGCCGCGAATGAGGAGTGCGGGCACGGCGGGGTGGTCACGCTGCTCGAAAGCGGGCTCCATGCCGACGGCGCGGTTGTCGGAGAGCCGACCTTGCTGCAGGTTGTCGTGGCGCACAAGGGCGCGTGTCGCCTCGAGATCACCACTCACGGCGTGGCAGCGCACAGCAGCGAGCCAAACAAGGGCAATAATGCCATCTACGCGATGGCGCGGATCATCCAGGCGCTGGAGGCGTATGCCGGAGAGCTCGGCGACCGGCCGAAGCACCCGCTGGTATCCGGCCCGACCTGCAGCGTCGGCATGATTGACGGCGGGCAGGCCCCCAACGTCGTGCCAGACCGCTGTGAGATCTCCGTGGACCGGCGCATGATCCCCGGCGAATGCACAGAAGACACGGAGCAAGAGCTTCTCGGCGTGATCGCTGCCGCAGCCGGGGATGAAGTCATCTGGAGCAGCACTCTGGCCTTCGAGGACTACACGCTGGAGACTGATCCGGAGTGCTGGGTCGCGAGGATCGCCCGGCGCGCCACCGCGGCCGTCACAGGTGACGAAACAGTCATCGGGGTCCAGTACGGGACCGATGCGAGCAACTTGTCCCACGCGGGGATCCCCTCAGTCGTGCTCGGTCCGGGCAGCATCGCCCAGGCGCACACCGCCGTCGAGTATGTGGAGATTGAGCAGGTCGAGAAAGCCGTGCTCATCTACGAAAAGCTCTGCCTGCAGCAATGACGGGGGAGCAAGTCGCATGAAGCTGCACAGTTGCGGGTCACGTTTCGGGCTGCAGGTATTCTTCGTATTCTCCGTGGATATGAAATTTGGTGCAGAGCGGGCCTAAGCAGGCGGCGGCAGCGGCGGTCGTAGGTGTCTGGGGATGATGCGTCGGACTCGCCGCAGGTTGCCGAGGTCGTCGGCCAGGTCATTTCCCGGTGTCTTGGGAGTCTCCATGATGAAGGGCAGATGCGCCAGCCGCGCCTCACTGAGGATGAGCGCAAAGCCGTCGCGGCCGATCTGCCCCCTGGCGATGTGCTCATGGCGGTCAACGCGCGAACCGAGGGCGCTTTTGGAGTCGTTGAGATGGATTAGCTCGATGAGGTCGATGGAGAAAGCCTGCTCGGCCGCTGCCAGCATCTGCTCCATTCCGTCGGCGGTGTGAATCGCATACCCGGCGGCGAAGGCATGGGCAGTGTCCACGCAAACGGCGATGCGCTCAGGTTCGGCCGCAGCGATTATTTCGCCAAGCTGCGCCATCGTGTATCCGACCATGCTTCCCGCCCCGGCGCAGTTCTCGAGGATCAGCTTGGCCGGGCCTGCGGTGCGGCTGCGCGCCTCCCTGATGGCCTTTGCCGCACGACGTATCGCGGCGGTCATGCTGCCGTCTCCGGCGCTACCCAGATGCAGCACGACGCCGGCCGCGTCCCACTTGTTGGCCATCTCTAATTCCCGGGCCAGCACCGAGACACTTCTGCGCCAGAGGTTGCGATCGGCGGAGGCGACGTTGAGTAGATATGGGGCATGGACGAAGACCGGGGTGATGTTGCTCTCGCGGCAGCCGGTGACGAAGTCGGCGTCTTCTTGAGGGTCAGATTTGCGGCGCAGCCAGGCCGACGGGGCGGCCGTGAAGACCTGGATTGTCTGGCAGCGGCGTCGCCGGGCCGCTTGTAGAGCACTGCCCATGCCGCCGCCTATCGAGACGTGGAAGCCAAGGCGCATTATAGCCGCGGGCCTTCCTGCACGTAGCGGATTACTTGTTCCCGCGACATTCCGGCCAGTCCCAGCACGTCCAGACCGCGTCGCGACTCAGCCATGAAGTCATGCTGCAGGATCGCCGAGGCGAGTTGGGTGACGGCTCTGCTCACCGGCATGTGGAGGCCACAGAGCTCGCCAAGCTGCAGAAATGTCACCAGCCCGCAGGCAACATCCTCCGTCAGATAACGGTGTGTCATGGTAGCAGGTCCGCCGAGGCCCTGGAAGCCGGGTCCGTCGCGGTACGCGCGGAGGTAGTCGGCGTGTTCGGAATATCCCTGCCGGCGACTCATCTCCGGCTCCGGCAGTAACTTCAGGCCGAAAGCTTCGCCGAGCGCCAGGCGCTCGCGATCCACGGCCTCGATGACTCGGGCCACCGATGGTCGGATGCCGTCCTCGTAGAACTCCCAGTCTCCGTTGGCGCGCTCAACTGTTGCCACATTCAGCAGCATCACTGCCGGATGAATGACGGGATTGCCATTGGAGAGCATCGTTTCGAGGACATTGGCGGCTGCGGAGAGGCCGGGCAGCAGGGGCTTGAGCATGTTGGTGACCGCCTGCGTCTGATGGGCCGGCAAGACCGCGATATTGACCAGGCCGACGCGCATCCGGACGAGTACGCTGCACGGGTCGGTCACTCTGCACGTGTGGGTAAGTGTAGCAGTTTCGGCGATTGTCGGGAGCGGCGCTGCGGCGTCCCTGAAAACCCTGGCGAACTCTAACGCGCCGCCGGTGCTGCCTGGATTCACCACAATGGTCTGGTCTGAGCGGATGACCGGGCAGAGGAGTTGCGCAATCTCACGATGACCGACCGCCTGGGTGACTACGAAGATGACCCGGGCATCTTCACATGCTAAAGCGATGTCGTCAGTTACCAGGTCCAGAACGGCCTCGCCCTCGATTGCTCCCCGGACATTCAGGACCGGTTTTTCCTGCAACTGCCGCAGTCCGTCGAAGAAGCGGGGCAAATCCCACATGCGCACCCGGCAGCCGTGCATAGCGAGGTCGGCGGCAACCGCCCGCGCTCCAGCGCCGCCGCCAAGTACCGCCGCCGCATTCACCGTCACTCTAGCCACCATCTCCACATGCTCCCTGCTCCGTATCATTGCGCCCGTCGCTGCTCGCGGCTGCCATCATTTGACCGTGCGCTTCGTCCAGCAACCGGTGCTGCCTGTGTGCGTTTCGCGGGTAGGTGATCTTGCGCGCCACATACCAGGCGACCACCCATATCATCAATGTACTCAGCCCGGCCAGAATTGCCGCCGGCACGCAGGCATACCACGGCCAGCCGATGACGTGCAAGCCCCAGGCGATGGGTACAGCCACCGCAATACCCAGGATGAGTCTGATTCGGCCCAATCCCATCGTGCCCCCGTTCTATCTGTCTGTGAGGTCCGCCCGGGTGGGGATGACCACCGTATTGCCCGCGCCGATAGCCATTACCACGAAGCGCCTGCGACCGTCACCGTCAGCGTCATTGAATGCCTCTTCGGCAACGTTCTTCTCCGCCAGGCGTATGTTCGTGGCTTCCCTGGTGGCGAAATGGCCCACAAGATCATGGGCCTCATTCACTACCGCCATTCCCGGATGCACGAAGTACATAACGCGATCGCCCTTGATGAGGTTCCCCTCCTCGAGTGCAAGTACATTGCCAATGCCGCAGCGGAGGTCCTGGTCGCCGAGTGAGAAGTTGTGCGGATCGAGAACCTCGTCTATCCGCACCGCCGCCTTGTGCTGCCCGGTAGCAACGGTCAGCCATGCTCCGGTGTGCTCCGGCTTCAGCCACGGCTGATCAAGTGTCACCACGTTGTGCTCGTAGTCAATGTCGGTGATCGTCGCCGTTTGGGGCCCTGCTGACGTGATGTGCAGGTCGTTTCCCTGCAAGCTGGTTCCGTCGAAGAGACGCGCGGCTGTTAGCTCTCCCCGGGCATTGAGTCTGACAGCTGCGGCGCGTCCGTTGATTTCGTAGCCGCCGAAGCTGTGTTGTTGATCCGGCTGCTGCGTCCAGAAGATGAGGTCAGTGCCTCCCGTATGCACGATTTGCACGGCGACCGACCCGTCATCCGGTGAGGGCGTAACGGCCTGTACTGAGCGGACAGATGGGGCATTCTCATTGAATGGCTCGAACACAGTGGCGAAACTGGACCTGAGATTGTCGCCCGTGCGACGGCGGATGATCCACTTATGCTTCTCGGGGAAGTCTTTGCGACGCTGCGGTATTCCGTCACAGGCGAAGACCGCTTCATTGTCGCCCAAGAGGTGCGCACGCAGGCCAATGCCCGCCGTCTCCTTGTAGGGATAGAGCTTGGGGTCGCGGTTCAAGTCCCAGCGCACGGTGCCGGTTCCGGTCAGCCGAGCCTCCTGCACGTTGAATAACCACTGATACGCGCTGCCCTTGCAGGGGTAGTAGCGGGTGCCCGGCTTCCCCTCGATTTTGTCCGGCTCATCATAGAACTGGCCATAGGGGATATCCGGTCCGGCGAAGGTGCCTTCCGTGCGCGGCTCTGAGAAGTCTACCGTCTCCGGGGTGATGTCGGACGGCGGCCCATGGACCAGCCAATCGTGCTGCTTGCCTCCCGCCACATGGAATACGTCCACACAGTAGGCGGTATCATCGTCCACATCAATAAGGAAGACGGCACGGCGGAAGTCATCGAGCTCGATGTCAGGATATGCGCTCAAGGCCCGTCCTGCGACCATCTGCACCCATCCGCCCGGATGGTATGTGACCAGCTCACCATCGCCCAATGACTGGTTCTTGGCATCAACCATGACTGTATTGTGCACAGCCGCGTGCGCGAGCCAGCCGAAGCGGCGTGGATCGTAGGTGTCGGCGGTCTCGGGATATCCGAAGTCGGGTATGAGCGTGTGGTTATGGGAGTATATCTCCAGGTTCAGCCGCTCGGTATGCGCATGGGCGGTGTAGTAGCCGTAGTAGAGGGCGATGGCAGTCCGATTAGTGTCATTCCCGGTCTGTAGTGTCGCATAGCCGAGGCCGGGGAGCAAACTGCTCTCCACTCCCACCATGTTCCCGTATTGTTCAGCCGCCTGGCGGATGTCTGCTTCCAGGGATTTCTCAAAGAGCCTGGTGCGAAACGGCGAACCGCGTTCAGCCGCTTGTACCATCGAAGCCGCCTGGCGCGGGTCCCTCATGCGGCCGAAAGCTCCCTCGAGATAGGTCGGCGAGGCCCCCAGCGCACCCGCGAACTGGTTATTCGAATCCCCCATCGGCTGTGACATCGTGCCACACACTGTGAGCTTCATCGGCCACTCGTAAAGCATTCGGAAACGCGGCTGTTCCCACATGTTGACCCCGTTGGCGAGCAGTAGTTCGGCAACTTCTTCGAGGTCGGTCATCCAGTGGCAGTTGTAGCTGGGCGACTCAAACGGCACCCCGTCGCGATGGAACAGATTCACGACTGCATCCGGCAGGGGAGTGTCGCTGTAGCGGCTCACGACTTCAGGCCCCTTCAATACCCACTCGACCATGTCAGCCGAGGTCTGCTCGCCTTCATCCGTATCAAGTACCAGGGCAATCCGCAGCAATGCCGACTGGTGCATCCCATAGTTTCCCGCAATCCGGTGCGAGCCATCGGTGATGTCCCTGGCTGCTAATCGGAAAATGCGGTTCTCGATGTCGGTCTTAACTTGCTCACAGCTTTTGCCGGTCCATTTTTCGAGGGCGTTGTCATCCGCCAGCGCGGGATAGATGGCGTCATAGGCCAGGGTCAGGTCCTGAATCGTGAAGCACTCCCAGGTGTGATACTGGAGGCGGCCGTTGTATCCAGTCATGAATTCGAGGGCGTAGCGGGACTGGTTCTCATAGGCGTAATCCGGGTAGTACCGGGCCAACTGCCAGAGTAGTACGGCCGCCTTGTGCGCATATGCCTGCTCACCGGTCAGCAGATACGCCTGGGACATGTTTCTGATTGCCGGCAGCAGCCAGCGCCGTGTCATCTCCCCGGCAAAGAAGCCGACAAACCAGTACTTCTTCTCACCCTCGTGCGCCTGCCAACCCCAGCCGTCATCAACGTACTCGCCGGTCAGGAGGCCTTTATCCTTGCATCCACCCTGCAGGTAAGCCCAGAAATCGTTTGAGGGATACCATTCGCCGCCCACCGGGCACTGAATCTTATACATATTGTCAAACGACATCTTCCAGCTTTTCTTGCCGCGCGGATGCTTCAGGATATCCTCGCCATGCACGGGGCAACCGCTGTTATGAACTGTACCGCAGCGCGGCACCTGTAGCGGTGGCACCAGATCTTTGAGCCGGTCGTTGTCGTATTTCACCCACCTGTCGGCTACGGCGATGATCTTGTCGCGCTCTGTCGCGGCCCATTCGTAGTTGGCGAGATTGTCCCGCATCCAGCCAAGCCGCTCCTCGGTGTAGTAGGTGCGCCCGCTCTTAGCTTGAGCCGCTCCCGCCGCCAGGAGAACTGCGGCTATTGCCACAAGATAACCGAGATCTCTCATCTTAGCACTTGCCTTTCCGCTACCCATCGGTAGCATACTGCCGGTACTGCACATCATTTCCCCGTGTGCTGATAAGGGTCCTGCAACGACGGCGAGCAGGTAACAGACGGATCGCGGCGAACATTCCCAGGACACATGGTCTATGTGTTTCCTGTAGGGAAGAGGCCGGCAAATGAAGGTAGCTTATCTGGACATCTTTTTCGGAATCAGCGGCGATATGGTGCTCGGCGCGTTGGTGGATGCCGGTGTTGACCCGGTCAAGCTGACGGCCGAGCTTAAGAAGCTCAATGTACACGGCTGGCAGGTGTGCTTCGAGAAGGTCCGCGTACACGGTCTCAGCGCGACTCGGGCCACGGTCTCCGCACCTGCGAGCTCGCACGATCACCACCACTCCGCCGAGGGAGAGACACCTAGCCGCCACGGTCGTACACCCGGGGAATTGGTGGCAATAGTGGCTGCGTCCGAGCTCAGCGAACACGTCAAGCAGACCTGCAGCGAGCTCATCCAGCAGCTAGCTGAGGCCGAGGCGACGGCTCACGGCGTGAGTGTCGAGGAGGTGCATTTCCACGAAGTCGGGGGCCTGGACACCATCATAGACCTGGCCGGTGCCGTCATCGGCTTTGAACTGCTTGGCGTCGAGGAGGTACACTGCTCGCCGATTCCCATCGCCCATGGCTTTGTGGAGTGTGCGCATGGTCGGCTGCCGGTGCCGGTGCCTGCCTTGGTGAATCTGCTGCGAGGCGCGCGGACCGTGCCGATTGATGTTGACGGGGAGACGGTGACCCCCACGGGTGCGGTGATTGCGACCGGCCTGGGCAGTGGCTTCGGCCCTTTGCCTGCGATGACCTTGACTTCTGTGGGTCTGGGGGCCGGTCAGAAGGACTTCCCTGAGGGCGCTAATCTGCTGCGCATCATTGTGGGCCGAGCCGACGAGAATCAAGTCGCCGGCAGCTATGATCACGACATCCAGATTCTGCTTGAGGCAAACATAGATGACATGAATCCGGAGCTATATGAGCCGGCCGGGCAGGCCATCTTCGCGGCCGGGGCGGTGGATTGCTGGTTCACGCCGATACTGATGAAGAAGGGCCGCCCGGCAGTCAAGGTCTCAGCGCTGGCCCCGCCCAGTTGCGCCGACGCCGTGGCCGAGAGCATTCTGCAGCATACGACCAGCTTCGGGGTGCGGCGCAACGAGACCCACCGCTGGTTCCTGGATCGTGAAGCCAGAGAAGTAGACACGTTTTATGGGTCGGTGAGCGTCAAGCTGGGTCTGCGCGACGGTCGCATTATCACTGCATCTCCGGAGTTCGCTGATTGCCGGCGGCTAGCCGATGAGCATCAGGTCACCGTCAAAGCCGTTTATCAAGCCGCTGTGGCCGCAGCCGCCGAATTGGTCAGGGCAGCGGAGGCATGAGCGGTAGAGCACGAAGGGGTCCATAATGGAAACCGAGCGCATGTTGATCGGGCAAGAGTGGCTGCCTGCCGCCGAGGGCGGCGACCTGGACAATATCAATCCCGCCAACGGTGAGCTGGTGTGCCGGATTGCCCGAGGTGGAGCCAGGGATGTTGACCGTGCAGTCGCAGCCGCCTCGGAGAGCTATCGGGGCGCATGGAGCAAGCTTGCGGCGTCCGAGCGGGCGCTTCTGTTGAACGCCATGGCCGACATTATCGCCGACCGGGCGGATGCACTTGCCTTGCTGGATACCCAGGATATGGGCAAGCCATTGACGCAGACTACCACGGGCGATGTGGTCGGGGCTCAGGGCTTTCTGCGCTACTTCGCCGGTCTCGCCGATAAGATCGAGGGGGTTACCTACTCGACACCCGACGGGGTGTTTGGCTACAGCACGCGCGAGCCCTATGGCGTGGTTGGCTGCATCGTGCCGTTCAATTATCCGCTTACCCTTGCCTGCATCAAGATCGCGCCCGCACTGGCGGCCGGCAATACGGTCATACTCAAGCCCGCTTCCGTGTCACCGCGCTCGGCACTGGCGCTCGGAGCCATCGGGCTCGATGCCGGCCTGCCGCCGGGGACGCTGAACGTAGTTACCGGCCTTGGCGAGGAAGCGGGTGCAGCCATGGCCGCTCATAATGGCATCGGCAAGATCACTTTCACCGGCAGCACTACCGCCGGCGTCCGTCTAGTGACAGCCTCCGCCGGCAATTTCAAAAAGCTGACGCTGGAGCTGGGAGGCAAGACCGCCAATATCATTCTACCCGACGCCGATCTGGATATGGCGATTCCGGCGGCCGCGAGAACGATATTTCTCAACTCCGGCCAGATATGTACTGCCGGCTCGCGGCTGCTAGTGCATCGGGACATGAAGGAGCAGATACTCGGCCCGCTTGTGGAGATCGCCGAGAAGCTGAAGGTCGGGGACCCCATGGCTGCCGATACCAAACTCGGCCCCCTGGTCTCGGAGGAGCAATGGCAGCGTGTGGCCGGCTATATTCAGGGGGGGATTGATGAGGGGGCCACACTACTCACCGGTGGAGGCAAGCCCGCCGATCCGGCATTGGCCGACGGCTACTACATGGCGCCTACCATCTTCGACGATGTGACGCCCGACATGAAGATATGCCGGCAGGAGGTCTTCGGTCCCGTGCTCTGCGTGCAGTCTTATGAGACCGAGGCGGAGGCGATTGAGCTGGCGAATGGGACAGGCTACGGGCTGGCAGCCGACCTGTGGACTCGCGATGTGAACAAGGCGCACAAGCTCGCGGCACAACTTGCAGCGGGCATCATCTGGGTAAATTGCACGAATGTCGTCGGGCCATGGATGTCGTATGGGGGCTTTCGCGCGAGCGGGCTGGGCTTCGAGGGCGGCATCGCCTCGCTGCACGAGCTCACGCGCCCCAAGAGCGTCATCATGGACGTCAGCGAACAGCCTAACACCTGGGCTCTGGACGACTGACAGTCACTCAACTCATAGGAAGGAACCATGGAGGAGGTCGCGGTTGCCAAGATGTTGTGGGCCATCGTGCTGGCGTACATGGCTACGTACGGCCTGGGCGCGCCGGTCTGTCGCCTTGCGGGGCTGCGTCAGTTGGGGGGCCTGGCGCGCATCGGGGTCTGCTGTGGTGTCGGCACCGTCATCATCGCCTGGATCGGGTACGGCTGTGCCGTCAACGCCTGGCCTCTGGTCGGCAAGGTCGTCGTGTGGGTGGCTGCACTGGTCGGCGCGGTGACGATGGCGTTCCGTTTCCGTCGCAATTCGGATGAGACTGAGGAATTCCTGCCACGGCGGGTTATCCTTATACTGCTGCTGGCTATCGTGGTGGCTCTCGGCTATCGGGCCGCGATATACTCCGGTCAAGTTAGGGTGACTGATGAGGGCTTGTCCGGTCGTGGGCTGTGGCCTGACTTGCTGTATCGCAACGCCATCGTCAAGGAGTTCATGACCTGCGACGAGCCGCCGGAGTGGCCGTGGCTGGCCGGCATTCCGCTCAAGGGAACTTCGGTACTGCGGCTCTCGGCGACCGCGACGCTGCTGTCCGCCGCCGGCATCTCGTCGCGGCAGTACCAACACGCCTCGGAGTGGCTCGGTCTGTTCGGCATTCCGGTCGCTGCCGGTGCGCTGTTTGCGCTGTTCCTAGCTGCCGGCGCTTCGCCACTCATCGCGGCACTGGCCGTGCTCATCAGTGCCTTCTTCGGCAATCCACGCTGGCTGATGGAGGAGCGGTTTGCCCACTCTCCCGTGCTGATCTGGGCGGGCGGCGATGCATTTGCCATCGTCTTCCCGGTCCTCTATGCAGCGCTCGCGGTCGTGGTATCAGTCGCTCGTGAGTGGGCCTGGCCGGCGGCTGTGGTGGCTGTATTCATGCTCGCTTCCGTGACGGCTTTCGGGCCCTGGTTCGCGCTGCCACTTGTTCTGGGAATCTTCCTGTGGCTGCTCTACACGCTGACTTCGCACCGGGGACGGAAGCCCGCGCTGGTGCTATCACTTGGCGCGCTGCTCGGTGTGCTGACCCTCAAGTTCCTCTGCGGTACGGGAGCGGCAGGTGGCGCAGGTCTGGCGGCCGTCATCGGTCCGTCACCCGTCATCCGCTCGATGGTCTGGGCATTTCCGTTCCTCGACGAACCGCTTACGCCGCTCATGGCGGAGCTGTCCCCCAGCGCCGTTGCCAAGCTGGTGAAGTTCACGATCAGCTACGGTTGCGCGGCCGTGTTCTTCGTGCTGGGGAGTCTCTGGACGCGCAGCATCTTCATTGTCGGTTGGCGTCGGTGGGAATGGTATAAGCTGCGGCGTCCGGGGTACTCGCTGCTTGCCGCCGTCGTCATCGCAGGGCTCGCCCTAACCGTGCTCTGTGACTTCCGCAAGGTGGCGTACAACTACGCCGACTACGACATGCTGCGGTTGCTGTGGGTGCCGCTGCTGCTGGGCAACTTGGCGCTGGCCCATTATGCCTGCGTCAACGCCGCCGCTCTGCGCCGCTGGTACGGTGTCGTGCCGGCCGTTATCGTGGTCGCTCTGGGCGCCTGGGAGTACAGCTAC
>Ga0180431_10009282_pt1 | contig 11139 bp, 13 predicted proteins | sample SS_ome_11_FD_132459 | JGI IMG/M metagenome (GOLD analysis project Ga0180431, IMG submission 132459) | Hypersaline lake sediment archaeal communities from the Salton Sea, California, USA - SS_1_MS_1 metaG | ecosystem: Environmental > Aquatic > Non-marine Saline and Alkaline > Hypersaline >...
GATAATATGATGCACAAGCCAGGCAGAATGGAAATATTATAATGCTGATATATTCAAGCTGTATTCCAAACATTATGGCTATTAAAATCAAGAATATTAAGATTACAAGTAAGGAAAGCATAAGATTGCCTGTTAATGTTGTTGTTCCAGCAGAAACAACCAATCCAATAATCCCAGTTTCATTTATGAACATTTTTTAAACCTCTCTGCCCCATAAAAAAGCAACAATAAGGAAAATGGTCAGGGCATACCAGAAAGTCCCTAATACGCCAACTATGGTGTCAGGAAGCCCTGTTGCTTTCAATAAGTTATATGGTGATGATGCTATTGAATATATATAAGAGATTCCTGGGGCTGATTTCATCCAGGACAATATGTTATTAAATACATCTGTGAATACATTACCATTTGAAACCTCTATATTCTGTGAGCTTGGAAGTTCATTAATTGGGTTGGTGTCCAAAGTATTGTTTGAAGCCATTGCATCAAGCAAAGTCCCTTCTGTGTTATAAAATTGAGTTCCTGTTGGCTCTAATTCAAGTATAGATGCTTGTGTTAAAAACATCAAGACATTCATAATCAATACAAAAACCAAAGCTATTGTTAAATTTCCCATAATCAATCACCTAACCAAGTTAAAAATAAAACCCCCAATATTATTGATATTACAAAGCTCCATATTGGAACAAATCCAGAATATATAAGGAATCCCAAGACCACCATACTTAAAGCCAATGCTGGAATGGTTTGCCCCATCATTGTTCCAATTCCTATTATGAATAATAATATGAATGTTACAATTAAAACCCTTTCAAATAATCCAAGCCCATAAGTTTCTCCAACATTGTGCATAAATGTATTGTTTGAAGCTGTGATTGGAAGATATATTGTAAATTCCCTTGTTCCAGACAAATCAGTATCATAATAATAATCTACTTGAACTCTATCCCATACATTAACCCCAGATATGTTTATATTGAAATCAAATGTCTCTCCTGTTGCAATAGTTCCTGTGTCTGAATCAGTCCCACCAGGATAAGTCAAATCAACACCATATTCATTCAAATTGCTGGTTATTCCATTAAAAGTAAATGTGAAGTTCTGAACTCCTGTTGTGAATTGCTGTGGTGTATAACTTATTTTTATATTATCATAGTCCTGTGCTTCTGTCAATGAAGTTGATTTCTCAAGCTGAACAGAATACTCTGTATATAATATTGGGTCAAGACTGAACTCTAAATCCTCATAAAGAGTTTTTGACATAACAAAATTATACTTTGTGCTTGGTTCATAAGTTAGTTTTGCCCTTCCAGTTATGTCAGTATGTTTGCTTTCAACACTTGCCCAAGAACCATTTAAGTATCTATACATTGTGACAAGGACATCTTCCAATAAATCAGATGTATCTTTGTCACTAACCTCAAAAGTTGTTTCAGAGCTGGTGTTAGTTATTAAGTATAATGTAATCTGTTCAGTTGCGTTTGATGTGAAATGATTATCTACTGCATAATATCTTGTTGCATAGCCAGGAGCAGTATATTCTATTTCAAAATCTCCATAAATTTCTGCCCATCCTGGACTAATACAAAAATCATAAGAGGAGCTTCCATTTTCTAATCCTATGTATTCAATCAAATATCTACTGAATGTGAATGTATAATCTATTGTTCCATTAACTATACTTAAATTAGATTCATCCTTTAAAGTGAAATTAAGTGCTGTTACATTTGCAGTTGAACAATTATCAAATATGAATGAACCAACAGACTGATTAAATGTTGTTAAATTAGTATAAACATTACTTGTTATGTCTCCTGTCAAGCTTCCACCATAGCAGTTTGGTGTTGGTTTGATTCTCCATTTAACTGGGTAGTTTGTATCTGTCACAACTGCTGGGGCTGTCTTGTTATATACAAAATAATTCCAAGTCAAGTCTCCACTTGTTCCAGTTGATTGTTTTGTTGCAACATTATCAGTTGTGTTCCAGTTCAGATAAGCTGACCAAGTTGTTGGGTCACAAGCATTCCCAATTCCTTCCCAAGAGATATTTAAAGTATGAAGCCCCCAGTTTGTTTCAAGGATTCCAACATCATAAGTCCAAGTTGTATTCATTATTGAAAAAGTTGAATTTGTTGATATGCAATTCAATTCTCCTATGGATTTAAACTTTATTTCCTTGTCTTTAAGTCCAGAGATTGTTATTTCTACAAGATTGCTTTCAATTCTTTTAACTTTATAATCTAATGAATCATCTTGGGCGTCAAAATCAACCCATTTTTTCTGTGCTGGAATAACTAAATGTCCAGGATATTTGCTTTTATTTCCAAGAATATCAATATAACTTGATGATTCAACATAAAGAACTAACTTGTCTTTGTTCTCTTTCATTGTAAAATCAAAAGTATATCTATCTTTTAATTTATCAACCCTCACATCTTCCATTTCAAACCAGCTTTCAGGATATACCTTTGTCCATCCTGTTTCTGTTTCAAAAGTGATTGCATCAGACAGCCATCCAATATCTACATTCCAGTCTTGTTTCAGTTCCTTGTCAGTATGCCCATCACAAACCTCTGCATTAACCCAATGTTTTCCAATAGGATAAGCAGAAACATTAATTGTTCCATTGAATATATATGAAGTTAATCCAGTTAGATTGGTGTAATTGGAATAGCCATTGCTATCTGTGATGTTTAATGAATAAAGGAATGGGTCTGTCACATTAATTTGGAAAGTTAAGTTGTTGTCAAATACTCCTGGAATTAAATAAGTATTATTATCACTCAAACTGACATTCATTGTTGGGCTAACAATGTCAATATAGATTGTTCTGTTTGTTTCTGTATCTGTTACATAACCATTTAAACATCTAATAGAATAATTATATTCTGCTTCTGTTCCAGCCAAATAGTTTTCTGTAAAATTATAGATTGTTGAATTATCCCCTGTTAAATTTGTTGAGTTTTGAACTATTGCTCCATTTCTTAATAAAGAGCAGTTTATTTTAACGTCTGTGTGGTCTGTATAAATCGTATAATTAAATAAAAGTGATGTTGTATTATGTTGTGTGTTATTTGTTGGATTATCCCAATATATTTCAGTTGTTGGTGTTGGTGTCGTAAAACTCCATACAGAACTGTTTACAACACTTCCAGTTGAATTATCTTCTGCTTGTGCATACCAATAATATGTTGTTGAATAATTTAGGTTATTCCAGTCATAAACTACGTTGGTGTTATTTGCAACATCTGTTTCATTATATAGGACTAATCCAGTTGCATTGTTATAAAATGCAGTCCAGTTTATTACAGTATCATTTAAGTCTATTATTGTTACATTTAATGTAACATTTATTGATGATGTTGTTCCAGCATTTGTAGGTGTGTTTAATGTAAATGTAGGGTTTGGCGTTACAGTTACATTTACAGTATTAGACCATACAGTCGTGCCATTTGAATTGCTGTCTGATGGTGTTGCAGAGACATTAACTAATTGTCCTGTTGTATAATTACCAGATGTTAAAGTTGCAGATGTTGTAGTTGCATTTGATATTCCTGAATCAGTTTCATTCCACACACTTACTCCATCAACAAACCATTCCCAATATATTATTCCTGTATCTCCTTCTACATCTGCGTATAATACAGTTACAGAAGCATCATTTGAATTATATAATGGTTCAGTAATATTAGCTGTGAAAGTTGCATTTGGTGTTTGGTTAAAAGTTCGGTCGCTTCCTAGAGTCATAGCCCCTGCGTTTCCTGTATTATTTCTATTATTGTAAAGTTCTAGAATTTCAGTTGCATTAAGAACAGAATCATAATATCTTAATTCATCTAATGTTCCATCCAAATATCTTGAATTATCTTCCCTTCTTCCAATCATTCTTCCTGTGTCCCAATCACAAGTGTTTGCAGTAGTGTTAGACTTGTTTAAAACACCATTGACGTATATATATTTTGAAGTTCCATCACAAACCCCTACAATGTGATACCAAGAATCTGCAGAAATTTCTTCTGTTTGCATTGCCATATCATCAGGATGTCCAACAAATCTGAACCCCTGATAATAAGATATTTGCCCATCATATCTATTAGTAGAATCATCCCCTGCAACAAGGTATTGTTCAGTTGCCCCCACAGTATCCATATTAACCCATAAAGAAATACTATATGTGCTTCCTAAATCATCAGAAGAAGAAGTCATATAGTCAGTATTTGCTGATACAAAATCGTAGCAATCATCATAAGCACAAGTAGAAACTGAATCAGCCCCATTGTTGCTTAAATCATGTCCATTAGAAGTTGAATCAGACAAATTATTCATGTGCCAAGTCCCTTCGTTGTCAGAACGATAGACAGAAGTTCTGCCATTAGTGTCTCCACCCCCTTCTGTTTCATAATATCCTTCTGTTGTTCCATTAATTACAACTGCATAAGTTGAAGTGTCGTTATATTCTAATGTGGCATTATTATGGTAATGTGCATTAGTCCAGATTATAGAGCCATCAAATCCAGCACTTCCATTAACTGCTAGTGCTATGTTACTTGTTCCTTCGTCTGATATTTCTCTCCAATATACAAATCCATTTATAGACATAGCAGATAAAATTGTAATTAACATAATTAAAATACACAATCCGATTATTAGTTTTTTGTTTTTCATTTTAATATGCAGATAAATACATCCACCCCATCATACCTAAAATCATCCCAAGCAACACAACAAGGTTAAGGTTTGAAAAGAAAAATGCTTCAAGTCCAGTCATTGAATTTGTTGTTACAATCTGCGTTCCAACATCTGCAAGGAATCCACCTAACCAGATGAACCACATCAATAAAAAAAACAGGAATACAAAGATAGCTCCTATAACTCCGACTTGACCTTTCTTATTCATCTTTTCTTTTTGTTGAGACCTATATCTAAATCTCTTGATTCCCCCCAGATATTATGTGATGGACTGAAATCCATACCTTTTGCTTTCCCCTTTTTCCCACGATTAATATTTTTCTTTAAGTTTTCAGCAAAGTTTCTTATTTTATTGCCTGTTTGTTTTGCTCTGCTATATTTCAGCTCTTTGATTCTTCCTTTTATTCTTGCTTCCTTTTCCTTTGCCCTATAATATTCTTCTTCCTGTTTTAGCTCTCTTTCAGCTATTGGCTGGGCATATTTAACATAAGCTTGATGTCTTTCCATCCTTTTTCTTTTCATATTTTTTAACCAACTCATTTAAAACCACCTTAATTTATTTTTTTTCCTAACCATAAAGGGCTTTAATACAATCTTGTTCCCAGCTATTTTTTTGAATTTTTTTGCGTTTGATTTCATAATTTAAACCCCTTTGATTTTCCAAGTGCAAACCTTTGTTTATTTGCCTGGATTCCTTTGAATGTGATTTCTTGCAGTTCCCCTCTTGATTTAATTCTTTTGCTTCTTCTCTCAATAAATACTCCTGGTTCTTTCTTGCTTTTATAGAACTGCTTTGGTGACAATATTCTTTTTCTGATTGGTTGATAGTTTGTTGAACCTTCAACCCTGAATGAAGCCCCAGCAGTTCTTGACACAATATTCCTTCCTTTGATATAAGCTTCTTTCTCTGTCTTGAATTTGCCCATCTGCCTAAATACCCCCCTTCTTCTTACAAAGACTGCATATTTTTTATTTAATGGACTTTTGTTATATCTATAATATGTAAAGGGAGTAAATATATTTTGCATTGAAGAAGGGCTTGGGCTTGGAGATGGGCTTATTGAAGGAGAAGGACTTGGACTGATTGAAGGGCTTGGAGATGGACTGATACTTGGTGAAGGGGAAGGACTTGGAGATGGTGAAGGACTTATTGATGGACTTGGGCTTATTGATTTTGAAGGACTATAAGAAGAACTTATTTTGCTTGGAGATGGGCTTATTGATTTTGATGGCATTAATGAACTTGATTTAAATGGAGAATATGAACTTGCAAATACTGATGGACTTGGACTTACTGAAACTGATGGACTTGGACTTACTGATGGTTGTCCAATAGGGGAAGCCAATATTGTTGGAACTCTTGAAGCAGAACTACTTGAACCAATAATTTCTGCCCAGCTTTGTGGTTTATATATTGGCTGTGGTTTCCCAAGCCATATTGTTTCTTCTGGAACATTAAGATAACCTCTTTCAAGGAATTTAATATCAGATGATATTCCAGGACTTTTTGATTCTTTTGCAAACCTAATAAAATCTGGAAGGTCTTTTTTATATCTATAAAATCCAGTCTCTCCTGGCTTGACCTCTCCAATATTCCAAGTTCCCTCAAACTTTCTTCCTAATAATTCAGATGAACTTAATCCAATAGTAAATCTTTCTGTAACTGGGGGTTGGGCAACAATTTTATAAGTATTATAAAATTCTTTCATATCTGCTGGAAGGATAGATTTGTCAGTAACAGCATCAATATTATGAAAGAGTTGATGTAATTCTTTGGGCATAACATAACCTTTATTTGAAACATAATCAGTATGATGAAATTCTAACCCAGATTTTATTTGGCTTTTAGATAATCCTTGATATTTTGAATAATATCCTTTTCCAGCTTCCATCTGGACATCAACAAATCCCTTATGGAATGGATGTGTTTGCGTGTCTCCATAACTTTTAATATCCATCTGTGAAGTAATCCTTGTTCCAAATTTCTTTGCAAGAGATTCTTTTGTTTCAAAAGTTCCAGCCATTACATCTATGTCTTTGACTATTCTTGGTCTCCCAAAGAAAGCATATTGATTTCCTTTAAGTTTAATCTTAATGCTTCCTGGTTCTAACCATTTGGGATTTTTAGAAATGTATAAATCCATCTGTCTTGAACCAAAAACACCTCTGCCTTTTTCAGATAATATCTTATAAACTTTTTCTGAATCCTTACCAAACAAATCCTTTAGATTCAGTTCTTTCTTTTGTTGATATTGCTCCCCCCTTAATTTAAAATAAACTCTTTCCTGTGCTTCTGCTATCATTAAATCTCTTTTTGTTCCATAAGTTACTGCCCTTAATTCCAATTCTTTAGAATAAGCTCTTGCCTGTAGATATTTAGAACCCCATCTTAAACCAAGATAGCCCCCAGCCATTGCTGGAAGCAACTCTGTTGATAATGAATAACCCAAAGCTTTGCCTTTTTCATAAGGGGTTGGCTGTGATGCAATCTGTGAAACCTTAACACCAGCATAAACTCCGATTGGGGCATATTTAAGGACTTGTCCAGCCCCAACCACAGCTTTGGAAGTAAATCTCGGCAAAAGACCAGACTTTGCTGTCTTAATGAATCCACTTAATCCACCCCACTTGACTGCTGGGGCAACAAATCCAGTAACAGCATAACCAACACCAACCATTGCAATGGTCTTTGTTGGTTTTTCATAGAATCCTTTTAATGTTCCTGTTGTTGTTCCCTTTGCAAACTCATAACCAGCTTCCATCTCTGCTGGTGTTCTCTGAAATTTCTTTGGGACAACTTTCTCAAGTATAGGAATTGGTTGCTCTGCTGACTTAATAGCTTTGCCTTTCAAATAATCCCATCCAGATTCAACTTTCTGGACTGCAAAATCATAAAATTTTGTTTGACCTTTAACTGCTGTTTGTCTTATTTCTTCAAGATTTGAAAATGGTTTGTTCTGACCTAATAAATATTCATCTGTTTTTTTGTATGCTGTCACCAAACCCTTGCCTATGGTTGAAAGTGGAACAAGTGGAATCCCCATTGAGATTGCTGGGATTGGGACTTTTGTATCTTTCCCTTTATTAAAAGCAGTTCCAATTCTTCTGAAACCTTTTTCAGCATAAACAGAACCAGCAGTTAATAATCCAGTAAATTGTTCTCCTGGCTTTCCTGTTGCAAATAATTGTCTTGAAGCTTCAAGTCTGTCTTTATAGCTTTGCTCTGTTGCTTTTGCTTTTTGTAATTCAGTCCAAGCTTTCTTGACCTCTGGCTTCATTTCTCCTTTTTCATCATAAGCTTTTTTATAAACACCAGGAGAAAGCTTTGCTGTTCTCTCCTGTCCTTTTTCCATATATTTAACATTATAATATTCTGGGGGCTGTTGATTTGCTTTTTTCATATATTCTTGTCTTTGCCTTAATTGAATATATTGCAAGTTTTTTCTTTGTTTTTCTCTTATTTGTTTTTGTGTCTGGACATTCTTGTCAATCTGTTTGGATGTATCTTTAATATGCTGTCTTGCTGTTTCTTTATCAACATCATAAGTTTCAACGATTTTGCCTGTGTCAGATTCTCTTATTGTAACTTTGCCTTCTTCATTAATTGTTTGGGTCAAGTCTTTTCCAAGTGGTGTGGTTACTGCTGTTGTTCTTCCCCCAGAGCCAGAGCTTCTTCTGGCTGTAGAACTAACCTTTGGAGATGTCTTTGTATCTGAACTTGTTGCTTCTGCTCTCCTTGATGTTGTTGTTCCATCTTTCCTTGTTACTTTAACATAAATTGTTTTAGGCATTATTTAAATTTCCTCTTTAGGTCTTTTATTATTCCATCCAGCTCTTTGATGTTCTGAAAATTCTTTTTTGCAATAGGTCTCTTTTCAAAAAATATTTTTATATTAAATTGTGCCTTACTCATCTTCCCTTCTCCTCAATCCTTTTAAACTTATAAGAACCCCAACCAGTCCGACAGCCGAAGCCACAGCCATAAAATACCCAAATCTGTGAGTATTAAATATTCCAGTTGTATCATTATAAGTAGAATAAACATTAGTTGTTGTTTCTGTTGTATAATTTAGATTAGAACTATTTGCAACATAAACATAAGAAGTATTTGTTATTTCTCCAGTATGGTATTCAAGATTATTTCCAAGAACTACGAAAGCCAATAAAAAAAGAAAGAAAAAACCAATTAAAGCTTGTGCTGATTCTGTTGATTTCATCAACCCTATGACAACAAGGATTAATGAAATGCCTACAAAAACCAGCCAAAGCAATAGAATCATTTAACAATCCTCTTATACAATACCGAAGATGTTTAATGTTCCATATACAATTCCCACTATACCAGCAAGAGTTAGAACTCCCCAAAGAGCAGTTTCGGAAGTTGTCCATCCAGTTGTGTTAGTGTTCTTGATTGTTGTGATAAAAACATTAGCCAACATAATTGCTCCTATTGACAATGAGATTATCCCACCTATGAAATTAGCCATAATAAATCACCTCGCATCTTACATAAAAATATGTAATTATTTAAATAGAATTTCATATATAAATAAATGGCTCTAATGTCAGAATTATTTGGTTTCATAACCCCAGACATCTTTTAGTGTCTTTTCTTTAAGCTCCATATTTTGTAAGGGGTTTCTTGCGTATCGCATAGTAGAATCTGGACAAGTATGATGAGCAAGGGCTTGGGCTTTATAGATATTTCCCCCAGTTTTTGCAAGTGTTCTCTGTATAGCAGAAGCTTTTAATGTATGTAAAGATATTCTTTTTCGTGAAACCCCATTCTTTCCGACCTTATAGATTAAATCTTCTCTTTTGAATCCAGCCCAATCAAGACACTTTTCAAAATACTGGCTGACTGCTGATTTATTTATATGTTTTTTTGCTAATCCTCTTGTTCTAGCGGGCACCAATCGACTATTCTCCGTCGAGAGAAACCATTTCTTATACTATTAGAAAACACAACTTCTATTTAAAGACATTGGTGTTATAGACGATAAATCAGAAAACGTTTTCTTTTTAAGAGTTATGATTGTTTGCTTGTTTACTTAATTTTGCTCTCTTGGCAATTTGCCTTGATAAACCATCATAGCATTTGCAATCATAGAGACAGCTAATATGAGATGTGTTCCAAATTCATTACCATGGAACATTTGTATCATAGAATAAACAAGAATCGTAATTGCCGTACAAGCAATAATTATTGCTAAAAAAATAAAAAAAGGATCCCTCTTCATTTTATCTGCTCCTCCCAAGATAGAATGCGACAAAAGAAGCAGCTATTCCAATTAATGCAAAACCTATAATCCAACCAGCAAAATAGACTGTTGATATGCCCCAGATTATTAATAATATTAATAAAATAACTATGATTGTGCTATATCTTTTAGGCAACCCTAAGAATCCATGTCCATTACCAAAAATTCCAGCCATAAATACATTAAATAAAAGGTTCTATATTAATTTTATCAAAATAATGAGAATGTAAATTGATTTGCATAACCAATATATATCAAAATGCCATTAGATAATAGGTCTCTTCCGATCAAACAATCTATTCCTTGTGCTTCTAAAGGTACAGCAGTAAAAACACCCTCATATACTAATTGATGTAATGGAATAGCCATTCTGATAAAATATTTATAACATTCATGGTCTTTACAAGAAGGAGTATGTATTTTATGTGATCCTACTGGATTAAGTTTTAATTTCTTAGGAATGTCTTTTTGAATCGCACAACAACTTGCACCGGTGTCAATCATAGCCTTAACAATTACTGGCTTTGGAATTTCTTTGCCTTCCTCTTTATATTTTTTTTCCAAAGCTAAAGGTATTAAAAAATGCACCTCCACTATAGGTCCTAATTCCTTTAATTTTGGTTCGGCATGCGTTAATGATGGCATTTTGAATCACAACCAATCAAATTAGAAGTAAAATTATGTATGTGCTCTATTCTTTCAATTTTTTTAACCAAAAAAGGATCATTACCAAATTTTGATATTCCCATTTTAATTGCATCCTCTTCTGATTTAAATATATTAATTATTTCAGAACCCTTAATTAAAACATATTTTCCTTCGCTTTCTTTAACTAATTCATCTTTGTGTTTTTTATAAGTTTCTAATTCTTTTTTTAATAAATCTTCTTTCCGCCCCATAATATTATTACTCTAGTAAATCCAATATTTAAATCTTTCCCATTAAATCAGAACAAAAAACCGCTGTCCCATTCTAGCAACGTGCACCCGAAGTCACAAGACTACATCAGGCATAGCAGATTTTGCTGATTTTTCTATAGTTTGCACTATATAAAATGGTTTTCAGTGTTTGCATGCTGACAAGCCAGCATGAACGTAACTTTTTTAAAGAAATAGCCTCTCTCAAGCCATATGGGCCCGTAGTCTATATGCTTGTTCTGGAAAGAAAATAAACCCCTCACAAGCTGTAA
>Ga0180431_10009283_pt1 | contig 11139 bp, 9 predicted proteins | sample SS_ome_11_FD_132459 | JGI IMG/M metagenome (GOLD analysis project Ga0180431, IMG submission 132459) | Hypersaline lake sediment archaeal communities from the Salton Sea, California, USA - SS_1_MS_1 metaG | ecosystem: Environmental > Aquatic > Non-marine Saline and Alkaline > Hypersaline >...
GAACGGCGTCACGTGGCTGTCGTCGTTCGCGCCCAAGGGCATCGCCGAATTCCTGGCGGTGTTCTCATCGAATCGGCCGCTGGTATCCATCGAGCCCGACGCCGTCGGCGCCTTCTGCCGGGGACTGACCCGCATCCTCGCCTATCTCGGCTCCCGCAACTTCGCCTCCTTCAACCTGGCGGTCTACTCCGCCCTCTCCCAGGACTCCCCCTACCCCACCCACGCTCGGGTGGTACCCCGGACGACGCTGCCGCCCCTGGGCGCCAGCGACATCAACTACCTGGAGCTCCTGCACGACGAGGTGCTGACCATCATCACGCCCGAGGACGCCGCCGCCGGGGTCCGGGAATTTTTCTCCTGATTTCCCCCAGGAACGGCCCCGGTCACTCCGGTAACGGGGAGCACGCCGCCCGGCGACGCCCTCCATCTAAATAAACACCATTTCAATGCCCGATATCAGCCGACGCCGCATGATGGGACACGACGACCATGCTCGTCCCCGGCGCCGCCCGGCGACACCCCGACACCTCGGCACCGGGCGGGTTTCCCGGCGTCCCGGAGCAGACGCTCGCCGCGCAGTCATTGAGACGCCCTCTCTTCCGCCCCCGGCTCCATCGACGACAACTCGATGCATCGCCGTCGAGCCGATCGGCTGATTCTTCTTTAAAACCCCCCATTCCAAAAAAGAATCACTGCCCCCCTTATTTTTTTATTGACCTTCGGGTCATTATAAACTATATTAATAGTGACCGGTGGGTCATTATTATCCTCGAGTACGGAGTCGAGACATGCCGAAGATAGTGGATCATGAACAGAGACGGGCCGAGCTGGCGTCGACGGCGGTGGAGGTGTTCGCACGGCAGGGATTTGAAGAAACGGCCATGCTGGACATCGCCGAGGCCGCCGGGGTGGCCAAGGGATCGCTCTATCGCTATTTCACATCGAAGGACGACCTGTTGTCGTACATCACCCGGGATTTCGTCGACGCCTTCGATCGCTCGACCCGGGAGACGATCTCCCAGGCGGGTAACCCGGAGGAGAAGCTGCGGCTTTTCATCGGTGAGTTCTTCGTGTTCATCACCGACTTCGAAAGCCTCCTCAGGGTCTACGCGGAGATATGGATGTACAACCTCAAGGGGAAGTACCGGGACATGAAGGAGCTGTTCGACGATTACCTGGACCAGTATCGACACACGATCGCGGACATCATCGAGGAGGGCCGGCAGGTCGGCGTCTTCCGGGATGATGTGGACCCCCGGCACACGGCGATAAGCCTGATGGCGTTTCTCGACGGCATCGGCATCCATTACCTCTACGACGAATCCGGATTCGACGTGAAGGTGGTGGCGGAATCGTTTCTGGAGACGTACCTCGCCGGCCTTCGCACCCCAAGGAACAACAGACCGGCCTGACGGCCGGCCGACATGGAAAGGAGTCGTAAAAAATGACAACCCAGGAAACAACACAAACATCAAAAGGAGGATTTCTGGAATTCTGGTGCGGCGTGGCCGGGCCGGGCTGGCGGGCGTGGGAGGCGTGGACAAACATGATCCTGGCCCTGGTGCTGGGCGGAGGCATCGCCCTCTTCGCCGTCCTGGCGGGACTCGACTGGACACTGTTTCAGCTCATCGCCGCGGGCCTTGTCACCTGGGATATCACCGGCGGCGCCATCGCCTACAATACCTCCTACTCGAAACACTCCCGGAGAAACGTGGGAAGGCTCATCGAGCTCCTGCCCCACAATCTGATCCACATCCATCCGGTGGTTATCGGGTTCTTCTACAGCGACCTGCTCCCGTGGGTGTTCGCCCTGTGGGCGATGCAGTTTCTCTTCTTCGTCTCGCTCATGGAGCCGGCCCCCCGGTTTTCCGAAAAGGGTGTGAAGGTCATCACCACGATCCTGCTCATCGTCAACGTCTCCGTGACGGCGGCGGCCTTTTTCATCCCCGGCGCCTCGGGGGGATACGCCGCCCTGGTTTACCTGGGCATGCTGGCGGGGACGCTCCTCATCCAGGCGTCTCCCTTTCGCCTCAACCGCTTCAGCGCGGCGATCGTGTTTACGATCATCTGCGGTCTTTCGGGGACGATCATCGCCGCCCCGGTGGGATTCGCCTGGTTCGCCCCGGTGTTTCTCCTGAAGCTCATCCTCGGGTTTTCGGCCATAGAAGAAATATCGGTCGAAAAAACCGGCTGATGTCTCCCATGCGCAAACGGCCGATCCTCCGTATCGGGGATCAGCCGTTTTTATCGTGTCTTTTTCGTCGTCGGTCTACATCGGGTTGTTCCTGGCCCGATCGATGAGGCCGTCCATGTCGTCGCCCTGGGCGTACTGGCTGGACCCGGTGATGACCGTGAACCGCTCGGGCAGCACCAGGCCCGAATCATCCTTGATGACCCTCTTGAGCTTTTCCGCGGCCTTTGTGGTGTCGTCCTCCCTTGCGTTGGGAAGCAGCATCAGAAACTCCACCGGCCCCAAGCGCCCGGAGACGTCTCCCCGACGGGTGTTCATCCGGATGAGGTATCCGATCCTCTGGATGACCTCTTCCAGCTTCTTGTCCCCGAATCTCTTCCTGATCTTGTCACTGTTTTCCAGGACCACCGTCACCACGCCCAGGGGCGCTTCGTAGCGCCTGGAGTTTTCCAGCTTCACCTCGAAGAGCTCCATGATTTTTTCCCGGGTGTAGAGCCCCGTCAGGATGTCCACCGGGATGATGCGCTGGATATCCCGCTTGAGCTCCTCGCTCTCCATTCTCGGCCGATCGTCGCTCATCACCTCCACCAGGCCGATCATCTTTCCCGATGCATCCCGTGTCGGCAGCACCCGCACCATCACCGGGAAGACATCGCCGTTCTTGCCCCGGAAGTAGAGATGCTCGTTGTATACCTCGCCGGTCTCAAGGACGGAGTCCAGGGGGCACTGGGTGTCACACAGGTGCATCCCCGACTTGTCGGTGTGTTTTTCCTTGAAGGCGCCGCAGGCACGGCCCAGGACGTCTTCGGTTGCGTAGCCCGTCAGCCTTTCGCCGAAGGGATTGATATAGAGAACCCTTTTTTCGCAATCGAGAAAGCGCACGCTCTCCCGAAGATCGTCGATAAGGGTCGAGAAAAAGATTGAGTCGATATCCTTCATGTCCTGTTTCATGAGGCGCAACTCCCGTTATTATTTCACAGAAAGAGTTCTCATCCTGTTGACGGCGCCGGCCACCTCGAATATCCTGGGCTGGGCCAGGTTCCCCGTCCGGTAGGGCATCAAATTATCCAGCCCCCGCTCCTCCATGTCATGGTATACCTCCCGGATGCCCTCGGCCAGGGTGAGGCACCGGGTGGCGTAGCGGGTGGCGTAGTGATGGATGATGTTGCCGACGGCCCGGGTCTGGCTCGTGTCCACCAGCTGAGAGAGCCCGGTCAGATCGATGTCGTCCCGCCCGTAGAGGATCGTGTGGAGTCCCTTCGCGTCTATCTTCACATCACGCTTCCCGCGACTGGGGTCGAAGCAGTCGGGCACCGGCGTACGTTTCGTGATCTCACCGAATCCCTCTCCCCCCTCGTCTTTTCGGGCGGCCCTGTGCGTGCCGGCGATCTCGGCGGCCCGATCGGTGACGTCCCTCGGCAGGTAGTTTTCCATGGCGATGACCGTATCGGCCACGTCGAAGTAGTCCCCGCTGCCCCCCATCACCAGCACCGTGGAGACACCATGGTCCCGGTGGAGCTTCTTCACCTTGTCCACGAACGGGGTGATGGGCTCCTTCTCCTTGCTGATCAGCTCCTGCATTCGCTCGTCCCTGATCATGAAGTTCGTGGCCGAGGTGTCCTCGTCGATCAAAAGCGTCCTCGCCCCCATCTCCAGGGACTCGATGATATTGGCCGCCTGGGACGTGGAGCCGCTGGCGTTGTCCGTGGAAAAGGCCCTCGTATCCCTTCCGAAGGGGAGGTTGGTGATAAACGGGCTGATATTCACCCGCTCGATGTATCGGCCGTCCTCGGCCCGGATCTTGACCGCCCCGGCCTCCGTGGCCACGAGCTCCCTGCCGTCTCCGGGCACGTGGGGATACACCCCCCGCTCCAGGGCCACCAGCAGGGTGGACTTGCCGTGAAATCCCCCTCCCACGATCAGCGTCACCCCCCGGGGGATGCCCATGCCGGTAACGCTCCCCCGGTGGGGAAGGTCCACCGACACCCTGAGGGATTCGGGGGACTCAAAGGGTACCGGGTTTTGCTTCAGGGGCCGGTCGTCCACGCCGCTTCGCCGGGGGAGGATGGAGCCGTCGCCCACGAAGGCGACCAGTCCCATCTCATCGAGACGTCCCCGGAGGGAGTCCTGGTCCTCCACGGCGTCCACGTGCTCCCGGAACGCCCCCCCGTCCACCGGGCCCGCCCGCAAGGAAGCCTCCACCACCCGGGGAATCTCCTCGAAGAAAATCGAGTGCGCCTCGTTTCCCAGGATCGTCCGTCCCGCGGCGGGGAGTCCCACCACGAACCGGACCTGGATGGTCTCCTCGTCGACGACGCAGGAATTTCTCCAGAGCACCTCCTGCCCGGGCCGGTCGACGCCCACCATGCCGCTTTTTCCCATCCCCCGGCTCCCCCGGACGATCTGTTTTATCGCCCCGGCGAAAGAGCGAGTGATAAAATCCGCCGCGGCGACGGTTCGAACCCGGTTCGAAAAGAGCTCGTCCGAAAACCGGGAGGCCGAGCGCCGGGTCGTCACGCACAACCGGGAAGGCGCCGCAAAGGGATCGCCCTGGACGTGGTCGATCGCCAGGAGAAAGCCGCCGAAATCATACTCGCCGGTGATATCCTTGTACGCCTTGTATCCCTTTCGGTCGATGCGCTTAAGGATTCTCGACAGCTCATCCTTGTTTTTCACCGATTTTTTTCTCCATCCCGGTTGCAAAAAACCCTATTGGTACGATATGATACCACTTTGAATCCGGTGATGACAACCCTTTATTCCGCGCGAGTAAAAAGATATGAACACCATCGAACGCATCAAAAATCTGCTTGCTCCCCGGGCCGACCGGGACGAGATCGCCGATATCACCGTCGGACGTATCTACGCGGCGGTGTCGCTGAAATCGGGGGCCCTGGGCCTCGCCCATCTCGAAGGGGCCCACAATGCCCGGGCGGAGGCGTCTTCTTCGCCCCTCCCGAAGGGAGCGGGCGACCTTACAGAGCTGCTCTCCCTTCTCGGGGGGGACGACCCCTTCGCCTCAGTCCTGGCCTCGGCCGCGGCGTCGGCCCTGGCCGCCGCCGATAAGGCCGACCTCCCCGAGGGCGATGTGATTGATCGGCTGGCCGTCCGTCCCGGTGAGCGGGTGGTGATGGTGGGGGGATTCCCGATAGAAGCGGCCCTCAGGGAGCGTGGAGCCATCCTCTCGATATTCGACCGGTCCCGGGGAATCGGGGAGACGGACGACCTCCCGGCGTCCCTCGCCGGGGCCGACCTGGTCGTCATCACCGCCACAACGATCGGCAACAACACCATCGACGGCATTTTGGGACACATCCAGCGCGCCCGGGAGACGGTGATCCTGGGGCCCTCCACCATCCTCGAGCCCGAGGCGTTCCGCGGCACCCCGGTGACCGGGCTCTTCGGCATCATCATCCAAGACGCCGCCGCCGTCACGGACAGCATCGCCCGGGGGGGAGGAACCAGGGACTTCATCCGGCATGCGAAAAAGGTGGAGGCCGCCGTTCCCCACGGGTGAGGACGCTCGGGCTGTACGAAACGTCACTACCCGACAACGCTTCCCGTCCCCCAAAAAAAAAGACAGAGAAAACCGGGGAGATCCACGCTCCCCCGGGATACCTGATAGCGACTCGACAACAGGAGAAACAGAATGCTCACAATCAGACCGGCACAACCGAGCGACGCCGGAACCGTCATCGAACTGATCAGGGGGCTTGCCGACTATATGAAGGAGACGGATACGATCGATATCACGACCGAGGATATCGTCCGATACGGCTTCGGGGATAATCCGATCTATCATTGCCTGATATGCCTGAAAGACGACGTTCCGACGGGATTCGCCCTCTACTTCTACACCTTCTCCCCGCTCAAGGGGAAACCGGTGATATTTCTGGAGTGTTTCTTCATCCGTCCCGAGTACCGCAGGCAGGGCATCGGCAGGGCGCTGATGACCCGACTGGCCGAAATCGCCGTACGAGATGGATGCATCTGCTTCGAGTGGATCGTCCTGGACTGGAACACCCCGGCCATCGAATTCTATGAATCCATGGGGGGATATCACCTCCCCGGAATGGTGCCCTACCGCATGGATTCCGGGGACATGGCGACTCTGATAGAAAAGAGCGAATCCGATAAAAGGTAACCGGGTACCGATCCTTTTGTGCGTGCGGGAATCCGATACATCCGCCATACCTATGCCATAATGGGAGCATCATCATGCTGAGCATTCGACCGGCGCAACCGAGCGACGCTGAAACCATCATCGATCTGATCAGAGGCCTGGCCGAATATGAGAAAGAGCCGGACGCGGTGAAAACCACGGCGGAGGACATTATCAGGTACGGATTCGGGGATAGACCGGTCTTCCACTGCCTGATGTGCCTGTGGGACGATGAGCCCGTGGGCTTCGCCCTCTATTTCCATACCTACTCCACGTGGGAGGGGAAGCCGGGTATATTCCTGGAGGACATCTTCATCCGGCCCGAGTACCGTAGATACGGCATCGGAAAGGCGGTGATGATCCGCCTGGCGGAAATCGCCGGAGAGACCGGATGTTCCCGGTTCGAGTGGAACGTCCTGGACTGGAACACGCCCGCCATCGAATTCTACGAATCCCTGGGGGGATATCACCTCTCTGAATGGCTCCCCTATCGCATGGATCCCGAGGACGTGAAAAAACTGGCAACACAGGGGGATTCGGGGAAAAAGTAGCGGCGCACCCCGCCAAATCTGCTTGTGGATGTGTGATAAATCCGATATAATGGCGACGTTTTTCATCTTGTCCGTCACGGCCTCATCGATCGGCGGCGATGTACTGCAACCCGGAGACACCATGGAACTCAACTATTTCAAGCTCATCTGGTGGTTCCTGAAATATCGACTGCTCTACCCCCTGTTCAAAAACAGGTCCATGTATTTCTCCGAGCCGAACGCGATCTACGGCCTCACCGATCATCCCCTGGACAGGCACGGGGCGCCCGTCAATGATATCTTCACCCTGCCCCGAAAGCTCCTGGCACGCACCCCCCGATCCGTCCTCACCGTGTTCCTGGTGGAGTACGAGAAGAATTCGTTTCTCTTTCGGGCCCGGGCGTATAATATCCTCAACCGAAAAATGGGCGTCTGGCACGTGGAATACAACACGGGGCCCGATGAGAAATTCACCGAATGCGCCCTGCGTATCGACCTCCTCTCCCCCGTCTCCTATCGCCTGCGCTTGGCTCGGGGTCAGGAGGTGCCCGGACACAATACGCCCATGATCCTCGGTGACGCCCTGGATAACAGCTATACCGAGGACATCAACACGGGGCTGAAGAGCCGGAGGAAAAGCGATTTCAAGGTCTCCTACTCCGACGAGGATGATCGCTATCTCATCCGCACTGAATCGCTGACGCTTCACGTCTACAAGGAGCACTTCCGCATCGAGGTCTTCGACGCCTCCGGAACCCTCGTCGCCCGGACCGGAAGCCGAAGCCACAACGAATTCCCCAACGCCAACGATGCATTTCCCCTGGGCTTCATCGAGAACCGCTTCCCTAAAAAAGACCTGGCGGTGGAAAATTTCGACCTCTTCCCGGGGGAATCGATATTCGGTCTGGGGGAATACTTCGGCCCCCTCAACCGGGTGGGACAGACCGTCTCCCTGTGGCACCTGGACGCCACCGGGAACTCCTCCCCTCGCTCGTACAAAAGCATTCCTTTCTTCATGAGCTCCCGGGGCTACGGCGTATTCTTCAACGACTACAATCCCATGACGTTCTGGGTGGGAAGCCGGGAGGTCAGCAAGATCCAGGTCGCCGTAGAAAATAACCTGGTGGACTACTACTTCTTCTACGGCCCCGAGCCGAAGAAAGTCCTGGGGGCCTACACCGCCCTCACCGGCCGGGCCTCGGTGACACCCCGCTGGTCCCTGGGGACGTGGATGTCCCGGCTCAGCTACGGCAGCCAGGAGGAGGTGCTGGAGACGGCCCGCCGCCTCAGGAAGGAAAACATCCCCACCGACGTCCTGAACATCGACACAAACTGGTCCACCGTCGAATGGGCCTGCGACTGGTCCTTCGACCCGGCCCGCTTTCCGGACCCGGCCCGGATGTTCCGGGAGCTGGAGGAGATGGGCTTCAAGGCCTGCCTCTGGCAGATCCCCTACGTGATAAAAAACCTGGAAATCAGCAAGGAGGGGAAGGAGCGCCGGGCCTTCGCCAAAAACAGGGGCCCGTTTATCTTCGTATTCCTGGGGCTCGCCCGGGTGATCGACTTTTCCCGGGAAGAGGGGATCCGGTGGTACAAGGAAAAGCTGGCCCGGCTCTTCTCCCTGGGGGCCCGGGTCGTCAAGGTGGACTTCGGCGAGCAGATCGAGCCGCACCAGCGGTTTCTGAGATACACCGGCCGCCAGATGCACAACCTGTATCCGCTCCTGTACAACAAGGCGGCTTTCGAGGCCACCCAGGAATCCCTCGGCGCCCGGGAGGCGATCATCTGGGCCCGCAGCGCCTACGCCGGCTCCCAGCGATACCCGGTGCACTGGTCCGGGGACAACTCCTCGAACTACGCGAACATGCCCGCCTCCCTCCGAGGCGGCCTGAGCCTGGGGCTGTGTGGCTTCACCTACTGGAGCCAGGACGTGGGCGGCTTCGTGGGCCTGCCGGACGATACCCTCTACATCCGCTGGGTCACCCTGTCTATTTTTCAATCCCACATCAGGTTTCACGGCTGTCCCCCGGTCTTCCGGGAGCCCTGGAATTTTTCTCCGGATACCCAGGAGAAGGTCCGTAAAATACTGGAGCTGCGCTACCGGTTGATCCCCTATCTTTATTCCGAGTCCATCTCCTCAGCCCAGGCGGGCATTCCGCTGATGCGCACCCTGTTTCTGGAGTTTCCGCGGGACCCGAACACGCAGTGTATCGAGGACCAGTTCATGTGCGGTGAAAACCTGCTGGTGGCGCCGATCCTCTCCGAAAACGACACGAGAATGGTCTATCTCCCGCCGGGACGCTGGCATGATTTCTGGACCGGCGACTCCCGGGAGGGAGGACGATGGTACGAGGAGACCGCCCCCCCGGGAAAGATCCCGCTCTACGTGAGGGGTGGAAGATTCCTGCCCACCGGAGACATCGCCCAGTTCATCCCCGAGGGACAAGACGCCCTCCCGAAAAAGCTGACCCTCTACGCCTCTCCGGACGACGTTCCGACGCTGTCCTACACCCTTTATGACGAACTGGGGTCCATCCGCTTCGAGGGGATTCTGGAGCGGGATCAGCTGGAGGTAGAGGTAATATATGAGCCGAAGAGCCGGGAGGCCATCGAGGTGGAGATAGAGCTTCCCCCGGGACTTGATCACGTCGTCATAGATGTGAGCTGATCGATCCCCGCCTGATCCCCCGTCCGCACCCGACGGTCCGGGGGGCGAAAAAGACATCATACACTGCTTTGGAGGTACACATGTCTGTCGCTGAATGGAAAAAAGACGGCACCGTCGCCGTCATCACCATGACCAACGGTGAAAACCGATTGAATCCCACATTCATCGGGACCATCCTCTCCCTCTTCGACGAGATTCTCGAGGACCCGGAGGTGTCGTCGGTGGTTATTGCATCATCAGACCCGAAAAACTGGTCCCAGGGCATCGACCTGGAGTGGATGATGGGGCGCATGGGCGAAAACGACACCCAGTCCATCAAGGATTTCCTCTACAGCCTCAACGACCTATTCAAGAGGCTCCTCCTCTACCCGATTCCGGTCATCGCCGCCATGAACGGTCACGCCGCCGCCGGCGGGGCCATCATCGCGTGCGCCTGCGATTTCCGCTTCATGCGATCGGACCGGGGATTCTTCTTCTTCCCGGAAATCGACATCGGCATCCCGTTTCTCCCGGGCATGATCGCCTTCGCGAAAAAGGCGATGCCCTCCCATGTCTTCTACGACATGATGCTCACCGGGAGGCGCTTCACCGCCCCGGAATTGGCCGAGAACAACGTCATCATCAAGGCGTGCCCCTCGGCGGAGGAGACCGTCTCCGAGGCCGTGGCCTACGCGAAAACCCTCAATAAGAAGCGCGGCATGTTCGGCGAGACGAAATATCGTCTCCACAAGGAGATGGTGGAGGTGTTCGAAAAGGAGGATCCACAGTACATCGACGCCATGAAACTGATGGTGACCGACTGAGGGGAGCGTGGTTTTTTGAATTGAATACAAAGGGGCGGATTCTCACGAAGAATCCGCCCCTTGATTTATTGATATATACTGCTTGTATAGTGCGATCTATCCCGCCTGTTTCTCCAGCTTTTTCCCCGTCTCCCTCGCCTCGGCAACGACACGCTCCATCAGCTCCGCCACCGTGGGGATGTCGTGCAACAGCCCCGTGGCCTGTCCCACCGGTAAAATTCCCCTGTCGGTGTCTCCGTTCTCGGTGGCGAACTGCGCATAGCTGTACGTGTTGGCCAGAAACGCCAGCTGCTTGGCGTTTTTCCAGCCCGACAGCATGACCCCGATAAAGAGCTTGAGCCACGGCAGTCCCAGCTGCTTGGCGATAATTTGGGAGTTGAAGAACGCTGCGGGCATGTTCAGCCCCCGCTTTACCTGCCGTCGGGCCGGGAGGGAATCCATCACCCGGCAGGGAATGCCGTCGATGCGGGTGGAGTAGATGGTGTCATACACCGATTTCTCGAGAGACAATTCCTTGAAGTTACCGTGAAGCCCGCTCTCCTTGGTGGTCATGAACCGGGTTCCCATGGCCACGCCGTCGGCCCCCAGGGCCAGGGCCGCCGCCAGCCCCCGGCCGTCGGCGAAGCCGCCGGCGGCGATCACCGGGATGTCGAGGCTGTCGGTGATGCTCGGGATGAGCACCAGGCTCGTGGCGTCTCCCCCGTGCCCCGCCGCCTCGTTTCCGGTCACGATCAGGGCGTCACAGCCGTATTCCTGGGCCCGCTTGACGTGGTGATGGGTCACCA
>Ga0180431_10009285_pt1 | contig 11138 bp, 11 predicted proteins | sample SS_ome_11_FD_132459 | JGI IMG/M metagenome (GOLD analysis project Ga0180431, IMG submission 132459) | Hypersaline lake sediment archaeal communities from the Salton Sea, California, USA - SS_1_MS_1 metaG | ecosystem: Environmental > Aquatic > Non-marine Saline and Alkaline > Hypersaline >...
AGCTTCTGCCAGTTCTCCAACACCTTGGCCATCTTCTCAACTCGCTCTGGACCAGACGTTTTTGCCATCCTTCGATGCCCCACTTCCAGTTGAACGTCAAGCCTCTGTGTACACGTTGTCGTCGTACTCTCGCTCTATGGTGAACTTGTGGTGGGCTTCCTCCTGCGCGAGCACCTGAAACATCCGGTGGACTTCGGGCACATGTGAGTAGACCTCTGCGAGATCGGTGTAGAGCTCGGCTGCCGCCTTTTCGCACTTGGCCGCGAACAATAGTGTGTCTTGATAGCTGGCGTTTGGCTTCAGATCGATATCAACCGCGTAGTCTGCGATCTTGAGGTCGATTGGCGGCTTGAGCTCCTGGGATTTGAAGAACTCAACGTCCATGTTCTCCAGCTTCACCTTGTGACCACGTTCCATGTTGGCCAGCTGCTCGAAATGGGCTTTCGCTGCACGGCTATCACTCTGTGCAGCCAGGCCGGCGTACAAGTCCGCTGCCTTCTGCTCGTTGTCGATAGCCAACTGAATCACGTCAGCGTATTTCGGGGATTCTGTCATTGTTTTTGTTCCTTGAACTTTCGGATTTATTCCTTCGTCCGAACGATGAGCGCCCGACGACCGGCAACCAACAACGGTTACGCCGGATAAGCGCCAGTTATGTACCGGATCAGGCTCTCTATTTCGAAACTCTGCTTCTTCACCAACCAGTGCGTTAAGTCACCAATCGACACGACGCCGACCAATTCTTCACCGTCCATTACCGGCAGGTGACGGTAGCGCATCCCTGTGACGATCGCCATTGCCTGCTGAACTGTGGTGCTGGGGTTCACGGCCGCCACGTTTTTCGTCATCACCTCAGACACGCTCGTTTTTGACGGGTCAAGCTGAGCCCCAACAACTCGATTGAGGACGTCCCTCTCGGTGAACACCCCAATAGGCTTTCCTTCTTCCACTACGATCAGGGAGCCCACTTTCTTGTCCCGCATACTCTTCACTGCATCGAGCACGCTCTGCCCAGGCGAGGTCACATACACATGCCTGCCTTTCTGCTCTAGCACCTTGTGCAACGCTGTATTCATTGGTCAACTCCGATGCGATCGATCTCAGTTAGAGGGTGAATCGCGAATAATGATCCTGGGGTATCAACCGCCAGAGGCGCGGCTCATGCCGACCTTGACTTCCTCCAGTTGGGCCATCAGACCGGTATGCTTCTTCTCATCTTCCAGCAGGTACGTAAGCAGCTGCTTGTGTACTGGTGACCACGCCTGTTCGCGCAGCTCCTCCGCCATCTCGACGGTCTTCTTTTCTAGCCGGTCGTGCTGCTCGACCTTATCCCAGATCTGCGCTAGGTCTTCTCGACTCAGCGGAACGTCCGCTTCGGTCACGCTGTCGATCAGGAACTGCTGCACACGATGATGCATCAGTGAATCGTGCCTGATGATCGACATGATCATGCGCACCAGAGGATTCTTGGTTTCCTCGATGATCTCAGCCGTGTCGTCGATGCCCTTGCGCTCGAGCTTCTGCCAGTTCTTGAGCAGTTTCACCATGTTCTCAATTCGTTCCGGGCCTTTGGTCTTTGCCATGGTTGCTTTTCCTCTTCTAGTCGTTTGAGTTTGCTTCCATTGCGCTGCCGGCTTTTACTTGGCGACAGCGCGCACCTGGATTGTGCTGTGTACAGCAACGTGTAAAGCAGGACGTGTGCCATCAAGGGGTGTGTCTGTAAGTTGTTGTTGGCCAACATTTTATGCTTGTGCGATGATCTAGCGTGCTTCCATTCGCGAAATGTCGCGTTGCGTGACCGTGTTATGTCGCGGTATTCTTCGTAGCGCGAGATTTGGCGATTGTGGGAGAGAGGAAACCATGACACCGGATAGGAAAACGATCGACCTGACTCGGGATCTCGACTCGACTGCAAAGGAAGGTCCCACCAGGGCAGAAGTCGACGGGTTATTGAGTGAGGCGTTGCAGACTCTTCAGGCCTATATCGACTATGATCTGGCCACTGTGATGCAGCTCAGGGATGGGCACCTGGCCGTTCGCGTGGCGTGTGGTCGCCTCGCGGACGATTCGGTGGCAATCCACAGAGTGCGACTGTCCGACTTCCCGGGGCTTCGAGCGCTGATGAATACGGATCGTGCTCGAGCATTCACCGAAGAAGATCATCGCAACGGAGACGGCGACGTTTTCGACGATGTACTTCCGTTAACGCCGGGACACTCGTGCATGGTGGTCCCTCTCCGGGTTCAGGGCAGACCGCTGGGGGTCACAACTTTTGATCGGGAGACGTGCGGCACTTACTCGGATTCGGTAGTTGACCTTGCTACCGTCTTCGGGCAGTTGCTAGCGCTGGCGGTGGGATACGGGGAGAAGTCGACAAAACTGGCTCGATTGGGCAGCCAACTCCAAGAACAGAACCGCCTGCTTGGCAGCAAAATCGAGGGCACCTCTGACGCCAGCACCCTGCTGGAAGCAAGCACCAGTCCGGCGATGGTTCGAGTGGTCCGACACGGAAAACAAGTTGCCTCGACTGCGGCTCCGGTGTTGATCACTGGTGAAACGGGAACAGGCAAGGAGGTGTTAGCTAACGCGATCCACGGATGGAGTGAACGTTCAGAGCAGCCGATCGTGGGTATCAACTGCGCCGCTCTTCCGGCCAACCTGATCGAAAGCGAGCTGTTCGGGCACGTGAAAGGAGCTTTCAGCGGCGCCACCAAGCCCAGGATGGGACGGTTTCAAGCTGCGAACGGCGGAACGCTCTTTCTCGACGAGATCGGGGAACTCCCGCTCGACTTGCAACCAAAATTCCTCAGGGCGTTGCAGGAGGGGCGTTTCGAGCCCGTTGGAAGTGACCGGACAGTCCGTGTGAATGTGCGCATAGTGGCGGCTACGAACCAGGACCTTCTTTCTGCAATGGCCAATGGGAAGTTCCGGGATGATCTGTATTACCGCATTGCTGTTTTCCCGATACATGTACCCCCGCTTCGCGCACGCCGAGATGACATAGTGGGTATCGCAGACAACTTTCTAGAGTCGCTTTCGAGGCGAACAGGGCGAGGACCGTGGTGGCTCTCGGAGCGCTCGAAGGCATGGCTTCAGGCTCAGCCTTGGAGGGGAAACGTCCGCGAATTGGTCAACACTGTCGAGAGAGCCACGATCGTCACTCACAGTCCTGAGTTGGAGTTCGATTCCGATTGGGATGCTGTTCGCGAGTCTGAGAGTGAGATCAGGCGCTCGGGAACCGCCGGAACTCAAGGAGGTCGCCTGGACACCCTGGAAGCGGTAGAACGCAGGCACATCCAAAAGGTACTGAAACACACTGCCGGCAAGCTTTACGGCGATGACGGTGCTGCAGCGATCCTCGGCCTCAACCCCAGCACGCTGCGCAGTCGAATGAAGAAACTTGGCCTCGGAGGTGCGAAGAGTTACCGAGCCTGACCCGGCATTCGCTCAGGCCCAGAATTTCTCTACGAAAATGTTTCCTGGATCGCGGCGTTTGTGGATCTTGAAGCCCCGCTCTACGAGCATCTTTTCCATGCCTTCGACCATCAGTGGGTTACCACATAGGAAGACACTGGTCTTCGCTGGCTCCATGTCGTGGCCGAGGATCTTGGCAACAGTTCCATCATTGATGTATTCGAAAACGAATCCCGTTTTGCCGGGCCAATCCGGGTCCCGATCAACCTCGTCGATGATTGGTAGGTAGTGGAAGTTGACCCACTTCGCGGCCAAAGCAGTCAGATCTCTCATGTAGCCTAGGTCCCAAGAAACGCGCGCCCCATGTATCGCAATCGTCTGATGCCCGTCTTCGAATCGGTAGTTGGATCTGAGCATTGAGAGGTACGGCGCAAGACCGGTACCAGTGGCGATGAACATGATGTCGTGCCCGGGCGTGACGTCTTCCAGCGTGAACATGCCCACTATCTTCTTCCCTAACCACACCCGATCTCCCTCCTTGAGCGCGAACAGTCGGGGTGTAAGCGCGCCCGAATGCACGAGAGCGATGTAGAATTCTATGTACTCACCTTGCTGGCTCGACGAAGAGATCGAGTAAGCTCGTTTGACTATCTTGTCGGGGTCCCATGTCTCTTCTTCGGGAAGCGTGTAGTCAGCTCTGGGATACGATCCGGGGACGCCGAGCACCACATACTGACCGGCGACGAACTCGGGGAGCTCGAAGTCCGGTGTCACTCTCAGCACCAGGAGTCCGTGATTGATTTCGTCATACTTGGTTACCGTGGCGTTCAGTTCGTCCGGCATTTTTCTCACCGTAGTCTTATGTGCGAAGTAGCATTACTCTCGATGACCTTGCAGTGGCTGACCAGGCATGGCGCGAGACCAGTCTGTTCTCGACGCGAGGGAAGTTACCAAGGCGGGAATTGAAGGTGTAAGCGTCAGCCACCGGACAATTGTGAATTCTCCATCAATGAAAGCGCGAGGCACTCGCACCGTTTGAGGTTGCAGGTTACTGTTACCGGTGAGTTTTTTCAGTCGATGCAATACTGGTACAACCCGGCAACGGCGGGCAGGTTGTTAGGACGAACACTAGGCTGTGACCGGCGCTACGTGAGACATGTTGGAGGAGTTGAATGGGCGAAATTGAGAACGTCATTATCATAGGGTCTGGCCCAGCGGGGCAGACCGCAGCCATCTACACGGCACGAGCCAGTCTCAATCCTTTGATGTTCGAGGGTTTTGTTGCAGGTGGCCAACCCGGCGGTCAGCTGATGACCACTACCGAAGTGGAGAACTTCCCGGGATTCCCAGATGGGGTGACTGGCCCAGAATTGATGCAACTGCTTCGGAAACAAGCCGAGAGGTTCGGTACACGATTCGTCACACAGGACGTCGACTCCGTGGATTTGTCCGAAAGGCCTTTTCGTGTCGTTTCTGAAGGGCAGGAGTACGTTGCCAAATCGGTGATTATCTCCACCGGAGCATCTGCCCGTTATCTAGGGTTGGAGAGCGAACAAAGGCTGATGAATCGCGGTGTGTCGGGGTGCGCAACCTGCGACGGTGCCTTGCCGGCATTTCGCAACCAGGAACTCGCAGTGATTGGCGGTGGCGACTCGGCAATCGAAGAGGCTCTGTTTCTGACTCGGTTTGCAAGCAACGTCCACCTGGTTCACCGACGCACGGAACTGCGGGCATCGAAGTACATGCAGGAACGGGCACGCGCAAACGAAAAAATCACATTCCAGATGCCGTACGTAGTTGACGAAGTGCTCGGTGAAGATTTTGTTGAGGGTCTGCGCCTTCGCGATCCCAACACCGGCGATACAAAAAACCTGCCCTGCGCCGGCATGTTCCTCGGCATCGGCCACACACCCAACACCAAGCTGTTCGAAGGACAAATTTCACTCGGGCAAGATGGTTACATAAAGACTGAAGGCAATTCGTCGCGCACCAGCGTCGAAGGAGTATTTGCCTGCGGTGATGTGCAAGACTCGATCTACCGACAGGCCGTCACCGCGGCAGGAAGTGGATGTGCAGCGGCAATAGACTGCGAGCGATGGCTGGAAGCTCAACAGTAATGGTACACTTGTCGATGTGGGTTACGAAGCGCCAATGAGCGAGGTGCCTCGATGAAGCTGACGGTATGGGGTGCGCGCGGCTCAATCCCCGTGTCCGGAGCCGAGTATGAAAGGTACGGCGGTGACACAACCTGTGTTTGCCTGGACACAAATGCGGGAGAAACGATAATACTCGATGCAGGAACCGGACTCAGACCTCTGGGCAACCTGTTGCTGGAAGAGAATAGGAAGACCTTTCATTTCGTCCTCTCTCACGCTCATTGGGATCACTTGCTCGGTTTCCCCTTTTTCAAACCTCTGTATCGCGATGGCGTAACAATACACATACATGGCTGCACCTATGCTCAGCAGTCGATTCGGACTTTCCTGAGCGAGGTTATGCAGCCGCCATTCTTTCCTGTCACTCTCGATGATGTGCATGCCAAATTGGTTTTCGACAACGAGTGCAGACCGGAGTTCTCGGTAGGAAGCTTGTGTTGCGAAAGCATCCCACTCTCACATCCGAACAACGGCTACGGATTTCGCCTCACCGAGGGGGAAAGGAGCTTAGCATTCTTCCCGGATAACGAATTCACCTACCCGCACCCCGATGGTAGGTCTTTCGAAGACTACGTGTCGTTCGTACGTGGGGTTGACCTACTGTTACACGACGCAGAATACCTTCCGGAAGAGTACGACAAGTTTTCGCGTGGCTGGGGGCATTCGGTGTACGGCGACACGGTCAGGTTGGCTGTGGAAGCAGATGTGGGGCAGCTGCTACTGTGGCACCTGAACCAGGATCGTGGGGATGATGACGTGGATGCGTTGGCGCGACTCGCCGATGAGGCAGCAGCAGAAGCTGGCAGACATGACCTTTGTACGATGGCTCGTACCGGCCTTGTACTGGATATTTGAACCATTACCGTGAAAGACTCTCCATAGAGTCGCAAACACTTAGAGAATGAACCGTCAACACCGAAAGAAGCTTGTAAGGGAACTCGTTGAATCGCGCCAGCTGACACAACTGCAAGAACTCGCGAAGAGGGACAAGAGGGTGGTTGGTGTGCTGTGCTCACTGTTGTACGAGCAAGACGATCACTTTCGGTGGCGCGCCATCGAAGCCCTCGGCTCCGTCGCAGCGACAGTTGCGGACACCGACCTGCAGTCGGTGCGCGAATTGGTGCGTCGGCTCGAATGGCTGATGAACGATGAATCCGGTGGAGCTGGATGGCATTCGCCCGAGGCAATGGCAGCGATTGTGGTGAACGTTCCGCCGTTGTTGGATACATTCGGAATTTTGTTGGCGTCGTACCTTCGCGATGTTGGCCTCAGTCGCGGTGCCCATTGGGCTGTGGCGGCTGTGTCAAAAGTGCGCCCCGACTTATTCACCGACAATGTAGATGATCTGACTGAATCACTCGAGTCAAATGACCCTTTCATACGCGGTTATGCCGTGATCGCGCTCGCCTCAATTGCCGGCGATACGCTTGCTGAGCAGACCTCGAACATCCGCGATGATCCTGGAACGCTCGAACTCTACACCAGAGATACTGGTGAGCTACGCACCACGACTGTCGGCGCGCTCGTTAGGCTTCTTACGCCGACGGGTTCGGACCAAAGGGAGAGCGTAGACGTCTGGTGAGACGTCCACGCGTGCACCCGGTACTAACGTCCCGCGCCCACAACATCGATCACCTGCAGAACATATTCCAGCGGTGGGCGATCCATCGTATTCTGGCTGAAGTATTTGAACTGTAGGGTCCCTTCAGTATCTACCAGCATGACCGTCGGTACGTTCTGTTCGGCCTCGCTACCGCCCCAATCGGTTGTAAATAACCCCAGACCGCGGGACACCGTCCGGTCGCCGTCAACGAGTATTGGAAAAGGACCGGGCACACGTTCAGGGTTAACCTCGAAAACCTGCGGGAACGCGCGTCTAGCAAACTGCATGCGTCTCCGACCGGCATCGTCGAGATTTGCCACGTCCGGGTTTTTCCAGTCCTCCAGGTCTTGTAGCTGCTGCGGATAGGCCTCGATCCACTCCACTACCTCATCTCTACCGTATGGCAACACGAATAGGATTTCCAGGTTCGCTCGTTGCCGGAGCGCGTTGGCGGCCTCGTAATAGACTAGCTCCATATGCTGGTAGTTGCATATATGGCACCAGGCGCCTGGTCTGGAACGCCCACGAGGGAAGATCAGCAACACGTTCTTCCCTCTTAGTTCCGACAATGTGACATCGCCCCCCTGATACGCTGGCAGGGTGAAGTCCGGCATGGTTGAACCGACCGCAACAGGGCTGAGTTCCTGAGCTTCGGCTCGTGAGGAGCCAGGCACGAATATGGCGACTAGAAGCCAAATCGAAACGATGAATAGGCCTTTGGTACGGTGCATTGCAACCTCATAATTAGGGAATTTCTTGAAATTACGTGTATTCCTGAATGGGGTGTTCTGTATCTGAAGAAGTATTATGTGTCACGCGCGTGATGTCCAGACGGTTCTGTGCAGAGCTGTCTGTGGTGACGCAACCTGTTCGACCATCAACAGCGCCTCGAATGAGCCCTGCCTGGCGCTCAGCGGGACGGAGGTGATAGCTTTTGAGATGGCGATTCGGTCAACGATCGCCGTCCAATCTACCAGACCGTGCCTCTACGCTCTCAGAAGGGAGATACGATGCGTCGTGTCTTGAACATTTATCGCTCGACGGTCGGAAAGAAAGTCCTCATGGCCGTATCGGGCGTGATCTTCACCGGTTTTGTTCTCGGGCACATGTACGGCAACCTCAAAGCCTTCTTTGGTCCCGAGACATTCAATCACTACGCGGAGTTTCTGAGGGAGATGGGCGCGCCCCTGTTCATGCATGGGCAGCTTCTGTGGGTGTTTCGAATAGTGCTGCTTCTCGCAGTGCTCATCCACGTGGTGCCCGCCCTCCAACTCTGGCTCTTGAGCAAGAGCGCGCGGCCCGTCAACTACGCACGCAAGCTCGACACACAAGAGACAAACATCGCCGCGCGGACCATGATTTGGGGCGGTCTTCTCATAGCCACCTTTGTGGTTCTCCACATCTTGCATCTCACAACCGGCAATTTGCATCCCGATTTCGTTCCCGGCGATGCCTACAACAACCTGGTCGTGGGATTTCAGTGGGTACCGGTCCCGATCTTGTACATCGTGGTGATGGCCACCCTCTGTTTTCATCTCTATCACGGTGTTTGGAGCGCATTGCAGACGCTAGGCATAAATCATCCGCGCTACAACAAGTATCGCAGGCCTCTTGCGCTCGTAGTCGCCGCAGTCGTGTTCGTCGGATTCGTCTCCGTCCCGGTTGGTGTTTTGGCCGGGATCTTGGCACTCAACTAGGCGACGGAGGAAAAAGGCATGGAACTCAACTCCAAGATTCCCTCCGGTCCGGTTCAGGATAAGTGGGACAAACACAAGTTCGAACTCAAGTTGGTTAACGTTGCCAACAAACGGAAATACGATGTCATAGTCGTCGGCTCCGGGCTCGCCGGAGCGTCAGCCGCCGCCTCGTTTGGAGAACTGGGCTACAACGTCAAGTGCTTCTGCTATCAAGACAGCTCGCGCCGCGCCCACAGCATATCCGCTCAAGGTGGCATCAACGCCGCGAAGAACTATCCCAACGACGGCGATAGCATCTGGCGCTTGTTCTACGACACGGTGAAGGGCGGCGACTACCGCGCCCGCGAGGCGAACGTCTACCGCCTCGCTCAGGTTAGCAACAATATCATCGACCAGTGCGTGGCGCAGGGCGTACCCTTCGCGCGCGAGTACGGAGGGTTGCTGGAGAACCGATCGTTTGGTGGCGCGCAGGTTGCACGTACCTTTTACGCGCGCGGGCAGACAGGCCAACAGCTCTTGATAGGTGCCTACCATGCGCTTGCTCGCCAGATAGGGGCGGGCCAGGTCGAGATGTACCCCCGCACCGAGATGCTCGATGTAGTCGTCGAAGACGGGCGGGCTCAGGGTATCGTCACTCGTGACATGGTCACGGGCAAGATCGAGTCGCACGCCGGGCATGCGGTGGTGCTCGCCACGGGCGGTTACAGCAACGTGTTCTTCCTCTCCACCAATGCGATGGGCTGCAACGTGACCGCGGCCTGGCGGGCACACAGGCGCGGGGCGGCCTTCGCGAACCCGTGCTTCACACAGATTCACCCGACATGCATTCCCCAGAGTGGCGACTATCAATCCAAGCTCACTTTGATGAGTGAATCGCTGAGGAACGACGGACGTATCTGGGTGCCGAAGAACGAGAACGAGACTCGCGCGGCGAACGACATTCCCGAGGAAGATCGCGACTACTATCTGGAACGCCTGTACCCGAGCTTCGGAAACCTCACGCCGCGTGATATAGCATCGCGCCGCGCAAAGGAGGCAGTCGACAGCGGCCGCGGCGTGGGTGCGAGGAAGAATGGCGTGTATCTCGACTTCGCTGACGCGATCAGACGGCTTGGCAAGGACGTGATCGCGGCGCGCTACGGAAACCTGTTCGAGATGTACGAGCGTATCACCGGCGACGATCCCTACGAGGTACCGATGCGGATCTACCCCGCGCCGCACTACACCATGGGCGGGCTGTGGGTGGATTACAATCTAGAGAGCACCATACCCGGCCTGTTCGTGCTCGGCGAGGCGAACTTCTCCGACCATGGCGCCAACAGGCTGGGAGCGAGTGCGTTGATGCAGGGACTCGCTGACGGCTATTTCGTGATTCCCTACACAATCGGCGACTACCTGGCTCGGCTTGGCCCCGTGAACGTCAGCGATGATTCACCGGCTTTTCGTGGGGTGGTACAGGAGTCAGAGGAGAAGGTCAAGAAGCTGCTGAGCATCAACGGTTCGCGTACCGTGGATACTTTCCACCGCGAGCTGGGTAAGATGCTCCTGGATAAGTGTGGCATGGCCCGCAACAAGGCTGGGCTCGAGGAAACGCTCGAGAAGATCCCGTCGCTGCGCGAACGGTTTTGGGAGGACGTCAAGGTGACCGGCACGGGTGAAACGTTGAACCAAGACCTCGAGAAGGCCGGTCGAGTGGCGGATTTCCTGGAATTCGGCGAGCTGATGTGCTACGACGCACTCACGCGCGAGGAATCTTGCGGCGGCCATTTCAGGGAGGAGCACCAAACGGAGGAGGGCGAGGCGAAACGCAACGATGAGGAGTTCACCTACGTTTCTGCGTGGGAATTCACCGGTGTGGGATCTACGCCCAAGCTCCACAAGGAACCGCTAGCCTTTGAAGATGTTCCCTTGTCGCAGCGGAGTTACAAGTAATGAAGATCATACTGCATATATGGCGTCAGAAGAATGCCACCGACAAGGGCCGGTTCGTACGATACGAAGCGCCCAATGTGAACGAGCATATGTCATTCCTCGAGATGCTCGATCTCTTGAACGAATCGTTGATCGAGAAAGGCGAGGAACCGGTCGCGTTCGAGCACGACTGCCGAGAGGGGATATGTGGCTGTTGCAGCCTGGTGATAAATGGCATTCCCCACGGCCCGCAACGTGGAGGCGCAACTTGCCAGCTGCACATGCGTCACTACAAAGACGGCGATGAAATCTGGGTGGAGCCGTTCAGGGCGAAAGCATTCCCGGTCATAAAGGATC
>Ga0180431_10009286_pt1 | contig 11137 bp, 6 predicted proteins | sample SS_ome_11_FD_132459 | JGI IMG/M metagenome (GOLD analysis project Ga0180431, IMG submission 132459) | Hypersaline lake sediment archaeal communities from the Salton Sea, California, USA - SS_1_MS_1 metaG | ecosystem: Environmental > Aquatic > Non-marine Saline and Alkaline > Hypersaline >...
ACCTGGCTGAGCGGTTTGTGCCTGATCGGCTGCCTTGCCCTCCTCACCCTCGGCCAGGTTCGGGGTGGTGACCTCGACCCGGCACTCAGCCCTTATGCCAAGGTGGCGGGAGAGGTCTCCGGGTCACTCAAATGCGTCGGCTCCGACACGATGAACAATATGGTCGCCCTCTGGTCGGAGGGATTCAAAAAGTACTACCCCAGCGTCCGCGAGGGAATCGAGGGGAAGGGATCTTCATCGGCTCCCCCGGCGTTGATGGAGGGAACGAGCACCTTTGGCCCGATGAGCCGCGACTGGAAGCCCTCGGAAATTGACGCCTTCAAAGACAAGTTTGGCTACGCCCCGATCAGAATTCCTGCAGCGATCGACATGCTGGCGGTCTATGTCCACAAAGACAACCCGATCGCCGGCCTGTCCCTCCAGCAGGTCGATGCGATCTTTTCGAAGAACCGCAACGGCGGGGCGAAGGAGCCGATCACAACCTGGGGCGAACTGGGGCTCGGGGGTGAGTGGCAGGACAAGCCGATCAGCCTCTATGGCCGCAACTCTGCCAGCGGCACTTACGGCTATTTCAAAGAACATGCGTTGTTCAAAGGGGACTTCAAGCCAACCGTCAAGGAGCAGCCGGGGAGTTCGTCGGTCGTCCAGTCGGTCGCCAGCGACCTCTACGGCATCGGCTATAGCGGGATCGGCTACAAGACCGCCGACGTGCGGGCAATTCCGCTGGGCGTGAAGCCGGGCGGATCGCTGGTTCCCCCCAAGCCGGCCAATGCCTACACCGGTGAGTACCCGCTGTCGCGGTTTCTCTATCTGAGCGTGAACTACAAGCCCGGCAGCAAACTCGACCCGCTCCGCCGCGAGTTCATTCGCTATGTGCTGAGTAGCTCGGGTCAGGAAGATGTGCTCAAGGACGGCTACCTGCCGATCACTGCTCCGATCGCAAAACGGAGCCTTTCGGCGGTCGGCCTCGAATAGTTGGTGCTGCGTGGGGCCGCGGCTGGCCGTCATGGACCAGCCCGTTTTCCCGCGGTACAACCGTGGGCGGTTCAGATACGGGTCACCTCTCCCGCGGTCAGCGACAGACTCGCCGGCTCGGGGCAGATCTGCCGACTGGGTCACAGAAAATCAGCCCCTCCCCTGCGGGGAAACCCGCGTTTCCAGCAGCCGATGGCACTGACGCCGACCTATGACTGAGCGGCCCACATTCACCGGGAGAAGGCGGCCCACTCAGACCCGCGTCGGTGTGCTGTTCGGTGACCGTATTGCCCGGCTTCTCATCACCTTTGGGGGGCTGGGCACCATCGCCGCCGTGCTGCTGGTCGGGGTATTCCTGCTGGCGGTGGCGGTTCCGCTGTTTCGTTCGGCGGCAATCGGTTTTGATCACTCGTGGCAATCCCCCCCGGCAGCCGCGGAGTCGCTGGCAGCCGGCAGCGACGAGTCTGGCAGTCTGGCCTGGTTCTGTAACGCCGAGCGGGTCGATGTGGTCGAACTGAGAACCGGCCGGCTGCTGCTCTCGCGGACGGCGGCCGAATGTGGCCTCGAAGCGGCAACGGCGGTTCGCGGCCTGCCGATCGGGCTGGAGGCCGTGGCGGGCTATCGCGACGGCACGGTCCGGAGCGGCAGGCTTGGGCTGGAATCGACGTTCGCCCCGGTAGAAGGCCTGCCGCTGGCGACCGAGTCGCTGGCGGCAGGAGAGGCCGTCAGCGTTGATGGGCAGGTCTACCTGCGAAACACCAACGGCACCACCACCCTGGTGCGGCTGGTTGCCGAATTCAGCGGCCATGTTTCCAAGGCTCTCGATCAGCCGATTGTTGACGTCGATCTGGCGTTGCTTTCCGGCGGGCCGTGTCTGGCCGCGGTCGATGCGGCGGGCCAGATTCGGGTCGAAAAACTCTCTTCCCGGCGCAACCTGCTGACCGACGAGCTGATCACCACCGCCGACGGCAGCACGATCGCCCCGCAGTCCGGGCGGCCGCCGCGGCAGTTTGTGCGGGTCACGGGACTCGGTGACCAGCTGTTCGTGTTCGGCCGGAACGGGCAGTTTGAGCGGCATCTTATTCGCGATGTGAGCCAGCCGGCATCGCTGGAGCAGGGCGATCTGCTGCCGGCCGGCCGGGCCGTCACCGCCGTGACCCGGCTCTTCGGCGGGTCGGCGTTTGTGGTCGGCGACGACGGCGGCACGGCCCACCTGCTGTTCACCACCCGAGCGGAAGCGGCGGCTGAGGATGGGCTGGCCACCGTCGTCGCCAAGACGTTCCGGCCGCCGGCGGATCGGACAGACGCCGGGATTACGACGGTTGTGGCCTCGCCCCGATCACGGCTGTTTGGGGTGGGCCGGTCCGATGGATCGATGCAGCTGCTGCAGGCGACGAACGAAGCGACCGTACTGAGCATTGAAGCTGCCGGAACAGCCTCGCCACCGCAGCCGGCTGAACGGCTGATTATCGCGCCGCGTGAGAATCGCCTGGTGGCGGCAACCCCCGAGGGCCTGAATGTCTGGTCGTTTACGGCTGGGTACCCTGGGGTATCGCTGCGGGCCCTGTTTGGCCAGCTCTGGTACGAAAATTACCCGCAGCCGGTCTATGCCTGGGAGACCACCGGGCATGAATCGTTCGAGCCGAAGCTGAGCCTGGTGCCGCTGATCTTTGGCACCATCAAGGCGACGCTCTACTCGATGCTGTTCGCCACCCCGATCGCCCTGCTGGCGGCGGTCTATGCCAGCCAGTTCATGCATGCCCGCTGGAAGGCCCGGATCAAGCCGACGATCGAGATGATGGCAAGCCTGCCGAGTGTGGTGCTGGGGTTTGTCGCCGGACTGATTTTTGCGCCACTGATCGAGCAGGGGGTGATGGTCTTCCTGGTCTGCTTCTTCACCGTGCCCCTGGCGTTGTTATTGGGGGCCTATCTCTGGCAGCTCTGGCCCACGAGCTGGCGAAGCAGGGTGGCTGGCTGGCGATTCCTGGTGGTGCTGGTGGTGGTGCTTCCGGTTGGGCTGCTGGCTGGCTGGCTGGCCGCCGCACCGGTGGAGCGGTTCTGCTTCGGCGGTGACATCTTCGCCTGGCTCAACGGCCGCGGCGGCAGCGGCTGGGGGGGCTGGATGCTCGCTCTGATCCCCTTGGCCGGCTGCTTTGCCGCCTTCCTCGTCGGCCGCTTCGTCAGCCCCTGGCTTCGCGTGCAGAGCAGTGGCTGGAGCCATCGCCGGACCGCCCTGATGTCGCTGCTGACCTGCCTGGTCGGAATTGCGGCCGCGCTGCTGATCGCCGCAGCGGCCGCGATGTTCTTTGATGCCCTGCGGCTCGATACCCGGGGCGGCCTGTTCGGCACCTACGTCCAGCGCAATGCCATTGTTGTTGCCATCGGGATGAGCTTCGCGATCATCCCCTTGGTGTTCACGATTGCCGACGATGCCTTGTCGAGTGTGCCCGATCACCTCCGCAGCGCCTCGCTGGGGGCCGGCGCCACCCCCTGGCAGACCACCGTCCGGGTGATCGTGCCGGCGGCCACCAGCGGACTGTTTTCAGCGGTGATGATCGGCCTGGGCCGGGCCGTGGGCGAGACGATGATTGTGCTGATGGCAGCGGGGAACACGCCGCTGATGGGCTGGAATCTTTTCAACGGCTTCCAGACCCTGTCGGCCGCCATCGCGACCGAGCTGCCTGAGGCGGCCCGGGGCTCGGCCCACTACCGGGTGTTGTTTCTGGCCGCGGTGCTCCTCTTTGCCATGACGTTTGCCGTCAACACGGTCGCCGAGCTGGTTCGCCAGCGGTTCCGGAGGAGGTCCCATGAGCTTTAGCCGGCGGCTGCGGCGTGGTGTTCGCTCTCCCTTTTCCAACCTGGCGGCTCAGGGTGAACCCTGGGTCTGGCTGACAGCCGGGTCACTGGCGATTGCCAGCGTGATGATCGTCGGGCTGCTGGTGTTTATCGCCGTGCGAGGGGCGGCCACCTTCTGGCCCCGGCCGCTGGTGGCGGTGAGCCTGACTGATGGCCAGCGGGTGTTGGGGGAGGTGACCGACCGGGAGCTGAGTGGGGAGACATCGGAGGGCTCTGGCCAGACCGTCGGCCGCCAGCTCATCCGCACGGCGAACTTTGAACTGTCCGGCGAGCACTATCGCTGGATCGACGATACGGCGGTCGATTCAATCGACCGTCCCGACTGGGCGACCGCGGTGGAACGGCTGGAAGGAGGCCGGTTTCACGGCTATCCGGTTCGCCTGCTGCGGTCGGGAGAGCCGGTCGCCGAGGGGCCGGCGGCAGCTTGGCAGGAATATCGGCGGATTCACCCCGAGGTGCGACGGCGGTACGCCAAGGCGGTGTGGATTGATCGGCACCAGCGGGGTGAACTGCAACGCGAGTTGCGGGCCGCCCGGCTGGCGGTTGCTGCCGCCCGGCTGGAAGCGGGAGCCGAGTCGGCGGCGGTCGCGGCAGCAGCGGCCGCTGAGGCCGAGGTGACCGCCCGGGTTGCCGAACAATCACGGGAGCTTGACGCCGCGACCAGCCGGCTGCGGGAAGCCAACCGGCAGTGGGCCTTCGAATTTCGCACGGCGGATGACCAGCTCGTCACCTTGCCGCTGGACCAGATGGTGCAGGCCTGGCAGCCGAACCGGCTCGGCCTGCTCGGCAAGTTGCAGGTCTATGGTGCCCGCTGGTGGGAGTTCCTCGCCGACGACCCTCGTGAGGCCAACAGCGCCGGCGGCGTCTTCCCAGCGATCTGGGGCACGGTCGCGATGACGCTGATCATGGCCCTGCTGGTCGCCCCGTTTGGTGTGCTGGCCGCCCTCTATCTGCGGGAGTATGCCTCGTCCGGCCCGCTCACCTCGACCGTCCGGATCGCCATCAACAACCTCGCGGGGGTGCCCAGCATCGTCTACGGGGCGTTTGGGCTGGGCTTCTTCTGTTACGGCGTCGGCGGCCGCATCGACGAACTCTTCTTTCGGGCGAGCCTGGTGGCCGACAATCAGCCGACCTTTGGCACCGGCGGACTGCTCTGGGCCGCTCTTACCCTGGCCCTGCTCACCCTCCCGGTGGTGATCGTGGCGACCGAAGAGGCGTTGGCGGCAGTGCCCAATTCAATGCGTGAGGGCTCGTATGCCTGCGGCGCAAGCAAGTGGCAGACGATCCGGCGGATCGTGCTGCCCCGCGCCCTGCCCGGCATCATGACCGGGCTGATTCTGGCGATGGCCCGCGGGGCGGGCGAGGTCGCGCCGCTGATGCTGGTCGGCGTGAAGAAACTGGCCCTCGACCTGCCGATCGACGGCAGTTTTCCCTTCGTCCACCCCGAGCGGGAATTCATGCATCTGGCCTACCTGATCTACGATGTCGGGTTCCAGAGCCCCAACAGCCAGGCCGCTCAGCCGATGGTTTTCACCATCACGTTTCTGCTCGTCACGATCATCGCCCTGCTCAACATCGCTGCGATCTTCATCCGTTCGCGGCTGAAGCGGCGGTACGTGATGCAGCAGTTCTGACCCCCCGCAGCCCACTGCCCGAGGACCATCCCGATGACCGGAGCGGACGACCCCCGACAGCCAGTTGCCCCGCAGCCCTCTGCCACCGATCGGCTGCAGGCGGTCGCCAGTGGGCTCGAGGTCCCCTCGGAGGTGCATGAGAAGGTACTCGAGGAGACCCCGGTACTGGAGATCGACCGGTTCAACCTCTGGTACGGCAGCAAGCAGGCCCTGCACGGGATCTCGATGCCGATTCCCCACAATCAGGTCACGGCACTGGTTGGCCCCAGCGGCTGTGGCAAATCGACGTTGCTGAGAAGCGTCAACCGTCTCAACGACCTGGTGCAGAGTGTGCGGATCACCGGCGACATGCGGCTCAACGGCGACTCGATCTATGACCCGCGGATGGACGTGATCGACCTGCGAAAGCGGATGGGCATGGTGTTTCAGAAGCCCAATCCGTTCCCGATGAGCATTTACGAGAATGTCGTCTACTCCCTCCGAATCGACGGCGAGCGGAACCGTGGCGTCCTTGATGAGGTCTGTGAACTCAGCCTGCGGGGCGCGGCCCTCTGGGATGAGGTCAAGGATCGTCTGCACGATACCGCCCTCGGGCTTTCGGGCGGCCAGCAGCAGCGGCTCTGCATCGCCCGGGCGATCGCCGCCGAACCGGAGGTGCTGCTGCTCGACGAGCCCTGCTCGGCCCTCGACCCGATTGCCACCGGGAAGGTGGAGGACCTGATTCAGGAACTGCGGGGACGTTACTCGGTGCTGATGGTGACCCATAACATGCAGCAGGCCAGCCGCACCAGCGACTACACCGCCTTCATGTATCTGGGGCGACTGATCGAATATGGCCCCACCTCTGACATCTTCACCAAACCGATGCTCAAGGAGACCGAGTCGTACGTGACCGGACGATTCGGCTGATTCCGCGGCACTCCGCCAGCCACCGCCGGTGGCAAATCTCTCACCAAGGCTCTCTCTGATGCGGCACATTGAGCGGCAGATCGTCCAGTTGAAGGAAAAAATCCTCCGGGTCGGCACTCTGGTTGAAGAGGCGATTTCAAAGTCGATCACGGCCTTGATCAATCGCGACACCGCCCTGGCCCAGCGGGTGATGGCCAGCGACGAGGAGATCGACCGGATGGAGGTTGAGGTTGAAGAGGAATGCCTCAAGATTCTCGCCCTCTACCAGCCGGTGGCGGCCGACCTGCGGTTCGTGGTGGCGGCCTTGAAGATCAACAACGACCTCGAGCGGATGGGGGATCTGGCCAAGAACATCGCCAAACGCGTGGCCCAACTCGCCGATGAGGGGCCGATCGAGCTGCCGGCCGAAATTCGTACGATGGCGACGCTGGCCCAAGAAATGGTCAAGCAGAGTCTTGACGCCGTGGTCAACGGCGACCCGGCCCTGGCCCGGCAGGTGCGGGAGGAGGACGATGCTGTCGATGACGCCCGGCAGCGGGTGCGGCGGATGGTCATTCGGGGCATCAAGGTCGAGCCGGATCGCGTCGAATGCCTGCTGCGGGTCAATTCGGTCTCAAAACACATCGAGCGAATTGCCGACATGGCGACCAACATTGCCGAGGACGTCATTTACATGGTCGAGGGCGACATCGTCCGGCACCGCTCCAGCGACTATTAGCCGCTGCCGGTTGGGCTCGAGCGAGGCTCAGGCAAACCAGAAACGGGAGGCTCGGGGGTCGGCAAACGCTCGAGGAGCGTCGGGCGTATCCTCGCCCCGCGACGAGACTTTTGCCGCCCCCGAGGCGGCGATAGACCGAAGTCGGTTTTGCAGTCGATCGGCCGGCCAAGTACCATTTCGACGTACTTGCGAGTGAGCGGAAGGGTCTGCCCGCCCGCGAGTCTCTCACGATCGAGGGAAGGCTGGAGAGGCCCATGGCTGCAAATTGGCTGACGTTCGCGGGCCCCCGCTGGCTGCTGATCGCCTCCACTTTCCTTGCCAGCCTGGCTGCCGGTGATGTCGCCCGGGGCAACGATTTGGTGGGGGTGCTGCTGACCGGTCCCCGGGTCGGGACAGTCGGTGAGCAGGTGGCCTTTGAAGTCGAACTGGTCAACCGCTCGGGCCAGCCGCTGACGCAGCTGCGGGTGATCGACTATTTCGATAAAGGACTGCGGCATCCCGCGTCTGCGAGCCCGATCGAACAGAAGGGCACGGTCGATCTGGCTGCCGGGACATCCCGGCGGCTGACGCTGGAATTTCAACTGGTCGAGGCGGGCCGGCAGTGTCACCGGGTGGAAATCCTCGACCAGAGCAACCAGGCTGTCGGGGGCGGCACCGCCTGCATCGAAGCGGTGCCGGCCAACTCTCCCGCTGCGGCGGCTGGCGCGGGGCAGCCCTCAGGTTCCAACGGCCAGCTGCCGGCGGCGGGGTCGCCCGCGACCGGGCCATCGGCTGCTGGCCCTCCGGCAATGGCTGGCTCCCGGCCTCCGTTTGCAGCCGGCCAACCGCCCGCCGCCGGCCAACCGCCCGCCGCCGGCCAGCCACCCGCCGCCGGTTTCCCGGCACCGCCCACTGCACAGCCGGACGGTGGTCGCTTGCCCCAGCCGCCCATCGGTCAGTCAGCGGTGGCGACCGGCCCCACTCCGCCGCGGTTTGCTGCCGGAGCAACGCCCGAGCAGACTGCCGGCAGTGTCCCGCCGGCGGCGGCCGGAACAGCCGATCCGGCCAGCAAGGCCCCCCCTTGGCGGAATGATCAGGGTGGGGCTCCGCCCTCGCAACTTGGCCAGCCGCCGGCGGCGCCGCGGGTGAACCTCCCCAACATCGCGGCGTTGGCGACCGCCCCCCAGTCGAAGGCGGCCTTTGAGGTCGGCCTCAAGGGGCCGACGACGCTGACAGCCGGAGAAGTCGGTGAGTTTGTGGTGACGGTTCGCAATATCGGCACCGGTGGTTCCGCGCCGGCATCGCTGGAGGTCAGCTGGGACTCGGCCCTCACCCCCCTCGAGGCATCTGACGGCTACACGCTGGGACGAGACAAAGCCAGCTGGTCGCTGCCGGAGATTGCCGCTGGTGGAGAGGCCAGCAGGCAGATCAACTTCCGTGGGGTGGCTGCTGCCGGCAGTGGGGGGGATGCCGGCACCCGGGCCTGCGTAAGAACGGTGCTTGATGGGCTGGCGGCCGGCGGCATGGTGGCCGACGAGGCCTGTGTTGCGATTCGTTCCGGTGCACCGCCAGCCCGCACTCCGGGGGAGGCGGGACTGCGGCTCAGCCTTGCCGACCTCGATGATCCGGTTCGATTTGGCAGCGGCACCACGCTCGTCTGCACGATCAGCAACGACGGCGACCGGCCGACCGGTCCGCTCGACCTGACAATCTCCCTGCCCGATGCCGCCCGAATCGTCGGCAATCCGATTCCTTCCCGGGTTCGCATCGACGGCCCCCGGGTCAGCTTCGATGCCATCACCAGCCTGCCCCCGGGCGGGCGTTCGACCTTTGAACTGGTCTACCGGATGGCGGGAGAAAGCCGGGGACAGGCAACGGCCGTTGTCTCCGGCCAGGGGCTTGACGGCAGGCTGGAGGCGACCTGCACGACGACCTTTCTCGGCCCGTGACTCCACAGCCGCACGGGGCGGGCTAGAGTTTCGCGGTAGTAGGCGAGCGTCATTCCGGTGACAGGTCATCGGGATTGGCACCGCGGTCCCCCAGAAGTTGTCCACCAATGCCGACCGTTGTTTCCGACGGCGGTGGCCTTTCGGCCGCCGTCGCTGATCGCGTCGAACACGAACCTGCCGACCGGATTGAACTTGGTGACTCCCGCCGCCGTCTGCTGGCCCATCCGATCTATCAGCTGATCGATCGGCCGGAGCGGATCAGGCAGTTCATGGAGACGCACATCTGGGCGGTCTGGGACTTTCAGAGCCTGCTCAAGGCGATGCAGCGGCACCTGACCTGCGTCAACGTCCCCTGGCTTCCGACCGCCGATGCCGAAGCCCGCCGGCTTGCCAATGAGATTGTGCTCGACGAAGAGTCGGACCTCCTACCCGACGGGGGCTATGCCTCGCACTTCGAACTCTACCTGCAGAGCATGCAGGCCGCCGGTGCTGACACCGGCCCGATCACCCGGGCCCTCGAGCGGCTGACCGCAGGTGATCCGTTGCCAGCCGCTCTCGACGCCGCCGCCCCGCCGTCGGCGGCCCGACGGTTCGTCGAGCGGTCATTTACCATCATCGACTCGGGGGAATCGCACCGGGTCGTCGCCGCCTTTACCTACGGCCGCGAAGATGTGATTCCCGACATGTTCCGGCAACTCGTCGCCATGCTGGCCGAACGAGATCCGGGTACCTGGGGAGCGTTCCGGTTCTATCTCGAACGGCATATCGAGCACGACGACGAACACCACGGGCCGATCTGCCGGCGAATTGTCGCCCGCATGTGTGGCACTGATCCAGTGAAATGGGCCGAGGCATCAGAGACTGCGCGGACTGCGATCGAGGCGCGAATTGGTCTCTGGGACAGTCTCGCTGCGAGTCTCTGCGAGTAAGGCGGTGGGCTGTTGTCGGTTACTTCGCCGCCGCCAGTTCCGCCTTCTTCCGCTCCTCAACCACCTCTTTCTGGACGTTCGCCGGCATCTGGCCGTACTTGCAGAACTCCATCGAGAACACCCCCTGCCCCTGGGTCAGGCTGCGGAGGTCGGTCGAATAGCCGAAGGTTTCGGCCAGCGGCACTTCGGCGATGATCGTGGAACTGTTGCCGACGGTCTCGGTCGAGACGATCAACCCCCGCCGCTTATTCAACTCTCCCGTGACCGCCCCTTGGAAGTCCGCGGGCACCTCCACTTCGAGCTTCATGATCGGCTCGAGCAGCACCGGCTTGGTATTCAGAAACGCTTCCCGGAAACCGGCCCGGGCGCAGAGCTGGAAGGCCATGTCAGACGAGTCGACGTCATGGTACGAGCCGTCCGCAAGCGTCGCCCGGACACCAACAATGGGAAACCCGGCGATCGGTCCCTTGTCCATCGAGAAGCGGAAGCCCTTTTCGACCGACGGAATGTATTCCTTGGGCACCCGGCCACCGACCACCTTGTTCACGAACTCAAAGTTGTCTTCGGCGTCCTCGGGCAGCGGCTCGAGGGAGCCGACGATGTGGGCAAACTGGCCTGAGCCACCGGTCTGCTTCTTGTGCTTGTAGTCATAGTCGGTCGGCCGGGTCGGCGCCTCGCGGTAGCTCACCTTCGGTGCGCCCACCTCGACATCAACCTTGTATTCGCGCCGGATCCGCTCGACGTAAATATCGAGGTGCAGCTCACCCATGCCGGCAATGACCGTCTCGCCCGTCTCGTCATCGGTGGAGACCTTGAAGGTGGGGTCTTCGCGGACGAACCGCTGCAGGGCCTTGCTGAGCCGGTCGAGCCCGTCCCGCTTGGTGGGCGAGATGGCCATTTTGATGACCGCCTCCGGCACGAACATGCTTTCGAGCGAACAGTATTTGTTCTCCGACGCATAGGTGTCGCCGCTGGCGGCATCGACGCCCATCACCGCGACGATGTCGCCCGCCTCCGCCGAGTCGATTTCTTCCCGCTTATCGGAGTGCATCCGCACGATCCGGCTGAACCGCTGCTTCTGCTGGGTCCGCTGGTTGTAATAACTCTCACCCTTGACCAGCTTGCCCTGATAGATCCGCACGAAGGTCAGCTGGCCGTAGGGGTCGTCGACGATCTTGAAGGCCATCG
>Ga0180431_10009287_pt1 | contig 11137 bp, 9 predicted proteins | sample SS_ome_11_FD_132459 | JGI IMG/M metagenome (GOLD analysis project Ga0180431, IMG submission 132459) | Hypersaline lake sediment archaeal communities from the Salton Sea, California, USA - SS_1_MS_1 metaG | ecosystem: Environmental > Aquatic > Non-marine Saline and Alkaline > Hypersaline >...
CATCCAACCGGACGCGTGTCGCTGACCATCTCTCAAGGAGGCCGATCCTGGGTCAGACGGTGGTTGAGAAGCCGTCACCGATCCACTCTCGACAGGGGCCCCGAGGGGATCGATCTCATCCAACTCACGGCGACCGGGGGTTGCTGCCGGACCCCACCGGGAGTACCTTACCTACTGTGAGAAGTAAGGAGTAGACTCGCCATGGATGCCGCCGCACGAGTGACGTCGAAGGGCCAGATCACGATCCCGAAAGCAGTACGAGACGCCCTCGGCATCGTCGAAGGGGACGAGATAGTCTTCCGAGTCGAGCAGCACCGGGCCGTGCTCGCGCGGACGCCGAACCTGCTCGATCTCGCCGGTGCCGTCGAGGTTCCCGCAGCCCGTCGAGGCGCCGCGTGGGATGAGGTCCGCGCCGGCACCAGGCATGCCCGGGCGGCCCGGTGACGGCGTTCGTCGACACCAACATCATCATCCGGCACCTCACCGGTGATCCTCCCGATCTGGCAGCCCGGGCTACGGCGTTCCTCGCGGCGTCCGATGAACTGCTGCTCGCGGATCTCATCGTCGCCGAGACCATCTTCGTTCTCGAGTCGTTCTACGAGGTTCCCAGGACTCAGGTGGCGAACCTGATTCGCGCTGTCATCGCCTTCCCTGCGATGCGCACCCTCGATCCCGCTCTCCTGCTCCGATCGATCGAGATCTACGAGACGCACGGTGTCGACTTCGCCGAGGCCTATCTCGCGGCATCCGCGGAAGTGACCGGCGTGGCTCAGGTCGCCTCGTTCGATCGCTCGCTCGACCGGGTCCCCTCGATCACGCGGGTTGAACCCTGATAGCCGACTCCACTGCGACCGGCAGCCCGGAGAGGTTCCTGAAGGGGCCCCGAAGGGCTGCCCTTCGCTACCGAGTGGCCGGTGTCGTCCCTGAGGGCATTTTGAGCATCCCCCTCAAGCGAAGACGGCGTCGAGGACGGTGAACCGGCTCGCCGTCTCGGACCGAAAGGCGTCGGTGCCGTAGTGCCACCCGCCCTCCAACTCCGACGCGATGGTGTAATCGCCGAAGGCTCTCTCCGCCAGGACCCGAAACCCGTACGGGATACGTTGCGGACGCTCGACCCCGGCGCTGCCCCACCGCTCCATACGGATCTCGAGCAGCCGACCCTCGGGATCGACCGTCGTGACCATCGACTCGAGATGGCCGTCGATCGAGAACTCCACACGGGCGCGGTCGTCACCGACCGGCGTCCAAGTGACACCATCTTGCGGAAGCAGCATCGAAGGAACCCAGAGGGACTCGGCGGCGAGCCGGCCCCGGGAGCTCATCGTCGTGTCCTCGCCCCGTTCCCCGCCCAGCGGGATGAGGCCGAAGATCCGAACGTCCACGGCGCTCTCCCCGGCGTGGTAGTGGTCCCGGACGACGACGGGGACCGGCCCGATGCGGCCCCGCGCCTCCCAGGTGAACCCGCGGAGCGGCACGAGATGCTCCCGGGCGGTGAGGGCCAGCCGACGGCCTTTCTGCATCACCGAGCCCGCCAATTCCAGCCGGACTTCGCGGGCCAGCGCCGCCCGCGGGGCGATTGCGCGGCGCAGGAAGCGTGCCGCCGGGGCGGGGAGCCCGTCGGTCATGGCCGGGTCGAACGCGGCATCCCAGGGCTGGGGGGCGATCGCAGACTCGATGTCGTCGAACGACATGGCTGATCCTCTCGGCGGCCCGGCATCGAACCCTAACCGAGTCGCCGAACTGGCTTCCCCTCAGTCCGCGTCCTTGGGGAACCACCTCGGCACGGCACGCCGATACTCGCGGTAGTCGTCGCCGAACGCCTCCAGGAGCCTGCGCTCCTCGAGCGGCTCGTACCCGGCCACGAACCAGACGATGGCCGCCACCGGCACGATCCAGGTCTGGCGCAGCCCGAGCGTCAGGGCCGGGGCGGCTGCGACGAGCACCGTCCCGGCGTCCATCGGGTTGCGCAGGTAGCGATAGGGCCCCGTGACCACGAGCACCGGGCCGGGCCGAGCGCCAAACAGGCCGATCCCCGCCCCGGCCAGCCGCCGGCCCCCGGCCATCACGAGGGCCGCCCCGGAGGCGAGGGCAACTGAGCCCAGCACGGCGAACGGCCACGGCCGCCAGACCGGCACCGCCGAGCCGGTCTCCCCGACCAGCACCACGACCGGCAGAACGGCCGCCCAGAGCGTCAGCACGTATGCGGTGTACCCGGCGGCGACGGCATCGGAGCGCTTCACCGCAACATCCTGGCACACCGGCCGTTCTCGTCACCCGCCCCGGGTACGCTCGCCGGATGAGCGCCTTGGAGGCCTTCGGAGCGCCGACGAGGGAGTGGTTCACCGCCACGTTCCCGGGGCCGACCCCGGCCCAGGAGCAGGGCTGGGCGGCGATCGCCTCCGGAGGCCACGCCCTCATCCACGCGCCGACCGGGTCCGGGAAGACCCTGGCCGCGTTCCTGTGGGGGCTGGACCGGTTGTTCGCCGAGCCCGAGCCGGAGGACCGCCTCCGCTGCCGCCTCCTCTACGTGTCACCCCTCAAGGCCCTGGCCTACGACATCGAACGCAACCTGCGGGCCCCGCTCGCCGGGATCAGGAACGCCGGGCAGGCGCTCGGCGTGGCGCTGCCGCCGCTGGCCACGGCGATGCGCACCGGCGACACCCCGGCAGACGAGCGGAGGCGCATGCTGCGCCACCCGCCCGACATCCTCATCACAACACCGGAGAGCCTGTACCTGATGCTGACCTCGTCGGCGCGCGAGGTGCTCGCCCCGGTGCGGTGGGTGATCGTCGACGAGATCCATTCGGTGGCCGGCTCGAAGCGCGGGGCGCACCTGGCGCTCTCGCTGGAACGCCTCGCCGAGATCACGGCCGAGGAACCGCAGCGCATCGGGCTGTCGGCCACGGTGCGCCCCCTCGACGAGATCGCCCGGTTCCTCGGGGGCGGCCGCGTCGGCGAAGGCGTATGGGAGGCCCGCCCGGTCGGCATCGTCGATGCGCCCCGCGACAAGCGCCTCGAGATCCGGATCGTGGTCCCGGTCGAGGACATGACCCGCCCCTCGATCGAGGCACCGGACGACCCGCCGCGCCGTTCCATCTGGCCGGCGATGTACCCCGAGGTGCTGTCGCTCGTCATGGAGCACCGCTCGACGATCGTCTTCTCGAACTCGCGGGGACTGGTCGAGCGGTTGGCCGCCGAACTCAACGGCCTCGCCGGCGAGGAGATCGCCAGGGCCCACCACGGCTCGGTCTCCCGAGAGCAGCGCATCGACATCGAGGACGGCCTCAAGACGGGGCGCCTGCGCTGTGTGGTCGCCACCTCGTCGCTGGAGCTCGGCATCGACATGGACGCCGTGGACCTCGTCGTCCTCGTCGAGTCGCCGACCACGGTCGCCAGGGGCCTGCAGCGGGTGGGGCGGGCCGGGCACCAGGTGGGCACGCCCAGCCGGGCCACCGTCTTCCCGAAGCACCGCGGCGACCTCCTCGAGGCGACGCTCGTCGTCGACCGCATGTACGACGGGCTCATCGAGGAAACAACCGTGCCCCGCAACGCCCTCGACGTGCTCGCCCAGCAGATCGTCGCCACCGTCGCCGTCGCCGACCGGGACGTCGACGGCCTGTTCGACATGGTGCGCCGCGCCGCCCCGTTCCGCGACCTCGGCCGGGGCCCGTTCGAGGCCGTGCTCGACATGCTCTCCGGCCGCTACCCGTCCGACGAGTTCTCGGAGCTCCGGCCCCGGGTGACGTGGGATCGGGTCGCCGGCATGCTGTCGGCTCGCGGGGGTGCCCGCATGCTGGCGGTCACCAACCCGGGCACCATCCCCGACCGGGGGCTGTACCGAGTGGTCATCCCCGAGGGCGGCACCGTCGGCGAGCTCGACGAGGAGATGGTCTACGAGAGCCGGGTGGGCGACACGTTCGTGCTGGGCTCCTCGACGTGGCAGATCACCGACATCACCGCCGACCGCGTCGAGGTCGTTCCGGCCCCCGGTGCGCCCGCCGCCCGGCTCCCCTTCTGGAAAGGGGATGCGCTCGGGAGGCCGGTCGAAACCGGCCGGGCCCTCGGCGAGTTCCTCCGGCATCTCGCGGGTCTCGATCGCCCCGAGGCAGAGGCCCTGCTCACAGACCGCCATCGCCTCGACCCTCGTGCCGCGTCGAACCTCGCCGCGTACCTCGAGGAGGAGCGCGACACCACCGGCACCGTCCCCACCGATCGGTCGATCGTCCTCGAACGCTTCCGCGACGAGCTCGGGGACTGGAGGATCGTGCTCCTCTCCCCCTTCGGAGCGCGCGTCCACGCCCCCTGGGGCATGGCTGCCGCCAACGTGCTGCGCTCCCGGCACGGCGTCGAGGTGGACACGATCTGGTCCGACGACGGGCTGGTGCTGCGGTTCCCCGACGCCGACACCGCCCCCGATCCGGCGGAGCTCCTGGTGGACCCCGACGAGGCCGAACGGCTCGTCGTCGAGGAGGTCGGCCACAGCCCGCTGTTCGCGGCCCGGTTCCGCGAGGCGGCCGGGCGAGCCCTGCTGCTCCCGCGCCGCAGGCCGGGACGGCGCACCCCGTTGTGGATGCAGCGCAGGCGCTCCACCAGCCTGCTGGAGGCCGCCCGCAGCTACCCCTCCTTCCCCATCGTGCTGGAGGCCTACCGCGAGGTGCTCCAGGACTACTTCGACCTCCCGGCGCTCCGGGAACTGCTCGCCGACGTGCGAGCCCGGCGCATCCGGTCGGTGATCGTCGACCTCCCCGGCCCCAGCCCGTTCGCCTCGTCGCTGATGTTCGACTTCATCGCGTCGTTCATGTACGACTACGACGCCCCGCCCGCCGAGCGCCGGGCCATGGCGCTCACCATCGACCAGGCCCTGCTGCGCGACCTCCTCGGCGAGCCGGAGCTGCGCGACCTGCTCGACCCCGAGGTGATCGCCGTCGTGGAAGCGGAACTGCAGCATCTCGCCCCCCACCGGCGGGTGTCGGGAGCCGACGGAGTGGCCGACCTCCTCCGCGACCTGGGACCGCTCCGACTCGAGGAGATCGACGCCCGGCTCGACGGCGGTGACGCCGCGCAGCTCGCGGCCGTGCTGGAACGCGAGCGGCGCGCCATCAAGGTGAGCATCGCCGGCGCGACCCGCTGGGCGACCGTCGAGGACGCGGGGCGTCTGCGCGACGCGCTGGGCGCCCAGCCGCCCCTGGGGGTCCCCGAGGCCTTCCTGGCGCCGGTCGAGGATCCACTCGGCGACGTCGTGGGCCGGTTCGCCCGAACGCACGGCCCGTTCCTCACCGAACAGGCGGCGGCCGCCGTCGGGCTCCCCCCGGCGGTGTGCGCCGCGGCCATGGAGCGGCTCGAAGGCCAAGGCAGGGTGACGAGGGGGGCCTTCCGCCCCCACGGGGACGGACGGGAATGGGTGGACGTCGACGTGCTGCGCCGGCTGCGGCGGCGCTCTCTGGCGGTGCTGCGCCGCGAGGTGGAGGCGGTGGAGCCGCACGTCTACGCGGCGTTCACGGGAGGATGGCACGGCATCGGTTCGGGGGCACGGCTCGACGAAGTGATCGGGCGCCTCCAGGGGGCCGCCGTCCCCGCGTCGATCCTGGAACGGGACATCCTGCCCGCACGCCTCCGTTACACGCCGGATCAGCTGGACGGGCTCACCTCCGCCGGCGACCTGGTCTGGCTGGGGCGGGGCGCGCTCGGGCCGCGAGACGGCCGCGTCGCCCTGTACCGGCGCGACCAGGTGCCGCTGCTGGCGTGGCCTCTGGACCTCGACCGGCCCGACGGTCCCATTCACGACGCACTGCGCTCCCGGCTCTCCGCGAGAGGCGCCTCGTTCTTCACCGACCTCTACGAAGCGGCGGGCGGAGGCGACCCCGCCGACGTACTCGCAGCCATCTGGGACCTCGTCTGGGCCGGGGAGGTGACCAACGACACGCTCGCACCGCTGCGCGCGTTCCTGCGCGGTCCGGCCCGCGCCGCTCCCGGTCGACGCCCCCGGATGCCGAGTGCTGCGACGCCGCCCTCGGGCTCGGGGCGCTGGTACCTCACCTCCGACCTCCTCGGCGCCCGCTCGGACACGGAGAGGGCCGCAGCCCTCGCCGAGCAGCTCCTGGAACGCCACGGCGTCGTGGTCCGTGACGGCGTGGCAGCAGAGGGGGTGCCGGGCGGGTTCTCCGGCCTCTTCGGGGTGTGGAGCGCCATGGAGGACGCCGGGCGGATCCGACGCGGATACTTCGTCGAGGGCCGCGGCGGCAGCCAGTTCGCCATGCCGGGTGCCCTCGACGGGCTTCGCTCCGGTGTGGACTCTGGGGCAGTCGCCCTGGGTGCAGCCGACCCGGCCAGTCCTTACGGAGCGGCACTCCCGTGGCCGGAGCACACCGGCCGCCCCTCGCGGACTGCAGGCGCCTACGTGGTGCTGGTGGACGGCCGCCTCGCCGTGTTCCTCGAGCGAGGAGCGCGCACCGCCCTGACCTTCTCTGAGGACGGCGAGGTGCTGGCCGCGGCGGCCGGGATCCTGACGGACCTGCCGGCGTTGCGGCGCGCCTCGGTCGGGACGATCGACGGAGCCCCAGCGGCGGGGACGGCGCTCGGGCATGCCCTGGCGGCGGCGGGCTTCGTGTCGTCCTACAAGGGATTGCGCCGTGCCTGAGGGAGACACGGTCTTCCGAGCGGCCGCCGCCCTGCACGCCGCACTCGTCGGTGCGACGATCGACGCCGTGGCCGGGTCGCATCCGGAGGTACTGCGCCACGGGCAACGGATCTCCGGCAGGATCGTGACGAGCGTCGCGAGCACAGGCAAGCACCTGTTGGTTCGCTTCGACAACGGGTGGACGCTTCGAACCCACCTCGGCATGCCCGGGCGGTGGCGGATCGAGGCTGCGGGAGGACCCTGGTCCCGTACGCCGGGAGCCGCCCGCGTGGTGTTGGAGGCGGGCCGGGTACGTGCCGTCTGCTACGCCGCCCCCACCGTGCAGATCGCTCCCGATCACATCGTCGCGTCGGCCGTCGCGCATCTCGGGGTGGACGCCACCGCAGACCACGTCGATGAGGGAGAGGCCCTCCGCCGGGCAAATGCCCTGCCCGAAGCCACCACCGTGAGCAAAGCGATCACCGATCAGTCCGTGGTCGCCGGCGTCGGCAACGTGTTCAAGAACGAAATCCTCTTCCTCGAGCGGCTCCATCCTGGGACGCCGATCGGGATGCTCGACACCTCGCAGGTGGTCCGACTGGTCGGCCGGGCCCACCGCCTGCTCCTTGCCAACCGCACCGGCCCGGTCCGTACCACGACCGGGGATCCCCGGCGCGGCCGACGTCACTGGGTCTACGGGAGAGACGGGCGGCAGTGCCTGCGCTGCGGGGCGGCGATCCTCTCCGGATGGGTGGCCGGGCGGATCACCTACTGGTGTCCCCGCTGTCAGCCCGAACCTGTCAGCTCCTGACCGCAGCCGGCAAGAGCACGGCGAAGCGCCCCGGACCGGGATCCGCTTCGAACTCGGCGACCCGCCGCAGGGCTTCCGCCGAACTGCGGTGGGTGACGAACCAGGGCGGCTTGGGGCGAGGACGGAACGGTCCCCGGAACACGCTCTTCTCGGGACGGTCGACGAGCCGGGCGTTGTGCACGAACCCGACGCCGCTCTGCACGTCGGCAAGCGTGGCCCCCGGATACCCACCCCACGGGGTCACCCCCAGCACGAAGCCGGCGGCCGCCCAGATGTTGACACCGACGGTGCCGTATCGCAGCCGGGCGCACGCCTCGTCCAGATCGGCCGCCAGCGTACGTTCGGTGGCGGGATCCACGAGCATCGTCACGTTGAGCGTCCCCTGCAGCTGCTCGTTGCAGAACGCCACGGCGGCGGCCAGGAACCCGGCGGCGTCGTCGCCGTCCAGCACCGTCGTCGCCGCCACCGGGCAGAACGCCTCCTCGTGGAACGCCAGGTGCTCGAACTCGGGTGACACGCCGACGAGCAACGCCGGGGGAACCACGCCCGGACCGCGCTCTCCCAGCAACTCCACCTCGGCGTGAGAGCGAGCGAACCTGTCGAACCGCTCCTCGGCCCCCGGGTAGTACGCCGGGCGAGGCGGCAGCGACGCCAGCACGGCGCGCAGCCGATCGAGGAACTCGGTGTGCAACGGCCAGTCGCGGTGCAGCACGACGACTCTCGTCGCGTTGCAGTTGAAGCCGTCGTTCTGCATCATCGTCGTCGCCACGCGCTCGGCCTGGAACTGCAGCTCGGACCTCGTCCACGGGCCGGGGACGACGATCACCGGGCTGACGTTGCCGAGCTCGCTGGTGATCGGCTTGTCGAGCAGCGGCGTCCCGGCGGCGCGGCGGGCCTCCCCCTCGTCGCCGGGGCCCCACACGATCGTGTCGTGGGTCTGGGCGGCGCCGGTGATGTGCACAGAGCCGACCTCGGGGTGCCGCACCAGGTACTCCCCCACGTCCGCGCCTCCGTACACGGAACGAACGAACCCGTCGGCGATCAGGTCGGCGAAGGCATCCTCGAAGAAGGGCCCGATGTAGTCGTTGACCGGGTTGTGCTTGAGCACGCAGACCGACCCATCGACGAACAGCTTGTGGATCACGTCGAGTGGCCCGATGCTGGCCACGTTGCCTGCTCCGAGCACCGCGGCGACGGTGGGCTCGGGAAATCCACCCTTGGTGTAGAAGGACCCGGTGACGGCAGGCAGGTCGGCCGGTTCGACCCCCGGCTCGAGCCGGACCTGCGCGGTGATGCCCGGGTACAGGAGGCGATCCCACCGATCGCCCGGCATGACGCGCACTGCGACCCGTCCCCCGGGACCCGACCAGACATCGTCCCGGCCGAGCGGCACCCTCCCCGACCGGGAGATGCTCCCGAGCGTGTCGGCGAGGAACCGAACCGTGCGCAGCAGCGTGACCGGCCCCGACACCCAGTCCTCGCCGGCGTACCGCTCGTCCACCCCCTTGGCGGCGATCGCCTCGTCGATCATCGCCGGGGCGGCCCGGATAGCCCGCCTGCGCACCGAGTCGAGGTACTCCACCTTCCGATCGATCGGCGTGTGCACCCAGTCGCCGGCGCGGACCGCCAGCCGGGCCAGGGCGCGGTCGATCTGGAACCGCGGCGTCGCCGGGAACCGGCCCGGAGACGCCGCGGAGGGACCAGGCATCGTCTCACGTCTCCATGGACCGCAGCAGGTCGAACGAGAAGATCCCGGTGCCATGCCCGTCGGGCGAGAACGTGAGATGCACCGCGTAGGAGCCGACCAGGCGGGCATCGGAGATCGTGACCGGCTCGTCGCCGGCGAGCACCCGGGCCGTCGCCGCCGCCCCCGAAGGCTCACGGCACCCGGCACACGGACAGGCTTCTCGCAACGCGGATGCGGTGATCGGCTGCACCGTCCCGTCCGGCCACGTCAGCACCATCCGGCTCCCGTCGCCCACGTCGATGCGTTCCGGCACGTCCACGGCCCACAGGCTACCGGCACCGACCACAATGCTCCCGATGGACACCCCGAGCATCACCGTGCGAACCGGCCACCCGGACTTTCTCGACCTGCCGTGGTCCCGGTCGATCACCGAGTGGGACCTGTCGAGCCGGCTCCGGCTCCCCAAGGGGATCTCCCGGCACGAGGTCCATTTCTACGGGTTCCCGGAGGGCATCTTCGCCGTCAAGGAGCTGCCGCTCCGGGCGGCTCGCCGGGAGTGGGAGATGCTGCGGGCTCTCGAAGACTCCGGCGCGCCGGTGGTGCGCCCGGTGGGGATCGTGGAACGCCCGTGGGTGGATCCGGGGGCCGAGGAGGCCGCCGTGGTGATCACGTCGTACCTCCACCACGCCTTCTCGTACCGGGAGCTGCTCTCCGGATGGGGTTTCGCGGAGCGGCGCAACCAGCTGCTCGACGCCTTCGCCGGCCTGCTCGTCGAACTCCACCTGCTCGGCTGCTTCTGGGGCGACTGCTCGCTCTCCAACGTCCTGTACCGCTACGACGCCGGTGCCATCGAGGTGACGATGGTGGATGCCGAGACGGCCAGCATGTACGGCGCCCTCTCCGAAGGCCAGCGCCGGGAGGACCTCGAGATCATGGTCGTCAACGTCGCCGGGGGCATGGCGGACATCGCCGCCGAACAGGGCGTCGATCTCGACGACGCCGACCTCTACTTGGGCGAGGACATCGCCCGCCGGTACGAAGGGCTGTGGGCCGAGGTGGCGTCGCAAGTCGTGATCCCCCGCAACGAGCAGTACCGGGTGACCGAGCGGATCGCCCGCATGAACGAGCTCGGATTCGAGGTGGTCGATCTCGAGCTGGTCCCCGCCGGCGACGGTCACCACCTCCGCATGGACTTCACGGTGGGCGGCCGAACGTTCCACAGCAGGCGCCTCAGAGAGCTGACCGGCGTCGACGCGTCCGAGCATCAGGCTCGCCAGATCCTCAGCGACCTGCGGGCCTTCGAGGCGCGCACTGCGCTGACCCAACCGACCCGCCGCGAGCTCTCCGCCATCCTGTGGCGGATCGAGCAGTTCGAGCCCACTCTGGAACGGATCCGCCAGTTGCCGGACCGTCACACCAGCGACCCCGTGCAGGCGTACTGCGACCTGCTCCACCACCGGTACGTGGCGTCTGCCTCCGCAGAACGCGATGTGCCCAACGACGAGGCCTTCGAGGACTGGGTCGAAGCTGGGCAGCCCGGCTACCCGATCGGCTGAAGCTCAAGCACCTACGAACTGGCGCCGATGCTCACGTCATGGCCCAGACGATCCTCGCGTTCCCGCAGGAACGGCTTGCGGCGGCGCACGAGCCGAGCCCGCAGCGAGCGCTCGGCGCGCTGCCCGGGGACTGGACTGTGCTCGAGGACGTGGCCGGCCTCCCGGCCGACCGCGTGATCCTGGGGCCCAACGGGGTGTTCACCCTCGTCGTCGATCCGGACCCCCGCCCGGCGGTGATCACCACCGACGGCCTCTACCGGGGCGGCACGAGGGTCACCACGACCGTGAAGCGGGCGCTCGGCGCGGCATTCGCCCTCCGGCGGCGTTTCGGCGACGAGCTCCCCGAGGTGTTCCCGTACCCGCTGCTGGCGGTGCACGGCGACACGACCCTCGGCTTCGTGGGACGGCTACGCGTGCTTCCCGCGGACATGGTGGCCGAGGCGGTGTGGACCCATCCCGGCCGGCCC
>Ga0180431_10009290_pt1 | contig 11136 bp, 7 predicted proteins | sample SS_ome_11_FD_132459 | JGI IMG/M metagenome (GOLD analysis project Ga0180431, IMG submission 132459) | Hypersaline lake sediment archaeal communities from the Salton Sea, California, USA - SS_1_MS_1 metaG | ecosystem: Environmental > Aquatic > Non-marine Saline and Alkaline > Hypersaline >...
ACTTCATTACTTTGACAATGAAGTAGAGAGCGAAGAAGAGGATGATCGCCGAGAGGGCAAGCATGAAGACATAGGCGACGTTTTCTGACTGAAAGACCTCCACGGATGTGGCATGTATGGCCTTGACGACGGGCTTAACGATGGTTTTGATGGGACTGGTGAACTTGATGCCACCGGCATTTTGGAAGGCGCCGCTGAGCCATGTGGCGCTCTTTTCCAGAAGCCCCTCTCCCCATAGGACTCTTGTCAAGAGCTCCAAGGGGAACATGATCGTAACGCAGATGAGATTGAAGAAGTCGTGAACGGTAGCGGCTCCGATAGCTCTTCGGAATTCTCTTCGCCTTCCGACATGGCCCAGGGAGACGAGCGTGTTTGTTACGGTGGTGCCGATATTCGCACCCATGACAATGGGGACGGCATTTGCCACGGTCAGCCCGCCGGAACTGACGATGCCGACGACAACGGAGGTGGTGGTGGAGGAGCTTTGGACGATGCTGGTGGCGAGGATGCCGATGAGCAGGCCGACGAAGGGGTTGGAAGTCGTCTGGATGAGGTTTTCGGCGAATTCCCTGCCGAAGCCTTTGAAGGCGGCGCCCATAAGGCCGATGCTGAGCAGGAAGAGGTAGAGCAAGGCGGCGACGGAGACGATTTTAGCAGCGGTCTTAAGGCTGTTTCTCATTATTGACTTTCAGTCGTTTTAGGCTGTGTCGGGGTGCGGCTGGGCATTCCAGTCGCCTGCGTGTTTTCGGGGTACGGTCAGCCCGGCGTCCGTGCATGGCGCCGGTGTTACGGGCCCCTATCACCAGCTGACAACGCGCTAATTAGACTGTAAGAGGGGGTGCGACTGCAAGTGTTTTTGTAATTTTTGTGGTTTGCTGGGGGGGGGAAGGTGTGTCATGGGGAGTTGGCGCGGTCAACCGGTGGTGAGGCGTGCGTAGACGGGGTATACGGCTTGGGTGAGAGGGGTGGGGGTTATGGGTCGGGGACGCGGCTGATGAGTTTTGCGCGAGGCATTTCGGGGGGCGTTAGATTCTTATCGTTTTTTGAGGCGTTTTCGGGCGCGTTTGCCTGTTGGTTGGCGGCGTCGAGGAATCGTTGGAGGATGATGCGGTTGACGGGGGCGTCAAGGGCGGATTCGGGGTGCCACTGGACGGCGAGGCCGAAGGGGAGCTGGGGTATTTCAATGGCTTCGACGATGCCGTCTTCGGCGATGGCGACGGCGAGGAGGCCTTTGCCGATCTGTGCGAGGGCTTGCCGGTGGTGGGTGGGAACGACGATCTGGTCGGTGTGGAGCCATTGGTGCAGTTTGCTCTTACGTCTGATGCGGATGGTGTGCGTGCAGGTTTTGTCGGGCTCTTCGGGTTCGTGGTCGATGGTTTGGTCAAGGTCGGTAAGGCACTGGTGGAGGGAGCCGCCGTGGGCGACGTTGATGGTTTGGATGCCGAGACAGATGCCGAAGATGGGCAATCGACGTTTGCATGTCTGTTCATAGAGCATGAAGTCGAAGCGTTGGCGTCGGGGGTGGACCAATTCGGTGTCGGGGTGCAGAGGCTGGTTGTAGAGTGCGGGGTCGAGGTCGAGGCCGCCGGTGAAGAGGACTCCGTGGAGGTTGCGGAGGATGGCTCCGAGGAGGATGGTATTGTCGGTGGGTACGATGGGGATGGGCACGGCGCCGAGTTCGGCGATGGCATCGAAGTATTTGGCGTCGAGGTAGGCGCGTTCGCCCCCTTCGGAGGTGGTCCGATAATTCATACTGATACCGATGCGTGGTTTCATGGCGTGTTTCCTCAGAGGGGGCACAATGTGGTTTTGCTCAATTGTACGTTTCAGGAGGGGCCGAGGCAAAGGCGTGTATGTGTTGGTGCTATTTTTGGTCGGTTTTTTTGAAGAGTTCTGGTTTGGAGGTGATGATTGTAGTGGTAGGCACGGAGCCGAGGTACTGTTTGGCGACCTGTCGGACCTTGTCGAGGTTGACGGCCATGACGCGGTCGGCGTAGTCTTTTGACCAGTCGAAGCCGAAGCCGTAGAGTTCGTCCAGGGCGGCGTCGGCGGCGGCATCGGCGATGGTCTGCTTTCTCAGGATTTCGGCATTGATGCGTTTGCTTTTGGCTCGTTGGACCTGTTCGGGGGTGAAGCGTCCCTGGGCGGCCTGTTTGAGCAGCTCGGTCATGAGGGCCTGTACTTCTGGTGCTTTTTCGGGCTCACACTGTGCGGTGGCGGCGATGTAACCGGGGAGCAGGCCCATGAAGTTATCCATCCAGGTCGAGTATACGAGGCGTTGTCCGCGTAGGGTTTCAAAGAGCCAGCCGGTGCTGGTGCTGGAGCCGATGATTTCGCTGACCACCTCGAGGGCATAGCGGTCCTGGATGTTGGTGAGGTTGATGCCGGGGAAGCCGATGTAGATGCTGGCGCCGGGTTTGTCGGTTTTCATGACGACGAGACGGGGCTGGTCGGCGGGGGGCCAGGGCTGGGGCTGGGTGAGTGTCAGGGTCTGGCCCTTGGGCATCTGGCAGAATCGTTCGCGTGCGGCGGCTTCTGCGGCGGGCAGGTCGATGTCGCCGAAGATGGCCAGGACGGTTCTGGAGGCGGCGATGGCCTGTTTGTGCAGTTGAGTGATTTGTTCGGTGGTAATGGCCTTTATGTTATCGGGTTTTCCGAGGGTAATGTTCTGGTATGGGCTTTTTCGGAAGAACTGGCTTCTGAAGTAGCGGCGGGCCTGGGCGGACCAGGAGTTTTCTACCTGGTCGAGAGCGGCGGCGACCTCTTGCTTGAGTTTGTCGAGTTCATCCTGGGGGAAGGTAGGCTGCTGTACGATTTCAGCTAGTATTTCGAGGCTTTTGGGGAAATCGTCGGCGAGCACTTCGGCGGAGTAGACAAAGGTGTTGTTTCCGGAGATGGCGTCGAACTGGCCGCCGACGGTTTCGAAGTAGTCGATGATCTGTTGGGCGTTGTAGTGGCGTGTTCCCTTGGTGGAGAGTTTGGCCATGAGGTTGGCCAATCCGCTATTCTGGTCGGGCTCGACGAGGAGTCCGCCTTTGAGGTAGAGCTGGATGGTGACCAAAGGGACGGCATCGTTGCGTTTTAGGAGGACGCGTAGGCCGTTGTCGAGGGTAATTTTTTTGATTTCGGATTCGCCGGTGTTGTTGGCGGCTTTTGCCGGGGGCTGGGGCAAGGGCGTAGGCGTGAGAGCCAAGGTGATTTGGCGATCGGGCTGGAGGTAGCGTTGTGCGGCAGCCTGAACTTGATCGGCATTGACGGCCTGCATTTTTTCGACGTAGTGTTTGGAGAAATGGGGGTCGCCAGTCGAGATGAAGTCGCGAGCGAGTGCGGCGGCCTGTTGTTCGGCGGTCTGCTGCTGACGTACGTGGTCGACCTGGAGTTGTTTTTTGACGCGGGAGAGTTCGTTTTGGTCGACGCCTTTTTTCTGGAGTTTTCGGATCTCATTCCAAACAGCCTGTCGGGCGGCGGGGATATTTTCTGGCAGGAGTTGGCCGTGGATAACGAAGGTGCCGTCGGCGTAGCTGGGGGTGGCGTTGTAGGCGCCGATGTTGACGACGAGCTGCTGCTCCTGGCGTAGCTGTCGGTAGAGTCGGCTGCTCTGGCCCTGGCCGAGGATAGCCGCGACGACATCCAAGGCGTACAAATCATCGTGCTGTAGTTTAATGGAAGGGAATCCGACTTTGAGCTGTGCCGGGCCCTGCATGGAGGGCATGACTTTGACGGAATCGCGAGGGGCCATGACGGGTGGTTCTTTGGGCAAGGTGATCATTTTTTTTGGTCTTGGGGCGAAATCGGCAAATTCTCGTCGGATGGCATCGAGCATTTGGGCGGCGTTGATGTCGCCGGCAATGGCCACGACGCAGTTTTCAGGGACGTACATTTGTTGGTAGTAGTCGAGGATGGTCTGGCGGGTGACCTGCTGGACGACCGCTTGATAGCCGATGATGGGGTATCGCGCGGGGTGTACGCGGTAGCGTAGTTCGTTGAAGAGGTAGTATCCCTGTCGTTGGGGGTCGGAGGCGTTCATTTCGAGTTCGCGTTGTACGACGCCCCATTCGCGATCGAAGGCGGCTTGCGGAAAGGTGGGTCGAGTGACCCAGTCGGCGATGAGGTTGAGGGCGGTGCCGACGTGCTGTGCCGGTGCGGTGAGGAAATAGCAGGTGTGGTCGGTGGTGGTGTAAGCATTGTAGCGGGCGCCGATTTGCTGAATGAGGTCGGCGGATTGCTGCTCGGTGCGTCGAGAGGTTTCGCCACCGACGAGTAGGTGTTCGAACATGTGGCTCAGTCCGGCTCCGAGATGGGTGTCCTCATAGATGCTGCCGGCGCGGACGTATAGTCGCACGGCGGCGACGGGGGTGGTGTGGTCTTCTTTGACGATGGCGACCATGCCGTTTTGCAGTCGGGTGACGATTTCGTTGGGCTTGTCGACCAAACGGATTTCCTGCGCGGTCCATGGCGTCGGGTTGGCGGGGGCTTTGGGTGGGGAGTCGGCGGCGGTCAGTTGTAGGGAGAGGGCCAAAGGCAGTAGCCAAAGGAGGGGCGTGTATAATTTCATACTATGTGGTCCTTATAGTGTTGATTCAGGTCGAGCCTGGGGGCCTGCGCCACGTTTTGCGTCGGGGCTCCAGGGCCTGGCCAATACATCCCCCGCAGGCGTGGTCAGGAGGTCGTTTCGGGACGGTCCTCGCCTTCCAAATCGGAAAGGTAGGAGAGGGTGCGTTCCAGCTCGCTTTTGAGGTGACAGACGCGTAGGAGACTCTTGACGCGGGCGAGCAGTTCGAGCTTATTAATGGGTTTGCTGAGGAAGTCGTCGGCGCCGCTGTCGACGCCTCTTTCGACGTCGGCCAGTTCGTTGAGGGCGGTGACCATGACGATGGAGATGTCACGTGTGGCGGGGTCGCTTTTGAGACGTCGGCAGACTTCGAAGCCACTCATGCGTGGCATCATGATGTCGAGCAAGATAAGGTCTGGGGGCTGTTGGGCGACCATTTCCAGGGCCTCGACGCCGTCGCGTGCGGTCTGGACATTGCATTCGAGTGGCTCAAGGTAGGCCTGCAACAATTCGGCATTCTGGGCGTTGTCGTCAACGATCAAGATGTTGCTGGACTTTTGCGTGTTGGGTGCCGGGGCCTGATTCATGGGCTATATAACCTGTTTTTTAAGAGGAAGTACCATCCGTGCGCAAACATAGGCTTACCCATTTTATACCATGAGCGGTTGTCGGAGTCCACTACCGATTGGGGCAGGTGGTGGTTAAGGGGGGCCGGTGGGGCAGGCGGTGGGCCGGGGCGGGGTCGGCGAGCGTAGTCTGCATAACATATTACAGGGCAAGGGTTTACCGAAAGGCGTACGGGTAGTGTGACGTCTTAATGTTGCAGGGGAAAAGGTGCCGGTTTTGGTGGGGTCATGGTGTCGTCTTGTAGTGGTCGATGGCTTCGCGGACGGCGGGGAGGAGGTAGGTGGCTTGCAGTTGTTCGAAACGGGCCAGGGCGGCGGCGGCCTGTGCGAGTTGTTCGGTGGGGCTGGCGAGGGTATCGAGGAAGAGGATCTGGCGGCCTCGCAGATTGCAGAGTCCCCCGCCCTCGCCTCCGAGGGGGACGCGTCGGACCTCGACGTCCAACTGCTGGGCCAAGTCGCAGAGTGTCTCCAACACCTCGTCAGTATCCATGCCTCAAGTATTCCTTAACGTGTGCCCGATAAGTCTGGAGTGGGCGTATTGCCTCTTTTGTCCGATAATCATTATACACACTAAATAACCGTGGCAGGCGACGGTGGGCAAGAAAATTCCGTCATCGCCGCAACGGACGAGGTCTCCGTTGAGCAGCCCCATCAGACAACGTCACAGCCTGCACCGTCAATTACGTGACAACGAAAACCGTATCGCCGAGCTTGAAGGCCAACTCATCGGTACGCAGAAGCTGGCCACGCTGGGTACGATGGCGTGTCTGGTGGCGCATGAGTTCAACAACATTCTGTCGCCGATGATCAATTATGCGGAACTGGCACTACGGCACGAGGACGATCAGCCGTTGATGCGCAAGGCGTTGGCCAAGACGATCCAACATGGCAATCGGGCGGCGGCGATCATTGAGAGCATGCTTGGGCTGGTGCGTGATCATAATCAGCAGTCGCAGGCGGTGGAGGTGGCGGCGTTGGTGGAGGATTGCCTTCAGTGTCTGGGGCGTGATCTGGCCAAGGACAGGATCAAGGTTTCGCTGGCAATACCGTCCGATTTGCAGGCGTACGGGGTTCCAAGCCAATTGCAGCAGGTGCTGCTGAACCTGATCATCAATGCGCGTCAGGCGATGCTGACGTGCGGAGGAGCCCTGGTAATCGGTGCGCATCCGGTGCGAGCAGGTGAGGGCGACGCGAGTGGTGGGGCGAAGGGAGAGGGCGTCGAGGACCGGGTTGAGCAGGCGGGCTCGCGTACGAGTGGGTGGGTGGACATCTATATCAAGGATACGGGCTGTGGGATTGAGGCGGAGATCGCAGAGCGTATATTTGAGCCGTTTTTCTCGACGAAGGCGGATGCGAGCCGGCCCGATGCACGGGGTACGGGGCTGGGGCTGGCGGTGTGCAAGCAGATTATCGAGGCTCACCAAGGTTGTATTACGCTGGAGAGCACGCCTGGGGAAGGAACGACATTTACGCTGAGGTTGCCGGGGGGTGTGTGCGATTCGGTCGAAACGGAGTAGTAAGAGGGCGTTGTCGGGCCTTGTATGTCTCATCCGGGCGGCTGATCTGCCGATATTTATTAGGATGATTTGTTATATCAGCACATACGCAGGGTATCGTCACGTTAAGGACGGCTGGGCGGGAGCAACGTCCCCTAACAAGAGAACAAGGTGGCTGCGCCCTGTCAGTCGGTCGTTATTGATTGCCTGGATGGTTTTAGGCCTAGCGGGGGTGGCGCGGGGGGCGAGGGACGCAGAAGAGGAGCCGGCGGCGGTTCCCAAGGCACGGCCCTACTGCCCGCTGTGTGATCCGAACGCGGATCCGAATACGTGGGCGATCGACGCGGGCTGGGAAGCCGTTTGGCCCATGCCTGAGGAGGTCAAGGGCGAGCAGGCCTGCAAAGACCATTTGGCCAGGGTCAGTCCGGCTCAGCGGCGTGCGTTGGAGATATTGCGTTATCCCTACGTTGGGCAAGAGAGTTTTGCACGTAGCGTATTGCCGGGGCGGGGCCTGCTGGAGGCGGATCCCAATATCGGCCGTACTGTTGCGCGGGAGCCTGGGGCGGTTGATTCGGGTGGTGAGGCAGGGTCAGAGCTGGCTGAGCCGGGAGAGTTGGAGCCCCACCCGGAAGAGGCCGGCGGGAGCGAGGGAGAGGGGGAACCCAACGTCATGGCGTCTTATGTGGCGATCCAAACGTGCTGCGACCTGATCCACCAGTGGCGTTGCTTCAACGAGTCGGCCGAGACGGCACAAGAGGTGCTTTGGGCGTTGACACTGACGAAGCGTTCGACGGGGATCTATCGGCTGAACCCGGCGTTGGCGGTGCAGGTGAGGCGTACGGTGGGGCAGATGGGCCGAGTGAACCGTCGGTTTGACGCGACGAGCCGACTGGTGCTGGAGAGCGTGCTGCAGGGGCGAAGTGATGAGCGTCTGCTCTCGCGGCTGGAGAAACAGGCGAAGGATTTGGTCAGTCTTCGTGAGCACCTGGCGGGCCAGAACGATCAGGTCAGCACGGCGTTGGGCCACGGCAAGCTGGCACGGCGGCACTTTGAGATTGGGATGCCAGAGCCGATCACGGCGGCGCCGACGGAGGCGAGGGTGGCGGACGGGGAGTCGCTAGCGGAACGTTGAGGTGAGCTGGACAAGGGCCTCTTATTGATTCAGGGCAGTTTAGCACTTCAATATTGAGGTCTGGCGAGTTCCTGTTGCGAAGGCCGTTCTGTTGTCATTCGCACGCAGGGGGGATTTAGGATATTGAACCAGAAGCCACTTTCGAGCAAATGACGAGCCGGCGCCGAGGCGACGACGCTGCAGGGGCCAGAAAAACGGAAGCTGCTGGTAGAAGTTCATCCTTTGGGGTGCACAATGAAGAAGAACACGCTGAAGCGTGAACTCTTACGGAAGAGGTTGTGACGGGATTGCAGGAGGTAGGGGGTTGTGCGCGGGGGCTGTCTGGGCTAGAGTGTGGGGATGAGACAGAAAACAGACGAGACGATTCGTATAGGGCATTCACCGGATCCTGATGACGCGTTCATGTTTTACGGGCTGGCGCATGAGCTGCTCTCGACGCCGGGGTTGCGTTTTGAGCATGTGCTGCGGGATATTCAGAGGCTTAATGACTGGGCGTTGGAGGGGAAGCTGGAGATAACGGCCATCAGTGCGCATGCGTATCCGTACGTTCAGGAGCACTACGCGCTGCTCTCGAGCGGGGCGAGCATGGGTGCGGTGGATCTGGCGCACGGCGACGAGGCGGCGCGGACGGACGGGCGGGCCCAGGGGCCTTTGCTGGTCGCACGGGAGCAGTGTACGTTGGGTGACCTGGCGGGTCGGCGGATCGCGGTGCCGGGCAAGATGACCAGCGCGTTTCTGACGCTGCGGCTGGCGTTGGGGGCGTTTGAGTATACGGTGGTGCCGTTCGACGAGATTCCTCAGGCCGTTGCGGGTGGCGAGGCGGACGCGGGGTTGTTGATTCACGAGGGGCAGCTGACGTTTGAGCAGATGGGGCTGCACTGCATTCTGGACCTGGGGCGTTGGTGGTTTGAGCGCACGGGTCTGCCGTTGCCATTGGGTTGTAATGTTATCCGGCGTGATCTGGGGGAGGAGATGATGACGCGTCTGGGGCAGATCCTGCGTGACAGTATCGAGTTCAGCTTGACGCACCGCGACGAGGCGTTGCAGTACGCGTTACAATACGGGCGTGACCTGGATACGGCATTGGCGGACCGGTTTGTGGCGATGTATGTGAACGACTTTACGCTCGACTATGGTCAGACAGGGCGCGACGCACTGGGGGCGTTCTTCAGAGAGGCGCACCAGGCGGGCCTGACGCCCGAGGTAGCAGATCTGACGTTTGTGGGGCCTGCCTGAGCCACGTCATGCGTCCAGCACATGACGTTCGCCGGTGCTGGCGGGCGTGCAGTATGGGGGGAGGCAGAGCGTTTGCTCATACGCGTCATGGCGATCGCATGGGCCGTCTTAGCATTCGATTGGCGGCGTCGCCATTGAGGCACATTGCTTTTTGCGGGTCCCAGGGCAACTTGGGCTTGACTCGAATGGCCACGTCGCTGATCATGCAAACAAGATCACTTTGGACGGCGTCCTCTACGGGACTGACTGTAGTTTTGCGGGATTTGACACAGTCGAGGGAATTCCTTTCTTGAAGCTTGCTCTGACAGAGGCGACGATCATTGGGGCCCCATTTGGTCTCAAGTAGACTCCTGGGGTGGTTTTCTTCAAGAAGCGGTGCCGGGTTATTGTGTTCTTTATTCCTCGACTTGTCTCTCCGCGAGTCATGTTTTTTGAGGCGTGTCTTTTTCGGGGCTGACTTCTTCACGTTAACTCGTCAGCCGGTGGTGTCATCGCTTGTTCTTGGTCTGGGCGTTGAGCAGGCCGGGCAATGACCGTGGTAGGCGGCGGTGCGGCTCGGCAGTGCTACGAGGGTGCTGCGGAAGCTGGGGGGCACAGTGGGGTTGGCGAAGCGGGATACCAAGATATATGCGTACAGTCTACTGTCGTTCGACACGAATTGCGATGCGGCAGTAAATACGCGGGACTATGCGGAATTGGCCGAGTGCTTCAGGTGCCATGGCGGGCACGGCCCGGCCTGGGTCTGCTGGGTGTTGTGTGTGTGGGTGAGAAGTCCTCTGCCTAGCGTCGTTTGAAGTAGTTGCCGGGTAGTTGTTTGATGGCGCCTTTGAGTTGGAGGCTCATGACGGTGGCGTTGACGGCGGAGGCGGGCAGGTTGGTGCGGGTGACGAGTTGGTCGACGTGGACGGGTTCGTGGTCGAGTTGGGCGAGGATGGCTTGTTCGGGCTCGGTGAGGGGCAGGGCAGCGGCGTCAAAGAGGGAGGGTTCGTTTTTGTTTTGGGCGTTGGCGGTGGTTTGTTGAGCGTGTTCGTCGAGGATTTGGCCTACCTGGCCGAGGCATTCGAGGACGTCTTCGATGCGTTCGACGAGTTTGGCGCCTTCCTTGATGAGCAGGTGGGGGCCGGCGCTGCCAGGCGAGTCGACGCGGCCGGGGACGGCCATGACGTCGCGGTCTTGTTCGACGGCGAGTCGGGCGGTGATGAGTGCTCCACTGCGTGGACGGGCTTCGACGACGATGGTGCCGAGTGAGAGGCCCGCGATGATGCGGTTGCGCATAGGGAAGGTGGAGGCGAGGGGTTCGAAGCGGATGGGCAGTTCGCTGACGAGGGCACCTTGTCGAACGATCTGGTCGGCCAGGTCGTTGTGTTCTGGGGGATAGATATTGCCGAGGCCGCAGCCCTGGACGGCGATGGTGCGTCCTTCGGCGGCGAGGGCGCCACGGTGGGCGGCGGCGTCGATGCCCCGCGCCAGGCCCGAGACCACGGTGAACCCCGCGGCGGCGAGCAGGTGTGCCAATCGGGAGGCCTGTTCCTGGCCGTAATGGCTGGCGTTACGTGAGCCGACGAGTGCGACGGCGAGGCTGTCGCGTCGTGTGAGTTCGCCTTTGACATAGAGGATTGGCGGGGGATCGGGAATCTGGAGGAGCAGCTTGGGGTAGGTGGGGCAGTGGAGGGTGAGGATGTCGATGCCAAGTTGCTCGGCGAGGGAGAGCTCACTTTCGACGTCGGCGTTGTCGCGGGTGCGGACGATGGCCTCGGCGGTCTTGCGACCGATGCCGGGCACCGAGACTAAGTGGCCGGTCGGGGCATTGAGGACCTCGTCAATGGTGCCGAAGTATTTGAGGAGCTTGGCGAAGGTCTTGGAGCCTACCTGATCGGCCAGGTGCAGGCGTAGCCATTTAGCCTTTTGCTGGCGTGTGAGAGGGGCCTGGGCTGGGTCCGTGGTCTTGTCGTGTGAAGGCTTGTGAGCCTGGTCATCTCGCTGCATCGTCGCTGACCCCGTCATTTCTGCCCGCAAGGGCGTCTCACCTGGACCATTTGCCAGGGGGAGCTCACTGGCAGTGAACCAGCGATTCAATTGCCCCTTTGAGTTCGG
>Ga0180431_10009292_pt1 | contig 11133 bp, 7 predicted proteins | sample SS_ome_11_FD_132459 | JGI IMG/M metagenome (GOLD analysis project Ga0180431, IMG submission 132459) | Hypersaline lake sediment archaeal communities from the Salton Sea, California, USA - SS_1_MS_1 metaG | ecosystem: Environmental > Aquatic > Non-marine Saline and Alkaline > Hypersaline >...
CGACAACTCAACCCAGTGGTGCCTCGAATTGCTCAACCAGCAGAACGTCGCCACCGTGATGGGCTCCGCCTTCGGCACCGAGGGCTACGCCCGGCTCTCGTTCGCCACCAGCATGGAGAACCTGGAAGCGGCGCTGGAGCGGATCGAGGCGTTCGTCAGGCGGTAGCCCATGCTCGGCAGTGCACCGGTCGCGCGTCCAGAGCCGCTTGCGGCTTCGCCCGATGGGCGCTTCACTTGTCCGTCGACAACACCTGCCTGAGCAAGGCCGACACGTCGTCGTAGCCGTGTTCGGAAGGGGGGCCGGGGGCGTACTGGTAGACGGCGTTCTGGGTCTTTTTGGGGAGCGAGAGCAGCGTCGAAGAGACCGTCCCGTATTCGTCGCGCGAGATGATCAGGCCGCGGCGCCCGTCGGAGTTCGCCTTGCGAGAGAACGTCCGGCTGGCCACCGCCAGGAAGGCGACGGCCGAGTCGAGCCGCTGGAGGGTGAGGAGGCGCCGGGCGAACTCCTGGCGCTGATCGCGGGGGTCGTCCAGGTCGCCGTTGGTCAGCAGATGGAGGCCGGGCGTCAGCTCCACGATCTTCGTCTGGTCGCCGCCGTAGACGACCGCGCCCCATCGGGCATCGACGCAGAGGTAGTTGGCCCCCGCATAGCTACCCGACCGCAATTCCCGGACCGCACGCTCGGCCGCCTCCTTGGCCGTCTGGCACCCGAGCAGCTCCCGGCAGAGAATGCCCCGTGAGCGGGGTTCCGCGGAGACGGTGCTCTTCAGCCGATTCGCCACGGCGACCACCAGGCGGTGCTGGTTGACCCCCAGCCAAGTCCCCCCCGCCTTACGGTCGATCCCACACACAACGCGGGGTCTGCCCGACTGAATCCGCGGTGCCTGCGAGGGGCGGTCCAAGCGCTCCTCGCGATTCTGAGCCAGTAGGATTGGGGCATCCTTGGCGGTCTGGTATTGAATGGCCAGTACGCACATCAGCGTCGATATAAATTCCAGGGAAGGGGCTAATCACCACGCCCCTCGGTAGAGTGGGCCGGCGGCCGGCATCGGTGCCCGAAGAGGCTTCCCCCGCGTCGGCATCATCGGAGCCAACGCCCTACAAACCGAAAGGATAGTCGGTATCCTGCCCGGCTTGCACCCCCCTAGAGAGCCAAATGCCCGACGAGTTCTTCATTGCCCCCGACCGACCCAACGAGCATAATACTTCGGATCCTAGCCGGGATTAGTCACGAACCCCGTAGCACCCGCTTCCAGCCTATGTCGGCCTCCAGCCTGTGAAATTGACAAGACAGGCAAAATGCCTGGGCTACGAGGCCATCGCATGAACGATCTGGGCTAGGGACAGAATCACCCGGGAAGGCAAGCGGCCCGATCAGGAAATCGAACGGGGAGACCTTGAGAAGCGCTCGCGGAACCCGTATCCTTGAGGATTGCGCGCATCTGCGAGGGCGCACGCGGGGGTCCTGATGGCCCGTTGGTGGCCCGAACCACCCTCGGCAAATGGAACGCCATGGCTAGTGATCTTAAGAAGACCGACGAGGTGAACGTCGAGGCGAAGCGCTCCCGACTGGGGAGCCTGCTGGGCGTCCAGGTGGTGGGCATGGGAAGCTGTGTTCCCGACAACCTGATCAAGAACGAGGACCTGGCCGCTCTGGGGTTCGACGCCGATTGGATCGTGCAGCGGACCGGGATCCTCCAGCGGCGCCACGCCCCGCCGGGGGTGGCCACCAGCGACCTGGCCGTCGAGGCGGGCAGGCGGTGCATCGAGCACGCCGGGGTCGATCCGAGGGACGTCGATCTGGTCCTGCTGGGCACCTTCACGCCCGACATGCCGCTGCCCGCCACGGCGTGCCTCGTGCAAGATCAGCTTGGGCTCTGTGCCCCGGCCATGGACCTCCAGGCGGCCTGCGCCAGCTTCGTCTACGCGATGGTCACCGGGATGCAGTTCGTGCGGACCGGATGCAGCGAGCTGGTGCTGGTGATCGGGGCCGACTGCAACTCGCGCGTGGTCAACCCGGCCGACAAGCGGACGTTCCCCTTGTTCGGCGACGCGGCCGGCGCGATCCTCCTCGCGCCGGGAAGCACGCGCCAAGGGCTCGTCTCCTACGCCCTGGGGGCCGACGGCTCCGGGGCCGACCTGCTGTGCCGCCGGATGGGTGGATCGCGGTTGCCTTTCTCGTCCGACCCGTCGACCGACAGCCTTCACTTCCTCAAGATGGAAGGCCGGCCGATCTTCAAGTGGGCGATTCGCGTCCTGGCCCGTACCATCGCCGAGGTCCTCCAGGCCGCCCACGTCACGCTCGACGAGGTCGACCTGCTGATCTTCCACCAAGCCAACATGCGGATCATCAATTCCGCGGTCAGCAATTTGGGCATCGACCGGGCCAAGGTGTTCAACAACCTGGACCGCTACGGCAACACCTCCTCGGCCAGTATCCCCTTGGCCTTGGACGAAGCCTTCCACCAAGGCCGCATCCAACGGGGCGACCTCATCCTCTTCAGCGGTTTCGGCGCGGGCCTGGCCTGGGGCACCGTGCTGATGCGCTGGTAGGCCAAGGAAGCGAAGACGTGGTGCCACCGGCGCTCTGGCGCGGGCAATGCGCACAACTTGATCGTTTAACCCGAAGCCGAAGGCGATGGCGCGGGCTGCGTGTCGATGGTCCGTCCCAGTCCACGCCATCGGCTTCGGGTTAAACGGCCCAAGGCCGTCCCCTTCTCCCTTTGTGAATCGTGCGGAAAGGACAACCGATGAAGAAAGCCCGGAAGCTCCCCTCCCGAAGCCAACAGAAGCCTTCCGACTGCTGGGACCTCTCCCGACTGTTCCCCGACGACGAGGCGTGGGAGACGGCCTTCCGTCGCTGGGAGAAGCGGATTGCCGGCTATGCGAAGCACCGGGGTAAGCTGGCCGAGGGGCCCGGCGCACTGGCCGCGTGCTTCAGGTTCGACCTCAGTTTCGACCGCGCCGGCGAGCGGCTCGGCACGTACGCCCATCTGAAAGTCGCCGAAGACACCACCAACGACACGTACCAGCGGATGTACGGACGGTTCGTCAGCGCCGCCAGCCGCGCGGCCCAGGCCGCCAGCTACATTCGCCCGGAGATCCTCGCCATCCCCAGCGGCAAGCTGGAGAAGCTCATCGCCGACCGGCGCCTGGCCCCCTACCGGCTGATGTTGGAGCGGCTGGTCCGCCACAAGCCGCACACGCTCTCGCGGAAGGAGGAGAGGCTGCTGGCCATGCAGACCGAGATGGCCGAGACGGCCACTCACGCCTTCGAGCAGTTGGACAACGCCGACATGAAGTTCGGCGTGGTGCAGGACGAAAAGGGCCGCCGGATCGAATTGACCCACGCCAACTTCCTCGCGTTTCTGCACTCGCCCAAGCGGAGCGTCCGCCGCTCGGCCTTCACGAAGCTCTACCGGCAGTACGCCGATCACCAGCACACGCTCGCGGCCACCCTCAACGGGTCGATCCAGAGCGACGTCTACTACGCCCGGGCGCGCAACTTCGCCGGCTCGCGCGAGGCGGCCCTGTTCGGCGATCGCGTGCCGGAATCGGTCTACGACAACCTGATCGCCTCGGTCCATCGCCACCTGCCGTCGCTCTACCACTACTACGACGTGCGCCGGCGCAAGATGCGCCTGCGCGACCTCCACCATTACGACACCTACGTCCCCATCCTCAGCAAGCTGCAAACCCGGCACACCTGGGCCCAGGCCGTCGAGCTGGTGATCGCCGCCCTCGCGCCTCTGGGCAGCGAGTACTGCGCTACGTTGGAGCGGGGGCTGACCGGCCGCTGGTGCGACCGCTACGAGAACCGGGGCAAGCAGAGCGGGGCCTTCAGCGCCGGCTCGTACGACGGCGACCCCCACATCCTGATGAACTACCAGGCCGATCTCCTCGACCATGTGTTCACCCTTGCCCACGAAGCCGGACACTCGATGCACAGCTACTACTCCGCCAAGCAACAGCCCTACCAGTACTACGACTACGTGATCTTCGTCGCCGAAGTGGCCAGCACGTTCAACGAGGAGCTGCTGAGCCGCCACCTGTTGGCCACGGCGCGCGACCGGCGCCGCCGGGCGTACCTCGTCAACCGGCAGATCGACGCCGTCCGGGCGACCGTCTTCCGCCAGACGATGTTCGCCGAGTTCGAGAAGACCACGCACGAAGTGGCCGAGTCGGGCGAGCCGCTCACGCTCGAAGCGTTCCGGGGCATCTACCGGGAGCTGCTGGAGAAGTACTTCGGGCCCGACTTCGCCCTGGACGACGAACTGTCGCTGGAGTGCTTCCGCATCCCCCACTTCTATCGGGCGTTCTACGTCTACAAGTACGCCACCGGCATGTCGGCGGCCATCGCTCTGGCCGACCGGGTCGAGAGCGGCGGCCGCCGCGAGCGCGACGACTACCTCCGCTTTCTCCGGGGCGGCTGCTCCCAGGATCCGCTCGACCTGCTGCGCGATGCGGGCGTCGATATGGAGAAGCCCCACGCCGTCGATACGGCCCTCGATCGCTTCGGCCAACTGGTCGAGGAGCTGGACGAGCTGATATAATGAGCTGAGGTCGACGCGGACGTTCGAGTAGAATCGTGGCGTGGCAGTTGCAGCCTAAGCGTGCGGCACGGGTGATAGGGTGAAATCGTGAATCGAGGCAAGAAGATACTGGCCATCGTCGGCAGCTATCGCAAGGAGGGGACCGTCGACCAGGCGGTCTCCGCGATCCTCGAGGCGGCCGCGGAGTGCGGCGCCGAGACGTCGAAGATCTACCTGACCGACGCCTACGTCGAGTTCTGCACCAACTGCCGCACGTGCACCCAGGAGCCGGGCGATTGCCGGGGCACCTGCGTCATCCCCGACGACATGGCCGACATCCTCCGCCAGATGGACGAGGCCGACGGCCTGGTGCTCGGCTCGCCCGTCAACTTCGGCGACGTCACCGCCCTGACCAGGCGGTTCCAGGAACGGCTGATATGCTACGCCTACTGGCCTTGGGACCCGAAAGGTGCGCCGAAGCTGAGGAACCAGGCCAAGACGAAGAAGGCCGTCCTGGTCACCTCCAGCGCCGCCCCCGCCTTCCTCGGCCGGCTGATGATGCACTCGCTCGGCTCGCTCAAGAAGATCGCAGGGGTCGTCGGCGCCAAGAAGGTCGGCACTCTCTACCTCGGACTGGCTGGCGACCGAGAGCCCAGGCTGCCCGAAAGCGCGGTCAAGAAGGCGAAGGCGCTGGGACGAAAACTGGCGTCGTAGGAGGTCCTCTGCGAGACGAATGACGGCGAGGACGAAACGGTTGACGCCGTCTCGTCGTGCTGCTACGATTGCCGGGGTGCACCTGATTTGGGGGTATTCGCCAATGTCCGGCCCATTGCCGCCCGAGCTTCAGTAGTCCGTCGAGCGAGAGGTTGCCAGCGGGAAGTATCGGTCCCCCGAGGAAGTGATCTGCGAGGGACTCCGCTTGCTTCGCGACCGAAGACGGTACGAGTTGCGACGAGAACTTGACGCAGGTCTGGAACAACTCGAGCGCGGGGAAGGGATCGAACTCGAAGATGAAGGGGCGCTCGCGGCGTTCTTCGAGGATATCAAGCTCCGGGGCAGACAACGTTTGGAGGCGCACGAGAGCGGGACATGACCCCCTACGTCGTTTCCCCACTGGCGAAGGCCGATCTCGATGCAATCTGGGACTACGTTGCGGAGAAGAGCCCATCGGCTGCGGATCGGTTGCTGAGCACGTTCCACGAGGAGCTTTGCCTCCTGTTGAGCCTTGCATAGCCAATGAACGGAGGGCTTCCAACGGAAGCCCGGCGCATAAGGGCCCAGTCCACGTCGGCCGATCATTGGCAAGGCAAAGACCAGTAAAACGGAGCTGAGACGCGATCATGGAGACGACCGCCGAGCTGGCCGGATTCTTCGCGGCCCATGCCATCTGGTGCGTGTCGGACGGAGAAGCGCTCACCCCCATGCTGGCCTACCTGAAGCCGGACGGGGAGCGGGGAATGGATCGGCTTGTCTCGGAGAACATGGAGGAAGCGGTCGCCACGGGGCAGCAGTGGCTCGCCGAGAACAAGCAAGGCGCCGCCGGCGCGGTCCTCGTCTACGATGCGTACGTGACCTTGGAGTCGGGCAAGACCGACGCGCTGGTCGTCGAGGCCCGCCAGTACGACGCGGCCCAGCGATCGTTCCAGATGATCGTCCCCTACCGAAACGCCAAGGCGCCGGGAGGTTTCGCCGTTCACCGCCCCAAGCTCGTCTCGGTCACCGGCTACGCCGACCCTCCCTTCGACGCGATCGCCGACGCCTTCTTCCGGGGCGTCGACTCGCACGAGAAGGGCGCAGAGGTCTGGAGCTCGCACCTCGACGAAAGCCGATGACGGGCGCGCACTACCCCGGTTATTCCCGGCGACCGATCGCCCTCACCGTCTTCTGATCGTTCCACGACGCTCGGTCCGACGAATCGAAGCGCCGGCGGGCGTGCGGGCGCTCGACGCCGACGCCTTCGTCGAGCTGCCGGCTCGACCGGCGCGGGACCGGACCGCCGCCTTGCCCTGCGCCTTGGTGCCGAGGTCGGCGCTCTTGCCGCTCGCCGAGTTCTTGCCCGACGACGCCGTGTTGGCCGACGTCAATCCGCGCTCGCCCCTTCCCGGAGAGCCCTTTCCGGGGGAAGCGTGATGCGAGCCATGGCCCCCGGGCGGCCGAGAGCCATGTCCGGGATGATGACCGCCCTGGCCATGCCCAGGCTTATGAGCGCTGGGTTGATGAGCGCCGGGTTGATGAGCGCCGGGCCAATGAGCGCCGGGGGGATGACCGGGCGGGAACGGATTGACCGGGGCCTCGTCCTCGTCCGGCTCTTCGTCTTGGTCCGACTCGACGATCGCGTCGATCCAGTCGGCGAAGGCGTCGACCCGCGTGCTGAAGGCCTCGTCGCCGTAGATCGAGTCGGGCTCCGTTCCGCCCGAGGTTACGCCGGCAAGGAACAGCTCCCCGTCCACTTCCACGAAATTCGGCCCGCCCGAGTCTCCATACGCCGTGTCACTTTCGTTGGGGCTGTCGAACGTCCACACGATGAGCGTATCGGTCACCCAGTCGATCTCGGTCGTTCCGACCATCTTGACGCCGAACGTCCCGTCCTGTCCGCTGTCTCCGTCGCCCCCGGCCCCGTAGCCGACCAGGATCAACTCCTGGCCCGCGTACGGCGTTTCACGGTAGATCGAAGAGGGCTCCACGTCCTCCACGTCTTCGTCCAGCTCGACGACCGCGATGTCGTTCGCCAGGCTCGTGGCGTTGTAGTCGGGGTGGACGTAAACGGCCGAGACAAGGTAGATATCTCCGTCCAGCTCGAACGTGCCGTCCGCCTCCATCAGCTCCCCACAATGGGCGGCCGTCAACACGTATCGGGAGCCGATCAGGGTCCCTGTACCGAATCCCCCCCACGTGATGCTGCCCACGATTCCCACCGACTCGTAGTCGTCCGTCGGTTCGCCGTTGATAATTCGGACGCTGACGTCTTGGGCACCGGCAAGGCCGCCGATCGTGAGCGTCAAGGCCACCGTCGCGGCGGCCATCCACAACGCGTCGTTTCTTCCTCGCATCGGTTTGCCTCCCACCAGAAGCCCAGGCTTCCAACGACTGCCCCCTGGCCGCGGTCCCAACCCCCCGACGTGCCTCCGTCTCCGTTCGCACGGCGCACACCATCTCCGCGATCCCCCGTCCGACCATCTAACCCCAGAGTTATCCGAGAGTTCCGCCTCAGTTCAACGGCGTCTCGGTTCGCTCAGGACGAAACAGCAACGAATGAGGCACTTCCAGAGTATGCCCGACTCTCGCAGACCGCCAAGCCCCTGTAGCCCCCCTATTCGGAGGTCAACTCCCAAGCCCATGCGGCGCGCGGGGGAAAGGTCACGTCCCGTCGGATCGCCGGTGGGCTGCCCGGCGACGCTTCGCCTTCGCCGTCGACCGTGAGCTTGACGACGTGGAGCTTCTCGGCGTCGAGCCCGTACGCCTGGGCATCGAAATCGAGCTGGGCGGTAACCGGCTCGTCGCCCACGTTGACGAACAAGAGGACGAGCCGTTTCTCGTTGGGCAGGGCCCACGCCCCCGCCATCACTGCGTCGGTCGTCACCGGCCACTCGCCGCTCCACTGCCAGTCGGCGGTCACCTTGGGGATCCCGCCCACCAGCTTGGGCGGCCGGGCCATCTCGCCCGCGTAGAAGTAACGGCGCAACCGGTGCCGCAATCGGACCACTTGACGCAGGAACTCCGCGTTCTCCTTCTCGTTCACTACGCCGGGGTTGATCCAGCCGATCTGTTCGCCGTAGACGAGCTGCTGGCCGGCCTTCATCCGCAGGGCCAGGTCCTTGGTCGGGCCACCCCGATACGCCCGGCCGAACATCTGGATCGCCCCCCCATACACGGCCGGAAACGCCGGCACCTGGCCGTCGTACTGCCAGTGCCAGGTCAGATAGCCGTCGAACACGTGCGTGTACGGCTCGGCGTTGCACTCGGTGGTCAGCATGCGGGCCGGCGGCATGTCCCGTTGAATGCGGCCGATCAGGTCCCAGTAGGCCTCGGTCCACCAGTGTCCGCCGCCGAGCGGATGGCCGTGCGACTTGTCGAAGCAGAGCCGCGGCTGGGCCGCCGCCACCTGGTCGATATACACCGCGCTCACGCCGCATTCGTTCATCAGCCGCAGCACGATCTCGCGGACCTTGTCGCGCCACACGTCGGTCGTCGGGCACATGGCGGCCAGCTTCACCCGGCTCCCGTCCGACTCCTTGCTCCCGTACATCTCCGTGTAGGGCTCGCCGTTCTCGTCCTTGGTGGTTGCCGCCCGAGCGACGCTGGAAAACTCGAAGTCCTCCACACCCCGGTCGCGCGTGTCCCACAGCCGGCCGTTGATGTAGGGCATCACGTAGACGCCCGATTCCTGAAGCTCCTTCACCGCGTCGGCGAAGCCCTCCTTCGTCGGGAAGTAGTGCGGGTAGTCGTTGTCGAACGGAATCTGGTGCCAGTTGTACCAGTGGAACCCGACCGGCACGCCCAGGTGCTTCTGAAACGCCTTCACCGCGCCAACGCATTCGCCCGGCGCCCCGCCGCCGAGGGCCCAGCAGGAGAGCTCGCGCATCCACGGCGGCGTATCCTCGCGCCCTTCGGCGGTCAGCTTGGGATACCATTTGGCCTCACTGCGCACGAAATCGCGATAGGTCACGGCCGCGTCGAACCAGTCGCCTTGCAGCAGTTGCAGCACGGCCCGGCCGCTCAGCTCAAAGTCGTTGCCGGCGACGCCCATGTCCGCGGCAGGGTGATCGAATGCAAGCACCACGGCCCGATCCGACGGCCGGCTCTCGGCGACGATTTCCTTCGCGCTGGCCAGCGGGTCGTGCACGGCGACGTACAGCCCGGTGGTCGCGTCGGCGCGGTAGGCGGCCAGCATCTGCATGCTTGTCCAGCCGCTGGGATACCTGCCCGAGTAGCGGAAACCCCGCTCCCAAAGGCCCTGCTGCACTTCGCCGGAACCGCGGGGGAAGAAGACGCGACCCTCCGGGCCCAAGTCGGCCACGGCGACCTGCGGGAAGACGACCCGCCACACGCTCCACCGGTCATTGGGGTTTTCGACGGTGATGGTGCAGCCGAACGCGTCGCGATGCTCGTCCGGCGTGAGCTTGACCAGCACGCTGAGATTCCCCAGACGCTCGTCCTTCGGCCGTTGCCAGCGGAGCCAAAGCCCTTTCGCACGAGGCATGATCAGCTCGACCTGCTCCCATCCCTGATCGGCGTTCAGGGGAACCTCGTCCTTCGAGTCGATCTCCCGCATCGTCAACCGGAACAGCGGAAGCGACTTGGCTGCGAGCAGCTTGCGCCCGGTCGCCAGGTCGAACAGGTTGAGCAACCGGACGCCCTCGTCCGTCGCTTCGAGGATCATTCCCAACTTGCCGGCGGAAAGCGTGCGCCACCGGGGCGGCAACTCGCCGGCGGCGGCTTGGGTGGCCTCCTCCAGACGCCCCGTCGCTTCCAGCGCTTCCGCAGCGGCGACGTACCGCCAGTCCTCTCGCCCGCGCGCCGTTTCGATACGGGCTCGAAGCTCGCGCGTAGTGACCGAAACGCCCGTGCTCTTCGCCCGCTGGCTGGCCGCGGTTCGGATCGCCGCAACCGGCTGGTCGCCGCTTCCCATCCACACCCACGCCGAATACTCCGGACGTTCCTCGCGCCAGCCGGCCCACGCGGCGTTTCCGTGGGCGTGGAGATACGTGCCGGCCCCGCCCTCGTAGATGAGGGCCTGGCCGCAGCCGAACATGCCGATTGCGCTTTGGCCGTCGACCACCGCGCCCCATTGGCTGAAACGGTGGCTCTTCTTCGACGCGGTGAACTCCCCTTGCTCCAGCGGCTCGCCGCCGGCCCACCGGGGGAACGCTTCCTGCGCGTAGTCCAACTCCAGGAAATGGTGCTCGGGCCACGCATACGCCTCCTGCTGGCTCATCGTTGCTCGGACGAACGCCAGCGGCCGGTCGTGGAAGTAGCACCAGTCGTAGACCGCCTCGGGCTGCGAGGCCGGCGCTTGGCCGGACGAATTCACGTACCGGGCGCGGACGCGGACCACCGTCGCCAGCGGGCCCTTCGAGACCAGCTCGACGTGCGGCTCCGGATCGCTCGACACGCCGAACCACCCCTTCTCGCGCTCGTACACGCGGTCGTTCCACCGAAAACCCTCGAGCACCTTGCCCGTCGCCGGGAACGTGATCCTCGAAGGCAACCCGCCCTGCTTCTTCGCGTCGTGCTTGACGGAAAACGCCGGCGTGGTCACCGTCCCGTCCCAGGCCTCCGCCGCGCCCGGCTCGGCCGACTCGAACGCCAGGCGCAAGCGCCCGTCGCTCCCCTCGGGCAAGCGCAGCACGGCGGTTCCGGCGACTCGCTCCTGTGGGTCGTAGTCTGCGTCCGGCACGAACTGAAATGGGATCGGCCGCTCGTCCTTCCCCGCGAACGCACGCACGCCTCCCGGCGCGACCGCGCCCGCCTTGCACCAACGGACCGCGCCGGTCAGATCGACGCGGGCCACCACCAGCCCGTCGCCCGGCGGCTCGTCGACCAGAAGCAGCACCTCATCGGCTCGCGCGAAGCCGAGTGCCCCCAGAAGCAGCAATATCGA